>Ga0310123_10002779_pt1 | contig 13788 bp, 15 predicted proteins | sample CB6_AW_1057_MG_FD_203505 | JGI IMG/M metagenome (GOLD analysis project Ga0310123, IMG submission 203505) | Marine microbial communities from Western Arctic Ocean, Canada - CB6_AW_1057 | ecosystem: Environmental > Aquatic > Marine > Oceanic | place: Canada: Western Arctic Ocean | collected... | reverse complement strand
GTGCTGATGATTTCTCGGGCTCGATAGTCGAGCGTCGCCATCACGTGCCGCTTCGCATCTTCGACCAAGCCGCGTGACTGCAACAGCAGATTCAGCAGCAGCAGATCGTGACCGTCGCGGCGGACAACGGCCATCATCCGCGAGGCGAGCGGCCCGATGTCCGCTTCGACCGGCACCTGCTCGGTTGTTTCCGTTCCGTCAGGCAACCGACGTACCCGTTGGCGCGCCGCCGGGCGAGCGCGGACCGCCACCACATCCCCGGCCGCCACGTGCGGCGCCACCTGGCGCACCAGTTGGCCGACCAGGGTATCCCGATCCTCTGTGCTTAACCAATCTTCTTTGTTCAGGCAAACGAGCACTCGTTTTTCCATGTCGGTCAACATCCGCAACACGTCCGACTCGTATGCCTTGAGCGGACCATCGACAACCAACAGCACCAGGTCCGCATCCCAGGCCGCCTCAGCCGCCGCTGTGCCGCGCGACTCGCCACGCACCTCGGCCAAGCCGGGCGTGTCGCAGAGCACGACCCGATCGTCGCCGGGCCAGGGCACGTCGCTTCGCATCTGCGTCGTTCCACCTCGCACGTCGCTAGCAAACACGTCGCGCTCGGCCAGCGCATTGAGCAGTGACGACTTGCCGCTGCTGACCGTTCCGAAGACGACGATATCGAGCTTTTGACTTGCCCGCTTCGCTTCAAGATCGGCCACGCTGTGGCGAATCGCCTGTCGCATTTCGGCTGACACGTCAGCGTCCTCGGCCAGTGTCGCGGTGGAGGCCAGATTCTCGGCCAGCTCTTTTTTCTGCTCGCCCGCGCTCAATTGGCTCGGATCGCGCCGGCGCCGGGCGCCGCGCCTTCCGCCATGTGTTGGCCAAAACGCGGACCAGCATCCACGCTACCAGACCCGAGAGAAGTAGTGCCCCCAGACTGACCGTCGCCAGATAGGCATAACCCCACGCGGGGCTCAGATTCACCGCTCGCTCGTACTGCTCTTGCACGGTGGGCGGCAGCGTGACGAGCAAATAGCCGGCCACGGCCACGACGACCAGCAGCAGTAGCCCGGAACTCGTCCGAGGGTTACGCATTGGTTACCTGTTCAAATCTGGTGGAAAGCCCGAGGGCATTCGGTTAAAAACGCCTTTACCCACGGGCTTACGCCCGTGGCTCGCCATTCGGAGCGATCGCTATTATATCTTCTCTGGCCGAACGACACTATTTGAACTTTTGTGACATTGTAGGGAACGTCCTCTGCGGCGTTCCGCGGCGATGGAGGGCGCTCGGAACGCCGCGGAGGGCGTTCCCTACAGGGCATCTGTGTTCAATTCGTCTCATTCGTGGTAGATTTTTCCCATGAAAGCTGCCTACATCAATCAGCCGGGTTCGCCCGAAGCGATTCAGTACGGCGATCTACCACGGCCCGAGCCGACCGGCAGCCAAGTGCTGGTCCGCGTCGGCGCGGTGTCCCTCAATCCGATCGACACGTATATCCGTAGCGGTGCGATCGCGATGCAACTGCCGCAGCCCTATATCGTCGGCTGCGATTTGGCGGGCGTGGTCGAGGCGGTCGGGCCGGATGTCACTCGGCTGAACCCGGACACGCGGGTCTGGGGCAGTAACCAAGGACTGCTCGGTCGCCAGGGCACGTTCGCCGAGTTCGCCGCGGTCGACGAGTGCTGGCTCTACGCCACGCCCGACGATGTCGACGACCAAACGGCCGCGGCCGGTTCGCTGGTCGGCATCACGGCGCACCTCGGCCTGGTTCGCGATGCTCAGCTACAAAAGGGCGAAACTCTTTTCGTCAACGGCGGCAGCGGGGGCGTCGGCTCGGCCGTCGTGCAAATGGCCAAGGCACTCGGCGCGCGGGTCATCACGACCGCCGGCAGCGACGAAAAACTGGCCGCCTGTCGCGAGCTGGGTGCCGACTTGGCTATCCATTACAAAACAGAGGACGTGCCGCAACGGGTACGTGACTTCGTGCCCGAGGGGATCGATGTCTGGTGGGAGACGGTGCGCGAGCCCAACTTCGATCGCACGATCGAACTGCTCGCCCACGGTGGTCGCATGATCGTGATGGCCGGCCGCGACGCTCGGCCCGAGTTTCCCGTCGGCCCGTTCTATGTGAAGGACTGCCGGCTGTTTGGTTTCGCCATGTTCAATGCCTCGGCCGAGGTGCAGCGCCTGGCGGCCGACGATATGAACCGCTGGCTCGCCGCGGGCACGTATCGGCCCCGCGTGGACCGCGTACTGCCGCTGGCCGAAACGGCCGCTGCCCATACGCTGCAAGAGGAAAACACGCTGCACCATGCCGGCACGCTCTCGGGCAAGATCGTGCTCGTGCCGTAGAGGGCTACTGGCTGCTTGCTATTGGCTACTCGCTACTAACAAAAGGAGCCTGTTATGTTCAAACGATCCGTGTTGGCTGCGTTGGCCATCTTCGCCGTCTGGTCCGTATGGGAGATCCTCTTGCACGGCGTCCTTCTCGGGCCTACCTACCAAGAGACGGCTGAACTCTGGCGACCGATGGAAGAGATAAAGTTGAACGTCATGCACGTGGTCCGAGCAATCGGCACGCTCGGCTTCGTACTGATCTACGTTCGCCTGATCGATCGCAAGTCGATGGCTTCGGCGCTTTGTTACGGACTGCTCATGGGCGTCATCTTCGGCATTTCGACGGGCTACGGCTCGTACAGCTACATGCCAATTCCGTATAAGCTCGCCCTGAGCTGGTTTTTCGGCGAATTGGTGCGAATGCTTGCCGGCGGCTTGCTACTGGGCCTGATCGTAAAACCATCGAGCGAACCATCCACTGACAACTAGCTTCTCGCTACTAACCACTATGATCAAACAAACGGCTCGATCTGTGCTGGCCATCTACCTGGCCTGGAATGTGTTGGAATTCGTCCTGCATGGCGTGATTCTGAAGCCGACCTACCTGGCGACGACCGAACTTTGGCGCCCGCTCGGCGAGTGGAAATATGGCGTGGGGCAAGTGGTCATGGCGGTCAGTGCAGCCGCCTTCGCGCTGCTCTACGTCCGTCTCATCGGCAACAAGTGTCTGCGAACGGCGCTCTGCTATGGGTTTCTCTTCGGCATCATGGGGGGTGCGGTTGCCGGCTACGGCACCTACAGCGCGCGACCGATCCCGCACCACGTCGCGCTGACGCTGTTCTTCGCCAAGCTCATCAAGATGACGCTCGCGAGCCTGATCGTGGGGATGATTGTGAGACCACGGGTAGCTGAGGCATGACGTCGGGGTGGCTTAGGCTCTGCCCCAGCCACCCGACGAACGCCACGTCAGTCCAGCCAGTCGCGTTCCTTGAGCCGCTGGGGGACGTACTCTTCGGTCACATAGCTGATGTCGCGGCTGATCAGCGCTTCGACTTCTAGCTTGAAGTCGTTGTCGAGCATCCGCTTGATCTCCCGTTGCCACGGTTTCTTCTTCTCGAACCAGGGATAGTTGGCAATCTGCTTGGCCCGTTTGCGGTCGTTGTCGTTCAGGGCGATCTGCACACTCGGCGAGAGCCCGCACCGCTCCAGATCGATCGAGCGAAGGCCCAGGTACTTGGCGTCCGGAATGGCCATCCGCTGCGACTCGTAGGCCAGATTGATCGAGCCCTGCTTGATCACACTGTAGATGTAATATCCCCACGGGTCGTTGTCGAGCAGGCAATAGATCGGCAGGTTCAGCTCGTTGTGCAGCCGGTTCAGCAGCCGCCGTACGCCCCGCGTTGGCTGACCGCCGCCATGTGTGAGAATGCAGTTGTGCTTCTTCCAGAACTTGTCCTCGTTGAAGCGCTGCCAGACGGTATCTTTTTCGACATGTAGAACAAACTTGGCTGTGCATGTTTTGAACTGGATCACTTCGGCTTCGACAATCGACGGGATGCCGTATCCGCCCGAGCCCATCCGCGAGCAGCTGATCTCGTCGCCCTTGTCCACCAGCACCAGATCGCCGACCATGTCCCCTTTCTTCTGAGCGTAGAGATGGAGCTCCTCGCGGAGCACATTCAACAGCACCTCGGTGTCCTCGATGACCGGGTCACACTCGCTCTGTTCGCTGAAGGTATCTTCCTTGGTGCCGTCGATCGTGTGCTTCAAGAGATAGTAGAGACCACGAATGCTGGTCGTCTTGCCCTGTTCGATCAGCTTCTTACAGCCGCTGCCGACCAGTATCGTCTGCATGTAGCTCTTGGCCTGCGACAGATTGAATAGCTGCCGCCGGTTCGTGTTCTTGCCCATCTCGAGGATGCGATTGCGAGGGCTGTACTTCACATTCGAGAGCGTACGCGACGGCACATCGACATGCGGGTCGCGGCACCGCTTGGCCGCCGTCACCACGCCATCGGCCAGAGAGACCAGATTGCCCAGCGTCCGCTTGTCACGGGCCGAGAGCTTCACTTTCGGCCGGGCTGTGCCGTTAGTCGCAGTCTTGCGTTGGAGAAGTTTTTTCTTGGACATGATTTAATTGGTCTCACGCAAAGGCACAGTAGTTGTAGGGAACGTGCCTCCGTGCCGTTCCGCGCCATCGGGTACACGCAATCTACTCCGATACGACGGAATGCCACAGAGGGCATTCCCTACAGTCATCAGTCAGGTTCTTCTTGTGTCACACGATTGATATGCCGCAAATCGTCCGCCGGGTCGACGATCAGCACACTGTCGCCGAGCTCGATCTCCTCTTCGTCGATCGGTCGGCCGCGGCTGTCGAGTTTCACATCGGCCTCGGCCGTCTTCTTTTGGGCAACTTTCAGCAGTTGCTCGTAAAGCTGGTCACGGTCGACGCTGTTGATCTCACTCACAGCCGTGGCCACTTCGCCAAGGTAACGGAGGAAGACGTTCCGCCGCTCGCCCTCGTGCCGCACACGGAGCCGCCGCCGCAGGTACATGCCCAGCTTGCGGCCGACCGACTGCAAAGCCAGCCGCAGTTCCTTTTGAATCTCGGGATACGCGGCCACCGCCTCTTTCGACTCGCTGGTAAACGGAACCCAGACGCTGGCGATATGCACCATCACGCTGACCGGCCCCTTCGGCAGCGAGCCTCGCGACTGGCTTAGCCCATAGCTCCGCCAGTTCGTGCCGAGCACGGCCTGCGTAATCACACAAGCTCCGTGCTGGAATTGCAGCGGCACACGATTGGCGTAACGCAAGACGTCCATTGTCTGGCCTTCACTGACATTGACGTTCTGCATCGCGGTGTGCAGCTTGTCGAGTTCTTTCGGTTTGAGCTTGCCGGGCGATTGCCGTGTGCCCAGGCCGGTCGCCTTCACAATCTTGTCGGCGCCTTCGGCGCCCAGGCCGTTGAACGTGTTGGCCAGAAATTGGCGGATCGTGCGGGCGTCGGTCTCTTCGATCAGTTCGATTAAGAGTTCCCGCGTGACGCTGCGGGTTGTCGACTGTCCGCCATACGCCAGGCCGACCTCCACCTGAAACGGATTGCCCCGATAGACGGCCGGCGGTCGGGTGGCGGCCGTGTAGAACTCGCCCGGCACGACCTGATGCAGCCCTTTGAGAATCAACTCCTCGCCGATCGGCGAGATGCAATCGGTCGCCGGATTGGGAATCCGCGTCTCTTGAATCGCCTGATAAAGAGAATCGGCCTCGCGCTGGCCGATCCGCGTCGTGCGGGCCCGCGTACTCAGCTTGGCAGTCTTGCAAATCCGCCGGGCGGTCGCCGAGCTGACTCGCGAAAAACTGCTGGTCATAAATTCCGAGAGCGTGGGCGCCTTGGTCTGCTTGAGCATTTCGGCCAGCCGGCCCAACTCGACACCGTACGGATGCGGCTTGATCTCTTTCGGTTCGACCGGCAACAGATCGGCCGACCGCAGGAAATCGTGAGTCTGATCCTCGGGGTCGAGGTAGTGCAATGTGACGTGCGGATTGGCGATGGCTGTCTGCTCGAGATACTCATCGACACTGCCGCGGCCGCGTTGGTAGCGGGCTTCGAGATTGATGGTCACACGGGTGCCGTGATCGGCCTCGACCCACTCGATGCCATGCTTCTCGATGTAGTTCGCGCCCTTCGCGCCGGCCGGAATGTCGACGCCCTCGCCGCGCCCGTTGAGGATCTGCGGCTTGTTCCGCTTCGTATCGATTTGGATTTCGTAGTAATGGGCCGGTTTGCGGCGTGAAACTTTCGAGATGATCTTCACCGGCTTGCCGGTCGTCTGTACGCCGTACATGCCGGCGGCGCTGATGCCGATGCCCTGTTGGCCACGGCTCTGTCGCAGTCGGTGGAACTTGCTGCCATAGAGAAGTTTGCCGAAGATTAGCGGAATCTGCTTTTTGAGGATGCCCGGGCCGTTGTCCTGCACACCGATCTTGAAACGGTTCGTCCCGGTCTGCTGGACGTGGACCCAGATCTCGGGCAGGATGCCGGCTTCTTCGCAGGCGTCGAGCGAATTGTCGACCGCCTCCTTGATCGTGGTGAGCAGCGCTTTGCGCGGATTGTCAAAGCCGAGCAGGTGGCGGTTCTTGGCGAAAAACTCGCTGACCGAGATGTCGCGCTGACTCTTGGCCATCGACTTGGCCGTGGCGCGGCGCCGCGTGGAAGGGCGGCCGTTGGTCGGTGTGCCGCTGGTCGACGGGCCGGTCGGGCCAGGGCGGGCCTGTCCGTTCGACAATGCCTGCGAAGCCACCTTCGATGCCCTTGCCTTCTTCTTTTTCTTCTTAACTTTCTTGCGTGTCGCCGTGGCCAAGGTCATCGGTTCCCTACGTTTGCACACCACAGATCGGCATTTCCACGAATAACGATTCCGCAAAACTGGGGCGAGGAGAGTTCAATATGTGAAATGTAAAACTGGGCCGATTATATCGCCTGTATGGCCTCCGTTACAGGTGGATTTCTCGGCAAGATCGGCACAATGGGCACCGTGGGAGTATCCGGCATAGAAACATACACCCGTCGTCGGTCCGCGGCCGAGATTGTTACTAGGATCTGAAAGCACCCCGGCTGCTTTCTAGTCCGACTTCCCAACACCTCTGTCTGAAGCAGCCGGGGTGCTGGAAGGTTGACCCACATTGTGTCTAGCGCGGGGACAAGCCCCGCGGCTCGCACTCTTTTCCAGGAGTTCGCTCATGCTGCGTTGCCTCGTCTTGTTTGCGGCGGCCGTACTATTTGTTGAGTTCGCCGGCCCGTCGCAGGCTAGCGCAATACATCCGCATTATGTGAATCCGTACCGACGCCCGGTCGTACGGCAGATCCGTCCGGGCGATCTGTTTTCGAACTACTACGTTGGTCCGGCCTGTTATGCCGGCGGCGTCCCGGCGCAGCTTTACACGTCGCCGCTGCCGACGCCGCCCTTTGTAGGTCACACGTATATCACTTACGAACCGCTGATGCCGCACGAGTTCATGTACCGCCACAAGCGTACGTACTCTCGCCACAACCCGGGCGAAGGTTGGACCCGTACCACGGTTCGCTATCGTTGAGTTAAGAGTCTAGGGTCGAGAGTTTGCCGGTAGAAAGCACCCCGGCTGCTTTTCAGCGAGGTTTTTCGACCCCCAAATCCGTCTGGAGCAGCCGGGGTGCTGGTAGTTTGAAACGAGAGTCTGTCCGACTGAGAAAAGGAAGCTGGCGATGTCACGGAATCGAATGGTGGCTTTTACGGTCGTGCTGCTGGCCGGCGTTGTTGCAGCGGACTTGGCCCAGGCGCACGAGCCGGTTTGTTGGCGACCGCACCGCCTGTCACAAAACTACACTTGGCATGGGCATTACTTTCATTCGGCGTGGGGCGGGCCTGTGGCGCTGGTCGTGCCGCCGACGGCGCAGATTCGGACCGATTACGGCTGGGGTGTGGGCAATACTCGCATCCGCCGCATCGATCACCAGTTCATGCGACCGTTTCCAGGCAACGTTTCGAGCAACGGAACATTTCGCGCCACCCCGCCCTGGCCGAGCGACACGACGCAGGCGGGCGTCTACTACGTACGCGGTCCGTGGTAATGACACACCTTATCGCTTTGATAGCCGCTCGCCACGGCGAGCGGTTGACCATGTGACAGACCGCCGTAACCGCCGGCTTCTGCCTGGCGGCTATAACGGATCTATTCTGCACGCGCGCAAGGTCTGCTGAAACTGGGCCTTTAGTTTTGCACTGCCCAGGTCAGGATATAGCACCTGCGTAAGTCGGATGATCTTGGCCGCCTGCTGCCGGTCGCCTCGTCGCAAGTGGATCTGAGCCTGTGCCAGTCGCGCGCGCAACCAACGTGGACTGCCACGGCGACTCTTCTGCTGAAGCGATTGCCAAGCGGCCATCGCGGCGTCGTTTTCCAAATCGGAGAGCAAACGAGCACGCGCTTCGTGATAGGTGCCCGAGAGCGGATACTGATCGATGAGCTTTTGGTACGCCTGGAGCGCGTCGTCCGCGCGACCGTCGGCGGCCAGCGCGGCGGCGCGATTGGCTGCGGCTGACCCGGGATGCTGCGACTCGTCGAGATCAGCTTTCCAAATGCGAACCTGGTCAGCCGACTCCGCGTCAGACCACCGCTCGATATGCTCACCGAGCAATTCGGCATACCGCTCGAGCGCCGCGCCGCGTTTTTTGGGTGCCGCCGTGCGAACCGACTGAGCCGCGTTGACGATGGCCGACACGTGGGCCGCCGCCGCGCGAGGATCGTCGCTATGCTGCAGCGCGGCATGGCGATAGCGGAGTGTGGCTTGATCGTGATGGGCCGCGTCCTGCTCGATGGCGGCGGCGGTCAAAGCGAACGCCAGCGCCTGTGGCCGGTCGCGGTTGGCCAGTGCTCGCTCTTGGGCGCGGTCGTAAGTGGCCACGGCTTCGGCTCTCTGGCCACTGCGAAAATAGCTGACGGCGGCACGCTCTAAGGCGGCGACGTTGCTCGCGCCGGCGGCGATGTGGTTGGCCAACAGTATCTCAGCCCGACGCATCCAGTACGGGCCGTGCCGCTGCTCGATCTGGTTCGCCTGATCGACGGCGCGTCGTTCCCATTGGTCGACTTGCCGGCGTCGGTCCGCTTTGTCGGCAGCCTGCCTAGCCGCGAGAAACGTTTGCAAACGGGCGTAATCAAGATCGGGCGAAGTAGGGTCGGTGGTCCCGGTATTCTCCGACTTCATTGTTTCTTGAAGGGCCGCGTTGACTTCGCCCGTCGCCAGGTGCAAACGAATCTGTTCCGCTTGGGCTCGGGCCAGGATCGCGGGCGGCGGACGCTGGTCGAACGCGATTGTGAGGCGCGTCTGAGCCGCGGTCACGTCGTTTAGTAGCCGGTGGCAGACTACTTCCTCGATACGGCTTTGCCAAACCATCTCGTCGGCGATGCTGAGCGAAGCGAGCCGGCGGAACGCTTCCAGCGCGGCAGTCAACGAGTTGGCCCGGTCGGCGCTGTCGAGCGGATAGCAGCGGCCTTGGTTCTCGCGTGCGCGGGCCAAATGATACGCGATGTTTTTTTGTAACGATGCCAGCTCTTCAGACGTTGGATCGTCGTTTGTCACGTCGTCGGTATTTTCACTCTGCTTGCGATGGTGGCGGCGCAATGCCTCATCAACGATTGGTTGCAGGTCGCTTAGGCTGCGGATCGCTGTTCGCAGCTCGGTTCGTGCTCGTTCGAGCAACGGACCGCTGTGGGCCAGGACTTCGGCCTCTTGGCGAGCCAATTCTCCGGAGGCGAGCCACAGCAGCGCATCTTGGAGTTGAACCAGCGGGCGGCGCGGACTCTGGGGAAGACTGTCGAGCAACTCGGCACAGGCTGCGTGGGCCTGATTCCATAACGGGGCACGGATGTCGGGCGGTGCTTGCGTGGCGTGCTCGGCCAGCGTTCGTGCCAATTGGACGGTCCGGTCCACCCGGTCGCGGCTCGATAGGTCAGCATCGGCTGCGTTGGAAACGAGTGCGTTCAAGACAACGATCAACGCGAAAACCACAGAGTAACATCGTAGCCACTGGCCGTAACTAAAGAAAAGATCACGCAAAGGCGCAGAGACGCAAAGAAAGAAACTGCTGATTTCTTTACATCTGCGTTCATCCGCGTTCATCTGCGGTTTCCTGCTTCTTTTTTTGTGTCTTTCGGCGGCCATCCAAATCGGATCCGGCCTGGCGGCCAGGGCTAAAAGATTCACCGGCGCTAAAAGATGCGGCGAATTGTATTTTGTCGAACCCGACTTGACGGCAGAGATCGTAAACGTCGATCACGTGGCCCAGGGGCACTTGGCCTTGACAATCGAGAATGGCCGGGACAGCCGGATCGATTTGCACCACCGCGCGGAGCAACTTGGCAACTTGTGGCAGGGAGTCGAGCGGCCGATCGTTGACCAGCCAGGTCGGCTGCCCGGCGTGCAATCGCAGCTTCACGACGACGCGGTCCAGCTCCAGCTCTTGCGGCGACAGATCGGTCGGAGTGGCCGCGCCGAAGGCCGTCAGACTGGTCGGCAGGATTTCCTCGGCGATTTGAAAGCTGGCCGTGCAAACAAAAAAGATCAGCATCAGAAACACCACGTCGATCATCGGCGTCATGATGACGTCCGGGCGGCGGCGATCGGCGTGGGTGGAAGGTAAACGCATGGGAAGAGAATGCGGAGTTCGGAATTCAGATTGCGGAATGGGAAGAATTTCGGTTGTCCGTTTAGCCGCGACGCGGAGCGGAGCGCTACTCGTCGGGCCACTAAACTTACTCCGTTCTTGCGACGGCAAACGTAACATTCCAGATTCCGTTTCGAGCGCAGCGGACCAGCACCGGCTCGACATGCCGGTACGCGACATGCCGGTCGCTACGTAAACGGACTTCAAGGTCTGGGCCGGCTTGTCGGCGTACGTACTGCAAGCGGCGGCCAAGTTGCTCGACGTCAACCGGGTCGCCGCCGAGCAGCACCTGTCCATCGGCGAGGACGTTGACGGTGACTCGCGCGGGCAATCGCATCGTGGGCGGCCCGCCCGTGGTAGCGGTCGGCAGGTCGAGGTCAAGCTGAACTTCTTGCTGAGCCAAGTGGCTGGAAACCAGGAAAAAAATAATCAGCAGGAACACAACGTCGATCATCGGCGTCATGTTGAAGCTGGCGCCACTCAGCGTTTGACTGGCCGGAACGCGCATTATCGCTTTTCTTTCGTTTGGTCTTTTCTAAGCCGTTTGAGTGGTGCGACGGCATGTAGCGCGGCATACGATGCTTCGGCCACGAGTTGGTCGACCCGATTACGAAAGATGGCGAAGCCGGCGAGCGACGGAATCGCGACCAGAAGCCCGCCGACCGTGGTGACCAGCGCCGTGTAGATACCCTCGGCGAGCTGGGCCGCTCGGGCCGCGCCCTGAGTGTCGGCGACTTCTTGAAAGGCGAAGATCATGCCAATCACCGTACCGAGCAGACCGATCATCGGCGCGATGTTGCCAATGACCGAGAGGTATTCGATTTTTCGGAACAAGCGGGCCGCTTGCTCGGCGGTGGCGTCTTCGAGCGCCTTTTCGACAGCCGCCCAGCCGCCCTCGACTTCGGCCAGTCCGGCGCGAAGTACAAAAGAGAGAAAACTGGGGTTCGCCTGACATAAATGGTCGGCCGCGGCGCGGTTGCCGACGCTCAGGTTACCGCGAACCTGCTCGGCCAGCTCGGGCGGCATGAGTACGCTCTCTCGAATAGTCATCAGATGCTCGATGGCCAGGGCGAAGGCCGCCAACGAGAGCAGCAGCAACGAGAACAAGATCAGGAAGCCGACTAGCCCTCCGGAAAAGATGATGGAGAGAAACGAACGGGACGGCGGTTCGAGGGCGGAGTCGGTGCTGCGCGCGATCGGGTCGGCGTTGCTCTGTTCAGCCGTTTTTTCCGGCGTGTCGGCTGGCGGCTGGGCAAATGCGAGCGGAGCGACGCAGGTTGTTTGGAACAACAGGGTCAACACGATCGTTTTCAGGCAAATCGCGGACAATCTCATGGGCTTGCTTCTTCCGGGTTATTCGGTGCGCCGCCGAAGCGCGACGTGTCTACATAAACGTAACGTCCACCGTTCTGTCGTGCCAGACGCTTTAGATACGTGCCTGCTGCGGCGTCGGCCTCGTAGCCGAAATGGACGACGTTGATCGACGCGAGGTCGCCGTTTTTGCGACGGATCGTGTCGAGCTGTAAAGCGGAGAGCGAATCTTCGGCATCGGTAAGCAAAAAAATCACATCGACCCGCATCGCCACGGCACGGATCATGGCCGAGGCCGTATCGGTTCCGCCGTCGGCACTCGTCGCGCGAACGAACCGCTGGGCAAGTGCCTTGTTTTCTTCGGTGGCAAAGGCGACGCGACGCTGGCCACCGGTCAGGTCAAAGATGCGCATCGAGTGGTTAAAAAAAATGATTTGAAATTGGTGCGTACTTTCGAGCGGTTCGAAACTTTGGATCAGTTGTTGCTTGGCGCTCTCGAGTGGTCGGCCTTGCATGCTTTCGGACCGATCGAGCACATAGACGAACCGCGTGCCTTCGCCTTCGAGATCGTAGAATCGGACGCGAGCCTTGCCGGCGCTTGCCCTGTGTGGTTGACGCGGGCCGCCGGTCGCCGCGAGCGCGTCGCCCACGCCGCCGCCCGGTCGAGGGCCGGTGCCGAGGACCGGAAGCGTCGGCAAGGCGGCCGCCGCGTCGGGACCGACATCGAGCGCCGGCAGGGTGGCCAGCGCCGCCTGGTGCAGGTCGGCCCGCGACGTCCGGGCGATCGCTTTGGAAGACGTCTGATCGTCTTCATCCTCGTAGTAAACGCTGTCCTCGCGAATCTGTTTGAGGACAATCCCGCTAGGGCGCAATGGCTCTTCGGCCACTCCGCGCGGTGCTGTCTGCCAGGCCCAGCCTAAGATGGCCAGCAGCGCCGCATGAACGGCGACAGACACCAACCAAGAAGGAAGCGAAGGCGCGCCCTGGTTGCGGTCGTGGCCGTCCATCGAAGGAGGGACTCCGGAGAGGGTGTGGAGAATTGCAATGAAGGCGAACGTGTGGCAATTCTAGGAGAGGCAGGATCGCGGGTCAACGTGACTCGGCGCATGACCAGATTTTTGGTAACACTGGTTGGTCGAGGGACGAGAGCAAGATTTCAGCACCCCGGCTGCTAACGAATCAGCCGCGGAATCCCAAGTATCATAGCAGCCGGGGTGCTTCCTATTGCACGTCGAGAATCTAGAGCCAAGGGTCGAGAGACAAGAGAAAGCGAAAGAGAATAAGCAAGTTGTGGAGATTATCGAATATCCCCATCCGACGTTACGTCACGAATCGAAACCGCTACGGCGGGTCGACGCCGAGTTGCGGCATATCGTGAGCGAAATGTTTGACCTGATGTACGAACATCAGGGTGTCGGACTGGCCGCGAATCAGGTCAATCTGCCGTATCGGCTATTTGTCATCAATCTCGAAGGGACTCCAGAAGCGAAAGACGCCGAGATGGTGTTCATCAACCCGGTGCTCAGCGGCGCCAAGGGATCAGAAGAAGAGGAGGAGGGCTGCCTGAGCATTCCGGGCGTGACTGGACCGGTCACGCGATCTGAAAAAATCCAACTCCAGGCGTACAACTTGGAGGGTGAGGAGTTTGTCGGTGAGCTTTCCGGTTTGGCTGCCCGGGTAGTGCAGCATGAAATTGATCACCTGAACGGGACGTTGTTTATCGATCGGCTCACCTCAACGGCCAAGATGGCGGTCCACGAGGCGCTCGATGAGTTTGAGATCGAATTTCGCAGTAAGCGCGAAACGGGCGCGCTGCCGGACGACGCCTCGATCGCCGCACGATTGGCCAAATTGGAAAACCTGTGGACGTAGGGGCGTATCATGCGACTAATCATGATGGGCACCGGGCCGTACGCGGTGCCGACATTTGAATCGCTCTACCAGGCG
>Ga0310123_10002778_pt1 | contig 13788 bp, 10 predicted proteins | sample CB6_AW_1057_MG_FD_203505 | JGI IMG/M metagenome (GOLD analysis project Ga0310123, IMG submission 203505) | Marine microbial communities from Western Arctic Ocean, Canada - CB6_AW_1057 | ecosystem: Environmental > Aquatic > Marine > Oceanic | place: Canada: Western Arctic Ocean | collected... | reverse complement strand
GTCATGATCGGCATCGAGGAGCTCGAGGGGCGGTTCGCCGAGTTCGACGAATTCGTTGTGCAACTCTCCGAGAAACGCGACGAGGTCTACAACGCGTTCGAGACGCGGAAGTTGCAGCTGGTCGAGGCCCGCAACAAGCGAGCCACCGCGCTGATGGCCGCCGCCGAGCGGATCCTGGGCGGGATCCAGAGTCGAGTCGGCGCACTAGAAAGCGTCAACGACATCAACGGCTATTTCGCCGCAGACCTGATGATCGACAAGGTCCGCGACATTGTCGACCAACTCGGGGAACTCGAAGACAGCGTCAAGGTCGACGACATCCAGAGCCGGCTGAAGACAATCCGCGAGGACGCCGTCCGACAGCTCAAGGACCGACAGGACCTCTTCGTCGCTGGCGAAAACGTCATCAAGATGGGTAACCACCACTTCTCGGTCAACGTCCAGCAACTCGACCTGACCACCGTCTTCCGAGACGGAGACATGGCGCTGCACCTGACCGGGACCGACTTCTTCGAACCGATCGGCGACGACAGTTTCCTGGCCACCCGTGAGATGTGGAACCAGGATATCGTCAGCGAGACGTCTGAGGTCTACCGCGGCGAGTACCTCGCGCACAGGCTCTTCGAATCACTCGGCAGCGAGGATTGGCCGGAGGGACCTTCGAAGGACGAATTGCTGGCGATGGAACCGGACCCGCGACTCGCGGTGGTTCAGGAATTCATGGGTCCGCGGTATGCCGAGAGTTACGTCAAGGGTGTCCACGACCGCGATGCGGCCCAGATCCTCTTCGCACTGCTGCAGATGGAGTCGAGAATCGGACTGCTTCGCTACCACGCCCAGGCCCGGGCGATGGCGGTGGTTTTCTGGACTCGCTTCGGAGACAAGCAGGCCAAGGACCGCATCGCCGCACAACTGACCGGTTTTGGCAACGTCAACCAGGCCTTCCCCGGCACCACCGCCCAGGCCGCGTACGTCGCCAGCCTGACCGGCATGCTCGATGAATTCGTCAACACCGAAGGCCTCTTCGATTCCGACCTCGTCGGCGAAGCCGCCGAGTACCTCTTCTCGGAGCTGGCCGACCCGGGCAGCGAGTTCGTGATCAGCCGCACTGCGGCCGAGTATCACGAAGCGTTCAGCAACCACCTGAAGAGTTCGGGGCACGCCAACCGCTTCGCCCAGAGTCTCGCGGCGGTCAAGGGAGATGCCGCCGGTGGACTGCACGTGGCAAGGGACTGGGTCGAGGCGTTTCTGGAGAGCCGCGACGATGTCGAGGCGGGCGACTACATCGACGAGGTGGCCAACCTGCTGCTGGCCGGGTCGGTCAACACCAAGGCCGTCGTCGACGCCAGCGCCGTCGTCGAAATCGACGGCCTCGCCGGTGATCACGCCGTCATCGATGGCAGCAACTACCACCTGCACTACAACCGCTTCGTGCAGAAACTCGACCGCTTCGAGCAGGAACGGGTGCCGAGATTCCTGGCCTACCAGAAACAGAAGAAGGAACTGGTCAAGACGGCTCGGGATTCGATGCGGCTCGAGGAGTTCCGCCCCAGGGTGCTCACCTCCTTCGTCCGCAACAAGCTGATCGACCAGGTCTACCTGCCCGTCGTCGGCGACAACCTCGCCAAGCAAATGGGCGTGGTCGGCGAAGAGAAGCGGACCGACCTGATGGGGCTGCTGCTGCTGGTCTCGCCGCCAGGCTACGGCAAGACCACGCTGATGGAGTACATCGCCAATCGGCTGGGCATCATCTTCATGAAGATCAATGGCCCGGCCATCGGTCACCATGTCACGTCGCTGGACCCCTCCGAAGCACCCAACGCCGCGGCCCGTGAGGAAGTCGAGAAGCTGAACCTCGCCCTGGAAATGGGCGACAACGTGATGATCTACCTTGATGACATCCAGCACACCAACCCCGAATTCCTCCAGAAATTCATCTCGCTGTGCGACGCACAACGGAAGATCGAAGGAGTCTACAAGGGACGCACCCGGACGTATGACCTCAGGGGACGCAAGGTCTGCGTCGTGATGGCCGGTAACCCCTACACCGAGAGCGGGGAGAAGTTCCAGATCCCCGACATGCTCACCAACCGGGCCGACATCTACAACCTCGGAGAAATGATCGGTAAGAGTGCCGAGGTGTTCGAGATGAGCTACCTCGAGAACTGCCTCACCTCCAATTCAGCACTCAACCAACTCGCCACCCGCAGCCAGGATGACGTCTACGCCGTGATCCGGATGGCCCAGGGCGAGACTCCCGACGGCATCGAGCTCGAAGGAAACTACTCGGCCGAAGAACTCGCAGAGTTTGTCGCGGTCATGAAGAAACTGATGACCGTCCGCGACGTGATCCTGGCGGTCAACCGCGAGTACATCCGGTCGGCGGCCACCGCTGATGACTACCGCACCGAGCCCGCCTTCAAGCTGCAGGGGTCCTACCGCAACATGAACCGGATCGCCGAGAAGGTAGTCCCGATCATGAACGACGACGAACTGCAGTCGCTGATCATCTCGAATTACGAAAACGATGCCCAGACACTGACCTCCGACACCGAAGCCAACCTGTTGAAGTTCAGGGAGCTGATCGGCTCCCTGAGTGACGAAGAACAGGAACGCTGGGACGCGATCAAGAAGACCTTCCAGCAGAACGTCAAGCTGCGTGGAGTCGGCGCCGACGACAAGGTGGGCCAGGTCGTGGTGCAACTGAGCAGCTTCAGCGAGGGGCTCGAGTCGATCCGCGACGCCATGGCCGAGGGACTCGAACAACTCGCCGCCGGGAACGACACCGAGTCTGAAGCCGAGCAGACGGCAGAGGTCCCCGACAGCGAGGCCGTCGAACAACTCGCCTCGCAACTCGATGGAGTCACCTCCGGACTCGACCAGATCCGCCAGGCGATGGCCGAAGGCCTCGAGCGACTCGCCTCGACCGATGCAGCCGACCAGCCTGACGCCCCCGCCGGACCCGACCCCGACATCGCCGGGCACGTCGCTGGGCTCCGCGAAAGCCTCGATGCAATCCGCGATGCTCTCGCCGAAGTCGCCTCCAGGCCGCTGGCTGTCGCAGCTGCCGCAGCGGACTCCGTGCCGGTCGATATCGTCGAACCCGATGATCCCGATGATGAAGACGGAGAAGAAGAACTCGATCGGATCGGAGCCGCCAACACGATCACCGTCGTGAACAAGATCCCCCCCAGCCTGCTCAAGGTGCTCAGGCAACAGTTCCGGCTGATGGAAGGCTGGATGGAACCGCTGCTCAAGAGCAGCCAGGCTCAGCAGGGCGAGATGCAGCTGCTGCGAGAACAGATCGAGACGACGCTCGAGGACTACGAACGATTGATCGGGCAGGTCCGCGAATCGAAGTCCAAGCGGAGCCCCGCAAGCCGCAGCGACTCGTAACGGCGGGTCTTGACAGGCGGCTAGTCGTGGCCCCGCTTCCAGTGCAGCCGGTCGTCGCTGATCACTCCGCGTCGACGCGCACACGACAGGCAGAACTTCTCCTCGTCGTGCTCGACGTACACCTCGCCGCCCAGCAGCAGGTGATAGAACTCCTCGTCCGGGTTCTTGGAAAAACAGTATTCCCGGTCCCAGGTCGTCTTCAGCCGGACCCGCCATCCCGATTCCCAGCCGGGCACGTACAACCGCGAATCTTCGCCCGGTTCGACATCAGCAGCGGATTCTTCTGCCGACACGCCACCCGGGTCACCGCCGGTGCCAGGAGCCGGATTCGAAGCAGAATCGGCCCACAGGTCATCGAGATTCGATAACCCCTCGGGAAGTCCCCCGCTCATCTCTCGCTCCCTGCACTGCCGGACCGGCCATTAATACGACGTCACCACCGTCGGTGCAAGACGCCACGGTTTCCGATCGGCGCAATCGTCAACTTCAGTCCATTCCTCAGATTCCCCCACTCCAGGGAACGGAACAGGCCGATCGGTCCGGTCGCGCCCACCGTAGCGATGCCACCGCCGCAGCAGGCGATGCGACATTTCTGTCACGACCTGCGCCGATAGGTAACTTGGGCAGGTATGCCAAACTGTCCCGTTCCCGGCAACTTGACGCACCAGGAAGACTCTACTGATGAGTGAAACGCTTGCTGAGATCCGCACCTTGGACAACCTGCGAGACTTTGTACACAACACACTCTGCGATAAGGAAAACCTGCTGGCTGACATCACCTCGATGACCCAACGCGAACTGTCGCGACGCGGCCGACAATGCGGCCTCCAATTTGCCCTGCAGGGGCCTCGCAGTGTTCGACTCGGGGCGATCTGGGAAAGCGACCACAACCAGATCTACTTCTACGATTCTCGAGGCACCCGCTACCTCAAGCTGCAACTGCCCAACCAAGTCGAGAGCGAAGCGCTGGCGGCAATTTGCTGAAAACGAAGTCAGCCAAGAGGACTCAGCCGGTGCCGGCATCCGGACCACTCGGGTCGCTGGTAGCGTTGGAGCCATCCGGCCTGGCAATTGCGATCGGGGTCGCCTGCTGCGGATCGGTCTCGGGGAAATCTCTCCTCAAGTGAACTCCACGGCTCTCGGTTCGAGCCCTGGCCGAGACGATCATCAGTTGGGCGACCAGCAGCAGGTTCTGCAGTTCCCAGCCAGCCACCTCGGCGAATTCGCGGTTCGACACGAACCGGTCCCAGAACTCGACCTGCTCGGCCGCATCCTCCATCGCCTCCTCGGTCCGTTCGATCCCCACCTGCCGCCACATCAGGCTCGAGAGTGCATTGCGGAGATCGGTGAGATTCAAATCCTCGTCGTCTCCTTCGAACGGTTCCCAGTCCGAACCGATCGCGGGCACGGCGTAGTCATCGGGCGTCTGCTTTGCTGCTCGCGAAGCCGCCTCGCCCGCCCGGGCCCCGTAGACCAGCCCCTCGATCAGGCTGTTGGAGGCCAGGCGATTGGCCCCGTGCAACCCCGTCGAAGTCACCTCGCCGGCGGCCCAGAGACCCGGCAGACTCGTCTCGCCATCCACTCCGGCAGTCACACCGCCGATCATGTAGTGAGCCCCCGGTCGGACCGGGATCTGGTCGCAGGTGATGTCGAGCCCGAACTCGGCACAGACGCGGCCGATGTGAGGAAACCGGCCGCGGACGAAGTCGGGGTCGAGGTGCGAGAGGTCCAGGTAGACACAGGGGTGGTTGGTCGCCGACATCTGCTCGGTGATCGCCTGGCTGACCACATCACGAGGAGCCAGCTCGGCCGCGGGGTCGTAGTCGGGCATGAAGCGGTGCCCGTCCCCGTCCCTCAACCAGGCCCCCTCGCCCCGGACCGCTTCGCTGATCAGGTGCCGTGAGCTGCCGGCGATGTAGAGCACCGTCGGGTGGAACTGCATGAATTCCATATCCCGCAACTGGGCTCCGGCCCGGAACGCGATCGCATGCCCGTCGGCGGTGGCGATTTCCGGGTTGGTCGTCTCGCGGAACAACCGCCCCGCCCCGCCGGTGGCCAGGATCGTCTGCTTGGCCCACACGCAGGTCGTCGGCCGCTCGGGATCGTGTACAATCGCACCCCGGCAACGGCCCTCGACGGTCAACAGGTCGATCGTGAACGTGTTCTGCCAAACCTGGACCTCCTCGCGCTGCAGTGCGGCTTCCTGCAACGCCCGCATCACTTCGCCACCGGTCGCGTCCCCGTTGGCGTGGACGATCCTGCGGTGCGAGTGTCCTCCTTCGCGGGTCAAGTCGATCCGCCCGTCGATCTCGTCGAACCGCGTGCCGATCCCGATCAACTCGCGGATCCGGCCGGGAGCCTCGCGGACCACCGTCTCGACCACCCCCGGATCGCACAGCCCCTTGCCCGCGGCAATCGTGTCGGCAGTATGATTGGCGAAGTCGTCCAGCGGATCCAGCACCCCGGCAATCCCACCCTGGGCCTGGGCACTGTTGGAGACCTTCAGCAGGTCCTTGGTGACGACGACCGCCGAGACCTCCGCTTCCAGGGCCAGCACCGCTCGCAGCCCTGCGATCCCTCCGCCGATGACCAGCACGTCGGTGAAGACATGAGCGACCCGCTTGGGTGAAAAGCGGACCAGGTGGCGACGCCGTGGAGTGAACTCGAGAGGACTCACGCGAAGGGTCCTTGGCTGGGTGAAGCCGCTGCCGGCCGGCTAGATCGTCGTCGCCATGAAGCCGCCATCGACCACCAGGTTCTCACCGGTCAGAAAACTCCCTGCCGTCGGGCTCGACAACAACAGGATGGCTCCGGCCAGTTCATGAGGCTCACCGAAGCGATCGATCGGAGTGTGCCCCATGATGCTCGCCACTCGCTCGGGGGTCAGCACCTTGCGGTTCTGTTCGGCGGGGAAGAATCCCGGCGAGAGTGCGTTGACGCGGATCCCCTTTGTAGCCCACTCGCGAGCCAGGTTCTGAGTCAGGTTGATCACCGCGGCCTTGGTCGCCGAGTAGGTGAAGACCCGCGAGAGGGCCGTGATGCCCGAGAGCGAGGCGATATTGATGATCGAGCCGCCCCGGCCGTCGGACAACATCGCAGCACCAAAGACCTGGCAGCCCAGGCGGACTCCACCGAGGTTGATCGAGAGGATCTGCTCCCACTCCTCCTCGGGGATCTCCAGAAATGGAGTGGCCGAGTTGATGCCGGCGCCGTTGATCACGATGTCGGGACGTCGGCCCGATTCGGTCAGTCTCGAGACGATCGCCTCGAGATCCTCACGCGACGTGTTGTCGGCCGCCTGGAACTCGGCCGATCCCCCTGCTGCGGAAATCGATTCGGCCCGCGCACCACCTCGCTCGGCACTCCGACCGGCGACCACCACGTGGGCACCGGCGGCGGCCAGCGCGTCGCAGAAGGCACCGCCCAGAACACCGGTCCCGCCGATCACCACCGCCGTCAGGCCGTCCAGGCCGAACAGGTCCTGCAGGTAGTCCGCCGAAGGGGTCGACATCGCTGTAACTGCTCCACGCGAGTTTGCAATGAGTGAGGCTGCGATGCCTGTGCGGGCATGCTAGCCGTCGATGAACTCCGGCTCGATCCTCTCGGGAATCACCCCCGCCTCGTATCCGCGAGCCAACAGCGTCCGCACCGCCTCGCGGCCCCGCGGGCCGAAATCGAGCGTCCAGTCGTTGACGTACATGCCCACGAAGGTGTCGGCCTTCTGGCGATCCAGGTCGCGGCCGTACTGCAACGCGTACGCCAGGGCCTCGTCGCGATGCTCGAGACCGTACTCGATGCTCTGCTTCAGGTACCCCGTCACCTCTCGCATCACCTCCGCACCCAGGTCCTTACGGATCGCGTTGGCCCCCAGCGGCAGCGGCAACCCGGTCTCCTCCATCCACCACTTGCCCATGTCAACGACCAGGTGCAGCCCCTGCTCTGCATAAGTCAACTGGCCTTCGTGGATGATCAACCCCGCGTCGGCGGCTCCTGATTCGACGATGTTGAGCAACTGGTCGAATGGGTGCACTTCGTACTCGAAGTCGTCACCGAGCAGCAGTTTCAACGACAGAAAGGCCGTCGTCAGGGTTCCCGGTACCGCAATCGTCTTGCCCCGCAGGTCGTCGATCGACCACGGCTCACGCGCCACCACCATCGGTCCGTAGTTGTCGCCCATGCTCGCCCCGCAACTGCAGATGGCATAGATCTCGGTCAGGTAGGCGTACCCGTGCAGGCTAACTGCGGTCAGTTCCAACTCGCCCTTGAAAGCACGGTGGTTGAGTGTTTCGATGTCGACCAGTTCGTGGCTGAACCGGTAGCGACCGGTGTCGATGCAGTCGTTGGCCAGGGCGTGGAACATGAAGGCATCGTCAGGATCGGGGCTGTGCCCGACCTGGATCTCGATCGTCGCGTCACTCATCGTCTCGCCGTTTCCTGCACCAGGACTACTGTTTGCACCGTCATGGACGGTTCTGACACGCCGTTTGCCATGGTAGGCCAATGCACTACCATTGGCCACCTTCGCCCACGGCCGGGGCCTGGCCCCTTCCCGCCATCAACTCCAACACTGGAAGCAGGGGTCAGGCCCCGCCACGGGCGGCGTCTGACCCCATGCTGATCCGATGATCCTGCTCAGTGCCCGAGACTTGGCTCGCCAGTTCGATGCCGAACCGGTCTTCTCCGGTCTGGGCCTGGAGATCCGCTCCGGGGACCGGATCGGCTTGGTCGGACCCAACGGCAGTGGCAAGACCACCCTCCTGAAGATCCTCGCCGGACTCGACGACGCCGATACCGGTGTGCTCGAAACACCCAGGTCGGTCTGCATCGGACTGCTCGAACAGCAACCCAACCTCGAAGAGGACCGCACGCTGTGGGACGAAGCCGCAGAGGGATTGGAGTGGCTTTACGAGTTGCAGCGTGAGGCCGAGACGCTGGCCGACGAGATCGGTGCAGGAGCGTCGGCAACCACGCTCAAACGCTACGACACCGTCCACGCCACGCTCGAACAGCACGCCGGATTTCGGATCGACTATCGTGTCGCTGAAGTGCTCCAGGGACTCGGGTTCGAGGCCGACGAATTCACGAGACCGATGCGGACCTTCAGCGGAGGCCAACAGGCGAGGGCGTCGCTGGCTAAGCTGCTGCTGGCCGACCCCGACGTGATGCTGCTCGATGAACCGACCAACCACCTCGACATCGCCGCCACCGAGTGGCTCGAAGGATTCCTGGTCCGAGCCCGCCCGGCGATGATCCTGGTCAGCCACGACCGCTTCTTCCTCGACAGGGTCGTCACCCGCATCCTCGAACTCCGACCCGATCGACTCGACTCCTACCCCGGCAACTTCACGGCCTACCGCAGGCAACGCACCCAGAGACAGGAACGACTCGGCAAACAGGCACGCCGGCAGCAGGAACTGGTCTCCCGGACCGAGGACTTCATCCGGAAAAACCAGTACGGACAAAAACACAAGCAGGCGGCCGACCGGGTCCGAAAACTCGAACGACTCGACGACATTGAGCAACTCGACAACTTCCAGACCCCGCCGATGACGTTTGGGGATCCCGCCCGCAGCGGCGAGATCGTGATCGAGGCACTGGAGATCGCCAAGGGGTACGGGGAGCCACTGTTCCGGGATCTGACGTTGCGAGTCGAACGGGGGCAGAGGCTGGGGATCCTTGGACCCAACGGGAGCGGCAAGACCACACTGCTGAGGACGCTGCTCGGTGAGCTCGAACCCGACCAGGGTAGCGTCAGGTTGGGGCACAATGTCGAGTTGGCCTACTTCGACCAGGGACTCAACAGCATCCCCCACGACCTCGACCTCGTCGAAGCCGTCCGCCCGCCGGGGAACCCCGACGTCACACCCGGGCAGCTCCGCGGCCTGCTGGCCAGGTTTGGTCTCACCGGGGACATCGTGCTGCAGCGATTCGGCCACTGCAGTGGTGGGGAGCAGAGCAAGACTGCCCTGGCCCGGCTGGCCGCTCTGAATCCGAACCTGATGGTGCTCGACGAGCCGACCAACCACCTCGATCTCTGGGCACGAGACGGACTCGAGGCGGCGTTGTGTGATTTTGATGGCACCGTGCTGTTCGTCACCCACGACCGCTACTTCATCGACCAGGTCGCCACGCATGTACTGGTAATCGAGGAGGACCGCTGCCACGTCTACGACGGGAACTACTCGCAGTACTGCGGGTTCCACGAGAACATCGCCGCGGAATTCAGCGAGACCAAGTCGACGGCGGAGGCGAAAACTCAATCAAGGCCCACCCGCAGTTCGGCGGCCGAGGACGCGGAGGCGAGCAAAAGGCAGTTTTCCTATCGCAAGGTGTCTGAGATTGAAGTGGACATCGCCGAGGCGGAAGTTCGGAAGGAGGATCTCGAGGAGTTGATGGGCGATCCGGAGGTCCACAAAGACACCGACCGGATGCAGCAGATCGTCACCGACTACGAGATCGTCCAGGACGAACTCGAAATGCTGATCGCTCATTGGGAAGAGGCGATCGAGCTGAATTGATCCACCGCCCCGGGGTCAGACGCCGCATACCCGTGGGGCCGGACCCCCGCGTGCGGACCGTTGCAGGTGGAGCGAAAACCACCCGTGGCGGGCATCTGACCCCGTGGTGGCAAGGGGTCGGGTGGGCTGTCGGGGCCATCGATGGACTGGCCGTGTGACCCGGGACGGTCCTGGAACCGGCCACCGGCCTCCGGGGGATTCCTCCATCCTCCTGCCCCGTCCCGACAGCCACACCCGAACCGGTGCGGCGAATCGAGACTCGACTAGGAGCCCCGTTTCACCTCGGGCTTCTTACCGGGAACCGACGTGGTGAACATCATGCAGATCCGTGTCCGCTCGGGACGCTTCGGATCACACAACGCCACCACGAAAAGCTGTCCCCCAAGTGTCGGCTTCCGCTTCACAGTCGCCTTGCCCAGCAAGACCACCACCGGGACCCGGCCAACCCGCTCAGCAGTCAGAGCCGACAGACGCCACATCGGACCTCCCGATCGATGCACCTCGATCGGTCGCGACCGAGTCGGCAACTGAAACGCTAGCACGTCGGTCCCCTTGTGCTCCCGCTGCATCCGCTGCAGCAAGGGGTTATCGGTCTTCTGCATCAGCTGTTTCCGTACCGCCTGCCGAACGGCCAACACCTCGCGAGGCACCTTCCTGGGCACGGTCTTCCCTGCCGCCCCCGCCGCCTCAGTCCGCGTCTCGCTCGCACACTCACCCAACATCCAGCACGCCGACAGCACGACACTCGTCGTCAGCCATCGAGTCGACAACACTCGCTGTGATCTCATCATCGGTCTCGACTCCTTGTCCCGGCCCGCGAACCATGAAACCCGACACGCTCGGCCTCCTCGCCGAACGTCCCTCATGCCGCTCATGCCAGTAGCCGATCGAAGATCGCCCCGGCACTCTCAAACGCCCCGGTGTCGGCAGACCAGCCGTTCCTGTCCCGACCCTCATCGCCGGGGTCATCGGGCACCCCCGATACCACCCAACGCGAACTTCCACCGCTGCCTCCACCACTCCCGCTGCTCGAGGAGGTACTGGTCCCGCTGCCGCCGGTGCTCCCCGAGGAGCCTCCAGCCGGTTTGAGCCCGACGGGTGGCTTGTTCTGAACCGAGTCGAACAGCGACGCACCGCCGGGTGTGGTGCTGAGGTAGCCGGGACTGCGACGGGTCCAGGTCGGGTCGTCCTTGATGAAGTCGTTGTAGAGATCGCCCTCGGGCAGTTGGAAGTCGTCGTCATTGATCACGTTGGTGCCACCACCCCACTTGCCCAGCAGGTCCCAACGCTTCAGGACAAAGCCTACGTTCTGCGAGCAGTTGTCATCGGTGAGGTTGAAGTCATCGTCGTTCTGCCACTTGTGATCCAGGTACTGCCGGATCTCGCGGAACTGCAACTCGGTCACCGGGATCCTGGCAACGTACACCCGAAACCCCGAGGGCGCTTCCTGCCGGAGGTAGGCGTCCAGGGCACGACGCTGGAAGGCCGAACCGGCGAACCCGCCATTGCCCCTCCCGCGACCATGCTGGCCGTACACCGTCGTACCTCGACCATCGGTCAAAGCGATGTCAGAGTGACCGATCTTCAAAGGCCCCGAATCGATGAAGATCAAGACCTCGACGTACCTCTGCCGCTGCATCACCGCGTCACCGGCCGCGGGTGATGAGGCCGCTGGGGCCGAGGAAGCGGTCGGCCGAGCGTGTAAATCGCCGGTCCCAGCCAACCAATTGCCGGTCGGACCGGACACGGCGATCAAGTTGGCCGAGTTGGCTACGTTGGAGTGCTCCGGCGACCGAGTCGAGCCAGAACATTCGGCCACGGCCAACGCCGAGAGCAAAGTACGACCTTCGAGTGTTTCGCCGCTGCCCGAGCACCAACGGCGGTGACGTCGCCGCTGCGGTGAGCGCTTCCAGGGTGCTGAGCTGATCCACCTGGCGGTGGCAGTCTGTGCTGAACTGTCGCGGTTGCTGCGTCCCATTGTCATCCCCCTCTTCCTTCTCGAGGCCTGGTGATGGCGGGCCACGAGCGGGCCACAAACTCTTGAGACAGCTCAGTCGACTGCAACCGGGCAGGAGCGCCCGATTGCAGTGTGCGGCCCAAGAGACTCCCTGGCTCGGTCGCGGCCCACACTTCCGGATCGAGTCCGTCTCGATCTCAATCACGATTACACTAGAATCGCGGGGGTAGGGGGCACAAGTACTTAACACCCCATCAGGCCAAGAAAAGAGAAACTTCTCGAGACAGCATTCTGCCAAACGACCGGGTCAGATCCTCTCGAGCGACTCGCCACCGGCATCGACCGCCGGGTCGACTGGCGGCGGTTGCGAGACGGACTTGGGCAGCGTCGGAGCTGCCTTGGGCTCTGAAGCGATTTGCCGATCGAGCCTGCGACCCCAGACGAAATAGTGCACCGCCAGGTAGAACCCGCCCAGCACAATCACCGCGAGGATGGCGAAGACGAGCAGTTGGTTGAGCACGAGTGCGAGGATTGCCATCAGGCCGGCCGCAACCAGCACCAGGCCCATCAGGGCCGCCAGCGTCGCCATATCCCGCGCCCGCTTGTCATCAGGTCCCCCCGGAGGAGACTCGAGCGGATCACCCAGCAGGTCGTCGGGAGTCAGTGGCTGTGTCAAATCGTCGTCGGACATTACTCGGCTTCCAGCAGTTCCCGAAGCCGACGATGCCGGTGAGCAAAACTGGTGCTCAACGAGGCTTCGATGCGTGAGGAGGTCAGCAGCAGACCGGCCAGGCCCTCGGGAGGCTCATAGGTCACCTCCTCGTGCAACTCGACCATCGCATCCGAAGACGTGATCGTCCGCCGGTGGACCCACGCCCCCAGCGGCCCCTTGACCATCGTCTCGGTGAACGACCCGGGTTCATCGAATGCGGTCACTTCATACGTCAGCCGTTGCGTGGGTCCGAAGCCGTCGAGATCGACGACCAGCGTGCTGCCCAGTTCCAGCCGATCCGGACTCTCGATGACCTCAACGGGTGTCGAGGAAGGCATGATGCTCGAGAGATTCGCCGGGCGGACGAGGAAATCAAACAGTGCCTCGGCCGTCGTGACCAGGGCGACTTGAGCTTCGAACGTGGGCATCGATAGAGCAACCGACGGGATGTCGTGGACCAAAACCGCCGCCGATGGTCAACCGGCGACCGGGTTGCGAACATGGTATGAGGATCCTGCACCGGGTGAAAGGCGCCCGGAGACCGGCAGCCTCGACCTCCGAGCCGACCATGACCATCCGCATCCCGCCTGACCTGCTCAGCCAGTGCCTGGTCCTTGCCGGGCCAACCGCCAGCGGCAAGACCGCGTTGGCCCTGGCGTGGGCCGAGACGACCGGAGCCGAGATTGTGGCGATGGACTCGATGTCGCTGTACCGCGGCATGACGATCGGCACCGCCAAGGCGACGCCCGAGGAGCAGGCTCGGGTCCCCCACCACCTGCTCGATTTCCTCGAGCCTCACCAGGACTTCAGCGTCGCCGACTACGTCGAGGCGGCGGCAGCGGCGTGCGAGACGATCGTCGCCGCCGGTCGGATCCCGCTGTTTGTCGGAGGCACGGGGCTGTACCTCAGAGGGCTGTTGCGGGGCGTCTTCGACGGGCCGTCCGCCGATTGGGACATCCGCGAACGGCTCGAATCCGAAGCCGCTCAACGACCAGCGGGCTGGCTCTGGTCGCAGTTGGAGAAGACCGACCCGGAAGCCGCTCAGCGATTGCATCCCCACGACAACCGGCGACTGGTCCGGGCACTGGAAGTTCACGAGTTGACCGGGCGGACGCTCTCCGAACAACAGGACCAGGGCCCGGCCGCCGACGGAGTTCGCCCCCGACAGGTCGCCTGGTTATCACCGCCGCGAGACTGGCTCTACC
>Ga0310123_10002777_pt1 | contig 13788 bp, 9 predicted proteins | sample CB6_AW_1057_MG_FD_203505 | JGI IMG/M metagenome (GOLD analysis project Ga0310123, IMG submission 203505) | Marine microbial communities from Western Arctic Ocean, Canada - CB6_AW_1057 | ecosystem: Environmental > Aquatic > Marine > Oceanic | place: Canada: Western Arctic Ocean | collected... | reverse complement strand
CGATGACGAAACGTCCCTCGGTGGGTGTGTGGGGCCAGATCTTGAATATATCCTCCTTGGGTATCTCACAACGCACCGCGGTACGCTCCCAGCGCTTTGGGGGATAGCCTCGGAGATACGCCACATACTTGCCCAACCGTTCATCCCAGAAAAGCTGGTTCATCATATCCGAACACCGCGGCAGAACAGGATACTCCTCCTTCCAGTTCAGGCCGTCCGGTGAGGTGACGAGGACCATTCCCTCGTAATCCGTTTTACCGAGAACGCTGCAGTAAGTAAGCAATTTAAAGCGGCTTTCCGCCGGTGCTACTGGATCCCGGTAGACCGCTCCCGACTGAAGAAAAACCTCCAGGACGATGTTGTTGGCCCGGGAGCCCTCGAACTGGACCAGGTTCAACTCAGGTTTTCGCCAGTTCACCCCGTCGGTAGAGGTGGCGTAACAGAGCCTCGATTTATAGTCGTTCGATTGGGCCTTGTACCACATTTTGTAGAGTCCCTGATCTTCGATTACGGATAAATGTTGCCCGCACCATTCCTCCTCCCATGGATGTTCGGATCTTATTACCGGGCCCATCTTTTGGGCCGGGTTGATTTGGAGAGATACTCCTCGAGAAGCGGAAATGAATTTCTGGTCGATAAACAGTTGCTTCCGGCTCCCTACGTCGATAGCATCCTCGCTCATCGCAGGTTGCTCGGCAGGCGCATCTGGTTCGGCATGGGCTAGAGGAAATACGCCAACGAAAGCTAAAGCAACCCCCTGAGCAACGGCAAAAGATGTGTTCCGCTTGGTCAACAACATGAGAATGCTCATTCTCCGTCTCCTCAGCAGCTCGTGATCGGTTTACACTTTCGGTCACATGATAACACTTGACAGACGCCACAACACCCAGCGAATACCTCGGAGCTAATCATGAGTACCTGTCGTCCTTCCGTTCTGCTTGCGAATTTTGTTGTAGCACCTTGGTTTATAACCGCTCTAATTGTGGCGTCGGCGACCAGCGTTTGGGCTGTGGATCCCAAACATCCGCTCGACGGGCTTACCGAGCAAGAACACTGGACGATCTTTGATGTCATGAAGAAGTCCGGGCATCTCGGACCGAAAGCACGATTCATTCGTGTGCTGCTTAAAGAGCCTGCGAAAACTCAGGTCCTCGAGTGGCGTGAAGGAGGCACTTTTTCGCGAGCAGCGGAATTAGTCATTCGTGACGTGGATCGCACCTTTGAGGCAACTATCGACCTGCAGGCCAAGACAGTCACGCGGTGGAAAGAAATATCAGGGGTGCACTCCGGCGACCTGTGGGGAGAGGTGTCCGTAAGCGATGCGGTCAAGGGCCACGCGGAGTGGCAAGCCGCGATGAAAAAACGTGGCATCACCGACTTTGACACCGTCGAAGTCTGGCCCATCAGCTTGGCGTTCCCGGAGATTGCCGCCGGGGATAAACGACGCCTCTGGAACGTGGCCAGCTTTGATCGTCACGGTACCGTAAACGTATTTGGTCGGCCGATTGAAGGATTGATCGTGTTAGTCGATGTGGACCGCATGGAAGTGCTCAGCGTGACGGACACCGGGCCGGTGCCGGTGCCTGATGGTCCCGTCGATTTTGATGAAACTTCCGTAGGAAAGCTTCGCGATGCACCCGCACCGCTAATCACTTCACAACCGCGTGGACCTGGATTCGAGTTGGATGGCCATCAAGTTCGCTGGCAGAACTGGCAATTTCACTTTCGCATCGATCCGCGAGTGGGGATTGTCATTTCCCAGGTGCACTATCTGGATGAAGGTCGTCCCCGATCTATTCTTTACCAGGGCTATCTTTCAGAATTGTTCGTCCCCTACATGGACCCGTCGATGGATTGGGCCCAACGTGCCTATCTGGACTTGTCGGACAACGCGGGTGGCTTGGCGGTACCGCTGCAGCCTGGATTGGATTGCCCGGACTATGCGACGTTTTTTGAGACCGTGGTTGCCGATGGCAAGGGCATTCCCAAGCGCGTGCCGCGCGCCGCTTGCCTGTTTGAATTGGATCCCGGCTCCATGGCCTGGCGGCACTGGGAGTCGTTTAACAATGTGATAGAAAGTCGTAAGAGTCGCCAGCTGGTGTTGCGGATGATTGCCACGCTAGGGAACTACGACTACGTATTCGATTGGATTTTTCAACAAAACGGCGCCATTCGGGTGCGGGTCGGGTCCACTGGTATTGATCAGGTCAAATCGGTTAGCGGCCGCCTGGTCCGCGACGGCGCCGACGACCCCGCGACGGCTTTCGGCCGCTATGTCGCGCCTCACACCGTGGCGGTCAACCACGATCATTACTTCTGCTTTCGTCTGGATTTAGATGTGGACGGCGTGCGGAACAGCTTCTTGCGTGAGCGCCTTAAGGTGGTCGACCTTCCCGAGGGAAGCAGACGATCCCGAATTTGGGTCGTCGATCCGAGCATTGCGGGAACCGAAAAAGAAGCGCAGATGAAGATGAAGCTGACCAGGCCGGTGCTGTGGCGATTCATCAACCCGCGGGTCCGCGGCGCCGTGGGAAACCCAGTCAGCTATCACATTCGTCCGATGGGCAACGGTCAGTCATTGGTTTCATTTCAACACTATCCAGGCGAGCGTGGAGGGTTTACGGAGAACCACCTGTGGGTTACGCCATGGCGTCCAGATGAACGGTATGCCGGTGGCAAGTATCCGCTGAACCGGCAGCCGGATGGCCTCGTGGAGTGGACCAAACACGACCGGCCCATCGAGGAGACCGATATAGTCGCCTGGTACACGCTGGGATTCCACCACGTTGTGCGCGTGGAGGATTGGCCCGTCATGCCGACCAAGTGGGATCAATTTGAGTTGCGCCCCTACAACTTTTTTGACCGCAACCCGGCGTTGGATTTGCCGAAGTGAGACCAAATGCGCTCCAGATCGCCTTTTTCTTACACAATTCGCGGTGTAAGATTGAGTATGGCAATATGATTCCAAAGGTGGACGCCACGATCATGCCCTTTCCTGGAATGAACCCGTACCTCGAACACCCTGCCCTATGGGAAGGCGTTCATTCACGATTGGTCGTTGCGATTGCCGATCAGCTGCAACCCCAATTGGATCCTCGCTACATTGCGAGTGTCGAGGAACGGGTGTTCATTGAAGGCCCGCAGCAGCGAATACCCGACGTTTGGACACAACAGACACCAGACGAAACTTCGCCTATTCCAGCAGCCGATGCGGATGTCGATGTAGGTGTGGTTGTCGAGGTCGAGGAGTTGGAGATCCATCAGAAACGCATCGAGATACTGGACGCGTACAACGAAATGAAGCTCGTAACTCTGGTGGAGGTATTGAGTCCCACGAACAAACGAAACGGTCCCGGCCGTGAATCCTACTTGAAGAAACAGCGGGAGATTCTTGAGCAAGACTGCCATTTGGTGGAGATTGACCTGCTGCGCACGGGCAAGCGCACGTTAAGCATCCCGGCTTGGCGGCTAGAGGCAATGGATTCTTTTCACTATGTCGTGTGTGTTAGCCGCTGGCAGCAGCGCCACCGCTTTGTTCTCTACCCGCGTCAACTAACAGAACGTCTGCCGCGCGTGTCGATTCCGTTGGCCGATCCCGATCCGGATGTGCCGCTGGACGTTCAGTCGGTCCTGGAACAGGTTTACTTCAAAGGCCGCTATGGGCGACGGTTACGGTACGACCAACCATGTGATCCCTCACTAGACGACGAACTTCAGAGCTGGGCATCCGATCAATTGCGGAATCAGAGTGAGAAATGACTCCACAAATCTCGTGCATAAACCGCGACTCTCACGGCGTAAAGTCGAAAAAATCGGCCGAATCCTTGATCTAGGCTGTTTAAACGTTTAGGATGTTCAGTATTGGCTAACCAGCTGGACGGGACTGTTTGACGCGAAGTCAGGTGTAATCAACTGTCGAAGCTGCGTATTTGGAGACTGGACCAATGCTCGAGACGAAACGCGGTACGATCTTATCAACGGTATTTATCGTTTCGCTCGGATTGGCACTCTCGCCACCCGTTCAGGCAGTTTGGCTGGAAGATCACAAGATCCTCAGTCCGCTGATAGACACTGAGGGTGGTTTCGCCAACGGGCCAGCACTCGACGGTAACACGCTTTTCGTCGGCCAAGGCGGAGGAGGAAGTCAAACCGGAAAGGTCCATGTCTACGACAACTCCGGAGGTGGTGCCTTCAGTTTCGTTGAGACGCTGACGGGCAGTCTAGGTGGCGCAGAGGACATTTTTGGTAGCTCATCCGCCATCGATGGCACGACAGCCTTGATTGGTGCTCCCGATACGGGTTCGGGTGGCCTGGCCGGTTTGGCTTACATTTTTGATGAATCGGGAGGAACCTGGAACGAAACCAAGGATTTGTCGGCAAGCGATCAAGTATCGGGTAACTGGTTTGGGTTCTCCACGGCACTGGCCGGCAATCGGGCTATCGTGGGTGCCATTCGACAACCCCCATCTGACAGCGGCGCCGCGTACGTATTCGAGGATTCGGGCGGTGGCTGGAGCCAGACCGCCAAGATTAGCCCTCCGGTCGCGAGTCAATTCTTTGGGTACGACATTTTCTACGACGGCGTGGATATGGCCGTCATTACCGCCCCGTTTGATTCGGGACCGGCTGGCGATGCCTTTGTGTATCAGAATCAGGGCGGGACATGGACTAAAATCCAAGACATCAATGGCACGCAACCCGCCAACGGCGGCGCCGGAATTCCTGCTGGCGAATTTGGCCGGTCTATCGCTGGTGACGGCAACACGATCGTAATTGGAGCCACGCGTGAGATCGACAGTAGCGGTACGATGGTTTCCGGTGCCGCGCACGTCTACGAACGGGTCGGAAACACGTGGAACGAAACACAGGTTCTGAATCCGAGCACGGCGGCGAACTTCATGGATTTCGGCAGAAACGTCGCCGTTCAGGGCGATATCCTTATCGTCGGGACTGAGGACGACACAGGTTCGGCACGAAATGGAACCGCCTACGTCTTTGAAAAAATTGAGGGCACTTGGACAGAAACGCAGATCCTGAGTGCCAGCGATGGCCAGGGCAATGACCTGTTCGGGTTCGACCTGGCCCTGGACGGCGACACGCTTGTAGTTGCCGCGCCATTTCATAATGACCCCAGCGGACCGTCTGAGAATGATGGAGCGGTCTATGTATTTAAGAACTTTGCCACGGCTCCCACATCGTTTACCTGGAATGGCGGCTCAGGTCCGTGGAATGAACTGGCCAACTGGTCGCCGGCCCTGGGACCTCCACAGACCAATGAGCACACCGCCATCCTTGGAGATAGCATTCTGGCGACGGAAACCGTTTTTACCAACACGGCCGTGACGGTCAAATCAATTGAGTTCAACGATGACAACACCTACGTTGTGGGCGGGGGCGGAAGCGTGGAACTGGAAGCGGACAGCGGTAACGCCAGTGTCAATGTCACCCAGGGTTCTCATGAATTCCAGGTGCGGGTCAACCTCGTTAGTGACACCGACGTCATGGTCAGCTCGGGCGCGAATTTGGAATTCGTTCATCGGCTGAACCTAAATGGAAGAACGTTGACCAAGTCAGGTGGAGGTACGTTGACGATTAGCAACACTTTGAACACGGGCGGTGGCATGTTCGATTGCAGTGAGGGAACCTGTAACGGCTCGGGCACGATTAGCGGAGACGTGAATAACGGCGGCACGATTTCACCGGGTAATAGCCCGGGGGTGTGGGAAATAACCGGAGATTATTCCCAGAATGCCGAGGGAGAATTGTTGATGGAAATCTCCGGAACCGCGTTGGGCGATGAACATGACCAGCTAATCGTGGGAGGAACGGCCGAACTGGGCGGGACGTTGCAGGTGGAACTGCTCGACGGATTCCAGCCCTCCTTGGGTAACAGCTTCGAATTGTTCGATATCGGGGAGGTTGTGGGTACGTTCGACCAGGTCGAATTACCGGCGTTATCCGCTGGTCTGGCGTGGGACGATTCCGGACTTTACGCGGCAGGAAGTCTATCAGTGACAGCAATTCCGGAGCCGGAAGCAATGGCAATGTTAGTGTTGTCGACGGTATCTCTGCTCCTGTTTTGGCGGAGTTCTCCAGATATAGAACAAATAATGCGGTTTAAATGCTTGACAGGTTGATTTGAGGATGTAAACTGAGTGCTTATTCTTGTGCTACGTAGTTGATTTCGCAAATCAGATAATCGGTGAGAGCCTAGTGACGTAAGCTCCCAAAAGGGAAGTTCTTCGAATACATATAGTGGATACGCGGTGATGAACGGCACGACGGTCTACAGGTTGAAAACGGGGACGTGATGTGATGGTCTTGGCATTGAAAGTAAGGATGTCAGACCGGTCACCTGACGTTCCCGTTTTTTTTACCACGAAGTTGGAGGGCCAATGAATTGACGTCCTAGCTGAAAGAGTCTTGTTTCGAATCGATGACCACTAGTTATAGAGGGAAGTTTCTAATGCAATGGAAATTACAATCGTGGATCGCGGCAACCGCGATCCTAGGGGTAGTCTTACAACTTTCGTTTTTGTCCAGTGCCAATGCGGCGTGGACGGAAGTACAACAAATACCCGGCGGATCCGGCGACGGGTTGGGCAATGAGGTTTCCATGGATGGCAACACGATGTTCGTGGGGGCACAAAGCGGCAATCAGGTCTTTGTTTACGAGAATCAAGGTGGAACGTGGAATGAGACACAAGTTCTTACTCCATCGGACAGCGGTAGCAAGTTCGGAAAATCCCTAGATGTCACGGGGGATCGGGCCATCATTGCAGATCCTGGTTCTGGCCAGGTTTACGTGTTTGACAAGACCGGTGGTACCTGGTCCGAGACCCAAATCTTGACAGGCACGGGCAGTGGGTTTCTCTTGTCGGCAGCTATTGATGGTGACAGGGCGATTGTCGGCGCGCCTTTCGCGAACGGCAACCAAGGTGCCGTCGTCGTTTTCGACAATTCGGGAGGCACTTGGAGCCAATCTGCCTCTGTTCCCAGTCCCATCGGCGCCGTGCAATACTGGGGTTACGACGTGGCCTTTGACGGTGGGAATACGTTCTTTGCCGGCGCGCCATTTGACTCGGGACCTGCGGGATCCGTCTCGGTCATGCAAAACGTTCTCGGCACCTGGAGCGAAAGCCAGCGTTTTGACGGCAACAAGAATTACGGCGAATACGGGCGTAGCATCGCTTACGACGACGACACACTGGTCGTCGGGGCGACTCGAGAGAACAACACCGGTGGCACCCGCACAGGCCGAGTCCACGTTTACGATCGCGTCGGCGGAAATTTTTCCCTGACACAGACGCTGGAAGCCAGCGTGGTCGCCGACCCTCTTGATTTTGGCCGCAACGTAGCCATAGATGGCGACGTGATCGCCGTGGGGGATGAGTTCGACGGCACGGTAGGTCGCGCCTATATTTTCGAGAATCAGGGTGGAACCTGGACCGAAGTCGCGGCCCTGCCGCCCAGTGGTGCCACCGTGCTTCACCAGCCGATCGCGGTCGCAGGCAACTGGGTCGCGGTCTCGTCTAATGGTGAAAACGGAGGTGATGGCCGGGTCACTTTGTTTAATATTCCCGAGCCGAGTACACTTGTGCTCGTGATTCTGGGAGTGTTCGCAGTGGCTGGAAGGTGCAGGACGCGTGGTACGGATTGAACCAGATCGCCGTCAGACCTAAACTGATCGTGGAGAATAACTGGCATGGGCGTCCGGTCTCTCGGAGACCGGACGCTGCCGGTGGGTAGGAGGCCGGCGTACGCGTGTCCGACGGATCGGAATCTACGACTTGGTGAGGATAACCCCATGAGGAAAGCGTTCAGGGGCGATCACGGTTTTACGCTCGTCGAACTCTTGGTGGTCATTGCGATCATTGCCATTTTGGTCGCGTTGCTGTTACCGGCGGTTCAATCCGCACGGGAGGCCGCGCGCAGAATTCAGTGCGTCAATAACGAAAAACAGATTGCCCTCTCGTTTCATACTTATCACGACGCGAAGAACGAGTTTCCACCAGGCCGCATCAGTGACAAACGGCTGACCTGGGCGGTGTTCGTGCTGCCGTTTTTGGAGGAAGGAAGTTTCTACGAGGGCTGGCGGCTGGATCATCGATTTCCGGATCAAAATAGGGACGTGTTAAATCGGGCGATTCCTCTATACCTTTGTCCCACGCGCACCCGCCAGGCCGTTCCCGACAGCGAAGACCCCTTGCTCGCTCCGACCTATTTCCGCCGAATTTTTGGTGCGGTGGGGGATTATACCACCTGCCACGGCAGCTTTCGTCCGTCAAGTGTTGACGAAATACTGGAGGCGAATGGCGCTATTATTCACGCCAAGTACAACGTTCCGAATTTTCCAGCCATCCCGGCAGGGTCGTTCAGCGATTGGCATGCGGTAACCGATATCAAGTCGATCAAGGACGGTACGAGCCACACGTTTCTACTCGGTGAGAAAAGCTGGTATCGGTCGCAGACTATCTCCGTCTTTAACGGTGACTCTGAATTTGGACTCACGATTGGACAGAACTTTCCCATCTGCTGTACCGATCCGTTGGAAGATCAGATCCAGGCCGCCATTGATCCGGACATCGATGGTTTCAAATACATTCTCTTCGGCAGTGATCATCCGGGGATTTGTCATTTCGCGTTCTGTGACGGCAGTGTGCATGCCGTATCCGTCGAGGCAAGCGGCTCGTTGCTCACAAAGCTGGCAACACGAGCCGGCGGAGAGGTCATCAGTGCGGATGAGTTGTAGTTGCTGGAAACACGGGAAGAAATGACGAATGACGAAATACCCAATGTCGAAGGAATGACGAAATCCGAATGACGAAGGATCGAGATATGGCCAGTCCTGAGGACCGAGTGACGATGCGATTTCTCAATTGCATATTCGAGCTTCGTCATTCGAGCTTCTTTCGTCATTGGGTATTTCGTCATTCGTCATTGCAGTTGACTCTTCATCTACAATTTCATCTTCTCCTGCTGCCAATTCTGCTCTGCGGCTGCGGTGGCAAATACGATCTTCGTCCTGTCGAAGGTATCGTGACTCTGGCTGACGGCACGCCATTGGCCCGAATTCGCTTGACCTTCGAGTGCCAAGATCCGGTCCTGTCTGCCCGTGCGACGACCGATGAGAAAGGCAAGTATCAGTTGAGCACGCTAACGGACGGTGACGGCGCACCAATCGGCTCGTATCGCGTAGCCATTGGCGATCTGCCAGGTGACGATCCGGACGATTTTCGCCCTTCGCGAATCCACTCGAAGTATCAGAGCTTTGACACGTCGGGACTGACGTTTGAAGTCGGCGATGGTGACAACGTCTTCGACATACAGCTCGATCCGCCGGAACGCCGATAACGATGTCGAATCCGGTCGCAACGGCGTCCTACATTTATTCCTTGGCTTCGTTTTGAGTGGTATATATAATTGACATTGGTAGAGCGCAATCGGAGAAATCATCATGAGCGAAGAACTCGAATTATTGGAGAAACGTGTCACTCAACTTGAACAGGACATGATCCGGTTGAATTCCAGATTTGACAGTGACAATGCAAAGCCTTGGTGGGAACGCTCATGATCGGTGCGCCCGGCTCGACAAACCAGGCTGGCGAGACCTATGTCTATGAGAACGAAGGTGGAGCGTGGATTTGGAAGCAGACCCTGAGCGCCGCCGACGGGCGAACTGGGGACAAGTTCGGATCACCATCGCTCGACGGCGATCGGGTTCTGATCGCCGCCGACTACTCCAGCGCGATTGGAGATCCGAGGCAACGGCAGGCTGGTCGTGGGGGCTACGCGTGAGGACCACAGCGGTATCACGACGGGCCGTGCCCTCGTATACGAAAAGGTCGACGGCGATTGGATGGAAACCGCCGCACTGTTTCCCAGCGATCTTCACCAATGAACCCGTGACCGTCAAACACCCAAAGTCAATCTGGCGCGTTGCGGCTGGAACTTTCGGGCACACAACCGGGTGTCGACCAGGATCTGCTCCGCGTGAGTGGTTCTGCGAACCTCGCTGGTGATCTGGAAGCGAGCTGCCACCGCTCTCGGAGGGCCTTGTTTGGGAAGCGTCGGCACTGTATGAAACAGGCACGCTTGCTGTGATGACCGTTCCGGAGCCGCATGGAATCGTATTATTGGTTCTAGGATTGATGTTGGTCTTCGCAGTATTACGAGGTGCGAGGTGGTCGCGTAGGCGAACGGGGGCCGTTAGGCCCGCGGTGGAATCGCTCACCAGCCAACCATCTCATGCGACGGTCACGATGCGTGGGTTTGCGGATGGGGAATGTTGGACCAATGACGACCTGCGAGTCGCGGTCCGAGGGCTGCGTGACGACTCACGTGACACTACATTGAACCAAGATGGAACGTCACAGAGCAGCGCTACCGCGGGCCTAACGGCCCCCCGTTCGCCTACGTGCTCCCGGTAGAAATTACAAAACCTGATCTAACAAACGACAATTATCCGCACGTGTACACACTCTTACCGAAACAAAAAGCAGCCTTGCCGCTGTTTGTCCTAGCCCTAGCGCTCGTCGTCGCGAATCTCGACGCAGCCCCACCGGTGGCCGGCTACCGCGCTATGGACACGCAGACTTTGCGTAACCAATTTCACGATCCGCCACGGGAGGCAGGACCGTGGATCCTTTGGTATTGGTTCGACAACGCGGTCGTCAAAAAGGAACTCACCGTCGAGTTGGAAGAAATGGCGGCAGCGGGTATCGCGGGTGTTGAGCTCAAGTGTGTCGAATCGTCGTTTTGGCGCGAGCAGGCGGACATCGACGCGGATCTGAAATTGTCCGGGCATAAGCGGCTCGAGTATCTTTCCGACGAGTTTATGGATGCGTTGGAACACGTTTGTACCGAAGCCGAACGCCTGGGCCTGAAATTCTCTATCGATGGAGGCATGGGGTGGCCCTGGGGTGGGACGTGGATCCCTCCTCAGCACCGCACGCGGAGTATTGCCGCGACCAAGAAAGTGCTCGATGGTCCGAAACGGCTAACTGACGACGATAACGTTCGAGTTCCGCCGAATTCATTCGTCCTGGCGTGGAAAGTCGATCCCGACGCGGCCCGGCACGTGATCGTCGAATCCTTTTGCGATCTAACCGACCATGTTATCGAGCAAGCCCTCGATCGATTCCTTGAGTGGGACGTGCCAGACGGAAAATGGCTGGTCGGCATATTTGAGATTGGTTTTGGGGGACCCTTGGACAAGTCGTTTGGCTGGCCTCCGGACCCGGGTTCGGCGGAGGCGATCACATACCATCTCGACTATCTCTTTGGAAAACTCGAGACACGAATCGGCAAATTTTTCGGTACAACTCTGCTGAATGTGCTGACCGACAGTTGGGAGTATGACATCGATCCCGCCACCCGGTACTGGACGCCTCAAATTCTGCAGAGATTCAAGCCGCTTGCCGGATACCCTTTGCGGCCACGCCTGCACGCGTTGCTCGATTACGGTCCGAATCCTCAGCAAGTGCTGGCGGACTTGGACGGCGTCGAGCGAACACTGGTACGGGAAAACTATTTTGCCCGTGCGACCCGTCAACTGAATGCGCGAGGGCTGCATCACCGCGCACAAGTGCGAGGGCGGGGTCTGCCGCGGGATTTTTTTGAAGTGTACGCCCACGTCGATATTCCCGAGGTCGAGATGGAGACCTTTCTTCCCGAGGCAGTTTGGGTGGCACGGACGTTGGGCAAACCGATCGTTACTGCCGAGGCTTTTACGTTTATCAGTGGCTACAAGGACAAGCTGCAATTCGAGGAATGGAAGGTGCAGGGTTCAGCGTTAACTAACCCTGACGAAATGTGGCAGACAAACCCAGCCCTACTGCGATCGCATTCCAACGCCTTTTTCGCTCGGGGCGTAAATCGCTTGGTAATGGCCGCTTTCAATTACACGCCGTCCGAGCTCCCGATGCCGGGGTGGCGCGACTACGCGGAAGTGCACCTCAACCATCGTATTCCTTGGTGGCCCTACATGAACAGCTACTGCGACTGGGTGCGACGAATGCAGTGGGTGTTGCAGGCGGGTGGTCCCGTTGCGGACGTGTTGGTCTATCCCGTTCAGCCCAATCCCCCGACGCGTCGGGGGCCGTACAATACGGCCGGCCAAACCCAACCTGTTTCGGCTGTCAATGCGGTCGACGCGGCCAATGGTTACACGTTCGTAAAACTGGCAAGTGGTCGCTTCAACTCGGTACACAACGGCAATCCGCAGTTGGAGAAATCGTCTGCGACCGCGACCACCAGGGCGCCGTACGATTTTTCCAGGCTGATGTTGCTTGACGATGTGCCCACGTTGGCTGAGGTAGAGCACGTGGCCAAATTTATGGAAGATGGCGTGCAAGTCCTGGGCTGCCGGCGCACGCCCGACCAGTGGACAGCCTTGTCATCGCAAGCCAGTGAAAGCGCGAAACAGCGAGCCCGGCTGAGTCGTCGATTGTCGGAGGCACAATCTCACGGGCAATTCATTGATGTCCGTAGTCAGCCTTGGCGCACGACGCTTGACCAGTACCGCTCGGTGCGATGGACACCCGAAGACAACAAACTGTCGTTCCAGCATCGAAAAATTGACGATATGGAGATTTATCTGTTAATGAATTGGGACAACGACTTCGCCGGCAACGTCTCCTTTCCACACGTCGACAGCGTTCCTGAGTTTTGGCACGCCGACACGGGCGACATCCGACCCGTCGGTCAGTATCACGTCAAGAACGGAAGAACGTATGTGCCGGTGTCGTTAGCAAAGCTGGAATCGCTAATATTGACGTTTTCTGCGGGGAGAGAAAGACTTCACGCAGTCGACTGCCAGAATGGCCGCGTCGCCTATGGGTCGGATGGACAACTTGTTGCTTATCCCGACCACCACGATAGCTGCCACGTCACACTCTCCGACGGTACATCAAGAGATGTCCACGTCGATGTTCCTTCCGCCGTTCAATTGAAGGGAACGTGGTCACTTTTCGCCGACGTCGTACACGGTATCGGATTTCAAGGAACAGGCCGGTGCGAACTCGACCACTTGGTCTCGTGGCGGGTGATGTCCGGGTTGCGTAATTACGCGGGAGTTGTAACGTATCGTACAGAGTTGGACGTTCCGCTGGAGTTGCTGAGCAATGATCTGGGTCTTCAGCTTGAATTAGGGGAGGTCTATGAGTTGGCGCGTGTGTGGGTAAATGGTCGACAAGTCGGCACAACGTGGACCCCGCCCTTTCAGCTTGAGGTGACCAGATATCTGCGTGAGGGAACCAACCAATTACGTATTGATGTTCCGAACATCCTAAAAAACCGTTTAGAGCAAGGCGACTACACACGTCCATCCGGATTGTTGGGCCCCGTGGTTCTACGGCCATTTGCGCGGGTTGCGCTGGATCGTCCGTGAATTAGTGACGTAGCACGATTGTGCAAATAGTATCGAAACGGATTCTACAACGAAGTGCAATAACAAGGTGTGTTAGCTGATGGTAGTCAAGACATTCTTCTCGCTGATCGTACTTCTCTCATTCTTCTCGAATACGGTTTTCCCATCCCAGGAGCACGGAATGATCACCCCGGAGGGGACATGGATCGATAATCGGGCAAAGGATTTGCCGCGATTCAAAACAGGGCCCATGGCCCATCGCGGGTTTGCCATCATTCGACGACAAGACGGCGCCCTGTTCACTGTGGGGAATTACGATGCTTCGATAAGCCACGATGAAGGCCGGACTTGGGAGAATTATAAAGTCACGGCTCCTGACATGGATTTTCTGATCGGCGATCGGGCGATGGTCTGCACCG
>Ga0310123_10002775_pt1 | contig 13792 bp, 21 predicted proteins | sample CB6_AW_1057_MG_FD_203505 | JGI IMG/M metagenome (GOLD analysis project Ga0310123, IMG submission 203505) | Marine microbial communities from Western Arctic Ocean, Canada - CB6_AW_1057 | ecosystem: Environmental > Aquatic > Marine > Oceanic | place: Canada: Western Arctic Ocean | collected... | reverse complement strand
AAAAAAGAAAAAAGAAAATGTTAATAATATTGATATTATTATTCTTCTCATATATTTGTCCTATTTTGCGGTATGGAAAAACCATATCTATATGTCGGTGTTTTTTATAGAAAAGGTGCGAGAAATCTAAATGTCATAGTTCATTTTAGAATATCTGCTATCAGACCAACGTAGCGTTTCACATCACTTTTTTGAATCGTAGTAATTTCCACACACGTTAAAATACTCCCCTCTATGCGGGGAATGGGTTGGATTGAGCTTTTGCTTATAATTTATTTATATAACCTAGACATTACTCTTCCTTCCATTCGGTTTGTTCGGGAAGTAAATCCGGCCATGTATCCTTAACTAACTTATAAGTCAACCCTTTATACATTCCTGTAGTTTTTTTATCTTTCAAATCAATAACCAATTTGGCCTCTGTTGGGTCTAATGTCTCAAGCATTTGAATGAAAAGTTGTTCTCTTTTTACTGTATTAATTGTTTCAGAATCTCCACCTTTAACAAAAAGATAAAACTTCTTCACTTCACTATAAAGTCCTTTAGGTGTATCATTTGAAGGTGGCATGGCCACATACGGGGGAGTTCCTTTTGGGAGCAACCATTCAACATCTGGGTGAAAAGCAGTTTGAAGAACTGCTTGCAATGCAAACTCATCATTATCTTTTAAAATTTGGCTCTTCTGTTCGCGAGTTTTCGCCTTGTGAACCATTTCCAAAATTTGCGGTATACTATAATTTGCCATATCATTTCTCCTTAAAATTCGTCAATGACTTCCATTAATTTATTCAATCGGTTTGTTACAAAATAATTAAAAATCTTTCCTCTATCTTTATGTAGTTCCTTCTCATATTCCTTAGTGACTTCTTCTTTAACCCATTCCGGCATTCCTGCTATTAAATCAATAAGTTGAGTATTTCTCAAATAATTTCTATGCATTTCTTTATTACAATAATCCACAGGCTTGAGTTTAGAATCATACCATTCTTTTACTTTTTTCCTAGAAAGAGGTTTTTGTCTTAATCCTTCTTCCATGAAAACCTCATCCTGAGAAAACACATTTGGAATACCATCACCCGAATCTCCTCTCAATATATGCTCATGCAAATAATATTTTGGATCTTCGTGAATTACTTTCTTTTTGGTAAGGGGTGAGAACTGATCAACAAACTTTAATTGCTGAAGTTGCACAAAATCCTTATCACTAGAAACAATCATGAACCTTGAAATGTCATTCAATCCACGATGTTTATTAAAATGATTAGTGCATAAAACTGCAATTATATCATCTGCTTCTATTCTATCTAAATGTATTACCGGATACTGAAAATTGTCCCTAATTTCATCACGAATTTTATTTAGGGAACTGTATAAAACGTTCCAATCAATATCACTCTGTATCTTTATCTTTTTTCTTGGTGCTTTATAATAAGGAAATACATCTTTCCGCCAAACGTGTCTTCCATCACAACAAATAACAACCTGCCCATAATCTTCCGCAAATTGATTTTTATAGTGACGAATATTGTTTAATACCATATGCCGAACTAAAGCATCATTCAATTCCTCACCATTTCTAGTGGCATGGAATACATTGCCAATAAACACTTGGCTAAAATCAATCAATATCATTTTACTAATCTATTTTGGTTTTCCCTAAATGCAATATCAGTAACCGATTCTAACGGAATACTACTAATAGGGGCATCATCACGTAAATGAGGAAACTCACTTTCATCCATTCCCTTTGACCATACTACACTAATATCTGGGTAGAATACCCCCACAGACCTCTTAGGAGTTCCATCAGGGTAATAAGCCATAGCAATACATCTAGGAACTACTTTATGTTCTTCATCTTGTCCTGAAAACATTCCAATCCAATCGCCATGTTTTAGATAATGTTCACAATATCGAATATACGCTTTACGAGACACTGCCTGATTTTCTGCGTTTCTACGTTCCTTCTCTCCTACGCTCCTTCCTTGTCTATTCAAAGCGGCAACCATTTCCTTGTTATGTTTAATCCATTCTTTAACATTTTTTAAAGAGTAAATATCATCATCAGGAAGTGCACGTACTGTTTTGTATACATTTTTGAGATCTGCCGGTTTTCGTTTTTTCCGCATTTGTTTCATGCGTTCCCGAAGTGCCTCACGTTGTTCTTCCGTAATCTTACGAGTACGTTTTATCTTTATTGGTTTACGTTCTGTTTTCACTTTCTTTACCATTATATCCTCATTTATCAGTGGGGTATCGTTCACGCAGAGCCATAAGCATCATTTCCCATTGCTTTGAAACTACATCAACATCATAAAAAGTATTAAAATACCTTGTCTGGAAAGTTAATCCCATTTGGATTTCTTCTTTCCAATACGAATCTAAAGCCTCATTCAGAACATACGCATGTTTCCGTGCGTGTTCTTGTTTGTCTTGAACCATACCATACATCCAAGCAAAGTTTGAACAAGTTTCAGGTAATACTCCCCAATTCGGGCATACAACCACACAACCTGCACTCATTGCTTCAATAGCAGTACAACAACCTGTTTCTTGATAGGTGTTTGGATACGCCAACACATGAGTCTTTTGTAAGGCCTCTCTTATTTCATCATTTGACACACTACCATGATAATTGACATTTGGCATTTCTCTTAGCGTGTCATACAGCTTTTCAAAATCTTTGTCTCGTTCTTCCCAACCATAGAGTTTCAAACTGGAATAAATGTCAACCTCAAAATCATCTCTTTTCTTATTGAGAATACCAAGAGCCCCAGCAAGAACATCCAATCCCCTATGTGGAGTAGAAAAATAAATTAGGCGTGTCTTACCATCTTCTTTCTTTGGTTTCTCATGGTCTGGTATTGGGACAATGGCATTTTTAAGAACTACACTTCCTTCATATGGAATTCCCAAAATCATATTATATTTCTCCAATGACCAATCAGAAGGAAAAATAAAACGAATAAACTTTGCTTTCTCTTTATCATCTTTGAGAAATTGAACTTCTGGATCATAAGCAGTATCCTGAAACCAAAGTATTTTCGGTTTATCTTCTAATGTCCTAACTCTAGAAAGTATAATCTGAAAATGATTCCACAACTCAGGATCTATTCTTTCCTTGATACGATTATAGACCAATTCACTTCCACCTTTTGCATCTTTAGATATCTCGGCTATATCTTCTACATCCTCTTTTTCATCCGTTTCTTCTTTTGGTTTCGTAGAATACTTTTCGGCCACCTTCCGCATTCGTTCTTTGTCAGAATCATCAAATACCACTAAACTCATAGGCTATATCTCCCCTTCTTTAGAACCATGATGTGAAACAACTGTTACCCTATTAAAATATGTATCTTTCCCGCCATCGTAATTATTATACTGATGACGAGCAACCGTTGCTTTTATAAGAAAACACTCATCAAGTGAAAGCTCCTCCATGAAGTCAGAACCATCAGTTTGTAATTTATAATGATAAAAAAATCCACGATTTCCGTTACGATCAACTATACGATGAACTTTGTAATCTTCTTTCTCAATTACCTTTACCAACTTAACAAAGAACTCGCCTTTTTGTTTTGTGGTTCCAATAAAATCAAGAGCTTTAAGCGACTCTTTATCTATTCTATTTTTTTTAACTCTGAGAAAATTATTGACAACTGGCGCGACAAACGACATTTTTCCTGCGGAGACGGATTCAAGAGGTTGTAATTTTAAAGTTTTTGCATCCAACTTTGTGAGAGCTGATTTAGCATCACGCATAAAATCGTTAGCTGCATCCACCATCAAAAAATCAAGAACTTTATCAATTCGTTCATCTATCAAATTCATTGTAAGTTTTTCATCCAAATGATTTCTAACTTTAGCAGCGGTTGTATCTGAAATACTTTCAGCCGCAGCCTTAGAAACAAATCCTTCCATACTGATAAACGATAACGACACCGCAATAGCGGCTTTCATATTATATTCCATATTAATCTTTTTTACTCATTTACTTATATTATAACAGATCAAGCCTCAAATGTCAAGTTTTTTAATCACTATCTGGTCTTCTTTTTGTAAAAGATTGTGAAAAAGGATCTATTACTTTATACCACCCACCCAATTGTTCATCATAAATGTGTTTCACTCCTTTTTTGTACCTTACTTTATCAGTATCAGCTGGAGGTGGTTCTTTTTTTGAGGGGTCAAGTTTTAAAAGTTCAAGTCTAATTTGTTCGTTAATTCTTTCAGCTTTTGATCTTTTTTTTCTGTTCATAGCCGTGTTTGCAAATAAAATAGGAATCTACTATATCGGAAACCGGATTACCGATTTCGGTTGAATTGGGAGCCAGGTCTTTACGAAAATCAAATTCCGTTTGTTCGACAAAACTTTCGTACATATCTAATTTGGAAGAATTGCCTTTACCTGTCGCCGTTTTTTTGATTGTGGTTGGCGCAAAAGTTTCATATTTAATATCACGTTGCCAAAACTTATGTTTCAATACTCCAACATTTTCTGCTATATGGAATACTCTTCCAGTTGCAGCAAATGCATAATTTTCAAAATATACATTAGATTTTATAAAATTAATTGAGAATATATCAAGAACCCATTCTGATAATTCATTATATCTTTCTGATTCCGTAGTATATTCTATTGGGGAATAAGAAAATAAATTTTTATGTGGAAGTTGTAATTGATGCTTCGTTTGCGCAAAGAAATGAAATTCGCAATTATTGAAATCAAACTCTTCATTTTGAATATCACATACACATATACAAGGTGAAGTTAGAGAGTAATCTACTCCTGCAATTTTAGTAATGATAATCTCCTTCATCATCATCTTCTACTTCCAAAAGAGTTCCACAAAAAGAACAATGCTCAATTGGATTTGGTTCAGAATGCTCTATTCTATAAGATACACCACAAAAATGACAATCTATTGTCACTTCTACTTCCAAGGGTTCCTTCATCTATAATTTTTTCCATGAATTTTGCGCAAAATACTCCCCTGATTTAAAATAACGAAATTTCAATTTATATTATAAAGACTTAAAACTTTTGACAGTCTTGTAAAAACCGATATTCGGTTTTCCAATACTTCAACTCTTTTTCAATTTGTTCTACCTCAGGCAAAACAGAATGAGATGTAGAATATAGGCCTTCTAATTTTTCTTTATAATATTCATAATGTTGTCTAGCTTCCTCTAATGAGGTTAAATGATGCTCTACTTGAACGTACACTTTTCCTTATGATGGAAAAAAGTTTAAACGGATTAAAACAAACGGTTCCTAAACTAAAATGATCTGCTCCTATCGCATCATAATAGCAAATCATATCATAACAATAAATTCCACCACCGGCAATGACTTCTACATCGCCATATTTTTCCTTTATGTATCTAATGTGTTTAGACGCATACGGAATTATTTGCCTTCCGCTTAAACCACCATCATAATGAGGTAGAGTATTACAGCAATGAAATTGCCGAAACCCCATATCAACTAATTTATCTATATCCCACTCACTTGAAAGAGGTGATATCTTCACAATCATCCACTCTCTAAATTTTGAAATGAATTTTTTTATTATATAAAAAGGAATTCCATTTTCTTCAATATTGGGACATGATAAATTAAGTTCCAAATTAACATTATGTGGAACGATTTCCAACAATTGAAACCATTCTTTTTCTGTGAGCCCTGTTATACTAAGGACTTCACTTAATTGCTTGTATTTAGACAAACCAAAATCTATACCTGGATTTCTTAATTCCAATCTATTAACCCACCCATCACCAGGTACATATCTCAAGGTTTTAATAATCTGTTTTAATCTTCCTTTTCTTGGATGTAAGGTATAAGTTCCTACTACAGAAAGAGTATTTGGAAATTTTAAATAATTTCCAAATGGGGCAGCAATAAACAGCATAATACATTATGATAATTCACACCCATCCGGTCCCGTACAAGCCAATTCCTGTGATGCAATTGTGTAATCTTGCTTTTCAAAATCTGCTAAACCTTTCCAATTAACCGCCTTCGGCATAACTTTTAACATTTCTTCATATTCCTTTTTGGAACAATCTTGGTACGGTGCTTGTCGATAAGTATGATCACTAAATGGTAAAAAACTAATACCACTTATGTCATCGAAATTATCATATACCCATGCTGCTGTATTAACCCACTCATCTTCCTTAACAGATACCGTTACACTTGGTTTATGTTCACACCAATTTTTTGCATAGATATGCCACAAAGATAACTGTTTCCATGCTGCCATTTCATTTCTACAAATTGCCCCCTTTGGACTCTTTTGTGGAAATGAGAAGACAGTTGTGTGATTCGGTTTTGTTATATCCGGTTCGTTTGGAAATCCCTGTTTTTTCATCATCTTACAGAGGGGGTCTTTATTATCTGCTCTTACTGTCCGAATATAATAAGGACTATGACGGGCATGAATACCAGAAGCTGAGTCAACAAGTTGAGAAACCGTACCCGATGGTTTAACACAAGTAATTGCGGCCGCTCTATTGATTCCAAATTTAGTCGCCCACTCCTTGTTCGTTTCGACTGCAACTTGTCGTAATTGCTCCAAAATTTCAGGCAACTTTGTTTTTGATTTGGTTCCATTCGTAATACCATTATCCATTATTCCTGTAAGAGAAACTCCCAAAAGTCGTTCATCATCACAGTTTCTTCCCCACTCTCTTGAGAGATATTTAAAATTGGTGAGGGTGGATTGAAATGTTCCAAGGATAGTTGCGATACGAATTTTGTTTTGTAAAGTGTCGATAGTGTCATCTGGCCTGACAACGACTTCTGAGAGGTTGCAGAACTCCCGTGATCGAAGAATGATTTCAGAACAAGGGTTTGTACCAAAGTCGAATCTTGGATCTCGTCTAATAATGTAGTTGCCATCTGTATCCTTTTCTCTTGTATTTAAAGTTTCAGTATGTCTTTGAGCCGACATACTACTGTAAATTCCTCGTTCTCCAGATTTTGAATCATAGAGGGAAAGCCATTCTCGCATGAAAGTGCCAGTGTCTGGTTTTTCTTTATAATTAACCGAATTGTTTGCGAGTGATCTTTGAATATTGAGGGTGTTCCATTCTCCATGTTTGGCGAATCGCATTTCTCTGTCGTTGAGGTCAGAAAGACTGATAAGAGCACTCCTACGCACGCCACCAACAACAACAATCTCAGCAATTTTGCAAACAATGTCATGACATTCTATTGGTTTTAGTTTTCTTCCTATTGCCAATCTAAAAAGATTAATTGTAAACTTAAAAAGATCTACAAGGGGTCCCGGTCCAGAAGCTCTACCACCAAAAGTTTTAAGTGGTTCTCCAGCAGCACGAACTTTTGAAACATCCCATTTTGGAACATGCCCATTATACAAAAGTGATACAAGTTCTTTGAATGCTCTAGCCCATCCCAATTTTGAATCTGCTACAACAATTACCGTATCTGTATCATATAATTCTTCGGGAATCAATGGAAGTTTATTTGTATACTCTTCTTCTACTGAAAATCCAACACCAGTTCCATTCATCAAGACATAAAGGATTTCATCAAATGAACGAATGCTATCTACTTTTATATAGGAACAGTTATAACCAGCTACATTTTCCTTTCTCAATGCTTCCCCCGCAGTCATCAAACATCTCATAGAAGGCATAACATTTAAATTTAAAACTGCTTCTTCTAACTCTACTCGTTTACCATTATCCAACGTGTATTCGTGTTTTTCCTCTAGCCATTCAGTAAAAAAATCAAAATATCTTGAAACTGTTTCCTCCCATGTTTCCCTTCTCTTATTATCATAATCCCATCGTGCGTAACGGCTCAGATGAATAAACTGTTGATACTCAGTTGGTAATGCCATTTTTAATCTCCTATCTTTTCTAAAAATTCTGTTCGTTCTCGTTTTGATAATCCTTCAAGGGCAAACGCCTTACTCCCCGCCATCTCATACTTTAACACTTCCATTTCTTGTTTTGAAAAAGTCTTTGCCTCTAATACATAATCTTCAAATGCTTCACAACATAAAGGAAAATGTGGTACAACCATTTCATACATCGCCTTTGAATAATCTTGTATTTCTTGTTGAGCGTGTTTATCCATTCTCAATTTAATAACATGAAAAAAATTATGAAGATCTATTTTCCATATTACTTCAGTATAATTTGAAACAGGAAGAACAATTCTGGCCAACTCTCTTGTCAAATCTTGATTTAATAAAGTTTCATATGCAGTTGCTGCGCCATCAAAGATTCTATTCATTTCAAAATGAGCAAGGCCGCTGCCTTCTAAAACTTCTCCTCTTCCCTGTCTATTTGTTTCTGATTGTTTTTGTAGGTAGTCTCCTTCTGGTAGATAAAATTCGTTGCTCATTACAGAATATCGACCCGAATACTCATTAAGACTTGCTGTCCTATGTCTAACCAACTGGCGCATTACAAAAATAGGAAGTTTAATATGAAACTTTACTTCACACATCTCAAACGGTGAGGTGTGTTTGTGTCTCATTAAATATCTGATGAGGTTTCTAGTCTGACTGACTTTTCGGGTGCCTTCACCATAACTGATTCGGGCGGCATTTTCTACTTCTTCATCACTACCCATTATGTCCAGTAATTTTACAAATCCAAGATCATGCACTTCTATTTCATCAATCATCACACCCTTTTCCAATTGGTCATTTTCATTTTGGCTGATAAGTCTTGGTAGGTATTTTTATTTATTATACTCAAAATCTGGTTGGGTGTTTTTCCAGCCGTCACCATATCATTCAAATCCTTTTCCAAACCATCAGGCCAAATACAAATATTAAAACCATTCTCAATAATCGAATCCATTCTTTTAATGATTTCTTTGTTTCTCGGCTCGTTATCAAATATGTAGGTAACATCGGAATTTAAGAAATCTTCATAAATATCATGTCTTTCGCTAACAAATGCATCTGCTCCAGCCATCGCAAGACAATTCGGCAGGAACATAGAATCAAACGGTCCCTCTACCACATAAGTTTTCTTCTTTGAATTCCATCTATCCAATCCAAATATCTTAGGAGAGTCCTCAATTAACTTAATGGTTATATATCTCAATTTAGAATCCCCCAAAGCCCTTCCCTGAAATGCAACCAAAATCTTTTCCCTTGAATAAAAAGGAATTACAATTCGCGGATCATTCTTCTGTAACTCATAAGGCTTGTCAATAATCGATTCTACCCATTCCTTGAAGTCATGAGCATAATAAAGGCTCTTTGAAAATTGACGAGGGAGTTGCCGATTTTCAACATAAACTCTTGCATAATGGTCAGATGGAAGAGAAGAAATAGTTGGAAGTTCTATTTTGGTTTTGAACTGGGGTGGAGCAAAAGAAAACTTTGGTTCTGCAGTATTTGAACCTTTGCCCGTGACACCTCCTTTATATCGTTCAACGACATACTGAGTATGAAGAACCGCATCAATTTTTTTGATAAAATTTCCAAAAGTAAGTCCAGCACCACAATTATGACATCTATAGAAAAGATCATTCTTCTTTCTATAAACATAACCTCTGGCTTTACTTACAGACTTCTTGCTATCCCCACAAATTGGACAACGGAAATTCCAAAGATAATCAGTCTTTTTTTTGAATTTTTGTAATCGGTGGGATAATAAATTCACATATTTCGCATCAATAAATGCAGACATATTCATTCCATATTAATCATTTATCTTTTTATTATAACATACTATACACAATTGTCAAGTCATGATTTCTTAGATTTTATTTCCAAATTATTTTTTTCTTTCGCAAGGCAAGGACAATTTTCTATATGTTCATAAAGTTCTTCTTTAGAATATGCTATTTTATCACATTCAAAACAAGAAACAAAACCATAATTATTGAAAAATTCCTCATTAAAAAACGAGGAATCAACCATCTAACCCCTACGGGCTCTAGTCCGTTTTTGTATACGGCGCCAAGTTGCAGTTGCTTTCTTTTTACCAACTTCCCAATCAATCCATCGTTTTGCTTTTTCACTTACTATAGGTTTCTTTACAAAAGTTCTGACTTTGTTCCAAACTTTCCTGAGAATGGTTGGATGCGGCCACTCAACGTAATCACCCGTGAGAGAAAACCCACTGTCCGTCTCCTCTTTATCGGAAGCTTCGTTCTGTGGTTTGGAATTATCAACGATTGAGAAATTGGCCCCGAAATAAGTAGAGAACCTGTCTTTATTTTGTTGGACATCGTTCCATGAGTTGATAGTAACATCTTTTTGTACCTTTCTGGTTCTTCTAGCATTTCTTTCTAATGCTACATCTAAAGAAGTGTGAACAAAAATCATATAAGTATCATATCCTAATTTTTCCAGTTCTCCTGCCTGTGTCACTAACTTTTTATATTTTTTCCCAGTTCCATCAATCACCATTCCCAATCTACCATTTATCAAAGTCGCTTTCTTTCTTGCCGTAATTTCTTTCCCTTTGTCTCTCATGGCCATTGCACGTTGATATTCCACTGGATCATTCTGATATAATTTTAGCAGATTCATGGATACTTTATTCTTTTTCAGTAGATGCTCGAACATATCATCCGAATTAACAATTTTTAATCCATGAACTGATGGGGTTGCAACTTGACCAGCGATCCACGACTTTCCAGAACCTGGGCCTCCTGCTAAAAAAATAGCCTTGAATATGCCGGGGTCATAGACACCTTCTTCCAGCCTATCCACCATGAGATAATCTAAAAAATTTAATACTCCGTCTAATCTATCCATCCCATCCATTTCGGTAAGTGTGAGAGAACAACACCAAGAACTATTGCACCGCCCATAACTAACCATCGTAAATTTTCAACCAATCTTAATCGTTGATTAAACTCATGATGCTGAGAGGTATTTTCTTCTCTTAATTGTTTTATTTGATCTGTAACTCTTGTTTCCGATTCCTCTATCTCAACTGACACCCTTTTGTGTAGTGTCTTAATTTCTTCCCTTACTACTTGATCTTCTTTATCCTGTTGTTCTTGTAACGTACATAATCTAGTAATCGTAACAGTTAAATCGACTAACTTATCAGCAGTTGTATCGAGTTTCCGTAACAACAAATCGATTTGTCGTCCACTTGTATCAACTTTACTTTTGAGCAAGTTAACTTCATACTTTAATTCCTGCAACTCTTCTTGGGCCATTATTCTCTAACCAATACATTATTTTCTGATAACAAACGCCCGGTTGTTTCTGAAAGTTTAATAGCCAAATCTGCAACCTTAATTTCCAATACTGCAGGGTTATTTTCCTTAATAAAATGCTCACTTATTTGTTGAATTAACTGCGGATTGCCTTCTTTGAAATTACTGAGTTGCCATATTGCACCTCGCCCATCACCATCAATTCCAATATTCATAAAAGTAGCATATTCTTCATCTCTATAATCTGCAAGCCACGAATCTCTATGTTTGTATCTCCAGTTAAAGGTATCTTCTTTGACCTCTTCTACTACTACCGGTTCTGGTTGTATAAACTCTTTGAATGTTAACATCATTTTCTCCCATATTTTAAATAAAGCATTGCACCTGTCACGTTATTTTTCAGGATAACAGGCCTGGTAGGGAATTTTCTACCATACTCTCGTATTGCTTCTCCCACTTCATCATTTCCTACATAGTTTTCATATCTTGCGTATTTCCGTTTTCCCCACCTAGACTTTTCAAACACATCGGGATTAACTTCAAAACATTCGTTTCCAGCAAATCTTGTTATAACTGGTTTCTTCTTCTTTTTCTTCTTGCCCAATATTGGGTCTTGAAACTTTATTGCTCCCTGACTACCATCACCACCAACTCCCATAGCATTCGCAGGAGCATCTTCATGAAATTCCAATTGTTTAATTAATGCTTTTACATCTGGTTTAGACAAGTGAGCACGAGAAAGACCTGTATACTTCTTCACCAATTTGTCAAATTTCTTTTTATTTCCATCTGACTCATCATATGCCTGTAAAATACCAACCATAACTGAATCACTGACTTCATGAAAAACACTCTCTGTAAGGGTTTCGTTCTCCAAGTCTTCCAGATATCTAACAAAATCTTGTTCTATTTTTTCGGGGTCTATATGATATTTGTTATTATTGCTTTCCCTAATCAACCAAAGAGCAGCAGCATAGGAAGCAATTCGGGATTTACCACCGGGGATTTTACCAAGAAGTCTTTTGAGGTTCCAAATTAAGCGATCAGAAAGAGTGTAGGAATCTTTCTCCTCCTGAGTTTCTAAATCTCGTTTCCGTTTGAGAAGTTTACCTTTTTTATCAATAATACCCAACTCAAAGGCTTTGGTCTTCTCAAAGGGGGTAACTAATTTTTTTAGGAATTGGTATACAAAATATATGTTACCAACTGTTTTAAGTATCCCTGCCATCGAAATCCCTCAATTTATCTATTACCTCTTGATTAAGTTGAATATCACTACTTATAATATCCTCTCCTCTAATACCTTTAACTGTTTCTGGCATCATACTAAGATATATCAGAAAAGTTTTCAACACAGACCAATACTTTTCTTCAATCTTAAAAAAGAGAAGTCTGGTTGCTGCTTTATTATCAAAAACATTGTAGAATACTACAAGATGATTTAAAATGAGAATTTCTTTTAACTTTCCACTTTCCAAAAACCTATTAATCAATCTCTTGATATATTTGATTTTCTTCAAATCATCATAAAATTCATCTATATTCGTACATTGCTGATTAGTATATTCCTTCATCGCAAACATTAAAAAGTTCGCATCAGTCAAATCATCAAATATCATTTTATCTAACCAATAGTTACATCATCAAATAAGATTATAATTATGCAGCCCAAGTTGCATTTCCACCAATCATGTTCCATTTACTATTTGTATAAAGTAATGTAGCAGCATGTCCAACTTCGGAAAATGCTACCGAACCGTTAATTTGAGCACCACTAAGGGTTGCAGTTCCACCACCATCAACAATCATTACAATTATAAGAACTTGTCCAGATGTTCCAGCAACAATCGTTAGGGTTTCTGCATCACCACCAGATGTCTTATGACAAATCGATGCAGTAATAGGAACCGCTAATGCATCTGCGGCCATAGTAGTTACAGTATCCGCAAATCCAAGCCATGTTGGGAGTTTATTTATTAGATTCGCAACAGTAAGCTTTAGCGTTCCAGTCGCAGATGCATCATATACAACCAACGAATCTGTTGACGCACTTACTGTTAACGCATCTAGTTCAGTTATTGTCTTATCAGACATTTACTTTCCTTACGAAAGAGCTTCGGTTTTTGCCACCGTAGAAGCCTCTTCTATTGAAGATTCCTCTACCGGTTCCTTTTCTAAAATCAACTCGTTTAGCATCATAACCGCCCCTCTGAGATAAGACGATCTTTCTCTGAGAGCCTTAATCTGTTCTTCAAGACGGTTATGTTCTTCAACTGCTGCCTCACGTTTCTCTTTCAACTCATCCAATTTTACAGAATCATTCTTAGCCATATATCACCTCATTATATGTAATGTTAAAAAATTATGTTATTTCAATTCAATTGTATTATGATACGGTTGCAGTTCCGCCCATAAAGTGCCATTTACTATTTGTAAATAACAGTTGAGCGGTATCTTCAGCATCAGCAAAAGCTATAGTATCTGCTACTGAAGACGAAGCTGCAATAGTTAAGGTTCCACCACCATCAACAATCAGAACAATCATTAAAAGTTGTCCTTGAGTACCAGCTGCAATTGTACCCGCTTCTGCATCGCTACCAGTTGTTTTATGTACAA
>Ga0310123_10002773_pt1 | contig 13804 bp, 11 predicted proteins | sample CB6_AW_1057_MG_FD_203505 | JGI IMG/M metagenome (GOLD analysis project Ga0310123, IMG submission 203505) | Marine microbial communities from Western Arctic Ocean, Canada - CB6_AW_1057 | ecosystem: Environmental > Aquatic > Marine > Oceanic | place: Canada: Western Arctic Ocean | collected... | reverse complement strand
TCACCGGGAGCAAACTCGCAGCTCTGGCCCCCCAGTACCTCGGTCTCGCCGACCACGCAGCTGTTGATCCCGAGATTCTCGAGCGTCAGCAGGCCGTTGTCACGTCGGACGACAGCCTGCTGCTTGCCCACCAGAGGGCTCTGCAGCACCACCGTGTTGCCGGTGTCCCGCCCGATGCGGATGACCGCATTGTCGGTTTCGATCAGCGAGCGGCGGCTGTCGTGGACCTTGTTGAACCAGACTTTCATGGTGCGACACGAGGGGGGCGAGCGGGAAGAGGTGCGGCAGGAGTTGCGGCAGGAGTTGCGGCAGGAGTTGCGGCAGGAGTTGCGGCAGGAGGTGCGGCAGGAGTTGCGGCAGGAGTTACGTGCTGGACGTTTTGGTGGGCTACCTGTTCTTGCCCGATTCTCGTTTGTGGAGCAGCACCTGGACGCCCTGGAAGTTATTGATGGCGACGATGCCCGCGAGTGTTTCGGCTCGGGCTTCGAGTTTCCCGCCGGGTTGTTCGACCTTGACGGCGATCGCGATCACGTTTTCGGCTCCCGAGGCGAGTCCTGCGGCCTGGCGAACGTTTCGGCGTCCCTTGCGATTTCCCAGCGCGAGGATGCGGAAGGGTCCGAGGATCTGTCCGCTGCCTGCGGTCGGCCGGTTCTTGGTGGAGGAGGTGCTGCCGAACTCGGGGATTCGAAAGCTGACCTGGTCGCCGGGGTCGACGTGTTGGGGGAGAAAGGTTCTGGAGTCGACCGGCAGCCACATCACCCGTTCGTCGTCGGCGATGGTTTCGTTGATGTCAGAAGCGGCGGGAGTGGTCAGGTCGGGGTGCAGCACCAGCTCGGTCCCGTCGGTGGCCATCGTGCGGGCGGCCTTCTGGCCGACCACCAGGTTTCGGTCGCTCCAGCGGTAGGCCACCAGTGCGAGGTCTCCCTGGTACTTCCTGGGCACGGGGATCGGAACCAGGTGCTCCTCCTGAAACACGTCGCCCTGGTTGACCCGGGCCTCGGTGGCCACGCCGACGAACTGGACCATCTGGTCACCGCTGGCCTGGCCTTCGAGGTACAGCCAGTTGCAGACGAAGCCGACGACGCCCAGTGCCACGGCGATCATGATGCCCTGTGCACCCTTCATGTTGACTCTCGCTGGAGATGCCGAGTGGGGCTGGTCCTGGATGTCTCTATCGATGTCCCCGCCCGGATCGGCGTGAACACGTTCAGCATACCATGCCATTGACCCGAGTTGTGATGCCGTGCCGAAACGACCAGGGCCCGTCCCGAGCGGTGTTGCCAGCGGCCGGTCCAGCCGTCGGCGTTGCGGGCGGCCGGCGAGCTGAGTGTCCATCCGTCGCGGCTTAGTGCCGTTTCGAAGTGTTTCCACCAGTCGTCGGGACCGGCAATTCCGGAAAAGACCAGCAACTGCTCGGGATTCCCGCTGCCGACGGCCAGGAGCTTCCGGCTGCCCTCGGGCAGTGCAACCGGCAGGGTGTCGAGATGGCCGGCCGTGGCAAAGGTCCAGGTCACCCAATCTCCAGCCGGAGTCCTGGTGGCCAGTCCCCAACCGACGACGCGTCGCTGACCGAGCAGTTGCCGAACGGCGACGACCATGGGCAGGGGTCCCTGGAGTCGATAGAGCGAGGTGTCGGCCTGTTGGGGCGTGGTGGTCTGTCCTCCGCGGGACTCGCGTCGATCGAGCACCTGCAGCAGCTGCCGCTCATCGCGGTCGGCTTCGTCTGCGGGCCACCCCGCCTGCTGGGCCGTGACCCGGGTGGACGCCTCGAGCGCGGTCCAGGCCGCCTGCCGGTCTCCGGTCACTCGTCGGCGGTGGATCGCCTGGCCCAGTTCGCCCAGTTGCAGTTCATCGGGATCGGTCCAGGCGGCTCCCGAGCCGGTGACGCTGAGTGGATTGGGGGTCGACTGGAGCTGGGCTTCATTCCACCAGACGGCCAGTTGTCGTCCCACGGCCAGCCCGACCACCAGCAGCAAACCGATCGCCAGCAGGTCGGTGGTGCGGCGGCGGCAGCGCCGAGCCAACTCGCCCAGACCGGTCACCGAGGGCGAGGGGTTCGTGACGACGGAGTCCGTTGCCTGAGGGGTGGACAGGTCGGCGGGGTCGGCGGGTTGGTTGTGGTCGGTCACGGCGGGCACGCAGTTCTATTGAAGCAGGTCCGCCTCGAAGGCCTCCAACTGCTGGATCAGCGGCCTGTAGGCGGCGTCGGACTGCATGTTCATTCGGGCCTGCTGGGCCAGGCTGCGGTACATGTTCAGGAAGTCTCTTGTCAGGGCACCGGGGATGCCGGCTGCGTTGAGTCCACTTCGAGGCCTGGGGTTTCCGGCGATCCGCTGGATCAACTGGTCGGCGAACCCCGAGAGGTCACCTCGTGCGCTGGTCCTGGCCCCGCCGGGGGGGGTGGGATAATAGTCGCGATAGCCGCCGTAGTAGTTTGCCAGTTCGCGGTCGCGGTCAAAGAGGTCCATCTGCGGGCGGCCCAGCCCGCTTCGCAACATCCCGGCCAATCGCCCAAAGCGGGCGGTTTGGGCGGCGGTGACACTTTGCCAGCGAATGGCGAGATCGGGGTAGAGGCGTAACGAGCGTCTTGCGGAGTTGGAGCCGAGTCCCTTTTGCCAGAACTGCCAGCGGTTATCGAGCACCGGGAAATTGACCTCGTGTCGGTAGCCTCGAGGGGGCATCTGCCCCATCACCGGGAAGCCTCGATCGACCACCGCCTGTCCGGTGATCGCCCCGCGACGCACCTCCAGCAGGTCCCGGTCGACGCGCAGTCCTTTGCCGGAGCGGGGATCGATCAGTACCGGGCCGCGGGCGACCTGGTGCGAGTCGTACTGGGCCAGTTCGAGGGTCGGCATGGGGATGCAGGGTACGTAGGACCGATCGACGCTCATTTGAGCAGGCGGTGGGAACCCGGGCGGGTTGGGCATGGCCTGGGCGTCGCTGCGGGGGTTGGCTCGCCAGATCGATCGCCAGGCGGCTTCGCGTGAGTGGATCTGTGTGCGGACCTTGAAGGTGGCGGCCCAGCCGATGAGGATCATCAGGCCCATGACGAACAGCAGGATCGGCAGGCTGAGCACCAGTTCCAGCGGCGCCAGGCCCTGGGGGTGTGCGTGAGTGGAGTTCTTGTCAATTCGGGCGCCCGCTGGGGACTCCCGGTTTCGATTTCGTGTTGCTCGAAGACGCTGCATGAGTGGTCTCAGTGGGTGATCAACGCATCGAGAGTGTTCGGGGGAATCGCCGCGAAGGGGCCGGGTCGCAGGGTCGAGCCGCCGGGGACCAGTCCCGAGGGGGACCGGGCCAGGATCGGCTGCAGTTCGGGCAATGAGACGGGCATGATTCGCGTCGTCCAGTTCTGGCTGAGCAGGTCCCAGCCCCTGGGCCAGTTCTCGTGGAAGGGGACGGGATACCAGCCGATGATCTGGCCGGTCATCGGGTCGGTGATCGGGACCCAGCGAACCCACTGGCCGTTGGACCGGATGAATCTCGGCTCGGGCAGGTACACCTGCAGTTGTGCGAACGACTGGGCGTCGGAGGTCTTGGCAAGAGGATTCTCGAACAGCCCCGGCCCCAATTCCTCGAGGTGCCGTCGGTAGACGACCGCCAGCAGGTGGTAGTTCCGGTCGAGGTGCCGATTGACCTGTCGCCAGCGTCCCTCGTCCTGCTGCATCTGTCTCATCCGGTTGGGATGCGTGCCGCCGATCATGCGTCGGATCTGGAAGGGCAGGTTGGTGAGCGGGTAGTCCTGTTCGAGCAGCCGATCGAGTTGTCCTCGAGTGGCGATCCGCCACAGTGTTCCGAAGCGGGACATGCGGGCGTCGCGATCGAAGAGTTCGAGCTTCTGGTTGTTCCAGAGTTCGAGGTAGTGATTGGCGAGGTCTTTTCGTTGCTTGACGGCGACCTCGAAGTACTGCTCGCCGTATCCACTCGATCCAAAGTCCGCACCGGTGGGAGAGGGGTCGATGGCGGGCAGGGTTCTGAGCAGGGGATGAGCTTCAGAGGCTTCACCGATGGCCTGGGTGTTGGCTCGGAACAGCACGCAGACGGGCGTGTCGCCGGGTCGCTGTGCCGGCCTGGGGGGATTGGCGGGGTTACGGCTGCCCGGGCTGGGATTGGCCGGTTTCGCGTGGCGGCTGACCATGGCCCGCGACGCCGCCGCGGCCAACTGCGGCACGGTTTCCACCAGGGTTCTCTGGTACTCGGGGATCAGTTCGTACTCGAGAACACTCTCGAAGATCGGCAGGAAGTGGTTTGCCGCGGCCGCCTGTTCGTCGCCGAAGGCGGTGACCGCCTGCTGTTCGAAGGGGATGCGTTGTACGACGGCCTGCCCGGCCGGCGGGAAGCGTGCGAAGTCGGCCCCGAGCAGATCGCCGCCGGCGAGTCCCCAGGCCTGCAGGATGCCGGGCACCTGAGCTTCGGCGTTGCGTTCCTGGCCCTCGCGCAGATACGCCGTGATCGCAAAGACCTCGCACAGCAGGTGATTGGTGTGGGCGAGTCCGTTGAGGCCTCGTGCGAGCATCACTCCGCCGGTCATCGCGGCCGAGTCGGCGGCGTGTTGCATCTTCAGCTTGTCGTCGGCGTGGCGGCCGACGTTGGTGATCATGATCAGCAGCATGGTGAAGACCAGCAGCATCAGCAGCGTCACGATGCTGATCGTGCCCCGCTGGTCGCCATGCAGCCGACCGAGCCGACCGAGCCGACAAAGGGAGGTCGAGCCAGGCGGGCCAGGCGGGCGGTGCAGAATGGGAGGCTGGTTACTGGGCATTGTAGGCATGCACGTAGGGGACCAGGGACTTGACACCATCATTGGTGACGGTGGCCCGGGCCCAGATGGTGGTGGTGTAGACCCGTTTGTTGTAGCGGGGGTCGTGCGGGGTCCCGTTGCCTGAGGCCGCGGCGGCGGCGGGTCCGATCTGTCGGCGTGGCCCGGCCCATTGGCTGATCCGGTGACTGACCAGATCGGGAGGTCCACCGGGGCGGACCAGGTACTTGGCGAGGAAGCGGCCGGGTCCGGGCAGCAGTGCCAGGTTGTGCCTCACCGTGACGGTGACCGGATCGCGCCAGCCGATCTCGTGGGAACGGTAGCTGTGAGCGGGGTTGTTGAGCGGGTTGTGGGTGGGTCCGATGTTCGAGTCGAGGTTCTGGAAGCGGACCCAGATCTCGGTGTTCCAGTAGCTGTAGCTGTACTTGCTGTAGAGCCGTGCGGTGTTCGAGGCGGATGCCTGGGGGCCGGCGAATTGTTGCCAGGCGGTGCGGGTGGCCAGGAAGTGGTCGCGTGCTCCTGAGGTGAGGTTGAGGCCGAGTTGTCTTGAGGGGGAGATGGTGGCACAGGCGGCGACGGCCGAGCGGAACGGGAGGTCGAGCTTGTAGTTGTTCTCGGTGGCCTGCCCCTGTGCGGCCCCCACGAATCCGTCCGCGCGGGTGCCACCGACGTGCCAGTATCCCAGGCTGACGCCCGGTGACAGCCGGCTGTCGCGGATGACGTTCTGGTTGGGAAGCTCGAGCCCGAAGGGATCGGTTCCGTCATGGGGTTCGATTTCGACGACATGTTGAGGCACCCAGGCGGCGAGGCTGCGGGCGGCTCCGTAGGCGGCGTAGTTGACCACCACCTGGCCGATCATCAACTGGCTGACCTGAACGATGAACATCACGATCATCACGAACAGCGGCAGCGTCAGCACAAACGACAGGCTCTGCACTCCACCTCGCTGGCAGCGGTGCAATTGGCCGAGCCGCCGGAGATCGAGTCGGCAGCCGCTGATGCGGATGACCACGATCAACGCCACCAGCGCCACGCCCAGGGCGAACAGTGCCGGTCGGCAGTCGTCGAGGATCACTTGCAGGGCCATGTCGATTTCCGAGGACGGTGATTGCCTGCCGCAGGACTAGATGTAATCTCTGAGCATCTCTGTGGCTTCGGTGATGGTCAGCAGGACGCCGGCCAGTGCCGAGGGTGCCAGGAACAGCGATCGTTTCAGCGGTTCGCGTTCGTTGGGTTCCAGCGGCACCCAGCCACGCGAGCGGACGACGAGGGCCAGGTGGCGAGTGGTACCGACCACGATCCGGCCGGCTCCGACCTGCCAGATCAGCATCGCCACTCCACTGACTCCTCCCAGTACGATCGTCCACAGCAGTGCGGTCAGTCCGTGCTGCAGGCCGAGGAAGGCTCCGACGGTGGCCAGCAACTTGACGTCGCCGCCGCCCATGTCCGAGAGCAGAAAGCAGGCCAGCATGATTCCTCCGCAGCCGGCGATCCCGAGCAGGCTCTCGGTCAAGCCGGTCGTATCGAATTCCAGGCGGCCCGCCTCGGAAAGGTGAAGGGCTCCGAAGAGCAACCCGGCGACCAGGCCGGGGTAGGTGATCCAGTTGAAGATGCGGCCCTGCCTGATGTCGGTCACCGAGGCGACCAGCAGCACCAGCAGCAGGACATAGTGCGAAAACAAGAACATGGGCGAAGCAGGCACGGGGGTCAGGGATGACTTGGCGGCGGCCCTTCGACTCGCCCGATTCGCCGGGCCGCCGATCGAATTGGTCTAGCGAGTTGATCTAGCGAGTGACGTCGTCGGTGTTTTCTTCCAGAGACTGCAGGCCGCGGTCGAAGTAGCTGCGGATGGCCGGCCAGCCGTACTTGATGATCACGATCAGGACGGGCAAGGCGATGGCGGCGATGATCAGTACAGTTTCGAGCGTCAAGGCACCCCGTTCGTCACGGTGCAGGCGACGCAGCAGGCGGCCGATTCGTTTGGTGATGGGCATGATCTTGTCCTGTCGGTTTCGGTCGCCTCCGCGACGTCGTTTCACGGGTTCACGGGTTCACGGGTTCATAATTTCACGGTTTCACGAAAAGGCGGTTACACGAACGGCCAGGCCACCAGGGTGCAGATGATTTCGTAAACCACGGTAATCGCGTGACGGCTCAGCGGGATCAGCAGGGCTGCCAACGCGAGGATCACGGCGAGGACCAGCACGTAGTCGAGTGTCGCGGCACCACGCCGCGACGCGTGGCGAGGTCCCGTCTGTGACGGTCGATGGGTCCGGATCGATTGCACGCAGAGATCCCCGGCGACCTGTTCGAGAGTCGTGTTTCCAGTGGCTGATTTCATCGTATCGCAGAATCGGGATTGTATCCAGATTCAGCCGTAGGCAATCCAGCCCCAATCCTCCATCAGGCGATACAACCACGGGGCCTGAAAGGGGTTGGGCGCACCGGGGTACTCGCGCCAGGTGTGCACCAGTGGCACGATGGCCGAGATGGCCGAGAGTGCCAGCAGTGTCCAGCAGATACCCAGGATCGTGCGACGGGGTGGAGAGTCGTCGTCGGCCCAGGCGTCCAGGGTCGGGACCAGTGACACCAGCCAAAGCGGAACCAGCCACAGCGACCATCTCAGCGCACAACTGACGCCTCCGTAGTTGTAGTTCTGTGTCCGCGTCAGATAGAAGCCGATCACGACGAGGCTGAGCACTCCGGTCCAGCCGGCCAGTCCCAGCAGGGCGGAGCCGCCGCGGCGGACTCGCCGAGTGAGTCCCATCAGGGTGACCAGGAAGATGGGCGAGAGCGAGAAGATGCCGTGGTGGCCGATGAGGCAGTGCAGGAGGTAGACCCCTGGCGAGTCGCCTCCCTTGTCGATCCCCTGCGGGTTCAGCCAGTAGCTCTGCTGGCCATCGACCGTCCAGAGGTATTTTTCGGTTCCGTAGTACGCATAAAACGGTTTCCAGCCCCCGGTGGCGATCAGGTTGGTTGCGGCCAAGGCGGCCAGTACCAGCAGGGCCGAGGGCAGGAAGAACATCAGGGTCCGTCGTCGATCGGTTTGCAGCAGCAGCCAACCGGCCACCGCGACCAGTGCCAGTGCGGGCAGGTCGTTGGCGGCGGCCCAGCCGGCAAACAGCCCGGCGAAGATGAAGTGCCTCGGGCAGCGGTCATCTTCGACCGTGACTCTCAGCACCGCGGCGACCACAAACACGACCGCCGTGGCGGCCACGGTGTGGTTGTTCAGTGCCACGAGGAACGGCAGCAGCAGCGTGCCCAGTGATGCGGTGCACAGCACCAGGACGCGAGTCGACTTGCGGCGAGCGTGGCGGTCGAGCAAGCCGTCGAGCACGACCAGTGCGATGGTCCAGGGGAGCCAGTTGACCAGCAGCAGCACGACCCGCGAGACCTTCTCGGTCTCCTCGACCAGGTTCCAACCGGTCACACCGCGGACCCCGGCGTAGACACCCGCGACCAGCGTGGGCAACAGGGGCGGCTTGCTCGAGTAGAAATGGCCCTCGTGGCGGACCTTGTCGATGGTGCGGAAGCGGAGTCGTCGTTTGCCCGAGGGCTTGTGCAGGACTCGCAGCGAGTCGATCTCATCGATCTGGTAGCTGCCCCGTTCGACCAGGGACCAGGCGGTGGCCCATCTCGAGCGGTCATTCGCACTCAGACAACTCTCGGCACGCAGGATCGCCGTGGCGGCCACCAGCGACCCCAGCCCGACCAGTCCCCAGCGGATCGCGGGACTCAACGGGGGATCGGACACCGGTGGCTCCTGTTGCTGCGGTGTGGCTGCGGTGTGGCTGCGGTGAGTGTTAGAGGCAGTCACGGAGTGGGATGTGGTGTTGTCCGAGTTGTCCGCCGTAGTTGCCGGCTCCGATCAGTTCGACTCCGTCGCATCCGCTGGCGGTGTCCAATCCGACTTTCATCGCCTCGGCGACTGATTCGAGGGAGAGTCCATCGATGACGATTTCGTAGACCGCCTCGACGGTCACCGGCAGCACCGAGTCGACCTGAGCTCTCAGCGTGGGGCACCAGGCGTGGTTGGTGCTGGCCTTGAGTGCCTTGTACTGCGACCCGACTTTACTGCCGCTGCGGACCAGTCCACCGGGGAAGGGCAGGATGCAGTCGGGCACCTGTCTCATTGCGTCTGCGGCCCGGGTGGCGGCCTCGAGTGCTTCGGCGGTGGTGGTGCCACAGATCAGCAGGTTGCCTCCGGCGACGCCCTTGGTCGATCCGAACCGTTCTTCGCAGAGGAACTCGCCATCCATCACGGGCACGCGCCAGAGTCGTCGGTTTTCGAGTTTCTTGGAGGCCTGGAATCCATCGCCGAAGAACCTGAGTTGTCCTCCGACGTCGAAGTGTTCTTCGGGGTCGCCATCGAAGAGGCCGTTGTAGCAGGCCGTGGTGGGGCAGGTGAGCACGCACTGTCCGACGCGGTCGATGACGGCTGCGGCCAGTGCGTCGCGGTTGAAGGCGAAGATCAGCAGCGAGACACCGGGTCGTCCGTCGGGTGTCGAGTCGGGTTCCAGGGTCCGTTCGATCGCGGCTTCGGCGTTGCAGGCGATGACGCTGGTGGCAAAGCCGGTGGCCTGGACTCCGGCGATTTCGGCCCACGCGGGCGTATCGGCGGTGACGATCACCCTTGTGCCGACCATCGTGAAGGCTTCGGCAAACGTGTCGGCGATTGCCACGCCGTTGTGCTCGAAGGTCGGGAGTGCTTCGGTGGTGTCCGCCACTGTGGTGCTCGGCTGAGGAGAGTGAGCTGGGAGGTGTTCGGTTTTTCAATCCGCCGCAGGCGGGCTAGGCAATCACCTGGTGGATTGGTCGGCCGTAGTCGATGTCGAGCCGTTTGTGACCGGGCACTTCGAGTGTCCTGGGGTCGAGTCCCAGCTGGTGCAGTACGGTGGCGTGCAGGTCGGTGACGTAGTGGCGGTGTTCGACGGCGTGGAATCCGATCTCGTCGGTGGCACCGTGCACCGCACCTCCCTTGATGCCTCCCCCGGCCAGCCAGACCGAGAAGCCATAGGGATGGTGATCACGGCCGTCGGAGTTTTCGGCTCCGGGCGTGCGTCCGAACTCGGTGCCCCACACGACGAGTGTTTCATCGAGCAGGCCTCGTTGCTTGAGGTCCTTGAGCAGCCCGGCGATCGGCTGATCGGTCTGTCCGATCTTGGAGGAGTGGTTTGCGATCAGCTTGCTGTGAGCGTCCCAGCCGTTGTGATACAGCTGCACGAAGCGAACACCTCGTTCGACAAACCTGCGTGCCAGCAGGCACTGTTGTCCGAAGGTCTTGGTGGTGGACTTGTCGAGGCCGTACAGCGAATGCGTGGCGCGGGTTTCGCCGTCGAGTGTCATGGCTTCGGGTACGGCCATCTGCATGCGGTAGGCCAGCTCGTAGGACTTGATCCGAGCCCGTGTGGCCTGGTCGCCGGGGTACTCGACGGCGGCGAGCCGGTTGAGTTGCTTGAGCAGTCCCATCTGGTCGGCTCGTTCTTCGCGGAACACCGACGAGCCGGGTGATCCGAAGGGCAGGGGGTTGCTGGGGTTGATCCTCATCTTGACGCCCGCGTGTTCGGGCCCCAGGTAATCGGCTCCGTGTGCTCCGACTCCTCCGCAGCAGTCTCCGGGGGGGCTGCCCAGCACGATGAAGCGGGGCAGGTTGTGGTTGAGTGTTCCCAGTCCGTAGTGCACCCACGATCCCAGCGACGGGTAGAAGCCATCGAAGATGTGTCGGCCGGTGTGGAACTGCAGTTGTGCGGCGTGGTCGTTGTCGGTGGTCCACATCGAGCGGACGACGCTGATGTCGTCGACGCAGCTCGAGAGATGCGGCCACCAGTCACTGACCTCGATCCCCGACTCGCCCCGCTGGCGGTATCCGATCTGCAGTGGGTAGAGCTTGTTCATCAGCTTCCGCGGTGTGCCGGCGAAGTCGCGAACGTTCTTGCGGTAGAAGGCTGAATTGACCACCTGCTTTCCGTAGGGGCTCTCGTCGATCGTCAGCCCGGCGTACTTGTTGAGCGCCGGCTTGGGGTCGAAGGACTCGAGGTGGCTGGTGCCTCCGATCATGAACAGCCAGATCACGCTCTTGGCCTTGGGAGCCAGGTTCGCCAGTCCCGCAGGAGGCGACCAGGCGGAAGTCTCGGCGGCATGGGCCGAGCCGGGCATGCCGTGCATGCCGTCTTCGGCCAGCATCGCGCCCAGGGCCAGGCCGGTGAAGCCCATGCCGGTATCGGCCAGGAACGTCCGCCGGGGGATGCGGCCGCAGGGGGGGGTGGGAGTCGCAGTGAGTCTGAGTGTCATGGGGAGGTCGCCGTGGGTCGAGGCTTTTGCCGGAACTATCGGATCGTGACAAAGTCGTTGTGGCTCAGCAGCACGTGCACCAGGTTTTCGAGTGCCCGGGCGAAGGGGTCGTTCGAGGCAGCCACCACGCTGCCGGAACTGGCCGGGAAGCTGTTCAGTGACCGGGTATCGGCCAGCAGACTGGCGTTGCGAGAGAGGAAGAGTCGGCAGGCTGAGACTTCGCGGGGGACCGGGCCGCGTCCGAGCACCGATTCGAAGGCGGCGGTGATGAAGAGCTCTGCGACCGAGTCGCGGTTGGCGTCGGAGGTGGGTCCGAGTCGGCCGGTGATTTCCGAGGCGAGTGTCGAGGCCAAGCGTCGCGAACGGTCCAGGGCCAACGGGCTGTTGGTCATGACCAGGGCCTGTTGAGGCACCACGCTTTGCTGGCGGTCGTAGCATTCGTTGGGGTTGGCGAGGTCGAACAATTCGAGCATCAACATCTTGTTGTCGGGAGTGGTGCGGAAGTAGAGGCTGCGGCGTGGGGACGCCTGGCCCGTGGTCTCGGGGATGTCGGGGCCTCCGAAGGCGGGGTCGAGTGTTCCGGAGATCGCCAGCAGGCTGTCGCGGACCACCTCGGCTTCCATCCGCCGCGAGTTCATCCGCCACAGCAGCCGGTTGTCGGGGTCGACTTCCCGGTTGATCAGCTCGGCCGGTTCGCTTCCCGGCGCGGAACTTCGGCGGAACGTCGCCGAGGTGACAACCAGGCGGTGGATGTGTTTCATGTCCCAGCCGCTTTCGATCAGTTCGGCCGCCAGCCAGTCCATCAGCAGAGGGAATTTCCGGGGCTTGCTGCGGATGCCCAGGTCGGCCACGGTGTTGACGAAGCGGTTGCCGGTGTGCCGGAGCCAGATCTGGTTGATGGCGACGCGTGCTGTGCGGGGGTTGTCGCGTCGGGTCAACCAGCGGGCCAGCGCCGTGCGTCGTCCGGTGCTGGTGGTGGGGTAGCTGGGCTTGAAGCGGGTGTAGCTGCCATCGGCGGCGTCGCGAGCAGCCATCGCGGTGACCAGTTCCCTGGCGGCTGCCTTGCCGGAGGGCTGGCCGGGGGGCTGGCCGGCTGCCTGGGCGAGCTTGAGCGAGGCCTGTGCGACAGCGATCTCTCGTTCGGCTCGACTGGCGGCCAGGGCCAGCTTGTCCAAGGTGGCCCCCTGGTCGAGGTGCCGAGCCTGTTCTGCGGCGATGCGGGCGGCGAGTGAATCGAGTTGGGCCTGTGCGAGTTTGGTGCGGGCCTGCTTGACGGGCAGGTCGCGGCGGGCCAGGACGAGTGATTGTTCGAGACTCTTGATCGTCGGCCGGATGGCGTGGATCTGGATCTCGTCGAATTCGACGTGGGCCTGGTGTGCCCAGAGTGCGAATTTTCCGTTGCGTCGTTCCATCGGCAACGCGTACTCGAGCACGGTCTTGCCATCGAGCACGATGGTGAGCGAGCGGTCGATGACGGTGGCTTCCAGCAGGATGTCCTTGCCGAGTTTCAGGCCGGGGGCCTTGCGGGTCCCCGCCTGCGGGTAGATCTCCTTGCCGCCAGTGCGGTGGAAGGCCTGGATGCTCGGAGTGGGCGAGTTGGGGCCGATGGCGGTGTAGATGTCGTGAGACTGCTTGGGCCCGGCGTAGTCGAAGCTGAAGCCGATCGAGCGGGGGTTTCCCGGAGCGAGTGTTCGGTACTTCAGCGTGAGCTTGAAGTTCCGCGGATGGTCGGTGGTGGAGACGAGAGTGTGGAATGTGCCCAGGGCGGTCTGGACCAGCATCCCGTCGCGGACCGACCAGTTGCCCGAGACGATCTTCCAGGCCTTCTTGTCGAACGATGGGAATGTGTCGGAGAAGGCCAACTGGCTGGGTGAGCTGTCGGGGGAATTCGATTTGCGTGCGGCAGCCAGTTGAGTTGCGGTGGTCCGGATTGTGGTCTGAAGCGCGGCGACCTGGCTGGTGGCGTCGACCACCTTTTGGGTTTCGGTTTTCAGCCGCCTGGCCGCCTCGGCCGGACGCAGGATCGGCACGTAGGCGATGGGGGGCAGCGTGATCGGAGTGATGGGAGTCTTGTCGAACCGTTTGCCACCCAGTGCGGCGGGGACCCCGGGTGCGAGCGGGTTGTCGGTGTCGGGGTTGCGGTCGTCGCCGCGGATGAACAGGAAGGTTGGTGCGTCGAGTTTTTCGTCGAAGACTCGAGGCAGGCCGTCCGAGAGCACCTTGGATTTCCGGTTGTCGACCTCGGTCTTGACCTCCGCCGAGACGATCTCGGTGCGGAACCCGTGCGGTTCGAAGAAGGCTCGAAAGCGGTAGTACTCGTTCTGCGTGACCGGGTCGAACTTGTGGTCGTGGCAACGGGCACAGCGAAAAGTCAGGCCCAGCAGTCCCTGGCTGGTGCGTTCGACGGTTTCAAAGAGCCAGGTATTGCGATCGAACTTGTACCAGTTGCGGCCCAGGAACCCGGTGGCTCGCAGCGCGTTGTCGTCACCGGGAGCGATCTCATCGGCGGCCAGCATTTCCAGGAGCATCCGGTCGTAGCCGGTGTTGTCGTTGAGTGCCTCGATGATCCAGTCTCGCCATCGCCAGATGTGCCGTTGGCTATAGCGGATCTCGTTGCTTCCGCGGCGGCCGTACCAATCGCTGTAGCGCCAGACGTCCATCCAGTGCCGGCCCCACCGCTGCCCATATAAAGGACTCAACAAAAGACGCTCGACCAGCCGTTCGTAGGCACCCGGTGCAAGATCGGCGGCGAAG
>Ga0310123_10002772_pt1 | contig 13805 bp, 7 predicted proteins | sample CB6_AW_1057_MG_FD_203505 | JGI IMG/M metagenome (GOLD analysis project Ga0310123, IMG submission 203505) | Marine microbial communities from Western Arctic Ocean, Canada - CB6_AW_1057 | ecosystem: Environmental > Aquatic > Marine > Oceanic | place: Canada: Western Arctic Ocean | collected... | reverse complement strand
CCGCGCGGGCGTCGTCGGGGAAGTCGAATCCGCTGGCGTAAGAGACATCCGCAAACGGCCGGTCACCACCCAGGTTCAGATAGCAGCAGTTTCGCTCTCGTCCGCTCCACGAACCACCCGTCTCGATCAGGTTGGTGATCCGCGACCAGCCGGCACGGTACTTGGGATCGACCGGGCCCTGGTCGATCCGGGTGGGCGAGTGCGACACGACCTGTCGCCAGAAGAAACTTCACAGGTCCTTGGTGTCTTCGCCGGTGATGTACCCGTTGGCCACCAGCAGGTCGGGACGCCCGTCGTTGTTGATGTCGACAAACGGCGAACCCCACGCCCAGCGGCCCATCGTGACGTCACGATCGATGCTGACATCGCGGAAGGTCCCCTCGCCGGTGTTCTCGAACAACGTGTTCCCGCGTGCATGACGCTGGAACTGCCGCCGCACCTCGTCGTCGGCACCAGGCTGGAACCGACGCTGGTAGGCAATGCGTTCCCCGGCCGAGGAGAACATGTTGCCGACGTAGAGATCGGGACGGCCGTCGCCGTTGTAGTCGCACCAAGAAACACTCATCCCCGCAGCAATGTCCTCGACTCCCGCCTTCGCAGCCACGTCGCGGAATCGTCCGCCGTCGTTTCGATACAGGCAATTGCGGCCGTAGTCGTTGGCGACATAGAGGTCGAGATCACCGTCGGAGTCATAATCCGACCAGCTCGCCGCAAAACTCCACCTGCGGTTGTTCTCGCCCAGGCCCACCGCCTCGGTCGCGTCGCTGAACTGCCAGTCGCCCTCATTACGCAATAACAGGTTTGGCCCGCCGTTGTTCGCGTCGTGATACGGATACGGGATCGCCTCACCCAGGGCATCCTCGCCGGTGCGATTGGCCAGGAATCCCGCCCCGTAACCGGTGACGTACAGGTCGAGATCGCCGTCGCTGTCGAAATCGGCCGCGGCCAGTGAGTACGGGTCGCCGGTCGAAAAGAACACGTCCCGCTCAACAAAATGACCCGCACCGTCATTTTCCATCAGCACCAGGTTGATGTTCAGCACGCAGGCCAGGTCTTGGTCACCGTCATTGTCGAAGTCGGCAAACAGCGCACTGCGAGAACGATCGAGCCAGTCGACTCCCGCGGAACGGGCACCGTCGATAACCGTGCCATCAGGCTGCTGCATCAGCAGACGGTTGGGCATTCCGCCGGGCTGAGCCAGGTAGATGTCGTCCAGGCCATCGCCGTTCACGTCGCCGATGGCCAGGCCCTGGTGACCGTGCAACGCCACTCCCAGCTCCGCCTGCAGACGACCTCTCCAGTGATCCACGCTGCGACTCAACTGGTCGCCGACCTCGGCGGCCGGTTTTAGAACCGCCGCGGTCGAGTCGACCAGCAGGCGGCCGCCCGGAGACGTCCCGGTAACCTCCTCGAGAGATTCGGCTCGCAACTCGATCAGCTTCGGAGGCTTCTTGCCGTCCAGTTCCCAGCCGCACAGCCACCAGCCACGCAACTGGGCAAACCGGTCACCCTGACGCGCCCCAGCCTCGAGCAACACCCGAGTCGTGGCACGGTCGTCCTTGAGTTCGACCGAGGTGATCTTGAAATGCAGGTGGACGTCCGACCAGCCCTTCCAGCCCGATACCAACCCCCCCAACGACTCGGCCAGGCCGTCGATGCCACGCTCGACACCCGGCGTGCCACCAGGCTTGGAGGCAACATGTCGGCGAATCAACAGGCCGTCCGATTCGTACACCGTCGGCATCGTCTCGGGACGCAGCCGATCGCCGGTGAATTCGGTCGAGGCCACTTTGGCCACGACCTTGTGATCAAATTGACCGTCGCTCTCGAGGTCGTCGACCAGCAGATGCAATTGGCCTGCAGCGGCCAGGTTGAAGTCCTCGGTCGCCCAGGTCGCCGTCGCCTCTGAGGCGTCCGGCTTCTGAGCCTGGCCCGTCGTATCCGACACGCCTGCCGAATCGGTCCCCGCACCTCCAGGCTCCTCCGACGGCTCGTCACCACATCCGCTCCAGATCCCGATGCCAACCGCCAGGGCGGCCAACACCCCAAGGGTGCCGGCCCTGTGGCCTCGCCAACAGCCCGCAAACGACCGGTCGCTCATCGGGGCCCCGTCGTCGAGGAATGGAGATTGGAAAGTGAGCAGCGAGAGAGGTCTCGGTCGATTATCACACACGGATTCCAGAACGGTAAAGAGGCCAGCGGCCGCTCGACAGACTCGGTGGTCGGTTTTTCTCACACCCGGTAGACTCGGCACCACTGTCACAGACGGAACGGCTGCAAGGGGTTCTCGATGCATAACTCGGCCAAGGTCGTCGCAATCTGCCTCCTGGCGTCGCTGATCGGGGCATTCGCAAAACCCACCTCGATCCACTCGGCCGAACCCACCGCAGCCCCCACCGCAGCCCCCACCGCAGCCCCCACCCACCCGCTGCTGCCGGCGTTCGAGAGGTTTCATGCGGCCGGAGACAAGCTCGGGCTGGGCGCGGGCTGGTTGCTGGTTTCGGAGTTGAACTGCACGAGTTGCCATGCGGGGGGCACGTCGGCCAGCGGAGTCAGGACGAAGCCAGCCCCGGTGCTCGATGCCGTCGGCACACGGGTCCGCCCCGAGTGGATGCTCGAATTCCTGGCCAACCCGCATCACTCCAAGCCGGGCACCACCATGCCCGACCTGTTCCCCGGTCTCGATCCCCAGGCCGAGGCCGCCCAGGTCACGGCACTGGTCAACTTCCTGGCCAGCACCGGTACCCCAAGACGCTCTGCCCCCCAGCCCCAGGAAGTCGCTCGTGGAGAGCGTCTGTTCCACCAGGTCGGCTGTATCGCCTGCCACCAGCCACGGCGAAACAAGAAAGCCCTGCGGCTGGCCACGTCGGTGCCGCTGGGGGCGATCGAAAAGAAGTACACCCGCGACAGCCTCGCCGAGTTCCTCATGAACCCGCTCGCCGTCCGCCCCGGTGGCCGTATGCCCAGCCTCAACCTCAACAACCAGGAATCCCGCGACATCGCCGGGTACTTCTTTCGTGGTCTGCAGCTGCCGCCCAACCTGAATTTCGCCTACTACGAAGGCAACTGGTCCACGATTCCCGACTTCAGCAAGCTCAAGCCCAAGAACTCCGGACAGGTCGCCGGCTTCCAACTGGGAGTCGCCGCGCGACGCGACCAGTTCGGCATGAGGTTTACCGGGTTCCTGCAGGTCTCGAAAAAAGGACGCTACACCGTCTTCCTCGGGTCCGACGACGGCAGCCGACTGCAGATCGACGGCAAGACCGTTGTCGAGGTCAACGGGGTGCACCCCTACCAGGAAAAGAACGCCACCATCGAACTCGACGCCGGACCCCACCCGGTGCTGGTCGACTACTTCGAAGCCGGTGGCCAGGAAGTGCTGAAGGTCCAGTTCCAGGGACCGGGCATCTCCCGCCGCGACCTCGCGACTCACACCACAACTCTCGCCAAGCCGAAACCGCCCAAGGCGGCCAAGGGAGAAAAGACCTTCGTCGCCGACAAGGCACTCGTCGAGACCGGCCGCAAGCTGTTCGCCTCGATCGGTTGTGCCTCGTGCCACCAGATGAAGCACAAGGGACAGCCGATCAAGCCGATCGGGAAACCCGCCGGGCGACTCGGAACACTCAAGACCGCCGGCGGCTGCCTGTCACCGGATCTGGTCCGGACACCGCTTGCGGGCATCCCCGATTACCGGCTCTCGGTTCGCCAACGCCAGGCACTCACGCTGTCCCTCGAGGCCCCCTCGCTCGACTTTGCGGTGGATGCCGAGATTGCGTTTCGGGTCCGGGGAACGACCGAGGCCTTCAATTGCCTGGCCTGCCACTCACGCGGAAAACGCGGAGGAGTCGAGCGGTCCCGGGACCCCCTGTTCGTGACGACGATCAAGGAGATGGGTGACGAGGGGCGGATCCCGCCTCGACTCGACGGGGTCGGCGACAAGCTCAACGACAACTGGCTCAAACAGGTGCTCGACAACGGAGCCAACGACCGGCCGTACATGCTGACCCGGATGCCGAAGTTCGGCACCGCCAACGTCGGGCACCTCGTGAAGGACTTCGCCTCGGCCGACCGCCTCAAGAAACCGGTCGCGCTGGCCGTGACCGATCGGATCCACCGAGTCCGCTCGGCCGGTCGGTTCCTGACCGGAGACAAGGCGCTGGCCTGTATCAAGTGCCACTACTTCGGAGGGCACAAGGCAACCGGTATCCAGTCCCTGGACCTGTTGACCATGACCCGCAGGCTCCGCAAGGACTGGTTCGTCCGCTACATGCTCGACCCCCAGGCCTACCGACCCGGAACCCGGATGCCTGCTGCCTGGCCCCGCGGCCAGACTCTGCTGCCGGATGTGCTCGATGGAGTCGCCAAGCACCAGATCGCCAGCGTCTGGGAATACCTCGCCGATGCCGGCAAGGCCGGGCTGCCGAGAGGCCTGATCCGGAATCCGATCGAGTTGGAACCCAAGGACGAACCGATCATCTACCGCAACTTCATCGCCGGCCTCAGCCCGCGGGGCATCGCCGTCGGCTATCCCGAAAAAGCCAACCTCGCCTTCGATGCCGATCAACTGGCCCTGAGACTGATCTGGCACAACGCCTTCATCGACGCCGCCAAGCACTGGAACGGTCGTGGCCAGGGGTTCCAGCCCCCGCTCGGTGACCACCTCGTGACCCTCACCGGCGGAGTGCCGTTTGCATTGCTGGAGACACCCGATGCCGGTTGGCCAACCGGCTCGGCACGCAAACTCGGCTACCGCTTCACGGGGTATCGGATCGACAAGCAACGACGGCCCGTCTTCCGGTACCGCTTCGGGTCCATTGGCGTCGAAGACCACCCGCGGCCGGTCAAGACCGACACGGACCCCGCACTGACCCGCACCCTGACTCTGCAACGCACCACCGCACAATCCCAGACGCTCTGGTACCGCGCCGCGGCAGCTCCCACGATCGAACTGCACAAGGACGGAACCTACACCGTCGGCGAGATTCTCAACGTCACAATCCAACAGGCCGGCGGACAAAAACCCCTGATCCGAAAACGGGGCAACGTCAAAGAACTGCTCGTGCCCGTCCACTGGGACCGCAACAAGGCCGTCATCGTGCAAACGTACTCGTGGTAAACCGCACCAGAAAATCCCTCAACCAAAGCTCAAGATCATGAAATTCCAGATGCCACCGGTCGGTTCCTCCGTCGCCGCAATCCTGATCGCACTGGTCGTGACCGCATCGGCCAACGCCCAGCAGAAACCGGCGAGCGAAGACGACTTCTATCGCATCACCACTCTGCCAATCCCCAAGGGAGTGGTGCTCGAAGCCGGTGGACTCGAATTGCTCCCCACAGGGCAACTGGCCGCATCGAGTCGGCGGGGAGACATCTACCTGGTCGACAACCCGTTCTCCGAACCGGCCGCGATGAAATTCACCCGCTATGCACACGGGCTGCACGAGGTGCTGGGCCTGGCGTGGAAGGACGGATGGCTCTACGCGACCCAGCGATGCGAAGTGACTCGCATGAAAGACACCGACAACGACGGTCGAGCCGATCTCTTCGAAACGGTCAACTCCGATTGGGGCATCACCGGAGACTACCACGAGTACGCCTTCGGGTCGAAGTTCGATGCCCGCGGCGACCTGTGGGTCGTGCTCTGCCTGACCGGGTCGTTCAACAGCAACATCGAGTACCGGGGGTGGTGCCTGAGAATCAAGCCGGATGGGACCAGCGTGCCGACCTGCAGCGGCCTGAGATCACCCGGGGGAATCGGGATGAATCACCTCGGCGACATGTTCTACACCGACAACCAGGGCCCCTGGAACGGCACCTCGAAACTCCAGCACCTCGAGCCCGGCAAGTTCGTGGGCCACCCCGGAGGCAACCGCTGGTACGACATCACCAACACACTCGGAAAACGACCAGCCGATCCCAAGAGCGGCAGCCGGATGATGGTCGAAGCGAAACGGATCCCCGAACTGCTGCCTCCGGCCATCTACTTCCCCTATAAGAAGATGGGACAGTCGGCCAGCGGAATCGCCTGCGACACAACCAACGGCAAGTTCGGTGTGTTCAAGGACCAGTTGTTCGTCGGAGACCAGACGCACAGCACCGTGATGCGAGTCGATCTCGAAAAGGTCCAGGGGCGATACCAGGGAGCCTGCTTCCCGTTTCGAGGCGGATTCGGGTCCGGGTCGCTGGGGCTGCTGCTCAGCAAGACCGGGTCGATGTTCGTCAGCGGGACCAACCGGGGCTGGGGCTCACGCGGCAACAAACCCTTCTCGCTGCAACGACTCGACTGGACCGGAAAGACACCGTTTGAAGTGCTGACCATGAGACTGAGGCCCGACGGGTTCCGGCTGCAGTTCACCGAACCGATCGACCCGGCCACCGCCGCGAAGATCGACTCCTACCAACTCCAGACCTACACCTACATCTACCAGGCCTCCTACGGCAGCCCCGAGGTCGACCACACCAAGCCGACCATAAAGGAGGCACGCGTCGCAGCCGACCGACGACACGTCGATCTGGTCATCGACGGACTCGCCGTCGGACACATCCACGAACTCCACCTCCCAGGCATCCGCTCGGCCAACAACAGGCCCCTGCTGCACCAGCAGGCCTACTACACGCTCAACTACCTCGCCAAGTGATGCCCGCTGCAGAAACTGGCTCAACCCGCCGTCAGGCGGGGGTAAGCCAGTCCCCAAGGGCACCCATTCTGGTAAAATGGGCAAACGGCGCAACGTCCGCAATTTCATAACGGAATCCGACGCACACCTTGGGTCCTGGGGCGGGTAACGGGTTGAGAACTGCGGATTCCGGATCAGGTCCGACGCGTCGGGATTCCGAAGATTGAGATACGCGGCGGTGTCCTCTGCGGTGCGTTTTTTGGGCGAGGAGAGTTGGTGATGAGTGCAGGTCATTGGTTGCGACGAGTCCGTCACGCGTTGGTCCACCCGCACCGCACGCCATCGGCGGTCCAATCGGCGGTAGCCGCCGAGATGCTTGAAGCGCGGTTGATGCTCTCGGGTGTCGGAACCGACGCTCAGCCCGACTTCCATCTCACCGATCTCAACGACACCTCCAGCACCTCCGGCCTGGCCGTCTCACCCCGCGACTACCTTGAAGAGGTCTCGGCGTGGTACTTCGGCCACGCGACCTGACCGTACTGTCGAAGCCAGTTTGGCTTCCTCGACCAGATGCAACAGGAGCTCGACTCCGAGAATCCTGACTTGGCCATCAGCATCCTGGGCGTCAACGAGTTCGACCTAGAGTCGGGCAACTCCCTGATGACCGCCGGCCGCGACCTGCCCTGGCTGCAGGACATCGATGACGACGGCGACGGCGGCTCCGACACCTGGGATTCGTGGGACGTCGAATTCCGCGACGTGATCATCACCGACTCAAACAATGTCCAGGTCGCCGTCTACAACCTGACCAACAACGACCTGACCAGCGCCGACAACTACGCCACGCTGAAGCAGCTGCTGATCGACTCCGCCTCGGCCACGTCGAACCCAGAGTTGGAACTGGCGGCGATCGAAAACCAGACCCTGCTGGCCGGTTCTCCTCTACACATCCCGCTCAACGGCTTCGATCCCGCCGGCGGCCAATTGACATTTACAGTCGAGAGTTCCGATCCGCTGGTCACCGCCGAGGTGCTTACCGGCAACCGCAGCGTAAGGATGGAGGTCGACGACTTCGGAGCGATGACATTCGAGTTGTTCGAGTCACGGACTCCACGAGCCACGGCCCGGATGATCGAGTTAGCCGGGAGCGATCACTATTCCGACACGATCTTCCACCGGGTCATCGACGACTTCATGATCCAGGGTGGCGACCCAACCGGCACCGGTGGTGGCGGTTCGACTCTGGGCGATTTCGACGACCAGTTCCACGTCGACCTGCAGCACAACCGCAGCGGGCTGCTGTCGACGGCCAAGTCGACCGACGACACCAACGACAGCCAGTTCTTCATCACCGAGGGACCCACCCGCTGGCTCGACTTCAACCACTCGATCTTCGGCGTGCTGACCGAGGGCGAGGACGTCCGCGCGGCGATCAGCGACGTGGCGACCGACGAGGGTGACCGTCCGCTGACCCCCGTCGTACTGCACGAGGTCGAAATCTTCGATGACCTCGAAAACGGTGTCCTGGTGCTCTCGGCCGCCGAGGAATCAAGCGGCTCTGCAACGATCACCGTCACGGTGACCGACCAGTTCGAGACCACGACGACGAGGACATTCAACGTCACCGTAGAACCAGACGCTCCGCAATTCAGCCCCGCCCTTGGAAGAGATATTGCCGACGCCCTTCCGTTCCTGGACGACATCGCCCCGGTCCGCATGGAAGCCAACTCGGTCGCCAGTTTCACCCTGAGCGCCCAGGATGCCGAGGGAGATGCGGTTGAATTCCTGGGCGAAACCGAACTGGCTGCCATCCTCATATCCAGTCAAATGCCCACCCTCCCCACGGGACTGGTCTACTCGGTCGACGTGACGACGGGAGTGGTCCTCGTGACGGCGAGTGACAACCTGATCGGCGAGCACCAGGTCCGCGTCGGCGTCCGCAAGCCGGGCACCACCGGGATCGATTCCACCATCGATTCTCAACTCGTCTCGATCACTCTCGGCGTGATCACCGTCGACGCCAACGACCATTCCTCCGGCACACAGGCCGGAGACGGCACGCCCGATACGATCTCGCTGCGAAAAACCGGCACCGACTACGAGGTCTCGGTCAACAACGAGATCATCCGCATGGTCGATGAGTCGCTCGTGTACGCAATCGACCTGGTCGGATCCGACGATGACGATCTTTTCGAAATCGACTGCAGCAACGGGTCCCCGACGATGCCCGGAGGAGTGGTGATCACCGGCGGCAGCCAGCAAAGTGCCGACGGTGATTCGCTCTCACTACACACCGGCATCTTCGCCTCGGTCACGCACCGCTTCACAGACGCCTCCTCGGGGACCATCACGCTCGAGACCAACGCCCCGATCAGGTATTCGGGCCTGGAACCGATCAGCGACAGCCTGTTGGCCGATGACCGGGTCTTCGAGTTCGGAGACGGCGACGACCAGGTCACCGTGGGTGACGACTCGGACAACGCCAACGCGATCTCCAGGATCTCGAGCAGTAATTCCAGCGAAACGGTCGACTTCCAGATGACTCCCGGCGGTCGGATCACCATCCGCACCGGGGCCGGCGACGACCAGGTCACCGCCAGCGATCTCGACCCCGTCCACGCCTCGTCCCTGACCATCGGTGGAGAATCCGGCAACGACACTCTCGATGCCTCGGCCATGACCAACGCGATCACCGTGACCGGAGGATCCGGTGACGATTCGTTGACCGGTGGTTTCGGCAATGATGTCGTCAACGGCCAGTCGGGTGACGACGTCCTCCGCGGCGGCTCAGGCGATGACGGGTTGCTGGGCGGATCGGGCCGCGATCTGCTCGATGGAGGCGACGGCAGCGACCGCCTGAGGGCCCAAGGCTACAGCGGTGATACGCTCGTGGGCAGTGGCGGCAGCGACCTGCTCAACGGAGGCGGCGGCACCGACCGGGTCAGCATCCAGGGCGATACCGACATCACGCTCGCCGACGGACAACTCATCGTCGGCGGTGACAGCCACCAGTTGGTCGAAATCCAGCGAGCCGACCTGACCGGAGGGGCAGGCTCCAACACGATCAACGCAGCTGGCTTCACCGGCAACATCACGCTCACCGGCGGAGAGGGTACCGACATCCTGATCGGTAGCGCCGGCGACACGACCCTCCGCGAAATCCTCGATCAAGACCTGACCCTTTCCGACGCACTGCTCGTCGGTACAGAAACCGACACGCTGATAGCGATTGACCGGGCGAAGCTGGTCGGAGGTTCCTCGCCCAACCTGTTCAACACCAGTGGCTTCACCGGACCGGTGACACTCCGCGGCAGCGGCGGGGACGACACGCTGATCGGAGGAGCCGAAGACGACCTGATCTTCGGTGGCACCGGCAGCGACCTGATCGAAGCCGGTGGTGGCAACGACGATGTGCAGGCCGGCAGCGGTCACGACACCATCGACGGGGGCGGCGGAAACGACTCGATCCGGGCCGCCGCCGGACACGACTCGATTGTCGGCTCAACCGGCGACGACACGCTCAACGGCGCCGACGGCCGTGACACGATCGAGGGTGGTGCCGGCAACGATGCACTCAGTGGGCTGCTCGGGGACGACCAGTTGGACGGAGGTGGCGGAGCCGACACGCTCGTCTCGGGTGACGGCAACGATACGCTCAACGGCGGCGACGGCGACGACGTGTTGCTGGCCGGAGACGGCGACGACTCGCTCACCGGAGCGGGCGGAGTCGACATCCTCGCCGGACACGACGGCACCAACTTTTTTGACGTAAACGCCGAGGTCAACGAGTCGTTCGTCTTCTACGCCGCCTGGATCGACCGCGTCTAGTCCGCCTGCGGCGGGTTGAACAGCTCCTTGGGCACGGACAGGCACGCCCCACGGGGTCGGGTCGGCTCGCGAATCGCAACCCGCCCGACTAGTCGCCCGGCAGCATCTCCGGGTCATCCTCAACACCAGGCCTCTGCTGCTCCCGGGCCGCCTCAATCTTCCGCTGGTACTGGTCCCAGGAATGGGTCACCGACTCGATGAAACGAGGGACGTTGGGTGCCGCGAGATAGACGCGGGCGGCCACCGACGAGCGAGGGAAGAAGGTGGTGATGAAGTCCAGAGAAAACTCGGTGCCGGTGTGGCCCACCATCACCGCGTTGGCATACGTCCCGCTGATCGTCTCGTCTTCCAGACGCAGGTCGTCGTAGAGTTCCTGCGGAGTGGGCTGGGGGGGGGGAGTCAGTTGGTCCAGCGGCTGGGGAGCCGGAGGGATCGGGCCAAAGCGAGTCTCGTAGTTCCCCACGTTCTCGCGCAAAGCCGCGATCATCCGCGGGACCACCGGAGGCGGAAGCACGACGCGAGCCGCCACGCGGTGCGGTCGTGTCATCCTCAACAGGAAGTCCAGGATGAACTCGTGAGGCCCATTGAGCACGACGGCGCCGGTGCTGAAAACACCCTGGCCCACGTGATCGGGGACCCGAGCACTGAGCTGCTGGTGCTGAACCTCCTGGCTCTGAGGACCCTCATCCCCATCATCACCGGGGTCAATACCCCCCGGGACCGAATCGTCGCTCATCGTCACCCCGTCTGCCCACCTTCGGATTCGACCCCCCGACCGGATCAACCCTGCGGCCGCACTCGACGTCTGACATCGGTCTCAACCACGCCAAAGGCCTGCTCGTGACGCTGCAAAGTCGCCGAAAGCAAACCGAGCAGCCGCTTGGCCGTGATGTGGTTCATGATGATCCGCTGCGAGACGGGAACCGTAATATCGCCGTTGGCAAAGGGGGTCGGATTGAGCCCCATGTCGAGAATCAACTCCTCGGGAGTGCTCGAAACTCGACAGAAGTTCGTGTAGCAGGCATCGACTCCCGAGTCGTCCACGGTGATCCGCTGCTGGACTGGGTCCGTCGCGGCTCCCCCACCGTCGCCCGCATCCTCGGCCGTCGCGGTCGCCTCGGCCGCAACTTCCTCAGTCTGTTCTTCGGTCCCTGCATCGCCCGCTGCGGCCTCATTTGCTGCCGTGTCAGCGTCGGTCTTCTTCTTGGCCACTGAATTCTCTCCCTCTCGACATGTCACCCCTCGCAGCGTCTGGCCGCGACGGCCTGGTCACCGCCTCGAGGGCGGACTATCCAACAGTACCCCTCGCACAGGGCAGAATCAACACCGGTTCCAGAGGCCTCACAATCGCCTGATCAGTCCGCACAAGCCGCCGGTTCTTCGATCTTGGCCACCCGAGGGACACCGCCTAAGATAATCCTGTCACCACCGCTCCTCCCTAGGCCCCGCCCCTCGTGCAGGCACTCTCACCACTCAACTGGTGGTCACAAGTCCGGCTGGCCCGCTGGCGGCTGGTGGCCAACCAGATCGATTCGCGTTCCTCCGAGTGGAAAGGCCTGGACGCCGAGGAACTCAAGCGGCACAGCCGCGAGTTGGGATGGAAGGCCAAGAGCGGCGTGCCGCTGAAGAGGCTGCTGCCCGAGGCGTTCGGGTTGGCCCGCGAAGCAGCTCGTCGGACGACCGGTATGACCCCCTTCCTCGTGCAGCTGATGGGAGGCATGGCGATGTTCGAAGGGGGGATCGCCGAGATGCAGACCGGCGAAGGCAAGACACTCACGGCCGTGCTCTCGGCCTACCTGCGGACCCTGACCGGCAAGGGCTGCCACATCGTTACAGTCAACGACTACCTCGCCGGCCGCGACGCCGAGGAGATGGGGCCGATCTATGAGGCGCTGGGCCTGACGGTCGGCTGCATCCAGACGCCGATGGAGACCGACGAGCGGCGAGTGGCCTACTCGTGCGATATCACCTACGGCACCGCCAAAGAGATGGGTTTCGACTTCCTGCGGGACCAGCTCCGCAAGGGCATCGCCCGAGGCGCAATCGACCGCTCGGGACTGCTCGAAACCGAACCCGGCTCAGCACCCGCCGAAGCACCCGCTCAGAGGGGCCATCACTTCGCTCTGATCGATGAGGCCGACAGTGTGCTGATCGACGAGGCACGCACGCCGCTGATCATCGGCATGACCCAGCCCAACGACCCCGGCAGCGTCAGCCTGTTCCGCTGGTGCTACCGCACCGCCGCAAAGTTGCAACCCGATGTCGACTTCCTCTACGAACCGCACCGACGCACCGCCTTCCTGACCGACACCGGCTGCCGACGCATCGTGCTGACCACTAAGCCCTCGCTGATCAGCTCGATCGACAGCGAACGCATCTACCGCCACATCGAACAGGCCGTGACCGCCGGGCTCGCCTACCAGAAGGACCGAGACTACGTGATCGTCGAAGACGAGATCGTGATCGTCGACGAGTCGACCGGGCGGATCATGGACGGTCGTAAGTGGCAAGACGGACTGCACCAGTCGATCGAAGCCAAGGAGCAGGTGCCGATCACCGCGACCTCCGGAGAAGCCGCCCGGGTCACGATCCAGAGCTTCTTCCGCCGCTACAGTCACCTGGCGGGTATGAGCGGCACGGCGGTGCAGGCGGCTCGCGAACTGAAAAAGATCTACGGCATGAACGTCGCGGCCATCCCCACCCACCGACCCTGCATCCGCAGCGGACTCGCACCCCGCATCTACCTCAACGCCGACGACAAGCGGGAAGCGGTGGTCTCGGAAATCGCCGAACTGGTCCAGAGCGGCCGGGCCGTGCTTGTCGGGACACCCTCCGTCGATGCCTCCGAAGCACTCGCCGCCAAACTCGAAACTCTCGGCATCGATCACAAGATCCTCAACGCCACACGACACGAGAGCGAAGCGGAGGTGGTGGCCGAGGCGGGGCAGAGCCAGAGAGTCACGGTCGCCACCAACATGGCCGGACGGGGCACCGACATCAAGCTGACCGATGAACTGACCTCCGCCGGCGGACTCCACGTGATCGCCACCGAAATGCACAGCTCGGCCCGCATCGACCGGCAACTCGTCGGTCGAGCCGCTCGACAGGGAGACCCGGGCAGCTACCAGTTCTTCCTCTCGCTCGAAGACGAATTGCTCCGCTGCCGAGAAATCAAGGAACTCGAAAACCTGAGAGAACAGGCGCGGTGCGGAGACGGCGGCTCGCTGGCTCTCAGCTGGATGTCCTTCTTCCGCAAGACCCAGAAGATGCTCGAACGACAGCACCGCAAGCAACGCCGCGAATTGCTCAAACACGAAAAACAACGCAACGACAACTACAAGCGGATGGGGCTGGACCCCT
>Ga0310123_10002771_pt1 | contig 13808 bp, 9 predicted proteins | sample CB6_AW_1057_MG_FD_203505 | JGI IMG/M metagenome (GOLD analysis project Ga0310123, IMG submission 203505) | Marine microbial communities from Western Arctic Ocean, Canada - CB6_AW_1057 | ecosystem: Environmental > Aquatic > Marine > Oceanic | place: Canada: Western Arctic Ocean | collected... | reverse complement strand
ACCCAGGTTTCGAAGGGAAATCGGCTGGCATACGGGCAAAACACGACGAAGTTTGACGTATCGAGCACAATGCGGCTGCCATTGGCGAGTTCTTGTTGAATCATGTCGTCATAGATGCAGCGACCCCGGTAATTGTAATACTCCAGCGAGCCGTCCATCTCTTCCCGGACAGAAATCGGCACAACGGGGGTGACGATCAGTTGCGAATGGCTGTGTTCCAGTGACGCTCCCGCCGGGGCACCTTTGTTCTTGAAAATGAGACCGTGCACCAACCTCGGATCTTTTTTCAGGTCGGCCAACCGGTCGCGGTAGATCCATAAAACCTCACGGATGTTTTCGATCGAAAGCCGAGACATGTTCGTTTCGCGGTGCGGACATTCGATGATGACTTCGTGCGCACCGATGCCGTTCATCAGGTCGTACATGCCGTCGCCTTGCTTGTCGAGGTTGCCTTCTACCTGCAGGGCCGGAAATTTATTGGGGACCACGCGCACCCGCCAGCCGGGTCCGTTCGGTTCGCTGCCCGGTTCGCGATAGGCCAGGATTTCCGAGGGGGTCGCGTCTTCGTTCCCTTCGCAGAAGGGATCGAAGCTGGCTGACGTCGTCTTGAAGTCGGGTGCATAGTCTTCAGGCCGCTTCGCCCGATCCGGGGCGATAATGACCCAGCGGCCGACAACGGGATCTTTTCGTAACTCCGGCATGATTGGTGTCCCAAGCGATTCAAGATGTTCGGGCTGATGCCCACTCTTGTCCTCCGATTTTCGACTTCTGTTCTACGCCTGCCACATCAGAAGTTCAAAATCCGGTGTGGGAACTGTCAGTTCCAATGTCCCCTCGTGTGGCGCTCGATCGACGCTTTGTTTTTCGGAAACCGCTTCCAGGTACATTTGAATCGGATCGCCGGGCTCGACCCTCAAATCGCCGAAGGGAACGCTGAGTTCCAGAATGTGATCGCAGGCGGCCTCGATAGCTGCTTTGGAAACCGCACGGTTTTTCCGGTAGAGCCTTCCCTCGATGGTCCGCTGTTTCAACCCGGAGAGTCGGATTTCGGTGGCCGGCGGATCCAGAAAACGAACACGAATTTCGTCGAGTGCCGCCAGATCGTCCCGCGCGCTAGCCGCTGTGTCGACGCGGATCATCAGCCGCTCGGCATCGAAACCGAAATAAACCTCGCGGATGACCCCCGCGGTCACCTTGGTCATGGTTCCTCGGGCATTCCCGCTGACGTAGTGACCGGCGCTGATCCACTCGAAGTAAGTTCGGCGACCGTCGACTTTGATCGGCAGGAATCCAGTCGGACTTGTGTGGATCGCCGGGCGTTCGGTGCGGGTGATGGGCTGGTTCAACACGTTGGGGTGCGTCTCCTCCAGCAGTGTGTACACGTTTTTCAAATGCTTGCGGAACAATTGATCGAACAGCAAGTCCTGGGCAGATGAATGATCGTCGCCAAACCACCAGAACCAGTCGCTGCCCTCGGCGATGTACAACTCTTCCCACGCCTGCTTCAGCACATCCTTCGATGCTTTACCGTCTGTTTCGGACTGTTTTAGAAATTCCCGCGTCTGGTGCAACAAGTCCCAGGCCGTATTGTCTTCGTGGTGACCGATCCAGATGGCAAAGTTATGCGAGATCCAACTGCCGGCGAACAGGTGACCGATACGATCGGTGGGCGGATGCTCGTGCAGGTAGTCTGAAACCCGCACCGGTCGAATGCTGTTGTGATCGGCACATTTGCGATACAGGATTCGCAGGAACTGAACGCCGCCGTCCGGGTAGTATTCCCAGCAGTTCTCGCCGTCGAGAATTATCGAGACCAGCGCGGTTCGACCGGCATTGTTCGGTTCGACGGCCCGACCAATGCCCTCCACGCGTGCTAACAGGTCGTCGGCCGCGTGAGCCGGGTCACTACGCTGGTAGTGAAAACCGATGAGGTCGCTTAAGGCATGGTCGCGAAAGACCAGTTGCAGCTCATGTTCGCCGTCGGAGACCCGCCACGGGCGAAACAGCATTTCGGGATGCCGCATGTGCCCCTGACCGTCGCGGGCAATCCAGCCGTTTGTCGATTCAGCGAGGATTTCTTCGTCGGTGGCGATCCACTTGATGCCCGCTTGGGCAATGGCCGCCACAATCTCCTGTGATACCGATCCTTCCGAGGGCCACATACCTGCAGGTGACGTCCCGAAGACCTCTTTGTGAAATGCCACTCCGCGGTCAATCTGCAGCTTCGCGTCTTGCCGGTACGAGTCGAGGTGGTGGGGAAGCTCGCAATTGGGCATCGCCTGCCGCGCCGAACGCTTGTCCCACAACAACGGAAGAATGGGATGATAGAACGGCGTGGTTGTCAGCTCAACCTGACCAGATTCTGAGAGCTGTTTGTGCAACGGAATGATGGCTTTGAGAATGGCAAGCTGCTTGTCGATGAGCCATGCTTTTTCGGCTTCAGTCCAGTTTCGGCCTTTTTCGCGGAATTCGCGGAGGTCCGGGTCTTGTTCGAAGACCAGCTCGTGAATCCAGGTCAAATTGCTCCAGACTTGCAAATCGCGGATGTCGCGGGTGGAGAATCGAGGGGCTGCCTTTTGCACCGGGTCGACGCCGAACCCCCGCTTCAAGTACAGCTCGTGATAGCGGGCATACGGCCGAATCATGCTCTCGACGCTTGCCATGAAGAAAGAGTCGAGTAGGTCGTACATGTCGGCTTCGGCCAGACCGTCGGCCGGAAGCCGCGTGAGATCGAGGTGACGGTCGCTGCCATCACGTTCGGTGTAGGCCTGCAGTTGTAACAGCAGGCTGGGGACGAGATTGATTGTGCAGCGGAATTCGGGCACCTCCTTGATGTGCAGCGCCATGCCGTAGTAGTCCTTGGTGCCGTGAAGCCGGACCCACGGCATAAGGGTCTCACCGGCGACGTCGTCGGGGTAATACGGCTGATGCTGATGCCAGAGCAGGGCCAGCGCGATCGGTTGCATCGGTCTCGATTTTGGTTTTCAGAGCGAGCGAAGCCGAAGTCGTGTCAAACAAAATCAACGTGACGGTTTGGCGCTTGCGACCGGGCTGCGTTTGGTTTCGGCCCCCAAACCCGGACGCGATCCCAGCAAATACCTCATCCCGGCAATGGACAGGCCGGAGTCGAATGATCTCTTTTCAATCCGACACGACGATACACTTTTACATATTCGGCGGCGCTGCGGGTCCAGGACCACTCCTGCCGCATGCCCGTGCGGACCAACTGAGACCATTTCGGCCTGTCGGCGTAGATTTCAACGGCCCGACGAACCTGTCCCACCAACGCCCCAGGGCCATACCGATCAAAGCAGAACCCCGTCGCGGTTCCATCGGCAAGGTTCTCGTCGGTGGCATCGACGACCGAATCCGCCAAACCGCCGACACGGCGGACAATGGGCACAGTCCCGTAGATCAAACTATACATCTGGTTCAGCCCGCAGGGCTCGAATTGGCTCGGCATGAGATACGCGTCGGCGCCGGCTTCGATTTGATGCGCCAGTTTGTCGTCAAAGCCGATAGTCACGGAGACTTTAGACGCATATTTCTGCGACAGTTGTTCCAGAAAACGTTCGTAACGATCCTGCCCGGTTCCGAGGAAGATCAATTGCAGATCGAGCTGCAACAGTTCGTCGGCGCACTTGACAATCAGGTCGAGCCCTTTTTGATCGGTCATTCGGGAAATCATACCGACCAGTGGAACGTCGCTGCGGACCGGCAACCGCTGCTGCTTCTGCAGGTGCGCTTTGCAGACGGTCTTTCCTGAAAACTTGGACGACGCATCGCCATTGGCGCAAGAGTAGTTCTGAGCTAGCGCCGGGTCGGTTGTGGGATTCCAGATCTCCGTGTCCACGCCGTTCAAAATCCCCACCAGTACGCCCCGCCGCGCGCGGAGCACGCCGTGTAGACCGCAACCGAACGGCTCGGTCTGAATCTCGCGGGCGTAGGTTGGGCTGACCGTCGTGATCAAGTCGGCAAACACCAGGCCGGTCTTCAGGATGTTCAGATCGTCGAAGTACTCCATTTGTTTCCAGTTGAAGTATTTCCAGTCCAAACCGGTTAGCTCCATGTCCCATTTCCAAAACCGACCCTGAAATGCCATGTTGTGGATGGTGAAGACCGAACTCGTCTGCTCGAAGCCGGGCACGTGCCGGTATTCGATGCCCAGCAATGCGGGAACCAGTCCGGTCTGCCAGTCGTTGGCGTGGATGATATCGGGTTGAAGTTCCAACAATCGGACCGTCTCCATCACGGCCCGGCTGAAGAAGACGAATCGCTCGCAATTGTCCCGGTAATCTTCGTTGTTTTCCTGGTAAAGACTGGGCCGGTCGAAATAGTTCGGCTGATCGATGAGCAGCACCGTGACGTTGGTCCCAGGCAGCCGAGAGCGCAGAATGTTGCCGATCACCAGTTTTGAACCGACAGCTACTTCAATCGACCAGTCGGTCGGCTCGACGGGAAGATCGGCAGCCCCCTGATTTTTCCTGGTCTGAGGATAGAAGGGGGTCAGCAGCCAGACGTCGTGTCCGTCACGAGCAAGCGCTTTCGATAGCGCCGCCGCCACGTCGGCCAAGCCGCCCGTTTTTGAAAATGGCACCGCTTCGGAACTCGCCAGAACGATCCTCATCCGTGCAGTCCTTTCGCCCCGCTGCGGCGAGTCGATTCCGATCCGTCTTGAGATCGTCATTTCGCCGATTGGGCCGTCCCGATGGGAGCCCGCCGGGGTGCCCTGCCAGAGTCTGCTTCAACCGAGCCGATTCGAACCATGCTTTCAGTTAGGTTACTCCGTTTGCCGTCTCCAGGTCCACTGGAGTCCGTCCACGTCTTGCTAAACGTATCCTAACCGTCACATTTTTCCAATACGTCGCAATTGGAATTATCGGCACATTCGGGAAGCGGCTTCAGTTGCGGACTCGGTCGGTATCGACTTCTGTGAACTATTCTCTTATTTGCGAAACAGTTACGGATTTTGGCCCTGAGGATTACCGGTTGGAATTTTTGTCTGACAGGTTCTTTGCCAGATCGTCCCAGAGTCAGGTTCCCGTTGCGGTTGTTTTCATTAGGGGGCTGGTTGGTCGGCGAGTCGCTTGAGTACCACAACGGTCATATCGTCGACTTGTGAAGCGCGGCCGCGGAATTCGCCGACAGCACGAAACACGGCCTGAACAATCTCACGGGCGGTTTTCTCGCGGTTGGCCGCAACGACCCCCAAGGCACGTTTGATGCTGAATTGTTCGTGTTGGGGAGACTCGGCTTCGAAGATCCCGTCGGTCATCAGGAACATGATGTCTCCGGGCCGGAGCGTGGTTTCCGGTCCACAGGCAATGTCTCCCTCGTCCATGATTCCGAGAACCGGGCTGAGACTCTCGAACGTCTCGACCTCGCCGGAGGCGCGGAGCAGATGAGCTTCGTGGCCGGCGGAAGAAAAGACAAACGAGCGCTTGGCCGGGTCAAGACGCAAGAGAAACAGGCTGACCAACATCCCATTGCGGACGTCTTCGAGCAGAAAACGATTCAGAGCCTTCACAATCTGGCTGATATCATCCTGCGAACGTGACAAAGCCCGCAAGTAGGCGCGGGTTTGCACCATTAGAATGGCCGCCCCGAGTTCGTGACCACTGACATCGGCCACCACGATGCCCCATTGCTTGCCTGGCATGGAGAGATAGTCGAAGTAATCGCCGCCGACGACGTCAGCCGGGTGCGAAACTCCGGCGAGGTCGAATTCGGGCAGTTGGGGGGCCGTCTGCGGATACAGGTCCTGTTGAATGTCCCGGGCGACACGCAGTTGCGCCTCGGTCGCTCGGAGCTTGGACTCTGCTCGGTAGGCCCGCACGTAGTCCAGGATCAGACCTGTCAGCGGGACCAAATTGCCGACGATTTTCAGCAGGTGCGCGATGTTGAAGTGATTGTCGTAGAGCTCCGTCGAGCCAAACGCGACATGTCCCTGGGCCGCCACATAGGGGATGACGCTCACGATCAGTGCGTGCGAGAAGACCGTTGGCTGCAAACGATGAAAACGCGGAAAGACGATCCCCCCGGCAATCAGATAGAGCACCAACGGCAGAGAATCCCACGGGCGGGGAACAATACGATCTGTGTAGACGGCTGTCGGCAGGTCTGAGACCAGGCAGATGTGAATGATCGCATAGGCCATCACGCCGAACAGAACACCGACCAGAAGAACGAAGGAAGGCCCTCTTTTGCGGCTGGTTCGGGTGCTGGTCCTTCGTTTCCATAAAAACGGCAACGTCCCGGCAATCAGAAAGCAGACGTTGAACGTGCGTGAAATGGTCCAAGTCAAGGGGATGAACTGTTCAGGACTCTCGAGGGTTCCCATCAACCCATCGGCAGCCAGCGTGTGAAAGACGTCGAGCATCCCGGAGAAGAACAGGGCTGTGCCAATCACGGGTGTTGTGATGTCGCGTTCGATGAGGTAATGGAAGAGCGCGAAGACAGCGGTGAACACGGCGACGCAAACGGCAGTCCATTCCAGCAGGGAGTGAATGGACCCGGCATGGGCTCCCTGAGCTGAAAAGCTGACACCACTAAGGTTCAACACAAACGGCAAGCCGCTAAGAACAGCCACCGCCCAAATCAGCTTCTTTGGCAGCTTGGCTTGTTCGGTGCTCATCGAGATCAATCGGTGTCGAAGTTTCGGAACTCCCCAGATACAACCGGTGGAAGTTCCGGCACCTGGCTGCCGAGGCTTTCGGCTGCTTATGAATTCGTTCGTTTGAAGCCGTTCTGCCACCAACGTCGAAGGAGTCGATAAGGCCGGCTACTGGTGACCGAATTGTAATCCGCACATCGGTTACTTTCCAGAAGCAGGCGTAGGTCATACTTTACATGGCGTCAACCGCTGTCTCGGTGACGATTCGGAAACCATATTGCCGATCTCCGCAAAACGCAACGGCTGCTGGTTTTTCCCGCAGTTCAGCTTGTGTGAGAGTCTACCAAGCCGCCTTGCCAATCACGTCACTCTCAGGGTGGACTATTAGGACTGGTAAATTTTCAAAGTAGGAATGGCGAGCGGCCGGTGTCAACCGGCCGGTACTTCGAAAACCCCGAGGGTTTACACCCTCGGATCGCCTCGGGACATCGCTGATGACGCTACACACATCACCCAGATTGAAAAACTGACCAGCTCTGGGTGAACTGTGACTCGACTATAAAATTCCGGCGCCTTTGACACCCATGCCTTTCAGCATCATCTTGAACGCTTCGGGATTGGGCGAGGCTTCCAGTGCGGTCTGACGGCTGATATATCCCCGAGTTTCGAAATCATATAAGCTGTCGTTGAAGTTCTGCATGCCCTCCGATCTCCCGATTTGAATTGCGTCCGGGAGTCTTTCATCTTTCTCTTCCAGGATCAATTTTCGGACGGTGGGATTGAAGATCATGATTTCCACGATGGGGACCCGCTTCGGTTCGTCAAGAATTGTGGGCAGCAGCTTCTGGGCAATGACCGCCCTCATGTTGAACACCAAACTGCTCCGCAAGGCCGTATGCATCTCGGGCGGGAACATGTTGAGAATACGCCCGATCGTCGCCGAGGCCGACGCTGCGTGGACTGTACCAAACACGAGGTGGCCCGTTTCAGCAGCGCGGATGGCCGTGGCAAATGTTTTCTGGTCGCGCATTTCACCGACCAGGATGACATCCGGGTCTTCCCGGACGGCGTGCTTCATCGCGATGTCGAAATCACTGACATGCAGACCGACTTCCCGCTGGTTGACCATGCACCGACCGCGCGAAAAGACGTATTCGATCGGATCTTCGAGGGTCAGGATGTGTTTACTGTAATTGTGGTTGATCCAATCAAGCATGGAAGCGATGGTCGTCGTCTTGCCGCACCCCGTCATGCCGCTGACCAGGATCATGCCCTGGTCGATTTTGCAAAACTGCTCCAACACCGGCGGCACATTCAACCCGGCAAAGTTGGGAATGAAGTTCTCGATTTTTAGGGCGACCATGCCCACTCTTCCTAGCTGTCGGAACACGTTGATTCGGAACCGTCGGGGATCTCCTTCGTCGTCGACGACGTGGGCGAAGTCCACTCCACCTTCCTCCTCAAAGATTCTTCTGTCGCGATCATTCATCAATGGGAAGCAGAGCCGCTCCATCATCTCGTCTGAGATCGGTTCCATTTGCAGCTCGCGCAGCGTCCCCTTGATGCGGAGTATCGGCGGCTTTTCTACGCGCAGGTGAAGGTGCGTGGCGTCGTGCTTGATCATCAGTCGAAACAGATTGTAAATTTCGAGTTCGGCGTCCCCGTTGTCAGAAGTGGCGACCGCTTGTGCTTTTCGCGGACGTAAACCGAGGGAATTTAGAAACCTTCGCACGTGAATCGGACCACGCCGGATGTCGGTGAGTTCTTCAATCTTGGCGGCGGCTTCATTCACCGTGGCTGGCGGATGCTTCTCGAAATAAGTCTCCAGCGATTTGCGGTGCTCACGCAGTTGTTCAATCTCATCTTCGGTAAACGCGGTCTGGATCATTTCGCTACCCTATCATCTGTTTGTGTGCTTGGCCCTCGTTTTTGAGCAACAGCGTTTCCATCTTGCACTGGACTCGCACAACAACATAAAAACGAAAATGAATGGGGAACCCTAAATAGAGGATGCACGCAACAATGAGCGAATCGTGTCCTTTGTGGACGCGGCACATTTCGTGTGGGCGCCGTTTTTAGATACTTGTGAACGTGACGGCGTTGTCGTAGAGGTCAACGGAGAACTGACGGAAACCAGAGTTGTCAAGGTCAAGAACCGCGAGCCAGTCGGCATCGTCATTAGTATATGAGGTCCGGCTGCCGTTGGCAAGAAGTTTCACGGTCCTCCCAGGGCGGCTCATTGGTTTTGTTTGTCACCCGACTGCGGTCTTCGCCGAGCGTTTCATCGCGGACCCAATGCTCTTTGTTTTCGATGCCCCAGTGGCCGCGCCACCATTCGAACAGGCGGGCGGCATTTGAAACCAAGCCAATGCCAAGTCGCCGGCACTTGAGCGCGGAGCCATTGGGCGATTGGTTTGAATCCACGAGCACCACATAACGTCGCACACATTACTCCGGCCAGCATGGCCGTCAAAGGATGGCGTTGTTCCTGACGCCCGCGAGGGCCGGAGACCTGTTCAAGTGTAGTAAACAGGCCCCGCGCATCGTCGGGTGGCATTGGGCGTTTCTCCTGAGGTTTGTAAAAAGGGGAAGCGGATATTGCAAAAACGACCCAAAACCTGGGCCGTATTCCCAACGTACCCTAACAGGGCAAATCCAATGCCACTCTCTGAGCCGCCTTGACGAACGCTCCTCGATCGGCGATGGCGACTTTTTCCCAATCACTACGAATGGTAGGGGACCCTCACTCTTCTCGTTTGGTGGGAACTTGGTACGATGAACATAATGGGACGAGCGGTTGGGACGACTGGATGCAGAAAGTACTAATGGGTTGCTGTTTGAGACAAACTCGATGAAGACCGCAGACTTTTTGAAGCACGAGCTTAACCGACGGCAGTTTTTGGGTTCCAGCGCCAAAAACGCCGCCGGCGTTGCGGCCGGAATGGTCGGACTGGCTGGTGCTGTCGCCAGCGCTTCGCCGAACGAGCGGATCTCTCTGGCGGTGATCGGCGTGCGGAACCAGGGGCGGTCGTTGGCGACGACGATGGCCGGCTTCGCCGATGTCGACGTGAAGACCATTTGCGACGTCGACCAGAATGTGCTGTCTGTCGCCTCGAAGACCCTCGAAGAAGCGCAGGGGTTTCCGCCGCATCACGAGACGGATTTTCGGCGAATTTTGGAGGACAACTCGATTCAGGCCGTCATTGTCGCCACGCCGGACCATTGGCATGCGCTGCAGACGATTTTGGCCTGCCAGGCGGGGAAAGACGTTTACGTCGAAAAACCGGTCTCGCACAACATTTTGGAAGGGCAACAGATGCTGGCGGCGGCCCGCCAATCGGGACGGGTCGTTCAGGCCGGTTTGCAGCAGCGGAGCGGGTCTCATTTCCAGTCAGCCGTTGCCTTCGTGCGGAGTGGAAAATTGGGGCAAGTGCGCCTCGCCAAAGCCTGGACTGTCCACCGCCGCAAATCGATTGGCGTGAAGAAAAACGCACGGCCACCAGCCGGAGTCGATTACGATCTTTGGCTCGGCCCGGCGCTGCAACGGCCTTTCAATCCGAATCGTTTCCATTACAACTGGCACTGGTTCTGGGATTACGGCTGCGGCGAATTGGGCAATTGGGGTGTGCATATGCTCGACATCGCCCGCTGGGGGCTCGACGTCGAATTACCGACGCGGATCTCGGCCAGCGGCGGCAATTTCGCCTTCAACGACGATCAGCAAACACCCGACACGCACATCGTCAATTTTTCCTACCCCGACAGAACGATCGTCTGGGAACATCGCCTGTGGAGCACCCGCGGAATTGAAGGCCGCAGCGCAGCCGCGGCCTTCTACGGTGAAAACGGGACACTGATCGTCGACCGGGGCGGCTGGAAAGTCTACGACCGAAAGGAATCGATCACCTCCGAGACCAGCGAGCAGGCACGCGTCCATTGCCGCAACTTTATCGATTGTATCAAGACCCGACAGATGCCGGCGGCGGACATTAAAATCGGCCATCTCTCTAGCGCGTTATGTCATCTGGGTAACATTGCTTATCGTGTCGGCCGCGAAGTGATCTTCGATCCGGCCGGCATGGATTTTGGTGACGACGACGAGGTAAACGCCCTACTCGGCCGCGAATACCGCAAACCGTGGGAACTGCCCGACGTCTAAATCCGAGTGTTTCCACCGAACCCCGACCGACCATCGGCCACTGAAAATTGTACGATTGCGTCATTATTGGTGCCGGTCACAACGGACTGGTCTGTGCCGCCTATCTGGCCCGCGCTGGCTGGAAGGTTTTGGTGTTTGAACGCCGGCACCTCGTCGGCGGCGCCTGCGTCACCGAGGAGTTGTGGCCGGGCTACAAAGTCTCGACTGCCGCATACGTGGTCAGTCTGTTGCTGCCCGAAATCGAACGGGACTTGCAGCTCGATAAATTTGGCTACAAGGTGTTGCCCCGCTCGCCGTCGTCTTTCACACCGTTGGAGGATGGCCGGTTTTTGCTGCTCGGCCCCGATGCGGAACTCAACCGCCGCGAAATCGCCAAGTTTTCGGAAAAGGACGCCGAGGCCTTCCCCCGCTACGAAGCGCTGCTGCAACGAGTGGCCGAATGCATCGAGCCCACGCTCAACCGCACACCGCCCGATCTGCTCCCGCTGCCGACTCGCTGGAGAAAGTCGTCTCTGAGCAAACGTCTTCGCGACGTCCGTGGCGGTTATGCCCTCTATCGGTCGCTTAAGAGCCTGGGGGACGATCTTCCGGAAGCCATTGAGCTGCTGACCGGAGCGGCCCGCACGATTCTCGACCGCTGGTTCGAATCAGACGTCCTCAAAGCAACGTTGGCGACCGATGCGATCATCGGAACCTTCCAGCCCATCTCGGCCCCGGGGACGGCATATGTGTTGTTGCATCACGTGATGGGCTCGGCCGGCGGAGAGCGCGGCGTGTGGGGATACGTCGAGGGCGGCATGGGCGCGCTCTCGCTGGCCATTGCCAAGTCGGCCCAGAATGACGGCGTCGAAATCCGCACCGACGCTACCGTTGAAGGAATTCAGGTGAGCGGTGGCCGCGCCAGCGGCGTTCGGCTGGCCGGCGGCGAAGAGATCGCGGCACGTCGCGTCGCCTCGAATGTCGATGCTCATCTGACGTTTGAGAAACTGCTTGAGGGGCAGCACCTGCCGGAGAATTTTCGGAACGCGGTGGGTCGCATCGATTATTCCAGTGCGAGCCTGAAAATCAATTTGGCCCTGAACGAGTTGCCCGATTTCGATTGTCTACCGGGAAAAGACGTTGTCGGGCCGCAACACCGGGGCACAATTCACATGGGGGCCTCGACGGAATACCTCGAACGCGCTTACGACGACGCCAAATACGGAAGACCCTCCGAACGCCCGATTCTTGAGATGACCATTCCGACGTCCGTCGACACAACCATTGCACCGCCCGACCATCATATTTTGTCGGTGTTTGTCCAATATGCTCCGTATCGGCTGGCGTCGGGCCATTGGGACGAAATCAAGGAAGCGTTCGCTGATCGCTGCATCGCGGAAATCGCCCGCTATGCTCCGAACGTTCCTGGTTCGATCTTACACCGACAGGTCCTCTCGCCGCTCGATCTGGAGAGGACATTCGGATTGACCGGAGGCAACATTTTTCAGGGGGCGATGCCGCTGCACCAACTGTTCAACATGCGGCCCGTTCCCGGTTGGAGCGACTATCGGACACCCCTGGAGGGGCTTTATCTGTGCGGCAGCGCGGCGCATCCCGGCGGCGGAGTCATGGGCGCCTGTGGCAGAAATGCCGCCCGGGAGATGCTCAGCGACGGAAGGCGTTAAGCCCTTATCGGGTGCGAAACGTGAATTTTTTTCGCGCTTTTTTCGTTTGGAGTTTCACAAGCCGAGTTGCCGCTTGCGGCATAGCGGACCGCACAGGCCTGGTTCAGGTTACTTAGAAAGGTTGTGATCTAAGGCGATTTCTACGGCTTCGTATGTGCAAAAGCCATAGGATTTTCTCATGGTCAGTTTCACTTTGTTGTTCAGACCCCTCGACAACGCCGGCTGAAATCGAGCTTGGGGAACGGAACCAGTTCAGCAGCAACTCCCGTCGGTCATGCTCGGCATGACAACCAGATTTGCTTTGACGTTTCCGAGTCGTTGGCGACAACCAACGGGGCGATGCTGTCGCTTACGCCCCACCACTCGTCGATGTGGCGGTCTCGGCTAGATATTGCGGGCGCGGGGGTGAAAACACGTCAATGACCATGCAATCATCGACCACTCGCGAGCGATGGTGCTCGTTCGACGCGAAATGGAAAAACGTGCCTGCCTCGAAGACAAACCGCTCTTCCGGCTCTCCAACGAAGAATTCGATCCGTCCTTTGATGACGTAGCCCATTTGTTCCTCGGGGTGACTGTGCGCCTCGAACACGGCACCAGCCTTGGCCTCGTATCGCGTAATCATGAGACTCTCGCCTGTGACGGTCTTGCGCTGGGCCAGGTCTGAAAGTACGTTTGGTTGAATGTCGGCGGCGGGAATTACGAGTGCCATGATGCGGTTTCCTTCCTGAAGAATATGAAAACGGTTCTGATCTTCGACCGGGTGGCGGGGCGTAAGCGACAGCGTCGCCCCGGACCGCCGAGCGGTCCACGTGATTCACCCGCAAGTTGATGGCCACGCACGATGGCAACTCCCGTCGGTTATGATCGGCCTGACAACCCAGATTTGCTTTGACGTTTCTGAGTCGTTGGCGACGTGCACAGCCTGCCCCCCGCAAATGTGCCCTGCAACCGACGGGGCGACGCTATCGCTTACACCCCGCCACCAGTCGCAAGCCTTACAGACAGTAAGCGACGTGCCTTGGCGACTTCAATCGCATGAAGCTAATATGCTCGTATGCTGGCGAGTCCATCATAGCACTGTACTTATTTCTGTTGTTTCGATACGTAGTGATAGCTTACCAAATGATCGATTATTTCGACAGAAAGGCCTTCGTTAGAGATTCGCGTATTCCGTTCCGAGCCAAATTTCTTGTTGTGTGAGTGAACGGTGGATAGCCCGTTTTTCCACTCGAAGGACAGTTCGCACGGAAGATAGGTTGAGCCATATTACTAGAGTCAGTTTCAAAACCATAAATTACTAAATGAATGGCGGGTAATTTGCGTACCAGAGTGAGTGAAAGGAGACACTCACATGGTTATTTCCCTGTCA
>Ga0310123_10002766_pt1 | contig 13818 bp, 9 predicted proteins | sample CB6_AW_1057_MG_FD_203505 | JGI IMG/M metagenome (GOLD analysis project Ga0310123, IMG submission 203505) | Marine microbial communities from Western Arctic Ocean, Canada - CB6_AW_1057 | ecosystem: Environmental > Aquatic > Marine > Oceanic | place: Canada: Western Arctic Ocean | collected... | reverse complement strand
TTGACCACCACCGTGGACCGTCTTCGCGAGCTCGCCGGCGTCCTGGCAAGCCGCGAGGCCGCCGGCGATGCGGCCGGATTTGATCGATTGCGGGCCGAGCGAGAACTTCTTGATGTTGAGACGGATCGCAGCGTTGCCGCGACCGACCGCGTCCGCGCCCAAGCGATCCTGGCGAGCTTCTTTGACAACATGCCCGACCCGTCGCGAATCGTCGCGGTTGGCCGGTCGCTATCACCGGCGCCTCTCCCGCCACTCGAGGCGTTGGTCGAGACCGCGGAGTCGGCCCGGGGCGAGCTCGTGGCGTTGCGGCACGAGCTCACGGCTGCCGATTTTGCCACTCGAGCGGCTGGTCGACGTCCTGTTCCTGAGCCGGAGATCGTCGGAGGGATCAAGTCCTCGACGGTCGGCGGGCGGGATTTTGGCGGTGTCATCGGGGTGCAGCTGACCCTTCCCCTGTTCGATCGCGCCGGCCCCGAGAAGGCGCGGGCGGTCGCGAGAAATGCTCAGGCTCGCGCTCGGCTTGACGCACTCAGACTCGTGTTGCGTGGCCAAATTGCCGCCCTTCGCGCGGCCGCGGTGGAACGGCGTGGGGCCGCCGAACGCTATCGGGCCCAGGCCATCGCCAGCGCTGATCTGATCGAGCGCATCGCGCAAGTCAGCTATGACGCTGGCGAGCGCGGCATCCTGGAATTGTTGGACGCCTATCGCATCGGATCGTCGGCCCGCATCCGTCAAGCGGTGCTGGACGCGACGGTGCGACAGGCGGAGATTGAACTGGCATTCGTTAGCGGCTGGGAGATTCCCCAATGACAACGAGACACGGACTGGTGTGCGCGGCATTTCTCGCCGCCTTCAGTGTGATGGGCTGCGTCCAGCAGGGCGACCCGCCACAGGTGGAGTCGCCGACGCTGGATGTGACCCACTGGACGGAGAAGACCGAGCTGTTCATGGAGTACCCGCCGCTTGTGGCGGGACAGACGGTGCTGTTTGCCGTTCACCTGACCACGATGGCCGATTTCCTCCCCGTCACGGCTGGCCAGGCGAGTGTCGAGTTCACACCAGAGGCCGGCGGGCCAACGGTGGAGCTCCTCGGGCCAGAGCCATCACGACCCGGGGTCTTTCGGGTCGAGGGTGCGCTTCCTGCACCAGGGCGGTATCGCTACGAGTTGGTCCTCGATGCGCCAGGCCTTCTCGATCGCCACGATCTCGGGATTGTGACCGTGTTCGCTGACGAAGCCCTCGCTCACGCGGACGCCGAGAACCGTCCGGCGGAGGATGCATCGGCCATCGCGTACCTCAAAGAACCGCAGTGGACGAATGGTTTTGCCACCGCCCGTGTGCGAAAGGCAGAGATTCGGACCTCAGTTCGTGTGCCGGCGATGATTCACCCTCTTCCCGGCGGCGAAGCGATTGTCGCCGCCCCGGCGGCGGGCCGGCTCACGGCGGATGTGCTGCTGTCTATCGGCGATCGGGTCCGACCGAACCAGGTCCTCGCACACTTGGAGCCTCGGTTGTCGGCAGGCGTTGATCACGCCACGCTGACGGCTGAGGTGGCAGAGGCGCAGGTGGCGCTCGACGCCGCGCAGGTGGAACAGGCGCGGGCCGAGCGCCTCCTGAAGGAACGGGCCGTGCCAGCCCGTCGGGTGGAGGATGCGCATCGAGCGATCAGGGTTGCGGAGGCGCGCCTCGAAGCGGCGGACGCGCGGCTTGCGCAACGTAATCAAACGCTGCGGAGCGGCGGTGGCGCAGCGGCCGGCAACGCGTTCGCCCTGCGGGCCCCGATCGGCGGGCGGCTGGCTGAGGTCATGGGCACGCTGGGTGCCTCCTATGACGAAGGCGCACCGCTGTTCAGAATCGTGCGGACTGATCGCGTGGAGTTGGAGGTGCAGGTGCCGGCCGCGAGCGTGGCCGTCGCGCGCCAGGTCACCGGACTCGCGCTGGAATTTCCTGGCCAACCGGAGCCGATCGAACTCGAGCCCGACCACGTGCACGACGCCGGCGTCATCGACGCGACCACCCGCGCGTTGCCGCTCCAGATGGAAATCGAGAACCCCGGCGAACACTTGTTGATCGGTCAGGTCGGCACGGCGGTGCTGTATACGCACGAGCAACAGCAGTGGCTCGCGGTGCCTCAGGCCGCCGTGCTGATGGAAGCCGGTCGGCCGTACGTCTTCGTTCAGCTCGGGGGCGAGCGTTTCGCCCGGCGGTTCATTGACATCGCCGCCCGTGAGGCTGACCTCGTTGGGATCAGGAGCGGCGTCCTGCTGGGAGAGCGCGTTGTCACGCGGGGCGCGTACGACGTGCAGTTGGCGTCGGCCGCCACGGGACTCCCCACTGAAGGCCACGTCCATTGAGGTGGATCCAATGAAACGATTGATCCAATGGTCGATTGACCACCACTGGATGGTCCTGGCCCTTGCGATCTTACTGGCCGGGTCCGGTCTGTGGACCGCGCGCGAGATGCCCGTCGATGTCTTTCCTGACCTGACCGCTCCCACCGTGACGGTTCTGACGGAAGGACGTGGCATGGCGCCGGAAGAAATGGAAACGCTGGTGACGTTTCCCATCGAAGCGGCCCTCAACGGCGCATCGAACGTCCGACGGGTGCGGTCAGCGACGGCCGTGGGTATTGCGGTGGTCTGGGTCGAGTTCGACTGGGGCACGGACATCTTCCGCGCGCGACAAGTCGTCGCTGAGAAGCTGACGCTTGTGGCTGGGAGCCTGCCCCCCCAAGTGGAGCGTCCCATCCTGGCACCCATCTCGTCCATCATGGGCGAGATTCTCTTCTTCGCGGTCACGTCGGATCAAGACGACCCCCTCACGCTTCGGACGGTGGTCGATACCGTGGTGCGAAGGCGGCTCCTGGCGGTGGCGGGGGTCTCACAAGTGACGCCCATTGGCGGTGACAAGCGCCAGTTCCAGGTCATTGCGCACCCCGATCAGCTCCGCGCCAACAACATCTCCCTCTCAGAGCTCTTGGACGGCGTACGTGGTGCCAGCCAGAACACGTCCGCCGGCATCTACAGGGAGGGGCCACAGGAGTACGTGCTCCAGACCATCGGCCGGGTTCGCACGCCGGAAGAAATTGGCAACAGCGTCATCGCTCTTCGCGGTGCTCGGCCCGTGCTGATTCGCGACGTCGCCGATGTGCGCGAGGGCGGCGCGCTCAAACGGGGCGAGGGATCGCGAAACGGCGCGCCTGCGGTGATCGTGGCGGTCCAAAAACAGCCGGATGCCAACACGGTCGAGTTAACGGCACGACTCGATCGAGAACTCGATGCCCTGCAGGCCGAACTGCCGAGTGGCATGACGATCGACCGGCGGATCTTCCGGCAAGCGGACTTCATCGCCGTCGCGGTCGAGAACGTCATTGATGCGCTGCGCGATGGCGGCCTGCTCGTGGTGCTGATCGTCGTGCTGTTCCTGGCGAATATGCGGGCAGCCGCGATCACACTAACCGCGATGCCCCTGTCGCTGGCGACCGCCGTACTCGTGCTCTGGGGGTTCGACGCGACGATGAACACGATGACACTCGGCGGCATGGCTATCGCCATTGGGGCGCTCGTTGATGATGCGATCATCGATGTGGAGAATGTCGTCCGGCGACTGCGGGAGAACATCGCCAAACCACCCGCCGAACAGCAGTCTGCTGCGGTGATCGTCCGTGATGCCACGCTCGAAATCCGCACGTCCATCGTCTTTGCCACCCTCATCATCGTACTCGTGTTTCTACCCATGTTCGGTCTGTCCGGCGTCGAAGGACGACTACTGGCACCCCTCGCGGTCGCGTACATCGTGGCGATCCTCGCGTCCCTGGTCGTGGCCATGATTGTCACGCCCGCGCTCTGTTTCGCCTTTCTGCCGAAGGCGCGCTCGATCGTGCGCGGACATGACGGATGGTTGACGCGCATGCTCAAAGCCCCGTATGTGAGTTTTCTGCCCCACGCGCTCGACCATCCCCGACTCGTCATGGTGACGTCAGTGGCCATGCTGGTCGTGGCGGGGGCGGCCCTGACGCGGGCGGGCACAGCGTTTCTCCCAGAATTCAACGAGGGAACGCTGACGATCCAGGCCAACACGCTGCCGGGGACATCCCTCCCCACATCCGACGAGATTGGACGTCGCATCGAAGAGATCCTCCTCGCACAGCCCGAGGTCGTGGCGACGGCGCGTCGGACCGGTCGGGCCGAATACGACGAGCATGTGCAGGGCGTCGAGGCCGCCGAGATTGACGTGGGCTTGCGGGAGACTGGCCGCTCACGAGCCGAGCTTCTCGATGAGCTTCGGCGGCAGTTCTCGACGCTGCCGGGAACCAACGTGACGATTGGCCAACCGATCTCTCACCGGATCGACCACATGCTGTCCGGCACCCGTGCGAACATCGCCGTCAAGATCTTCGGCGACGATCTCCCGACGCTGCGCCGCTTGGGTGAACGGGTCAGGGAGGTGATGACGGACATTCCGGGCGCGGTGGACGTCTCCCTCGAGCAGCAAATGGACGTGCCCGTTGTTCGCTTCGTGCTGAATCGCTCGGCGATTGCTCAGTACGGTCTGCGGGCCAGTGATGTGGCCGCCGCCGTCGAAACGAGCTTCGCCGGCACCATCGTGGGACGGGTGTTCGACCGCGCGGCCGCATTCGACCTCGTCGTGAAATTCGATGCCGCCGCGCGGCACGACTTTGAGCGCCTCGCGGATTTGCCGATCGACACGCCGACCGGCGGGCCGGTGCCGATCAGGCTGCTGGCCGACGTCCGCCGCGAGGTCGGACCCAACATGATTCTGCGGGAGGGCGTGCAGCGCCGGATCGTGATTTCAAGCAACGTCGCCGGCCGCGACCTCGGTGGAGTCGTCGAGGACATGCGGTCAGCAGTCGCCCAGGCCGTGCCCATGCCGCCAGGGTACCGGGTTGAATATGGTGGCCAATTTGAGAGCGAGCAGAGCGCATCGCAGCGCCTCCTGCTCCTCACGATCGTCGTCCTCGCGGGCTTGTTCATGCTGCTGGTGGTGGCGTTCGGCCGCCCACGGGATGCGGTGCTCGTCATGCTCAACTTGCCGCTGGCGCTGATCGGCGGGGTGGCAGGCGTGTTCCTTGCCGGTGGGGTCATGAGCGTGGCGTCCATGATTGGATTCGTCACCCTCTTCGGCATCGCGACGCGCAACGGCATCATGCTGGTCTCGCACATTCATCACTTGAGCGAGAAGGAAGGCGTCACCAACTTTCGTGAAGCGGTTGAGCGAGGGGCGCGTGAACGACTCATCCCGATTCTGATGACCGCCCTCTCCACAGCATTGGCGTTAATCCCGTTGGCTCTCGCCGCCGGGCGAGCGGGCAGTGAAATTCAGACGCCGATGGCCATTGTGATTCTCTGCGGCTTGATGACCTCGACGCTCCTGAACATGGTGGTGGTCCCGACGATGTATTTGCGGTACGCACGCCCATCAGGGCTGACGCCGACCGGGGGCGAGTAGATGACTTCTGGGTTGTCGACGGGCGCGGAGTCACTCGTCCGAAGACGTTCACGAATGTAGACCGACGATGACAAGGTCGATATGGACCTGGAGGAGATCGTCGAGACGGCGTCTCGGATAGGTCGGGCCACCGTCGACCAGCTCTTCTCTCCGGACGGGGAGGGGTCGCTCATCCACCCCCGAGAGCTACCCGCAGACATCCGTGAGGCGGTGTCCAGCGTGGACGTCGTCGTCGGCCCTGACGGGAATACCCACTACAAATACCGGCTCTGGCCCAAGCTCGCCGCCCTCGACCTCATCGCGAAGTTACGCGGTCTGGTCACCAAGAAGACGGAGGTGGACGTGGTCCTGACCTGGCGACAGGTCCTCGAAAAGATGGACGCGGAAGACGCAGAGGCACGGGCCATCGAAGCCGAGGTCAAGGACGTCGGCAGTCCATCGGGAACAACGACGGCCGGCGACCGAGCGCAATGAAATCTGGAGCATGGACTGCTATCTGTCTCGCGACGGTTCGGTGATCACGACTCGTCCTCTCGTCCCGTTCGGAGGATGAGAAGGACGGCCACCGCCGCGGTGAAGATGACCGTAACCTCTCCCAACGTGTCGAAGCTCCGGTAGTCGGCCAGGACAGCCGTCACCATGTTGGGCACGGCGGTCTCCTCGAAACCCTGTTCGATGTATCGCGGGGACACGTGGAGACTTGGCGGCGACGCCGGATCCCCCGTATCGGGCATGTCCAGCGATCCGAAGATCAACAGGAGCCCGGTCATCCCCGTCGCGACCAGGTGGAGATACTTCAATCTTTGCTGGCCCTTTCTGTCTTGAACACGGCGATATCGAAGAACACGATGGTGCCCCCGCCCTACGGGGCCTTGACTGGAATCGACTCAGTTCTGCCTATCCGTGCCCTGCAGCTGCTCGAGCACTTCGCCCAGCTGCTCGATCTCCTCGCCGTACAGAGCCCAGTCGCCCTCGCGCCGAGCCTGGAGGGCTCGTGCGTAGTGACCCTGGGCTTGCTGCGCAAGCGTGGTCGATGAGCCAGGCTGAGTCGCCGTGTCACCCGGGGATGCCTCCGGAGCCGTCGGGGCCACGTCCGTCATCAGCGTGGACGGTGGCGCAACTACCTCTCCGGGAGCACCGCGACCGAACAGACGCTCGAGGGCTCGGTCGAGGGTCTCGTCCATGACGATCTGGTTCTGATAGGCGACGACAACCTGCTTCAACTCGGGGATCCGGCCTCCCAAGGCGCGCAGATACACCGGGCGGATGTAGAGCAGGGCCTCTTCGATCGGGATCACCAGCAACGTGCCCTGAATCACCTCCGAACCCTGCTGGTTCCACAAGGTGAGCTGTGGCGAGATCACCTGATCTTGATTGATCCGATTGACGATCTGCGACGGACCAAAAATCAGCTTCTGCTTGGGAAACTGGAACGTCAGCATCTTGCCATAGTGTTCGCCATCGCTCCTCGCAACCATCCACGCCGCCAAGTTTTCTCGGCCACGTGGCGTGAACGGCAGCATCTGGATGAACTCGGCCTTTTCCTCACCCGGCAGCCGCATGATCGTGTAGTAGGGCTCCATCTGCTCGCCGTCGATGATCGGCACTTCCCACTGGTCCTCCCGGTTGTAGAAGACCGACGGGTTCGTCATGTGAAAGGTCGAATTCACTGCTGTCTGCAGCGTGAAGATGTCTTCCGGATAGCGGAGGTGACTCTGCAGCTCCGCCGGCATCGTGTCCAGAGACTGGAGCAGGTTCGGGAATACCTTGCTGAGCGTGAGCGCGATCGGGTCGTCCGGGTCGGCGAGATAGAAGGTGGTCGTGCCGTGGTAGGCATCGATCACCGCCTTCACGGAGTTGCGGATGTAGCTGATGCCGCCCGCCACCGGAGTCGAGTATGGGTAGTTCCCGGTCCGTGTGTAGGCGTCGCGAATCCAGAAGAGGCGCCCGTCGACGATGACCAGATACGGGTCGGCGTCGAACTGCAGGAACGGTGCGATGGTCGTCAGTCGATCGGAGATGTTGCGGTGATAGATCACGCGGCTGTCGCTGGTGAGCTGGCCGCTTACCAGGATCTCGTATGAGCGGGACTTCAGGCTGAACAGCAGCCGTCTGAAAAGACCACCCAGCTCCAACCCGCCGGTGCCGTCGTATCGTGTGGAGACGTTGTCGTCCCCCTCCGGGTAGTGGAACTCGTCGGTGTTGGTGTTGACGAGCACGTAGTCGTTCGAGAGTTCCCCGAAGTAGAGGCTCGGCTGATCGACGAAGAGGTTGGTCTCGGAGCGTGGTGGAAGGTCCCTGAGGAAGAGCACCGGGAGCCCTTCCTGGGTCACCTCGTTGACCGGACCCATCGCAACGCCGAACCCGTGCGTGTACTGCAGCCGTTCGTTGATCCACGACCGGTTGGGCAGGCTGCTGGAGTTGAGCTCTCGCGCCGAGAGCATCGTCTGCCGATACTCGCCGTCCACGACATACCGGTCGTTGTCGACCGATGTGAACTCGTAATACGTACGGATCTCCTGGATTTGCCCGAACGTGTCCAGCAACGGATCGTGGTCCCACAACCGGACGTTGTTGATCGTCTCCGCGTTGTTCTCGATGTCCGAGATGGTCAGCGTGGCGTCACCCGACAGCTGTCGCTCCTCGACCTGGTCGAGGTCAAACGCCGACCGCGTGGCCGCGATGTTGTGAACGATGTAGGGCCTTTCCCTTGCCTGCTCGTCCGGCGTCACCACCAGCTGCTGCAGCAGCGTCGCGACACCGCCGCCGCCCACCAGAACGAGCATGTACGCGGCCGCCGCCGCCCCGACTGGCCAGATCGTGGACGACAGCGCGGCATAGGCGGCGGCCAGTGCCCCACCGGCGGCGACGATCGTCAAGATTTGCAGTGCCGGAAGTCGAATGACGGCGTCGGCATACGACACCCCGTGGACGATGCCAGCCGGTGTCAGGAGCGTCCGTGGCCTGTCGAGATATGCCCCGGCGGCGAGCAGCACGAAGATGCCCGAGGCCAGCATCGCCAGGTGCTGCCCGGGTCTCGCGCCCACCTGGATGCCCGTGGGCGTCAGCGCGAGCTGCCCGGTGACCACGTAGGCGGCCGTCGAGCCGATGAACGCCAGGGTCATGACGGCTAGACCCAGGTACCGCGCGAAATCGAGAAACGGCAGCGTGAAGACATAGAAGGCCGCGTCACGACCAAAGATCGGATCGACCTCCCCGAACGGCGTGGCGTTCAGAAACTGCAGCGTGACCAACCACTGGTTGGAGGCGATCCCCGCCACGACGACCGCGACGACCCCCGAAATCCCAACGGCCAGGAGACGCAGGTGCCGCCGTTCCAGGACGATCGGCTGGATGTCACCCCCGCCTGGGAAGACCGTGTACGGCCGGTTAGCCCCGCTGACCGCCAACCGAAGGTTAGCGAACAGCACGGCGAACGTTCCGACGAATGCCAGCAAGCCGAGGAGACCCTTGGTCGCCAGGCTCTTGACGAACACCGACTGGTAGCCGACCTCGCCAAACCACAGCCACTCGGTGAAGAGCCCGGCGAATGACGGGAGCGTGACCAGTAAGAGTAGCGCGAGCAGCGCAAAGATGAGTTTCGTCGGCATGGTGGCCCTGAAGCCTACCCGAAGGTTAAGTTGTCGCGTTGAATCTGTCGAGGTGCTTGCGCCGGTCACCGTTGGTGCGTGGCGCTAAAACGTTGCGCCGCAGAGAGTTGCAGCGGGTCTGGATTAGCCTCGGAGCGGGTCTGCCAGGGCAGGGATTTGAGCCCGTTTCAGAGGGCGAAATGACATCGCATAAGGAGACCACATCGAGCCTCGTTTTTCCAGCCTCATTACGCCGATGGACACGAAGAATCCAGGCAAACGTAGCGCTCTCCCTAGTCACAATCCCTGTAAGTTGTTGTCTCCGTAGAAGATCCCGGCCCGTTGCAGCCCAAATACTGCTTCTGATCCAGAATGTGTCGTAAGTGCTTCTCTTGCAGCGGGATGCGTCCCACTACCAACAGTGAACGGCGCAAGCACCGACGTTTGGCGATGATCGAGCGATCGTGCGCGTCCAAATGGAAGTAGCGCGCGAGTTGCTCGGCCGACGGCGCACCCGCGTATTGACCGTACGCGGCTCGCTGCGCGTCACTCAGGCAGTGGACCGGCATCCGTGTGCAGAGTATGGGGCGAAGTCGATCCCGGTCGGAGACAGCCCGAGCTCGTGCTACGTGCGGGAATGAATGGAATACTTCGACGACCACACCGAGGTCAAGGTCCACGAGAACGCTCTGGCGGAGGCGCCGACGGCTACGGTGTCGACACCTCGCGCAATAGCCTCAGGAACGCTCGATCGTCTTGGGGTTCAGGAAGTGGCGCGCCTTAGCGCGGTTTTCTGGTCCGTTGCTACTCAGACCCCTATTCGGCGGCGATGAGTCGAGTCGGCGCTCGCGGCACTTGCTCAAAACACGGGTCAACTTTTGCCTGGGCCAAGGTCGCGTTGAATAGCTAGCTCTATAAACGTCGTGTCTCGCTCGTTTGGGCCGTCGAAAGTCCACTCTCTTGTGAACCCCCTTGGGCCACGTATCTCGACTCGGTAGAGCGAAGCGTCTTGTGGTTCTTCGAGCCAAACCTCCCATTCACCAGGTCTATTCCCGATGGCCTTCCGAACCGCCGCTTCGACGCCCTCCCGCTGACCGTAAGTGTCAGGAATGGTGTTAGCGGAAATGCTTATTGTTGTTAAAGGCTGTCGGTTTTTGTCACGACTACTCATGGGCACGTTTATACACCCTCTGGGACTACTGGCGAGTAGCCCCTAAATCGGGTAACGACGACACAGCATGCCGCAAGCCCGCGTGTGAGAATTATGGAAAGCCGGGTCTCCACATCGTGGGCCACGGCTATTTTACGACGAGGTCGGGCCGACGGCCGCAGCACCGCAAGATCTGCGGAGGCATGGTCAGCCTGAATACGGGCACACCGTACCGTGGGCTTCGCTGCGGGCGGAGGGAGTTCGACCAGGTCGCGAGCGTGCGAGTCGCGGGCGTGAGCATTTCTGCGACGGCCCAGCTCCACGGGCATGTTGAGTTCCTGCGCTGTCACGACAACTTCGTCCGACCGCACCGTGCATTGAAGTTTGGGCGCGAGACCAGATCCTGGTCGGCGTTGTCTCTCTTATTGTCCCGCTGCGCTTTCTGAGACTCGCCGATCGTAGGCGGGCTGCCGTGTTGCTGGGAGGTTCGCTCAGAGTAGATGGATGACGAGCGAGCGGTCCAGCTATCGCGGCTATCGATTAGCCAAGCGCCTCCGTGAACAGCGCTCTGCACGGACTCCACTCGCCTTGCAGGCCAACGCTGATTCCCCCTTGGAGTAACGCCTGACCGTCCTTTGCTTCCTTGAGAACACCCCTGGGTCTCTCCAGTGTTGGACCATCCCTTGCGAATCAGCGCGACCGACTGGTCGACGCGAGATGTCACTGCCGACCTCCATCTGGCGGTGGACCGGCCTCATTCTTCAGGTAGACGATTTTCGACCGCTTGGTCTGCCCTCGATACGTGCGTCGGCCGACCACCGAGAAGGTTCGAGTATTACCACGTTGGTCGGTCGCGAAACGATGAAGCCAAAGCGTGCAGGCCAGAAACCGCTCGGACCGGCGCACAAGACGGTATCCCAGCCGATATGCGATGCGCTGCATTACTCGGGATTGGGCCAAGATGTCGAGCTGCGGCCACACACCGAGGTCTTGAGCCACGAAATGGAGCATCCCGGTGCTGTACCCCCGACGGCGTGCCCCTTTACGAACTTCGATCCACTCGAGGAAGGGCTCGGCCCCTGGCTCGAAGATGACGGTGATGATGGCGATGCGGGGAACAACGTAGGAGATTGACTCGATCATGCTCCAGGACGATGAAGCGTTACCGGCTGGGCCAGCGTCAGATCACCGACGATATCATAGCCGAGCCATTGCCCCTTCATTTCATTGCCTGCATCGTTGAGACGCGCGATTACTGCGCCAAATGTGCTCACGTTCTTATCCGTGCACGTATAGATGTAGCAGACTTTTCGGTCCCGACAGGTCCCGGCCGCGTGCCAGCTGCGCTCGTCGGTAAGGGACTTGACTTCGCCAGTGATGACGCTCCCCTGCTGCCGGAACTCCAACGTCGCGCCGCCCTCCGTCTCGTCCGCGTCGTCGAACGCTACGATCCATTGTTGACCATTGAGGTCGAGGGTGCTGGGAAACCCGTCGAACGCGGCGAGCACATCCGGTGCGTTCTGGTTGGTGGCCTCTGACCGGCCTTGGGCGAGCCCGTCGGTCTTGCCTTTCCGATTGCCCAGGTAGCCTCCGATCGCGGCGCCACCCATTACACCCACCGCACCGATGATCGCGACGACGACGTCCGAGCCGGAAGCGTCGCGAGAGCGGGAGGCCTCAGCGTCGGTTTGTCTAGCGGTATCGGCTGGCTGGGCCGCCGCGACGGCGCCGCTACCCAGACAGAAGAGGAAGACGAAACGGCCGACCAGCATCCTCCACATCACGTGGGGCTGTTCGACCTCGAAGACCCAAAGTATGTCCAGGGAGTCGAGGACCTCATCGCCACGCTCGAAAAAGACTGGGCGGACTACGTGCAGAACGATGGCACGCTCAGGTTTCCATACTTCACAGACGTCGTTGTCGGCACCAAAAAGTAGCTGTCGGTGCACGTCGTCGCTGCGCTGGTCACACTCGGGCTCTGACCCAGAACAGGGGAGTCGGGGTCAGGCCCGCGATTTGACACAGAAGTTACTGTATTGTTGTCTCCCCTTTAAGAAGCGCAATCACGCCGGGCAGGGACGTAGTTCTCGCTCATCTCAACAAGAGGCTAACTAGCCCCTGGCCTTCCGCCGCTTCGCCCAGGACGCCTTCATCCGCCTCGACATGGCCTTCCTGTTCGCCGCGCTCATCGGCGCCCGCTCGGTGTTCGCCGGGTCAGATGTTCGTATCGGGTTGGGGTCATCGCCGACAATGGCTCCTTGAAAGTCGGCCGCCAAAGCATCTCGACGGCCACTGAAGTAGGCGGGATTCTAAACGTGTGTCGACAGCGGGAGAGCCAGGCCTTGACCATCGCCTCGGCCAAGGCCGACGCCGCGTTCATCGAATCGTCTGACGTGCCCTTACGCGGCAACCGTCAGGCGCCGGACACCCTCAAGAACACCCCGAAATTCTGGCTCCGGCGCCAGGCAGAAAGTTCGATACGTGTCCAGGAAGGGGAGCCAATTTCTCTAGCGTTTTCGTTCTTTCCCGCTTCCGCTTCGTCCGATTGTGACGGGGATTGTGACGTGACTCCGGTGGCGTCCGCCTGATCCGCGTGCAACTCGCTCTGTTTTAGCTCGAACGGCGGTTCAAGGGCGGCGGCCGCCTCGTCGAGAGCTTTTCGGCGGATATGGGAGTAGGTCTTCATCATTGCGGGCGAGACATGCCCCAGCTGTGCCTGAATCACCCAATCCGGCTGTCCTTGCTCCGCAAGCCGCGTCAAGACAGAGTGCCTGCCATCATGGAACCTGACGTTGGGAAGTCCTGCGGCCTTTCGCAAGGAGCTCCATACTGTCTTCCATGTCGTCATTGGGCGAGTTGGGTCGATCACCTTCTTCCTTCGGTGAGCGGGAAACACATAGTGGTCCGGTTCGGCGAAACCCAGCGTCGCGGAGCGTGATCGCAGCTGCTCCAAAGCCATCAGGCAGACCTGATTGAGACTCGGTTCTCGCCATCCTGCGGGGGTCTTGGACCGTCGAACCTGGAGCTTGTGGTTCAGCCGGTCATTGTGACGCTCAGTCAGTAGGAACACGGGGCATCGAACCACGGTGGAGGAGTCGGATGCCTGTTGCGGGAGGACGGCGTTTTCCTTGTATGTTGTACGGTAGCGAAGCTCGGAGCTGCCAGATCAACTGTCGCTCGACATCGTCACACAAGGTGGCAGATACCCCGGCGACGAAGACCTTATTTCCCGACTGATGCATTGCCGCATCCAGCGCGTATCAGGTCCCGCCACGATAGCGAGCTCGAAGCCCCTTTGACGCCTTCCCAATCCGAATCTGGGCCGACTCCTTGTCGGTCTGAACATAGATGCAAGGCTCGTGAGGCAAGCTCTCACGGGCTTCAGTCAGTTTCCGGAAACACTGCCACTTGAGCGCTACCCGTGTCATGCGAGCCTGTCCATCCTCACTCGGCGTCCTCACCCGTCAGCGCATACTCGAAAAGGACCGTGAAGCCGCGCACAGAGGTGCTCTGTGTCGTGAGGTTAGTGACGACATGCCGACCGAAGGCCGACCAGATAGGCTGGACGCCTAGCGGGTCACGCGAGCCCTTGATCTTCGCGTTGGGGTC
>Ga0310123_10002764_pt1 | contig 13834 bp, 14 predicted proteins | sample CB6_AW_1057_MG_FD_203505 | JGI IMG/M metagenome (GOLD analysis project Ga0310123, IMG submission 203505) | Marine microbial communities from Western Arctic Ocean, Canada - CB6_AW_1057 | ecosystem: Environmental > Aquatic > Marine > Oceanic | place: Canada: Western Arctic Ocean | collected... | reverse complement strand
GCTGACCTCGGCCGCCGAGCTGCCCTGCTCGAGCCGTTCCACCGCCGACAACTTGAATTCTTGCGTGAATCTCCGTCGAGACAAACTCATCACTCATCACTCATCCTCCGTTCAATGGGTTTTGAGTCTAAACTCGTTGTCTCACTTTTGGGGGCAAGTCCACTTTGGGTGCTGGGTTAGTAGCACAAACGTCGGCCCGGAGGCCGACGCTGCCCGCCGGAAGGCGTGCGCCACGTCGAGCTCCTTCAGTCGGCGAGAAATGAGAGCTAACCCCTTTGATAGAATCAAGTTTCCCCTTGCGGTTGTCCCGTGGGCCGATCTGATGTCCGTTGTACGAAGAAAGTCTGTTGTTTGCGGCGTCGGTGGCGTCAAGATGGGCGGCGATCACCCCATCGTCGTCCAGTCGATGACGAATACCGACACGGCCGACAGCGCAGCCACGGTCAGCCAGACGATGGCACTGGCTCGGGCGGGGTCGGAACTGGTCCGCGTCACGGTCAATCACGATAAGGCGGCTCAAGCGCTGCCCCGTATCGTAGCGACTCTCCAGGACCAGGGCATCACCGTGCCGATCGTGGGCGACTTCCACTACAACGGCCACCTCCTGCTGAGAAAATATCCCGAGTGCGCCAGGCTGCTGGCCAAGTACCGCATCAATCCCGGCAACGTGAACATCGGCAAGAAGCACGATGATAACTTCCGCACCATGATCGAAGTTGCTATCGACAACGACAAGCCGGTGCGGATCGGTGTCAACTGGGGATCTCTCGATCAAGCACTGCTGACGCGTTTGATGGACGAAAACTCGCGGCGGCCCGAGCCCGTTGACGCCAAAGCGATCACCCGGGAAGCGATCGTGCTCAGCGCTGTCACATCGGCGGAGGCTGCGGAGTCTTACGGACTCGGCCGCGACAAAATCATTCTCAGCGCCAAGGTGTCCAACGTGCAGGACTTGGTGGCCGTCTACCGCGACCTGGCGACCCGCTGCGATTATCCGCTTCACCTGGGGCTGACCGAAGCCGGCATGGGAGCCAAGGGTATCGTTTCCTCGACAGCCGCGTTGTCTATCCTGCTGCAGCAGGGAATCGGTGACACGATCCGGATTTCGCTGACGCCGAAACCCGGTGGCGACCGCACCGAAGAGGTGCTTGTTTCCCAGCAGATTTTGCAGTCACTGGAATTGCGCAGCTTTAGGCCGCAAGTGACGGCGTGTCCGGGCTGCGGACGCACGACCAGCACATTTTTCCAGGAGATGGCCGACCGGATCGAAAAGTATCTGCGCCAGCAGATGCCGATCTGGAAGACGAGTTACTCCGGAGTGGAAGAGATGAACGTCGCCGTGATGGGCTGCGTCGTGAACGGACCCGGCGAGTCCAAGCACGCCAACCTGGGAATATCGTTACCCGGTACATTTGAAGAACCCAAAGCTCCCGTCTACGTCGACGGGCGGTTGATGACTACCCTGAAAGGAAACCGGATCGTTGAGGAATTCACCGAAATCCTCGACGAGTACGTCGTAACTCATTACGCCAAGCAGCCGGACACCGAGCCGGTGATCGGCGTCGAAGTCTAGCCGCGCCGCCGCCAAAAGTCGCGTCTCCTGCCCCGCCAACACTGATCTGATCCCGCGAGGGGCATAGGGCCCATCGTCTTAGGGTTGTATGATGTTTGCCCTAGTGCGATTAGTACCGATGAGTGATTGTCGGCAATGCTGACTGGATCGATAATTGAGTCAGGGTAACTGCTCCGATGAAAACTCAATGGCTAGTCAGGCTGCGCAAGATTCTGCGCGACACCACTGCCCAAGACTTGGTGGAGTACGCCTTGCTGGTCGGCTTTGTTACCGTCAGCATCACGGCGGCGTTCCCGCAAGCGAGGAAGCCCTGGCTCAGGCTAGCTCGAAAGCTCCTTAATGCAACAGCGCTCGCCGTTGGCACCGGGAGTGCCTTGAGCTGCTAGCCTCTGGTTCTCACCACCAGACGGGGATCAGCCGCAACCAGAATAACGGGAGGCCGCTGTAGCGCGGACATTGCTGTCCTGGCTTGTCGAACGGCTGTCCCTCGACCTTACCAATTTACAGCGGCCTGTCGTAACCCAATGATTATGTCCCCTTGAGCGCCAATAGAAATGTCTCCTAGTCTGAGGCTCCGGAGCAGGACCCGGAATTGGGAAGGCCATGGACGAGGGCAAAGGAAGTAAGGCGCGCCGAAGTGCTGAGCCGAGTGAAACGAGGCGAACTGAAATTGGCCGAGGCGGCCGAGCTGCTGGAACTCAGCTGCCACCAGGCAAAGCGGCTCGAGAAGCGTTACGGCAAGGGTCGGCCCCGAGCTCTCGTGCATGGCAACGCCGCCTCGGATACCATAGTGAACGGCCCGTCGTCTAACTCGGGGGAAAGGATGGATCTTACCCATGAATAGTCAAACGTTTTTTTTCGGAGCCGGAGCGGTTTGCCTTCTTACGGCTGCGGTCTTTGTTTGGCCGGGAAACAGCGCTGCCGCGCCGCCGGAGGCGCACACCTGGACATTCGACCGTCTTGACGAAATCGGCGGTCACAAGACTACGGTCTCGGGCGAGCCACGCGTGATCGATACGCCGCTCGGGAAAGCGGTGGAGTTCGACGGAGTCGATGACGCTCTCTTTTTCGATGTGCATCCGCTCGCCGGAGCCGAGACATTCACCTGGGAAGCCGTATTCCGTCCCGATGGCGGAGCAGAGGAGCAGCGCTGGTTCCACCTCAACGAAATGCCGGCGACAGGTGTAGACACCGAAAACCGCATGTTGTTTGAAATCCGCGTCATTGATGGCCAGTGGTGCCTCGATGCCTTCGTTCAGACGGGCGCTGGTCGCAAGGCACTGCTCGACCGCCGCCACCTTCACCCGCTCGGCGACTGGTACCACGTGGCCGCGGTCTACGATGGCCGGGAATTCCGCAGCTACATCAACGGCAAGCTGGACGGCGGGGCCAAGTTGAAGCTGGCGCCACAAGGGCCGGGACGCACTTCGGTGGGCGTGCGAATCAACAAGCTTTTCTATTTCAAAGGGGCCGTCCGCCAGGCCCGCTTTACCCCGCGGGCGCTTGCGCCCGGCGAGTTCTTGAAGTTGCCGGGACAGTAGTTGAACCGCCGGAACCGTCCGAGTTGTCAATCGGAGTAGCCGTCTGCCACTCGGCCGTTATGACCCGCAACACCGGTGGCTCGGACATCGTCTCCGACGTGGCGGCATTCCATCGACCCCTGGGCGAGGGTGAGAAAGGGCTTCGATTTTTCTGTGTAGACTGAGAATCAGCAGGCTCCCGTGAATCAGTCTTCCATCTCGTTCCGCATCCGATTTCTTGTCCTAGCGCTGGCCGCTGGAGGGGCCTCGATGGCGGCCCAATCGGCGAAAGTGGCGGGCGAGCAGCCTTGGGTGCGCCACACGATTGACAACTCCTCCCAAGGCGCCGACGGCGTGCGGCTGGCCGACGTTAACGGCGACGGACTGCAAGACATCACCACTGGCTGGGAGGAGGGCGGAAAAATTCGCGTCTACCTCAACCCCGGCGCGGCGCGCGCGACGGAGCCGTGGCCCGCGGTCAATGTCGGCGACGTCGCCAAGCCCGAGGACGCCGTGTTCGCCGACCTCGACGGTGACGGCTCGATGGACGTCGTCAGCTCTACCGAGGGCGAGACGCGGAAGATGTTTGTCCACTGGGCGCCGAAGAGCAAAGACCGTTACCTCGACGAAGCCGCCTGGAAAACCGAAGCGCTGTCGGCATCGGTGGATTTGGTGCGCTGGATGTTTGCACTGCCGATGCAGATCGACGGCATGCATGGAACGGATCTCTTTGCGGGTGCAAAAGACGAAGGCGCCAAAATCGGCTGGTTTCAGTCACCGGAAAACCCGCGGGATTTAGCGGCCTGGAAGTGGCGTCCGCTCTACGAGGCCGGATGGATCATGTCCCTGCTGCCGGTCGACCTGGATGGCGACGGAGACCTCGACGTCCTGGCATCGGACCGCAAGGGTCCCAGGCGCGGTGCCCTGTGGCTTGAGAATCCGGGAGCCGAGCAGGCAGCGAGCGCTGAATGGAAGGAACGGCGAATCGGACCCGCCGGTGAATATGAGGCCATGTTTCTGACGATCGCCGACCTGGACCGCGACTGGCTCGACGACGTGCTGATCGCCGACCGCCGCGGGCCGCTGCGTTATCACCGCAGAACGAAGTTTTCACCGGCGAGCTGGGAAACACACCTGATCGAACTGCCTCCGAATACCGGCACTGGCAAGTCGGTCGCTGTCGGTGACATCGACCTGGACGACAAGCCGGACATCGTTTTTTCGTGCGAGAACGCCTTCGGCGGCAAAGCCGGCGTGATGTGGATGTCCTATCGCAAAGCCGCAACCGACGCCATCTGGGACGGCCACCCTATCAGCGGCCCACAGGGGATCAAATTCGACCTCGTGAAACTGCTCGACCTCGACGACGACGGAGACCTCGATGTCCTCACCTGCGAGGAGCGGGACAACCTGGGCGTCGTCTGGTACGAAAACCCCCTGCGGTAGCTCGTTCGCCGAAAGCGCGCGCAAAATCTATTTTCGCGGGCGAACTTATCACGGCCACTTTCGTATATTGAGATGGAGGGCAACCCTTCAAACAACGGAGATGACCATGGTTAAGTTTCTTCTCTGGCTGATTCTGTTTATCCTATGCTGGCCGCTGGCGTTACTCGCGCTGCTTCTCTACCCGATTGTTTGGCTGCTGCTATTGCCGTTACGGCTGTTGGGGATTGTGGTGGGCGGTGTTTTCTATTTTCTTTGGACCTTGGTCACTCTGCCCGCGCGGTTGCTGCGAGGTATGAGCAGCGCGTAGGGGTGGGCGCCAAGGGTGCCCGCGCAACCCTTGCACCAACCCTCAATTGATGGTTTCGCTGAGGACGAGCCGCTTGTCGTAGCCGGTCATTTCAAGATAACCCACTCCCCTGACTTTCCTATCTCCGAACGCGCCTTCGTAGTCGACGGCTCCTTCCCAATAGTTGGGACCGATTTGCCGGGGACTGACGACTTCCTGTGTCAAAAGTGGCGTCCGGCAATCGAGTGAGATGCCCAGCTTGGGGACAGCGACCTTCCATTCAATCGGGTAGCTGCCGCCCGTATCGGGGCTAGTCCAGGTTTTGCCGGGCTGCATTACGATGTCCGCGGCGTCCAGGCGGGTAACCCGCCCCCCTGCATCAACGAGCGTCCCTGAGGAATAAGGGTCGGTCGAGCCGTCGTTGCGCCGCAGGCGATAGAGCATTAGGTCGGTCTCGTCATCAAGCTGGATGCTCATCCAGTCCCAGCCTGTTTGGCCGGCGTCCATATCATGAGTAAAAAACTCGTGGTCCATCCAGGCGCTTCCCGTGACCGCGTGGTCTTGACCATGCAGCCGCACGCTGCCGGATACACGAAGCCGCGTCAGCGATATATAGTGCGAGGCCGCGCCCGCCTGAGCCGATTTTCGGCTGATACCGTCGCTTCCGTGAATCACAGGCGGCTTGGCTGAGTTCAGCTCAAGTTCGAGCGAGAAATTTTCGGCAACCGCGTCGAGTTTCTGGCGTTCCCCGGGCCGACCGGGTTCTAGCCAACGGACTTGCCAATTGCCGTTCCAGATGCGAGCTATGTCGGCGTCAGCTCCTGCAAGGCCAGGCCCCGCGCGGCTCAGCCGCTCCGCCTTGTAGAACTTCCCATTTTCGATGTCGCTCAGTGTCAAGTGAGCCAAGTAGAGGTCGCTGATATCCCACTTTGACACCGGCGGGGTTTCGCGCTCGACACCCACCCGAAAGAAAGTCAGCTCGAATCCAAAACGGCGGCCCTCACCTGTGAATAGATTGCCCGTGTAGTACCACCACTCGGTTTGAAATTCCGGGTGGCTGAAATGATCACGCGGAAAGGCGTAGTCGTATCCGGGCCGGGCCGGTTCAAAGGCAGCCGCGGAGCTCGCGAGCAGCAGCAGGGCCAAAACGGTTCCGGTGAGAAGCGAGCACCAGTAGGGACAAGCAATCCTGCTTGTCCAAACAAGACCCCTGCCTTCGTTGCGACACCGCGTCATGTTTCCGTATTTCGATCCCCCACCGGCCAATCCTTGGACGCCAGGGCGCTACAAATCCCTGCGATAGATCACGTAATTGCGCACGACGCGTCCGCCGACTTTCTCCGCCGTTCGCCGCGATGCCCAGTTGTCGTCCAGTACCGGTGTATAGCTTGCCAGCTTGTAGCCACGCTCGTACATTGCCAAGTAACTCTTCGCGGCCAATGCCGTCGCGATTCCGCGTCCTCGAAACTCCTTGCTGACGCCGATCGTCAGAAAAATGCCGTGGTCGATCTTTTCCCAAGCCTGAACATATTCGGGAGAAGCCGTATCGAAACCGCCTCGGCGCGCCGCTGGCAGCGCCTGGTTAACGTTCGGCGGCGAAGAGACGACGCCTACGACTTGGCCGCCGGCATCGGCGAAGATCTGAAACTCCGGCACGACAGCGCGCTTTCCGGCGAGGCCCTTGAAGTGATCGTCGGGAAAAGCCATCATGCCCCAGTGCTGGGAAAACGATTCGTTCATGACCCGCCCGTAGAGTGCGGCTTCCTCTTCGAGGTGATCGGCGTCCCAGCAGCGAAACCGGACGCCATTCCCCTCCGCCCGCGCCACGATCCCGCGATGCGATTCTGCAAGCTCGGGCGTCAACCGCAACTGGTACTCGACCATGCCCTTCTCTGTTTGGAAGTCGGAGTTCTTCAAATAGTTGTGATAGTAGGGCGGATTGTATCCATGAAAAGCGCTGGGCGGGACACCGTACCCGTCGATGGTCAGCGGCAGCTGCCACCCGCCCAGATACGAGGCGCGAATGGCCGTGCAGCTACGGCCGCGAAACCACTCGGCGGCCGCTTCCAGCAATTGCCGCGCGGCTGAGCCGCTATCCGGCAAAGCCTCGAACGACACCAGGTGGCCCAGCTTTTCTCGCCAGCGCCGATTGTATTTCCGGTCGATGACAGCCGTCGCGGTTGCCACGATTCGCCCATCGGATTCGGCCCAAAACGGCTGCACGTCCAGCGTCTGACAGCGTGCCGCCCGGTCGCTGATGAGACGGAACAACTGCCCCGGGGGATTAGGCGCCCAGCAGGGATCGTTGCGGTAGACTTCCTGTGGGAAATCCTCATATTTTTCAAACTGATCGTCTGTCCTAAGAGCCTGAATTTGGACGGACTTCATGATTCTCCGGTGCACCTACATAGTGTAGTTCGCCAGTGCACCGCAACCGCGGACGAGCAATGGCACATTGGAGTCGAGGAAGAGATTGGAGTGAGATATGACTGGGGCAACACAATGACCGTACGTATCTATATAAACATCCGCACGTACGGTTTATGTTACACTGCGTATTGAAAGAAGAACTATGAGAGTTTCCGCTTCAAAGCTGCGCGAGAACATTTACTCAATTCTCGACGAAGTCCTGGAGTCCGGCGTTCCCGTGGAGATTAAGCGCAAGGGCAAGTTGCTGAGAATTGTCCCCGAAAAACCCAAGTCGAAGTTGAGCCGTCTCAAGAAACGGGACTGTATAGTTGGAGACCCGGAAGACCTGGTGCACATGGATTGGCTCGAGCACTGGTCAGAACTTCAGTGACCTATCTTGACACCCACGTCGTCATTTGGCTTTACGCCGGCCAACTCGTCCAGTTGAGCACAACGGCTCGTGGACAAATCGAACAGGACGATCTGCTGATCTCCCCGATGGTTGTCCTCGAGTTGCAGTATCTGAGGGAAATCGGGCGCTTGAGGACGTCTTCTTCGAAGATCGTTTCAGCTCTGGAGAAAGACGTCGGGCTGCGGGCCTGTGATCTGCCCTTTTCTGAAGTGGTCGAGGCAGCCCTGGACCAGCGTTGGGTGCGCGATCCCTTTGATCGATTGATTGTGGGCCAGGCCAAGGCGAACGACGCACCTCTCGTCACCAAGGACGAAAAAGTCCTGGCCAACTACAAGCGGGCGATTTGGTGATTTGGCTTTGGTGAAACAGCCCAGGCAGGGTGCCGTGGAACATGGTTCAGAACCGCAAACCTCAGGTTGAGTCGCGCCCCAGGCAACACGGATCTCCGCTCACGCTCACTCCTCGTGCACAACTTCAATCGGATTCAGCCGTGCCGCCACCCGTGCCGGATAAAGGCCCGCAAGGATTGCTGCCAGATAGATCAAACTCAAAGCAGACAACAACAGTGTCACCGGCCAGTGGAACTGAATCGTCCAGCCAAACGATTGTTTGTTGATGACGTAGATCAGAATCAGTGAAAGCAACGTTCCGAGCCCCAAGCCCAGCACGTTCGCCATCAACCCCAGCAACCCCGACTCGACCAAGATGAGCCGCCGGATTTGCCCCCCGCCGGCTCCCAGAAATCGCAGCACCGCGATCTCGCGGCGGCGGTCGATCACCAGCGCGATCAAAGCTCCCGCCATTCCCATAATCGCGACGAGAATCGCAACCGCCTCCAGCGCGTAGGTAATCGCAAACGTACGGTCGAAGACCTGCATCGCCGCTGCACGAAGCCGCCGATTGCTGGCGACAAAAAGGTTGCGCCCGGCGGTGATATCCTCGATCGCCTGGCGCGCTTGCGCCGGATCGATGCCGGTTTTCACATAGATAGCGAGATTGCTCGGCGCGGGGTCCGGCAAGTGTTGGAGCAAAGTTTCGCGGTCGGCGATGACATACCCTCGTTCGTTCGCATAGTCGTAGTAGACGCCGATCACTTCGAAATGAACCACGCGGCCGCGCAACGGCAGCTGGATCGCGTCACCAACGCCAAGGTCGTGTTTGTAGGCGAACGGTTCGCTGATCACGACGTAGTCTCCAGTGGGAAGCAAGCTCATGATGCGTTCCCTGCTGCCGGAAAGAAAACTCAAGTTGCTGGTGCGAGAAAAGACGCGGGTCTGGCCGGCGCCGAGCGTTGCGGGGAGTCCGTTGTAGCTGATCGGGTACGCCCGAAAGCGGTCCACGGCGGCGACTTCGTCCAGGGCTTCGATTCGATCAGCGATATCGGGATCCAGCGTCGGATGGCTGTCAATGCCCGCGGGGCCGGCAGGCCGAAGATAAAGGTCCGCGCCAAGCCGGTTCTCCAGCCATACCGCGACCGTGTCGCGGAAGCTGCCCACCATGATGCCGACGCTGGCCATCATAGCCACGGCGGTTGAAAGAGTTGAGACGAGCACGGCAGTGCGAGCCAGCGAGCCAAGCAAGCTGCGCGAGGCCAGCAACCCTTCGACTTCCATCAGCCGTTCCACTACGCCCGAGGTGAACCGAATCAGCCAGGTCACAAGCGCGGGAGTTGCCAGCGCGGCTCCGGCAATGAGCAGGAGCGCCGCGAGATATCCAAACAGCGGCTTGCCCCCGACCGCTGGCGCGAGCGATGCCGCCCAAGCCGCGCCCGCTAAAAGCGCACCCCAGGCAAGATCCCGCCCTACCTGCAATCGCGCCACGTAATGACGGCGGCCGCTAGCCATGGCGTCCGTCGGCGGGACGCGCGCCGCTTCTCGTGCGGGTGCCAGTGCTGCCAGCACCGTGACCCCAATCCCGGCCAGTGCCGCGGCGACAAAAGTCCAATAGCTGAACTGGATTTCACCCGGAGTGCTGCTGACGTAAAGAGCCCGCACCGTGGCGGCCATCAGCTCTACGGCCCCGTTCGCCATAACTCGGCCCAATGCCAGCCCGAGGAGCGTCCCAAGAACCCCAAAGAACGCCGCTTCCGCGAGAAAAGCGGCCATCACGCCGAAGCGCGTCGTCCCCACGGCCCGCAGAATTCCGATTTCCGTCTGCCGCCGAACCACCGAGACCGAGATCGTGTAGTAGATCAGAAACGCCCCGACCACCAGGGAAATGTAGCTGAGGACCCGCAAGTTCCAGCGGAAAGCGCTCAGCATCTTGCGGTTTTCATCGGCCCGCGCGCCCCGCCGGCGGATCGTAACCCCCGCGGGCAGCACCTGGCGCAGCCGCGCCTCCCAATCTGTTCCCTCATCGGCCCCTGGCAGGCGCACTTCGATGCGGTCGAGAAGACCCTGGCGCGAGAAGGCTTGCTGGGCGGTGGCGATATCCATCACCACGAGGTCTTCGCGCGTGAGCCCCGAAAGCCCTTCAGAGGCGAGAACCCCGCGGACAACAAACTCGCGCAACTCGCCGTTGATCATCAGCCGAAGCGTATCGCCCGGATTGCGGGCGACTCGCCGGCCCACCCAAACCGAATTGCCCGTAGTCAGCGCATCTGAGTCGAACGACCGGCGCCAAAGGGTCCGGTCGATCGACGTGTCGCCCACGAGGTCGAGTCCCAATACCGCGACGCCTCGCCTCTCGCCTTGAACGGTCGCCGTCCCCTCGATGCGCGGAGCGACCCGGATTGCATAAGGCAATCCCGCCAGCTCGCCAAGAAGCTCTTCATCGAGCCCCCCAACCGCGCTGATCTCGAAGTCGGCATCGCCGCTCAATGATTCGAGCGAAGACCGGAAAGAGCCCGTAGCCGCCTCGCCCGCCAGCTCGATTGCCACCACGACCGACACGCCCAGCGCAACCGCAAACACGGTAAGCATGGTTCGCAGCGGCTCACGCCACAGCGGACGAACCATGAGCCGCGAAAACAGAATCAGCGAGGCCATTGGATGCTAGTTCCGCCGAATAGAGTTGCGCTCAATCCGCTCGATGTGCCCGTCGCGGAGATGGATCACCGTGTCCGCAACGGCCGCGGCTTCGTTGCTATGAGTCGCCATCAGGATGCTCATCTTTCGTTCACCGGCGGTTCGCCGGAGCAGTTGCATGACGACATCAGCACTGGCGGTGTCCAGGTTGCCGATCGGCTCGTCCGCGAGAAGCACTTTCGGAGAATGGACCAGAGAGCGGGCAATCGCGACCCGCTGCATTTGCCCGCCGGAAAGCTGATGCGGCAGCCGCCCCGCGTACGATTCCATTTCCACCCATCGCAGGCTTTCCAGCGCATCGTCCCGGCAGGACGTCTCCCCGGCCAGCATCAAAGGAAGCTCAACGTTCTCGATAGCGCTCAGTGTCGGGAGCAAATTGAAGAACTGGAAGATGAAGCCGACTTTCCTCCTGCGGATCTTCGTGAGGCCGCTGTCATCGAGAGTGGAAGTGTCTGTATTGTCGAGGAAAACACGCCCCGACGAAGGAAAGTCCATGGCGCCCGCAAGGTTCAGCAGGGTCGTTTTTCCGCAGCCGCTGCGCCCCACGAGCGCGACAAACTCACCCTCGGATACCTCGAGCGAGATGCTGTCGAGGGCCAGAATACTTTCGTTGTCAGCTTGGTATTTCTTGGTGACGCTTTCTAAGCGGAGGACGGACAATCCTCAGGATACAACGACGGATCACAAGTTCCGCTTAGCTCAGGTGCTCGGAAATCCCTAACAGGATCCAGTCTTCAAGCACCTCCTCTAATTGTTCGTGGCATGCTTCGAGCGTCTCCGCGTTCGCGAAGACACCATCAAAACCAGGTATTTCGCCGTAGTATGACTCGTCGTCAGAGAGGATTTCGTAATGGGCGCGGCGCATGGCCGCCCCGATGTACTGGCGTAACATCGCTTCGACTCTATTCTACTGGCTCGAAAGTCTATACGAGCCAGGATTCCGTTTTGGCCATCCCGGCTCGATTGCACGCAACCCGCAACGCTCTAGAACGGCACGTCGTCGTCTGTGATGCCTTGGTCAGGAGCAGGACTTTCTCCTCCCGCCGAAGCTCCCGCCGCCGACTGCTGCGGCTCCTGCGGCGCAACGTCACGCTCTGAGCTGGGCGGGGGACCGGCGTCACCGCCACGGCCGCTGAGCAAAATCAAATTGTCGGCAACCACCTCGGTCTTGTAGCGCTTGTTGCCGCTTTGGTCCTCCCAACTGCGTGTCTGCAGGCGTCCCTCAACGAAAACCTGTTTTCCTTTTTGCAGGTAGGCCGCTACGTTCTCCGCCCGCCACATGACGATGTCGTGCCAATCAGTTTCTTCCCTCCATTCGCCGGTCTGCTGGTTTTTGGTTCGCCAAGAAGTAGCCAGCGTGAAATTGGTGACGGCTGTTCCGCTCTGGGTGTGCCGTGTTTCGGCATCTTTACCAAGATGCCCGATTAACATAACTTTGTTGAGACTGCGTGATGCCATGGCTCCAAGGTACACTCTAAGGCGGCGCGAATCAAGCGCTAATCCAGTTTTGTCCGCCGAAGCGGGCTGTCGGGGCGAAATAGTTGTTTCCCAGCCGGGCCCGTGTGACGCGTTGCGTCAAAATAGAGATTGGCGGCGGGCTGCCGGCCGCTACGTGCACGAGGTTCTTATGTCGATCAATCACCGTCTTTCCACTCAACTCCAAAACGATCAGGTCTACCTGACCCTGCTGCCCGGTGGAGGCCACATCGCCGAGCTGGTGCTCAAGTCCAACGCGGTCAACCCGCTCTGGATTCCGCCATGGCAGACCATCGAGCCCGCCGATTACGACCCGCAAAAGCACCCGGAATACGGACCCGCCCCGGAAGCGGGTTTGCTTGCCGGCATCTCCGGACACAACCTTTGCTTCGACTTTTTCGGTCCGCCGACCGCCGCCGAAGCGGCCGCGGGGCAAACCGTTCACGGCGAAGCCTCGACCGTCAACTATGAGGTGGAACAGAAAAGGGGTGAGCTGCGAGCCGTGGCGACCCTGCCCAAGGCTGAGATGCGCATCGAGCGCGTGCTCCGTCTGGCGCCCGATGCGCAGGCCATCGTTGTTACCGAGACGGCTGAGAACTTGACTGACGTCGACCGGCCCGTTGGCTGGACCCAGCACGCAACCTTGGGACCGCCCTTCCTGGCTAAGGGTAAAACGGTGATGCACATGCCGGCGACCGCTTCGAAGGTTCTTGAAGAGGAGTTCGCCGAGGGCAACGACCGTTTCGCTACCGGCGCCGAGTTTCAATGGCCCATGGCGCCTCTAGCCCGGGGCGGTTACTCCGACCTGCGGGTCACCGTCGACACCCCCTTCTCGGGAGCCTTCACGACCCACCTGATGAGTCCTTCTCTCAAGCAGGCTTATTTCACCGCGTTCAATCCCGATCTAAAGACGGTCTTCGGATACATCTGGAAGCGCGACGATTTCCCTTGGGTCGGGATTTGGGAAGAGAACTACAACCGCAAGCACGCTCCCTGGAACGGCAAGACATTCACCCGGGGGATGGAGTTCGGCGCATCGCCCATGCCCGAGCCGCGCGACAAGATGGTCGACCGCGGAACGATGTTCGGCGAGCGCTGCTATCGCTGGATTGGCGCCCGCTCGAAGGTGACCGTCGAGTATTGCCTGTTCATCGCCGAGTCGGACAAGCCGATCGAGGCAGTCGTCTGGGCCGGCGACCTGATCCGCGGCGACGACGGATTCCAGGTCCGGGTTTAGTGCATGCACAACTCTTCGCCGAGCATCGCCCCTGCCACAACCGAGGCGTGGACGGAAGTCCACGCTCAGCCTGCGAGAAACCCAGGCGCGAGAAGCGCTGACCGTCCCCTGACGTGGCGCACGTCTCCAGACGTGCCGTGTCGCCATTCGTGGCGACATGTCTTTCTGGTGCGGCCCGCCTGGTAGGGGCGAGGAATGCCGGCCACCTGAAATCTAGAAACTCAACCACTACTGTCCGGTTAACGACTCACTGACGGGCGGCAATCGACTGTTCTAGCATGGCTTAGGGCTGTTTCCCCCTTGCCGCGATTTGAACGGCGAAGAACGGCTGGAACGACTTCGGAGGCGGCCGACAATGGTTCATGAACCTCGGCCGCACCGTATTCTTCCAGTTGATCAGCTTCCTTCCGGATCGCGAATTCCGCCGCTGCGTAAGCCGCTACGACGGG
>Ga0310123_10002763_pt1 | contig 13835 bp, 11 predicted proteins | sample CB6_AW_1057_MG_FD_203505 | JGI IMG/M metagenome (GOLD analysis project Ga0310123, IMG submission 203505) | Marine microbial communities from Western Arctic Ocean, Canada - CB6_AW_1057 | ecosystem: Environmental > Aquatic > Marine > Oceanic | place: Canada: Western Arctic Ocean | collected... | reverse complement strand
GGCCGAGTTTCTTGATGTGGTCGTCCATTTCCTTTTCGGTTTCGGCAACCACCTCGTCGATCCGCGTGGGGTGGATGCGACCGTCCTGGATCAGCTTGATGAGCGAGAGTCGTGCGATTTCGCGTCGAACCTTGTCGAAGGCACTGACGACGACGACTCCGGGCGTGTCATCGACAATGACATCGACACCGGTGGTCTTTTCGAAGGCACGGATGTTGCGACCCTCGCGGCCGATGATCCGGCCCTTCATGTCATCGTTGGGGATGTCGACGGTGGAGACGGTCATTTCGGAGGTGTGGGTTGAGGCACAGCGTTGTGCGGCCATCCCGATGATCTCCCGAGCCATCTCCTCCTGTTTCTCCTTCAACTCGGCCTCGAACTTGATCATCAGTGCCCCGGAGTCCTGCTTGAGCGTTCGGCCGAGCCGATCGAGCAGCATGTCCTTGGCGGTTTCGGGGTCCATGCCGCTGATCTTGTAGAGTTCTTCCTGCTCGTCGTGGAGTATGCGTTCGAGTTCCGACTCGCGGTTGTCGATGACCTTCTGTCGATCGGCGAGGTTTTTCTGGGTCCCTTCGAGCATCCGCTCACGCTTCTTGAACTGATCCTGCTGTTCTTCCAGAGTCGATTCCCGTCGTTCGAGATCGGTGCCGAGCTGGTGCTGTTCATTGCGGACCTGGCTGTGCTCGGCATCGAGTTCGGACCGCTTCATCAGCAGTTCTTCTCGTGCGGACAGTTCGGCGGACTTCCGTACCGTTTCGGCTTCCCGCTCGGCATCGCGAATGATGTCTTCGCGTCGCTGGTTGGCGGCGGCTTTACGAGAGCGTTCCAGGAGCCAGGTGGCGGTGGCTCCGATCACCAGCGCGACTGTGCCGATGCCGACTTGCGTTGCGACGTCTGCCAGGTACATATCCGCCTCCCATCGGCCCGATGGCGAGGGGAACCCGGCAGGAGCAGTGCAGTGTTCGTTTCGGGGCGTCGACCCACGCAGCGGGTCTCAACGCCGGTCGTATTCGGCCTTCACAAACCGTTCACATTCACGCCAGTCGGCGTGGTGAGGGAGTGGGGAAGTTGAACCGACGGGGATCCACCGGGGCAGGGGGATGAGACCAAGAGTCGTGCGGGGGAACCGGCTGGTTGGGCCGGTCCGCGTGCCGGCCAAGGCGGCCCAGCAGCCGGCCATGGCGACCAGCAGGACCAGCACCAGCGATGCCAGCACAGAACTCGGAATTTCAACGGAAAAGGCCGTCATCCTGAGAGCCCTGGTGAAGCAATGGGAAACGACGAATCTGCAGTGTCCTGATGGGTTCCGGTCGCTGACCGGACCGCGATCTTGTTTGAATCAGTTGTTGGGGTCATCCTACCACAGGTCGTCGCGTGGTCAACGGTCCCGGTCGCCGGTCCGCAGTGCCGCGGCGAACCCTGTTCCCGAGTGAAGCCTCGAGCCATGAACTCTCAAAGCGACGCCACAGACGGGCTCCCGGGGCATGTGCGGGCCTGGTGGCAGAGTGTCCCGGTCCCGACAACCGCCGTGCTGGTTGGGGTTTCGGGCGGAGCCGACAGCGTGGGGTTGCTGCGGGCGATGGTCAGTGGCCCGGGCGTTGCGGGCCTGCGGGTCGTGGTGGGACATGTGGATCATGGACTCAGGGGCGAGCAGTCTGTCGCTGATTCGGTGTTTGTGGGGCAGTTGGCCGAGACACTGGGTCTGGAGCACGATGTGGTTCGAGTGGAGCTCGACGGAGAGGATTCCGAGGAGGCGGCCAGGCGAAGTCGGTATGCCGCGTTGAGCCAGATGGCCGTTGGGCACGGCTGCGAGGCGATCGTGGTGGCTCATACCCGTGACGACCAGGTCGAGACCGTGCTGCATCATCTGCTGCGGGGCACGGGCCTGAAGGGCCTGGCGGGCATGCCGGGTCATCAGTCACTGGGCCCGGAGCTGGTGCTCTTGAGACCTCTGCTGGATGTGGGTCGCGAGGAGATCGAGAGGTGGCTGCGGACGCTGGGCCAGGCATGGCGTGAGGACGAGACGAACTGCCAGACTCGTTGGACTCGGAACCGCATCCGCCACGACCTGCTGCCAGTCCTCGAGCGGGATTACAATCCGCGTGTGCGTGAGGCTTTGCTGCGGGTTTCGCGGCTGTCGGCCGAGGCGGTGGGGGTGATCGAGGAGGCTGTTGCGGGAGTGTGGGACGGCTGCGTGCTGGAGCGGTCACCGTCGGTGGTCCGCCTGTGCGGCAAGACACTGGGTGGTCTGGCCGAGCCCCTGGTCCGGGCGTTGCTGCTGGAGTTGTGGTGTCGCCAGCAATGGCCTCGGCAGTCGATGAGTTTTGCACACTGGCAGGCGTTGGCCGAGCTTGTGGGGTCGGGCACGGCGATCGATCTGCCCGGCGGCGTGACTGCGAGGCGGAACGGGTCGGTGGTACGGATCGAGCGATCCGCAGCCGCTGGCGAGTGACCTCGCCTCTTACCGCTCTGTCATCTCGTAGGTCTCGTAGTCGCGGTCACATGGCGTCCCGCGGGTGACGTGCATGCGGCGTGCTTCGGCTTCGATGATGACCGAGAAGACGGTGGTCCAGAACCCGGTCTCCGGATCGTCGTTGGGGTGTCGGCAGATCGAGCGGGGGTGTCCGTCGTGGTCTCTGAGGGCCCTCTTGATCGGTTCGAGATCGACCGATGTCCTTTTGTCACGGTCGTCACGGTCGTCGTCGGTCGAGTCGGGCACCAGCGAGTCGACGCGTTGTTTTCTGGAGTAGGACTGGATGAGTTCGGGGAACCGCTCGTTGATGGGCACCAGTTCGGGGTGCAGGCAGTGGTTGGTGTGAGTGAGTCGTCGCCCGTTGTCGGGCCGCAGCACGTGGATTTCGTCGACGGTGACCTCGAGATTGGCCGGTCCCTGGGGGGTTGTGAGAATGATGTTGGCGGGTATGGCTCTGGGGGCCCGGGCGATGGACTGGACGGCGTCGTCGAGGCTGGTTTGTTCGTAGAGGTCTCTGAGCGTGAAGTAGTGTGGTACGCCGTGGAGTCGGGTAGGTGCGGGCAGCGTATTGAGGCAGGCTCCCAGTCCGCTGTCGTTGAAGCCGATGTAGGCGATCAGCCCGGCCTGGGTCAGCGTGGTCAGTGACGGTCGGTCGTCGGGGTGACGGGTGAGTACGACGGTGAAGGGGTCGAGTTCGGGGTCGTTGTCCCAATTCTGTGCCACGACACCCCGGGGCATCGACACCGACGTACACCCTCCTGAGTCCTCTTCGGCGGTCAACTGGTTGCGGACCTGCAGCAGCATCAGGTCCATCAGGGGCACGCCGGCAGCTTCGGCGGTTCCCTGGAGTTCTTCGACGAGTGCGGGGTTGTAGTCGCGTGTGAATTCGAGGCAACGGGCGGCGACCGCATCGGCCTCATCCCGGCTGACCGCTGCGGTCTTGTTCACGCGTTCCAAGGCGATGCCGCAGAAGTCACGGACGAGGTCTCCGGCGGCTTCGCCGATCTGACGACCGAGTTCACGAGGTGGTCCCGAGACGGTGATTTCGGGATAGCGAGTGTCAGAAGGTGTCATGGCGGGGACTCCAAACGAGGTGTCGTCCGAGCGTAGCGGGGCAGGCCGATCAGGTCGAACCCGGCGAGGGGTCGGGCCGGGGATTCCCGGGTTGACAGGTGTGGGGATTTGACCAGAATCCCGCGGAAAAGGACGGTTTGCGTGCTGGGCCGGGAGTTGATTCCGTACTGGCCCGATCAGTTGTCTGGCGAGTGGGCAGGGAGGCCCCGGTGCGGTGACGAGACGAGTATCCTGGCACCCGGTGACCGTCAGTCTCAGGCGGCTGTTCCCGTCGGCCAGCTTCGTCGGCTGCGGAGACATCCGGGTGAGCGAGGCGACCGACCAGAGCGGTCGTTGCGAACCGGGTGGCTTGTTTGCAGCGGTGTGCGGGACACGCCAGGACGGATTGACGTATGTGGACGAGGCGGTGGGTCGCGGAGCCGGTTCGCTGCTGGTGCCTCACCCGGTCCCGACCGCGGGTGTGCCTCAATGCGTGGTGCACGACGTGCGGGCGGCGTATTCGCGGTTGAGCCAGGCGGTCTGCGGAGACCCGTCACAGCGGCTGCGGCTGGCCGGTGTCACGGGCACCAACGGCAAGACGACGATCGCGTGGTTGCTGCGAGCGATCTGGCAGGCGGCCGGTCATCGCAGCGGTTTGCTGGGCACGATCGAGTACGACGACGGGGGGCATACTCAGCAGGCCGAGCTGACCACACCAGACCCCGCGACGCTGGCCTCGTGGCTGGCCGCGATGGTCGCCCGTGGTACGACTCATGCCGCGCTGGAACTCTCGAGTCATGCTCTTGACCAGGACCGTGCAGGGGGCGTCGCTCTGGATGCCGCCATCCTCAGCAACCTGACCCAGGACCATTTCGATTACCACGGTGATTGGGCCGGCTACGCGGCGGCCAAGTCGGGCATCCTGGAGCTGTGTGTGCCCTCGGGAAGGGTGATCTACAACGCCGACGACCCACGAATCGTGTCGATGGTGGACGAGGCCCCCCGCGAGACTCTCGAGGGCCGCAGGCTGTGCTCGTTCGGGATCGAACACGAGGCGGATGTGATGGCGGTGGTGCTGGAGGAATCGGTCGCCGGGAGCCGGTTCTTGCTCGAGCACCGCAAAGCCGGATCGACGGAGCGTGGTTCCTGGGAAGTGAGCACGCGTCTTGTGGGTCGTCACAACATCCTGAATTGCCTGGCGGCAGCGGCGCTGGCTATCGAGCAGGGTGTCTCGCAGCGTGCCATCGCCGCGGGCATCGGGTCGCTGGCCTGGGTACCGGGCCGGTTGGAAGCGATTCAGTGCGGCCAGCCGTTTGACGTCTTCGTTGATTACGCTCACACCGACGACGCCCTGCGTCGTTGCCTGGACGCGTTGCGTCGCGTGGTCTCGGGTCGTCTGATCTGCGTGTTCGGAGCCGGTGGCGACCGGGACCGGCTGAAGCGTCCGTTGCTGGGCCGAGCGGCGGCCGCAGCCGACGTCTGCATCGTGACCAGCGACAACCCCCGCAGCGAAGATCCTCAGCGGATCCTGGCTGCGGTGGCCGAGGGGGTTGTCGAGGCGGGAGGTCAGCCGGTGGTTGTCGAGGATCGCCAGGACGCCATCTGCCAGGCGCTCGGGATCGCTTCAGCGGGTGACGGAGTGCTGGTGGCGGGTAAGGGGCACGAGACCTACCAGGAAATCGGCGGGCGGCGGCTGCGGTTTGACGATCGCGAGGTGGTGCGGACCACTCTGCACGGAGTGGCCAGGTCGGATCGGGTGGAGGCCTGAGCTTCAAACGCAGGCGGAACGAGATGCAGCGGATCACACGCGAAGAACTGCTCGAAGCGATCGGCGGAACTGCTGACGAGCTGACGTCGGGGACGATGTCGGGCCCGATCAGGCGAGTGGTAACCGATTCGCGGGTCGTGGAGGCCGGTGACCTGTTTGTGGCGCTCCCGGGTCAGACGCGACACGGCGATGAGTTCCTCGGCGAGGCGGCCCGTCGCGGCGCGGTGGCGGCTATTGTCGGACCTGGGGCCTTTCGATATCGGCATCGGTATCGGGGTCTGGCCTGTGTTCGGGTGGCTGACAGCCTGCAGGCCTTGTGGGACCTGGCGGCCTGGCATCGGGATCGGTGCCGTGCGGTGCGGATCGCGGTGACCGGCAGTTTCGCCAAGACGACCACGCGGCAGATGATCCACCATGTGCTGTCGAGTTGCGGGTCGGCGGTCCAGAGCCCTTTGAACTACAACAACCACGTCGGGTTGCCGCTGAGCCTGCTGAGCATGGAGCCGCACGACCGGTTCGGGGTGTTCGAAGTGGCGGCCTCTGCTCGCGGTGAGATCGGGCCACTCTCGGAGCTGGTCCAGCCGTCGGTGGGGGTACTGACGGGCCTGGGCCGTGCTCACCTGGGCGGATTCGGGACGTTCGAGTCGGTGGTCCGCGAGAAGAGCCGTTTGCTGGAGTCGGTCGAGGAGGGTGGGCTGGTGGTGGTCCCGGTGGACTGCCTCGAGCGGATCCCGGGTACCGGTGACCGCCACGAGTGGGTCACGGTGGGAGTCGAGACCGAGGCGGACATCGTGGCTTGTGGTGTCGAGCATGATTCGGGTGAGTTGCGATTCGAGGTGGACGGATGTCGATTCTGCCTGCAGGTGGCCGGTCGCCACTTCGTGACTTCGGCCCTTTCGGCGATCGCCGTGGCGCGTGGGCTGGGGGTCTCGGACGAGCAGACGGCCCGGTTGTTGTCGACGTTTCGAACCGCGTCGGGTCGGTGTCGAGTGCAGCAGACCAAACGGGGTACTGTGATCGACGACAGCTACAACGCGAGTCCCGAGTCGATGCTGGCGGCCTGTCGCGTGTTGTCTGAGTGGACTGCGGCGGGACGCCGCGTGCTGGTGCTGGGCGACATGGCCGAGCTGGGCGAGCATGCGGCGGAGTGTCATGGCGAGCTGGGTGCCGCGGTGGCCTGCGGCGGCGGGATCGACCGCCTGTGGGCAGCAGGTTCGTGGGCCGATTCGACGGTGTCCGCCGCGATTGATGCGGGGATGCCTGTTGAGTCGACCTGGTCGGGGGAATCAGTCGAGCAGTTGCTGGAGTCGTTGCCGGGGTTGCTCGAGTTGGGGGACACGGTGCTGGTCAAGGGGGCGCGGGAAGCGCGGATGGAGCGAGTGGTCAAGCAGTTCTGCCAGGTGGAGCACTGATGCTGGTCTGGTTGTTGCAACGCGTGGGCCCGCTGCTCGAGAGTGTCGAGTCTCACACCTCGGGCGACAGCCGTGTGTTCCTGACGGCGCGGACGGCGTTGGCCAGCGTGACGGCGTTCCTGCTGGCGTTGCTGCTGGGGCCGCTGGCGATCCGCTGGTTGGAGCGTCGGTTCCGTGAGCGTGTGGCCAGCGATTCGGATCGGCTCAACGAGCTGCACGCCGGGAAACAGGACACGCCGACCATGGGCGGCCTGTTCATCGTTTCCTCGATTGTGCTCTCGGTACTGGTGTGGGGTGACCTGGGCAACCGGTTCGTTCAGGTGGCGGTGTTGGCGACGGTGGGATTCGCCACGCTGGGAGGTCTCGACGACTGGATCAAGCTCAGCACGTCACGCAACGGCATGCGGGCTTTGACGAAAGTGAGTCTCCAGGCGGTGATGTCGCTGGGCCTGGGCTGGGTTCTGTACGACGCGCTGTCGAGTCATCCTCGGGGCCTGGAATTGATCTGGCCGATCGGCAACGCCGGTCTGTGGCTGGGGGGCGGTTTCGTGGGGTGGGCTGTGCTGGTGCTGGTGGGGAGTTCCAATGCAGTGAACCTGACCGACGGTCTCGACGGCCTGGCCAGCGGCTGCATGGTGGTGGCGGCGACGGCGTTTGCCGCGTTGTGTTACCTGGCCGGACACAGCGTGTTGGCTGAATACCTGAGCATCCCCTACGTGGCGGGTGCCGGCGAGATGACGATCGTGATGGGGGCACTGGTCGGAGCGATGCTGGGTTTCCTGTGGTTCAACTGTCACCCGGCCCAGGTCTTCATGGGCGACACCGGCAGCCTGCCGATCGGAGCTCTGCTGGGAGTCGCCGCGCTGGTCACTCGACAGGAGATCCTGCTGGTGGTGGTCGGCGGCGTGTTCGTGATCGAAACGCTCAGCGTGATCCTGCAGGTGGCGTCGTTCCGGTTGCTGGGACGACGGATCATTGCCTGCAGCCCTCTGCACAACCACCTGCTGTTTGGTGGCGAGAGTGAAACGAAGATCGTGGTGCGGTTCTGGATCGGATCGGTCGTACTGGCCGTTGTCGCAGTGGCCAGCCTGAAGGTCCGCTGATCAGTCGTCTGTTTCGAGTCATCCCAGGTCAACCAGGTCATCCCAGTCAAGAAGATCAACCAGGTCATCCCAGTCAAGAAGATCAACCAGATCAACCAGATCAACCAGATCAACCAGATCAACCAGATCAACCAGATCAAGCGGGTTCGCATGGTGCATCGTTCATCGGTATCGATCCTGTTTGCCGGGGGTGCCACCGGTGGTCACCTGTTTCCCGGCATTGCGGTTGCCGAGGCGTTTGAGGGTCTGGCCCGGCGGATCGGGTTTGTCGGCCACGGGACTCCGTTGGAGCGTCGCGAGTCGAGCTGTCGCGGATACGAGTACTTCGCGGTGCCGTCGGTGTCGTCGGTGGCGCTGCGTCGTCGGCCGCTTCGGTCGTTGGGTGCGGCCTGGCGAGCCTACCGGGCAGCACGCAGGATCGTGCGGGGGTTTGATCCCACTGTGGTGATTGGCCTGGGGGGATTCGCGAGTGTGCCGGCGGTGCTGGCTGCGCGACGTCTGGGGGTTCCGGTGGCGTTGCTCGAGCAGAACGTGATACCCGGTCGGGCGACTCGATGGCTGAGCCGTGGTGCCCAGCGGGTGTGCGTTGCCTTTGAGGAGACTCGTTCACGTCTGCCGCGATCGGGGTCGTGTCGCTTGACGGGCAATCCGGTCCGGCAGACGTCTGTTGGGGAGTCCGAAGCCGAGCAGGGTGAGCAGGGTGAGCAGGGTGAGCGATTGTTGCTGGTACTGGGTGGCAGCCAGGGTTCACGGTCCTTGAACCGGTCGGTCCCCGCGGCGTTGTCTCGGATCGGCGGCCTGATGGAGGGTTGGCGTGTGGTCCACCAGTGTGGTGATCATGATCCTGAGGAGGTGCAGTCAGCGTATCGGTCGTGCGGTGTGGAGGCATGTGTGGAGCGGTTCCTGGAGTTGCCCGGGCGGTGGCTGAGTCGCAGCGATCTGCTTGTGGCTCGTGCGGGAGCGACGACACTGGCCGAGGTGGCCTGCGGGGGTGTGGCGACGGTGCTGGTGCCCTATCCCCATGCCAGCGACGACCACCAGCGGGCCAACGCGAGCTGGTTTGTGGATCGCGGTGCGGCCCGGATGGTCGAGGAGACTGGTGGCGGTGAGATGTTGGTCGGGGGACTGGCCGAGGAGATGGGTGTCCTGCTAGGTTCGAGGACGAGGCGGAGGGAGCTGGCTGGGGAGATGTTGAAATGGGGGCGGCCTGATGCTGCTGCGGCGGTCGTCGAGGAGGTGACCGCGATGTTGAGTGATGCAGCTGGCAGGGATGTAGTGAGCGTGCGTGCGGCCTGAGGTTCTGGCGAAGGGTGTTGGGGTCGAAGAGATGGAATTGGGTGCAGACGATCGGATCCTGGTGACCGGTGCCACGGGCATGGTGGGGAGCCACGTGGCGGTGCGGGCCCGGGAACTGGGGCACCAGACGCGGGTGATTGTCCGCAACCGGGAGGCGGCCCAGTGGCTGTCCGAGCTGGGAATCGACGTGGTGGTTGGCGACCTGACCGATGCCGAATCGCTGTCGAAGGCCCTGGCCGACGTGACGGTGGTCGTACACTGTGCGGCGAAAGTCGGAGACTGGGGTCCGGTGGAGGACTACCGTGATGTGAACGTCCGCGGACTCGAGACTCTGATCGACGCGGCCTGTGCGACGGGCCTGTTGAAGCGGTTCGTTCACATGAGTTCCCTGGGTGTCTACGAGGCACGCGATCACCACGGGACCGACGAGACCGAGCCTCCCAGCCGGGTCGGGATCGACGGGTACACTCTGACGAAGGTCGAGAGTGAGGACCTGGCGATGGGGCGGTCTGACCCCGAGACGTTTCCGCTGGTCATTTTGCGTCCGGGGTTTGTCTACGGGCCCCGCGACCGAAACGTGTTGCCTCGCCTGATCGAGCGGCTGAGTGCGGAGAAGTTCAAGTACCTGGGCAGCGGTGAGCAGTTGCTCAACAACGTCTACATCTCGAACCTGGTCGACGCGGTGTTCCTGGCGATTTCCCGAGACGACGTATTGGGTGAGGTCTTCAACCTGACCGACGCCCGTCTGGTTTCGCGGCGCGAGTTCATGAATTCGATTGCCCGGGGTGCGGATCTACCCGAGCCGAGCAAGTCGGTGCCGCTGGGTGTGGCCAAGGTGTTGGCACGTCTGATGGAGTCGACCTGGAAGTTGCTGGGCAAGCAGGAGGCTCCGTTGCTGTCGGCGGCCCGCATCAAGTTCCTGGGCCTGAACCTCGATTTCGACATCGGCAAGGCTCGTCGGGAGCTGGGTTACGAGCCGGAGGTCGATTTCAGCGATGGGATGGCTGAGACGATGCAGTGGTATCGAGAGCACGGCCAGGTCGAGTCGTCCGACGGCTAGGCTGCCGCAGGCGGGCCAAGCCGCACGGCAACTCGCCCGGCTTTCCGATGGCGTCGAGCCCGGAAAACCCCTTCGGGGTTTGATGTTGGTGGAGGTTGCCGGGTGGATGTGTATGCCCTCGGATCCGGCCCGACAACCCGTGAAATTGCACTGGCGAAGCGAGACCCAAATAGCCGCGAAGCGGTTCCGTCGCAAAGCCCAGTGTTGCACGCTGCCAGGCGGGCTACGCTGGGTTCGGTATGCCCCCGCACATTTGTGAACCCCAACGGGGCTCCACATCAAGCCACCTCGGCGTGTGAAACCCCTTCGGGATTTTGTGGTGGTGGGGGTTGCGGGATACCCAGCGTGGCGCACGCCTGTCGGCGTGCTGACACTGGGCTGTGGGATGGAACCCCTTCGGGGTTTGATGTTGGTGGAGGTTGCCGGGTGGATGCGTATGCCCGCGGATCCGGCCCGACAAGCTGTGAGATTGCACCGGCGACGCGAGAGCCACATAACCGCGAAGCGGTTCCATCCCAAAGCCCAGTGTTGCTCGCCGCCAGGCGGGCTACGCTGGGTTCGGTATGCCCCAACACATTTGTGAAAACCCCAACGGGGTTCCACATCATGCCATCTTGGCGGGTGAAACCCCTTCGGGGTTTTGTGGTGGTGGGGTTGCGGGATACCCAGCGTGGCGCCCGCCTGTCGGCGTGCTGACACTGGGCTGTGGGATGGAACCCCTTCGGGGTTTGATGTTGGTGGAGGTTGCCGCGTGGATGCGTATGCCCGCGGATCCGGCCCGACAACCCGTGACATTGCACCGGCGGCGCGAGACCCACATAACCGCGAAGCGGTTCCATCGCAAAGCCCAGTGTTGCCCGCCGCCAGGCGGGCTACGCTGGGTTCGGTATGCCCCCACACATTTGTGAACCCCAACGGGGTTCGACATCAAGCCACCTTGGCGTGTGAAACCCCTTCGGGGTTTTGTGATGGGGGGGGCGGGATACCCAGCGTGGCGCCCGCCTGACGGCGTGCTGACACTGGGCTGTGGGATGGAACCCCTTCGGGGTTTTCCTGGCCCGGAATCTCCGAGGTCCTCAAACTGACCGGAGCCGGAATCTCCGAGGTCCTCAAGCTGACTGGACCCGGCGACGCGGTCGTACTGGGAGATTGATCCCGGCGGGCCAGGCTGCCGAGGTGCCATGGCGGGGCTCAGGGTTTTTTCGGCCTGGGCACTCGTCGGTCGCCACCCGAGCGCCGGCCTTTACGGCGGCCGCCCGCTTTGTCTTTGGCTGGTGGTGTCGATTCGGAGCGACCTTCCTTGATGGCCTGGATACGGTCTCGCAGTTCCGCGGCGCGTTCGAATTCGAGGGTATGTGCCGCGGCGAGCATTTCGGCCTCGAGGTCCTTGAGGATTTCCTGTGAGACGAAGGCGACTTCGGAGTCGGTGCCGGAGGTCTTCTGCACCAGTTGCCTCGCCTCGATCTCCTCCTCGATCCCCCGCCGGATCGCTTTCTGGATCGATTGGGGCGTAATGTCGTGTTTGGCGTTGTAGGCGAGTTGCGTATCGCGTCGCCTGGTGGTCTCGTCGATGGCGGTCTGCATGCTGTTGGTGACGAAGTCGGCGTAGAGGATCACCTCGGCGTTGACGTGCCGTGCCGAGCGTCCGATGGTCTGGATCAGGCTGGTGGCACTGCGGAGGAAGCCCTCCTTGTCGGCATCGAGGATGGCGACCAGCGAGACTTCGGGCAGATCGAGTCCTTCTCGCAGCAGGTTGACTCCGACCACCACGTCGTGAGTCCCCTCGCGGAGTCCTCTGAGCACGGTCACCCGTTCGATGGCGTCGAGTTCCGAGTGCAGCCATGCGGCCCGGATGCCTTCTTCCTTGAGGTACCTGGTGAGGTCTTCGGAGAGTCGCTTGGTGAGCGTGGTCACGAGCACGCGTTCGTCGCGTGCGGTCCGCCGGCGGATCTCCTTGACCAGGTGATCGACCTGGCCTCGAGCCGGGACCACGTGCAGCGTGGGGTCGACGAGCCCGGTCGGCCGGATCACCTGCTGGACGACCTCGCCCTGGGTCTCTTCGAGTTCCCAGTCGCCGGGCGTGGCCGAGACGAACACCGATTGGCCTCTCCGCTGGTCGAACTCGTCGAATCGCAGCGGCCGGTTGTCGAGTGCCATGGGCAGCCGGAACCCGTGTTCGACCAGCGTGGTCTTCCGCGAGTGGTCCCCGGCGAACATTCCTCTCACCTGGGGAATCGTGACGTGTGATTCGTCGACGAACAGCAGGAAGTCGTCGGGGAAGAAGTCGAGCAGCGTGTGGGGCGGTTCTCCGGCCGGCCGACCTTCAAGCGCCCGGCTGTAGTTTTCGATACCGGGGCAGAAGCCGGTTTCGGTGATCAGCTCGATGTCGTAGCGGGCTCGTGCCGAGAGCCGTTGGGCTTCGAGCAGTTTGCCCTGGCTCTTGAGTTCTTCGAGCCGAATCTCGAGTTCACTCCGGATCTCCTCGACAGCCGCCTCGATGCGTTCCGGCGGCAGCACGAAGTGCTTGGCCGGGTAGATGTACATCTCCTCTTCCCGCCGCAGTTCTGTGCCGGTGAGCGGATCGATCCACGAGAGTCTCTCGATTTCGTCGCCCCACAGTTCGATGCGGTAGGCGAACTCCTCGTACGCCGGCCAGCACTCGACCACGTCGCCCCGGACGCGGAACTTTCCGCGTGAGAGTTCGACATCGTTGCGGTCGTACTGGATGTCGACGAGCTTGAGCAGCATCTGGTCGCGGTCGATCGTGCCGCCCACGGTGAGCCGGACCATCATCTCGAGGTAGTCCTTGGGCGATCCGAGTCCGTAGATGCAGCTGACGCTGGAAACGACCACGACGTCGCGGCGGCTGACCAGGGCGCTGGTGGCCTTCAGTCGCAGGCGGTCGATCTCGTCGTTGATCGACGCGTCCTTCTCGATGTAGATGTCCCGTTGCGGGATGTAGGCTTCGGGCTGGTAGTAGTCGTAGTAGCTGACGAAGTACGAGACCGCGTTGTGGGGAAAGAACTCTCGGAACTCGCTGTAGAGTTGCGCGGCGAGGGTCTTGTTGTGCGAGAGGACCAGGGTGGGTCGGTTGAGTCGGGCGATGACGTTGGCCATCGTGAAGGTCTTGCCCGACCCGGTGACTCCCATCAGCACCTGTTCACGTCGCCCGGCTTGAAATCCGTCGACGAGCGCATCGATCGCCCGGGGCTGGTCTCCGGCCGGTGAGAATTCGCTGACGAGTTGAAAGTCGGGCATGAGTCGGATTCGGGCGGTCAGAGACCGGCTCAGGCATCGGGCTCGATACGAGACTCTGCCTGGGGATCCGGCTCGATCGGAGGTGTATCGCCGGCCTCGTGTGTGGCTGCGGGGTTCACTTCCGGAGCCGGTTCCAGCGGTGGCAGGATACAGATGTCTCCGTGTTCGGAGTCCTGTTGTGCCCGAAACCCGTGGTGCCGGAGCAGTTCGAGGATGGCCAGGAAGATGCCGATGATCTTGCTTCGCAGCGTCAGTTGGTCGAACAACGAGTAGAACAGGACGCTGTGTTGTGTCCGAACCCGCGTGCCGATCTGGTCGACGTAGACGGCGATCGGGGTGTCATCGTAGAGAATGCTGGCGTGGTCGGAGTCCTCCTGCAGCTTGAGCACTCGGCCCAGCGCACTGACCAGGT
>Ga0310123_10002762_pt1 | contig 13836 bp, 8 predicted proteins | sample CB6_AW_1057_MG_FD_203505 | JGI IMG/M metagenome (GOLD analysis project Ga0310123, IMG submission 203505) | Marine microbial communities from Western Arctic Ocean, Canada - CB6_AW_1057 | ecosystem: Environmental > Aquatic > Marine > Oceanic | place: Canada: Western Arctic Ocean | collected... | reverse complement strand
TATGGTAGTCGGAACACTTGTCACACTTGCCGTTCCTCTTGTCCCATTGGTTTCATTAGCTATGTCTTCTACCTCTATCGCTGGCGAAAGAGAGGTTGGAACTATGGAGTATCTTCTTGCACAACCTTCAACAAAATTTGAAGTATTCTTTGGAAAGTATCTTGGTTTAGTAACAGCTCTTACTTTGGCTATGTTCTTAGGTTATGGCGGTGCCGAGCTTATTGTTTATTCTACTAATCCTGAATTTATTGCTTCTTTCATATATGCCTTAGCATATTCACTATTGCTTGCTGGCGCATCTGTCGGTCTAGGATTCATTGTATCTGTTTCAGTAAAAACTCGTGCTGCAGCTATAGGCACTGGATTGTTCTTATGGTTTGTTCTAGTAGTAATTTACGATAGTGGTTTCTTAGGTGTTATTACTGTTGCACTCGACGCAGATTCATTGTTAATTCCTCTTACTTTAGCGAATCCTGTGGAAACAACAAGAATACTTGCTTTAATGCATATGGCTGAAAGTCCACTTAGAGGGGAACTTGGTCCACAAGCCGCATACTTACTACAAAACTATGGATCAATTACTGCATCAAGAATACTTACAGCCGTTCTTTTATTATGGGTTATAGTCCCAGTTGCTATTTCATATCTTATCTTCCGTAGACAGGATGCAACTATATAATTTTCTTATAATTCTCTTTTTGAATTTTTATTCAAGTAGTATAGTATTCCTGTTCCAGCAATTCCTAAAGTAAGAACTGAAATTACAATTAAAAGTTCATTCGAAATCTTCTGTCCAATATTATTATTTTCCTCTGTTTTTTGCACTATGATGATTTCACTTTCAGTTTCTCTGTATGTTTGTGAACCGTCGAATTTTACTTGTACTTTGTATACTTCTTCCAAAGCTTGGAATTGAATGTTTGAGTATCCTTTATTGTCCGTGATCTTGTTCGTAAAAATCCTGTCATTAATATAAAAAACCAATATTTGATTGTCCACAGGTCTACCATCCACGTTGAATAAATTCGCCGATACATCGACTATATTGTCCTGCATCTTATTATTAACAACTGACAATTCAATTATTGTATCTTCTTTATTCGTCGCTTCAACATTCGGTGATATTATTAATAATAACAATAAAACCGATTTGTACAATAGTTGCATTATTATTAATCATATATGAATAAAATATTAGTTTTTTGATTAGATTTTTATAATAAATTCTTAATTTAACAGCCAATTTATATAAAATAATTGACTAATAATCCCATGATTCGACACATAACTATAGTTGGATTACTAGTTGCTTTAATTTTGGCACTATCTTCATTTGCATTAGTCGCTAATGCATTTGACCCTGGAGGTCCTCCAGGCGGTGGTGGTATACCAAAAGTAGTTACTGGTAATTGGGAATTCATTAACTATCAACCTACTGGTGGTAGTTATAGTCCACAGTTCGAAATAAACAATGAAAATGCTCAATGGTTGGAAATGAAATGGTTGTTTCCATACCCAACCAATGACTTCTCTTGGGGTAACTCCCAAGCTGGTTCAAGCGCACCAGTTCTTATTGTTGACGGCGTTGCATATGTAGGTAAAAACTCACGTGCAATACATGCAGTTGACGCAAAGACCGGTGAAGAAGTTTACTTTACTGATGAACCAGCAAACTTATGGGACGGACCTGCAATTACTGCAGAGTATCCATTCTTCCAAAGTGCATGGGGACATACTCATGCTATGAATTATTACCGACAATTCGGTGATAGTGGCTGGTTAATTTCAAGTAATCAACCTTGTCTACTTAGCGCATGGAACGCAGGCGACGGTTCATTAGCGTGGAGCATTGGCGTTGAAACACTTTGTGGCACAGTAGCTGAATTCGGTAATCCTGATGAAGGAATAGTCGGAAGCTTCGGAAGCAAAGGTAGAATTTCAGGTCAATCAAATCACCCTCCAGCATTTAGCGGAGATACAATGATTTGGCCAATTATGGGCGCAAGTGGTGGCGGAGGACGTTCTGCTGTCAAAGGATTTGACATGTCCGATCCAAGTAATCCTGTAGAATTATGGAACACTTGGTTGATGCCAGACGGTCGTGGTACGCAGAAAAACTGGGCTATTGACGCTTGTACTGAAGCAAACGGAAATGGATGGTACTTCTCTGCACCTGACTTCTTTGAAACTGGAAAACTTGCAGTAAACTGCACTGAAGTTCCAGACGAAGTTGTTGAAAACGACTGGATAAATATGAAACCAGGCACTCCTCATTTCGGCGAAGTCCATACTGCTAGCTCGATGTCAGTAGTTTGGGGTAATTATCCAATTGATGCTGAACTCGGTTTAGTGTATATTGGAACTGGAGATGTAGGACCTTACAGTAATGCATCATATCGATATGGACCTAACCTATTTGGTAGTGCTATAGTTGCACTTCAAATAGATACTGGTAAAATTCAATGGTGGTTCCATTCTAATCCTCACGACTTGTGGGATTGGGACTGTTCATGGGGTGGCATAATGGCCAAAGCTCAAGGAGTAAAAGTCTTAATCAAAGGTTGTAAGAACGGAATGGCATATGCATTGAATGCGGCCACTGGTGAACCTGTATGGGTCTGGGAAGCTCCAACAACTTGGAGAACGGGACACAACGCTAACTATGGTGTGGACGCCTCTGGAAATCCAGGTATTGACGGTGAAGCATGTTGTCGTATGATAAAAGAACACATGGACAAGGATTGGAACAACGCACCTAATCCAGAACCTACTGTATGGAATCCATGGCTAGCCGGAGCACTTGAATCTGATATGGCTTACAACGGCAGATACATATTCATTGCAAATTACAACGATCCACGTTGGACAACAACTGGTAATGTAAGAGAATTTGGTAACCAGGCAAGTGAAGTTGTGTCAGCTGGACATCCGGTCAACACTACGATCTATGCAGTTAACGTCAACACTGGAGAAGCAGACTGGAGTGCATTCATTCCTGACGTAGGATTCCGTGGTGGATTGATGGCTACCGGTACAAGTGTATATGGATATGCAGGTGACGGAAATCTATACATATTCGATGCAAACACTGGTGAACTAATTAAGAAAAAATTCTTCGGTGTACCTGTTAGTGTAATGCCAACAATTGGCGCTGACTCTGACGGAAAACACAAGATCTTCATTCACATAGGTGGTGGTGGTGGTTTCGTATATGGAAACACTGCAACTGAAGGCTCGCTCGTTGCTTTAGGTCTACCTGACGTCTTACCTAAAATTGAAACTATAATTCAAGAAGTAGAAGTTAGGGTTGAAAATGTAGTCGAAGTCGAAGTAGAGAAGATCATTGAAGTCGAAGTAGAGAAGATCGTTGAAGTCGAAGTCCCTATCGAAACAGTTGTTGAAAGAGAAGTAATTGTAGAAATTACTACTACTGAAGAAATCATCAGCCCAGTATCTTATGTAGCTATTGGACTTGGTGTAGTTCTAATCGTAGTAGCTGGTGTTCTATTCCAACGCTCAAGAGCAACATGATAATCTAGTTGTCCCTTCGGGGACAACCAATATTTTTTTTAAATACAAAATTTCTGATATTCATTATCACTTAGTATGTTTCATCATTTTTTTTAAAACAAAAATTCATAAAATACCTTTACTAAAAAAGAATTTACAAGTACTATATTATTCTACGACTATTATTGTTCCTTCCATCCAAGGATGCGGCGGACAAAAATATTTGAATTCACCCACTTCGTCAAATACAAAGCTGAATTTATTATCTCCAGATACAAACAAAAATCCAGAATCAAATAAACCATTTTCTTCCATAACTTGGTGGTATGGAACGTCTCCTCCAGCTCCTACCGTCATGTCTCTCATTATCCAAGTAACTGTCGTTCCTTTCTTTACTTGTATTTCTGGCTGCTCAAATCTTCCCTCGTTAATTGATAATCTTACATCTCCAAATTGTCCACCATTTTCCAGCGTAATTAATTTGCATGTATACGTCATTGGATTTTCTGGCGTTGATCTTAATTCTTTACCGAATGGACAATCATTCATTTGATCCGCAATCTCTTCTTGAATAATCTGTTCTACAACTTCTGGTAGTTCTGGTTCTATTACTGGCATGTCTGGATTTTCTATAATCTCTATTTCCTGTTCAATTTGTTCCTCTTCTACTTCGATTTGTTGTTCATTCTCTTCTCTGTTCTGTTGATCAGAATTCAATTCTACCGGACTTGGATAATTTATTAGAAACAGAATCCCTATTGCTACTGCAAATATAATTATAATGATTGGGAAATTAAAATTTCCTGGCTTTGATTCCAATAATTATTCCACAATATTATTTGTTATATACTTTCATGAGATTTTCAATAATGCCGATCCCCACTATGAAATTATGTTCTCTCGAATAAATTTTAGGCATATTTATATATGAAATTTCCAATTTTTAATAAAACCTATTAACAACTTTGAATAATTTATTTCGTGAGACAAATCCAACTATTCGTATTATTTATTTTATTAATTGCAGCTATTGCATTTCCTCTTAATCTTGGTGATAACCCTACAATTGCATCAGGTCAGGAATTGACTAGAGAGATGTCAAATTGGGATATGATTAATTATGGCAAGTATGGCACAAGTCATAATCCTCAATCAATGATTAATCGTGATAATGTAGATAATCTTGAAATGAAATGGATTTATCCTTATCCTCCAACAACTTATCCAACTATTGGTGGCGCAAAAACATACGCTGGTTCAGGTTCACCTGTTTTGATTGTTGACGGTATTGCATATTCTGCAACAAATCAAAGGGCTCTTGTTGCTGTTGATGCCGCAAGCGGCAGTTTGATTTGGAATTCTATAGTTTCCTATGATAATGATATCTTACAACAAGAATATCCACACGTTAAAGGAATGTTACCTCATACACACGCAGTAAATTATTATGATGATAGAGGAATAATTATTCCAAGTTTACAAGCTTGTCAAATTGACGGACATGATTCCCTCATTGGAGATATTTCTTTCTCAATCAAAGAAATGTGTGGAACCGAGGAAGAAGCTCGTGCTTGGGGAAATCAAGGTTATTATGCTAGTATAGGAACTCATCCTCCACAATTTTACGGAGATATTATGGTTGTTCCTGTCATGGGTTCATCAGGTAATGGCGGAAGATCATTTGTTGCAGGTTATGATGTAAGTGATATGGATAATCCAAAAAGACTTTGGCAAACATTTTTGGTTCCACCTGCAGAAGGAGATCCTGAATGGGCATTACATCAATGTGATATAGGATGGTTCTTCTCTTATCCAGAATGGTTAGACACTGGTAGACTTGGAGTTCCATGTAATGAAGTTCCTCGAGAAAATCTTATGAATGACTGGATTAATCCACAAAGTTCACGTAACATGGTTCATACAGCAAGTACTATTGCAACTGTTTGGGGACATTATCTAATTGATGAGGAAACAGGTATTGTTTATCTTGGAACTGGAGAAAGTGGTCCTTATCCTAATGCATTAAGAAGACCTGGTGTTAATCTTTATGGAAGTGCTATTGTAGCTCTTGATGCAACTACTGGAGAATTCATATGGTGGTATCAGACAGTACCGCATGATATGTGGGATTATGATTGCTCATGGAATGCAATCCTTGGTGAAGTAGAAGGCAAGAAAGCTATATTCAAAGGTTGTAAGAACGGATTCATGTATGCACTTGATGCAGCAACTGGCGAACCATTTTGGATCTATCATCCCCCATCTGCATGGCTTCCTCAGCCTGGAATGTCGTATCCAGATCCAAAAAATATCGATGATTTACAACGAGCATGGCCTACTTCTCATGTAGGTGAATTGTCATTTACTAGTGCAAATTATGCAGGTGTTCTTGAAGCAGATATGGCTTATGACGGTGAGAGAGTATATCTAGGTTCATATAATATGCCGGTCACAGTAATTGTACCTGAATTTCCAGAAGATTTTGGTAATACATTAGTGATGGTTCCTACTAGCCATCCAACTAATTCATCAATCTATGCCATAGATGCTAACACAGGTGAAGAAATATGGAGTTTCTTTATTGACGGTGCTGGCTTTAGAGGCGGTCTAACAGTGTCTGGAGGAATTGTTTATGTACCTTCAGGAGATGGTTGGTTATATCTTCTAAATTCTGAAACTGGCGAAGTTGTTTCAAAGCGTTCCTTTGGAATTGGTTTATGGACACAAGCTACAATTGGTGCAGATAGTTTGGGTAATATGAAAGTATATGTTAACACTGGCGGTATGTCTATTGCATCTTGGGGACAAACAGGAATTCCAGGTGCAATGATTGCTTTAGGACTTGGTGATGAATCCAACGTTGTTATTTCTGAAGAAGTAGTAGTTGCTCCTGCAGATCCTGGCGAACCTGCTGCTCCAGATCAAGTTCAAGAAGTAGTTACAGAAATTGAAACAATTAAAACCGAAACAATAATTAGTCCAATTTCATATCTTATGATAATTATATCATTTATTATTCTAGCAATCTCTGCTACTATGTTCATTACAAGTGGAAATTGGAAACTTGGATCTTAGTGTTTAGTATGGCTACATTAACAAGATCCGATAGAACTAAGGTAGCATCTGTATTCTTTCTTATAGGGATAATTGGAATTGTCGGAATAATTACATACCCTTCTCTTCCTGTTTTTCCTGACAATGAAATAGTAAATGAACCAGTACGTGTTGTTGAAGTTGCTGTTCAAGAGGAACCACGTGAAGGTGAAGAACCTGTTCAGGTTGAAGTAGTTGAAGCAGAATCTGTAATAAGTGGAGAACATCCCGCACAAGACCTGTTGCGAACTACTATTGATGCATTCCATGAAGCATTTGCTTCCAGAGACAGCAGACAAACTCTGACCTACTATTCAAATGATAGAGCTACATATGCTGAATGGACTGGTCAAGCAGGCGCTTTTGCAGGAAGTTACAAGGGATATAATAATATAAGAATCCTAATCTCTACAATTCTTGGAAATACTATAGATATTCAAGTCAACATGGTTAGCTATGACGTAACATTTACTGGTGATATCGCTACAGTAGTCCACAGTCTACAAAATACTGGACATGGAAAAATGATTGGCGAATTTAGCATGGAAGTTAATGCGGTTACTGTATGGGAGTTCTCTGATGGTCAATGGCTTATTATTGATGACAGATGGGACTTCACGAATTTTGAAACCGAAGTCGTTGCTGAAGGAACTGTATTTCCATTACAATGGTACAAATTAGGAGATTACAGTGTTCTAAATCGCAATGTAGTAATTTCTTATGAAGAACTTGGGATGTTTGACAATCCTTAATCAAATATTCTAATTCTTAGCCTTTCTAAAAATCAATCCAGAAATAATTATCAATACAATTGAAAATCCTAGTATTATATATGAAATCGGATTGACAACCTCTTCTGTTATTATAATTTCTTTCTCAACAAACACTTCTACTTGATTCTCTTCTATTCTATCTGATATATTTCCAGACAACCCATATGCAAGTAATGCTCCTGGTATTGGTTCAGACCTTCCTAATATCCCTCCAGTTCCTATTAATGAAAAAATCTTGATATTTCCATCCTTGTCTGCTCCAAAGGCTGGCTGAACTGGACATTGATGCCCTTGTATTCTTTCCCATAATAATTCACCGTTCTCTTCATCCAATGCTCTTATCACTCCGTCTGTATCACAAAACCAAATCATCTCTCCTGATGCAGTTACGCCCCCTCTTATTCCAACGTTGTCAATGTCGTATTTCCACCTTAACTCTCCTGTTTCTGCATCATGGGCCCATACTGTTGCATTAGATGCAAATTCTTGTTCAGAATATAATGAGATTCTCCCCCATGAATTTCTCATCGATGGTTCAACAGCTGTAATTTTCTGCAATGACCATCTATGATAAGTTGTAGAAAATACCTTTCCATATGCAAATGTCACATCGGATTCTGCCCCACCTGATTCCTTTCTCCAGTTTGGTTCATTATTTGGATAAGAAACCCATGGCTTGTTCATATCCTCTTTAATCATTGGATCTAAAGCGAAATCAAAATTTGGTTGTGGTCCTAGGTTTCCTCTTTTCACATGCGGATGATAATCTGTACTCCATAGTAATTCTCCTGTTCCTGCATTCATTGCATAAAGGTACGCTCCTTTACACAACTTGAACACTGTTTCAGTACCTTCTACATCCGCTAATACAGTATTCCATGAACAATCTAAATCTCCCAAGTCATGTGATACAATTTGATGCCACCAAAGTAGATTGCCTGTCTTCGTTTCTATTGCTATCACCGAATTACTGAAAACATTTGGCCCTGGTCTATATGTGGCATTCCAACTTGGCGATGGATTTCCTGTTGCCAGATAAGCTATTCCCTTATCTTCATCCACTGCCCATTGACCCCAACCTATTCCTACATCTCCCTTTCCAAAACCACAATTGTCTGGGCATTCACCCCAGTCATTTCTTAAAACATCTTCTGGAATCTCAGTTGCCTTTATTCCTTGAATCCAACCCTTGTCTGATACTCTTATAGTCCATTCCGGGTCTCCAACATCTTGCGGAGGCATAATATAGAATGTCCAGAGTAGCTCTCCTGAATCAAGATCATATCCCCTAAACGCCCCTCTTCCTCCTTCAACTGCTTCTCTTCCTCCTGTTCCATAAATTAATATCCTGTTGTTTGTGTCAAATACAGGACCGGAAGATTGTAGACCTTTGAACAATCCTAAATTTCCTTCTAAATCCTTACATGTTGGCGTCTTTAATCTGAATTCTATCTCTCCTGTTTTTGCGTTAAGACCAAAAACCTGACAGTTTGGCCAAGGGGCAAATATCATGTTTTCTGTGTAGGAAAAACTATGCGCATGACTTGACAATGACGGATAAAAATCTAAATTAACTGGTAAACTTCTTTTTGCAATCTCTACATTCACTAGATATGGATCTGCTTGAAATGACCAAATCGCTTCACCAGTTTTTGCATCTAATGCAGAAATTGTTAGGTCTTCCATTCTATTGTAAACAACTCCGTCTACAATTATTGGATTTGCAATGGATCCAATCCTTGGTTCTATCCCATCTATTGGTTCAGGCAGTGGCCATGCATGTACCCATTTTAATTCTAAATCATTTACATTTTCCTTATTTATTTGCATTTGTGGATTAAATCCAGTTGCACGATAATCATAATTTGGCGCAACAGAATTAAATCCCTCTCCATCTATTGCATTAGAAAATATTATCTCAGTATTCACTGAAGTTACTAGTGAAATAATTAAAATAAGAATTAATATGCCTCTTTTTTGCACAAACTAAATTTATCATGTCTTCCCTAATAGGTTTAGTGAAAAATCTCTTTTTTTTATCTAATTCTTCTATACGATATTAGAATTATACTCGATGCTATTATGCCAAGAATAATATACCATATTGGTCCAATACTTTTACTGTTGACTACATTATTATTTTCACTTTCTGGTTCCTTCATGATACTCTCTTGCATCTCGATTTCTTCTGAAATTCCTAAAGCAATCAAAGACCCTGGTATCTGATTATGTGATAATCCGCCTACTTCTGCTCTTCCTCTTCCTCCATTTATGACATATATCTGAAATTCACCATCTGAATTTCGTCCAATTGTCGGTTGTGTTGTAAGTGGCGTATTGAGAAATATTTTATGTAATAGTTCTCCTGTTATCGCATTTAATATGTACAAATTTCCATCCGCAGCCGGTATGATTGCCAAGTCTTCTGTTGCAATAATACCTCCCCTGTATGCAACTCCATCAATAAAGTAACTCCAAACCTCTTCGCCAGTGTTTGCATCTATTGCTAATATTGTTGTATTTTGTGTTTGTTTTGGATAGTTTAGATTATATTCTCCTGGAGGAACTCCTATACCTTTATGATTCCCTGCTTTTACACTAGCATCCCATCCAAGACTTAACGGCAATATTACTATTCCCTCTTTTTCATTATAAGCAATATCTGCCTCACCAGCTCTTAGTGGTATTATATAGAACCAATCCTTCGACGGATAGTTCAACCATTTCTTTTCTTGCATGTCATAATGACTCATTACATTGTTCCAGTACCCGTCTTGAGTTTTTGGATCACATCCTATGCACGGATGCCCTGACGTTCTTCCTCTTACTACTCCGTCTGAATCAACTCTGCTCTTAAGTAGGGGTGATTCATATATCCACAATGGTTCTCCAGTTGCTGCATCAAGTGCCCAAAGAAGACCTGTCACAGAATATTTTATTATAGCTTTTTTTCTCTCCCCGTTAATAGTCAATTCAGTCAGCACTGTGTTCCAAGCTGTGTCCGCTTGTACCATGTCTCTTGGCACTGTTTGATACCACCATAATATGTCTCCACTTGTTGAATTCATGGCTATTATTGACGAGGCAAACAGATTTGGCCCAATTGCATATGTATTATTTACCCATCCTCCTTGATTTCCAGTTCCGAAATATATTATTCCAGTTTCCTGATCCAGTGCCATTTGTCCCCATAGCAAGCCTACCGCGGAGTTATAATGCTTCGGCACTCCCCAGTCATTTATCAAATTCTCTCTTGGAACCTCATTACATGGTATTCCCATCCTTCCTGTTTCCTTCCATTCTGGATAAGAGAAGAACCATCCTTTGTCACATTCTCTTAATGCCCACTCTGGATCCCCTTCAGATGGAGGCGCAAGAAATGTTCTCCATACTCTCTCAGGCGGATCTGAGTTCAGGTCATATCCGTCAATGAATGCCCTGCCTCCCCAATTAGAATCTGCACCACATATCTGCGTCACATAGATGTTTGAATATTCTAATCCCGGATGTGATGATAATCCACATAATCCTGGTCCCTGGTATAAATCCCAGTTATAGTTATTTCCTTCTATAGATCTACATGTGTCATTTAATTCGAAATCAATTTCTCCATCCTCTGGATTCAATGCTAGAATGGAACATGCAACCGTACTTGGAAATAGTTTACCGTTAATTAGATTCAATCCATGAACATGTAATGCCCCTCCTGTTATAGGTAATTTTCTATAAGCTTCTTGCCAATCAATGTCCCATGTATTTATCCACTTTAGATTTCCTGTTGACGAATCTATTGCATAAGTGTCTCGCATGTTGGTTGTAAAATATACTGTTCCATTAATCACCAAAGGCGGAGTCATTGACCCTTCTGTTAAGGGTATTCCTTCTTGTCCATTCAATTCGACCGCTTGTGGAATCGGATACGTCCACTTCAATTCCAACATGTGTACATTTTCTGCGTTGATCTGATTCTGCGGTGAGTAGTTAGTTCCTCTTACATTATGATTAATATATTCCCAATTATTCTCTTCTGAATTATTTTCTACTGAAAATACCTCGATTATTATATTTGTTACTGACTGAAATAATATTAAAATCAATATTATTGAAAAAATTACCTTGATATTTTTATTCACTTTTACTACCGTCTTCTAATTATTATTGTTAAAATGATCAGTAAAACTATTGCTATTACATAATATGCCGTATAATCTTCCTGTTCTATCTGAATCTCCTTTCCTTGTTCAACAATCTCTTCCTTCATTTGTGGCTCTATTTCATCCACTTTTTCTTCAATAATGTTTTCTTGTTTAATGTACCCTTCAGGTAATCCAAATGAATATATGGCTCCCGGTATATTCTGCCTGGTTATTCCTCCTATTGCATATGCTCCTCTTCCACCACTTATTACAAATAATCTTGCTTCTCCTTCTTTTGTATATCCGATTGTTGGCAATACGACTAGAGAATTCCCTAAGAATATTGTATCAATTAATTCTCCATTTTCTGCATTGAACATATATAGATTTCCATCTGCTACGGGTAAAAATACTATGCCGCCACTGGTCATTACTCCACCTCTGTATGCAACTCCATCAATAAAGTAACTCCAAACCTCTTCGCCAGTGTTTGCGTCAAGACTATAGAGTGTAACATTCTTTGATAATGTGTCAATATAATAATCCTGACCAGGTTTTACTCCTAATGTCCCATACTTGTCTGCCTTTATTGCTTTATCCACGCCTCCTGCTACTGGAACGTATATTCTTTCTAAATCAGTATTTAATGCAATATCTGCCTCGCCAGCTCTTGCTGGAATCCAATAAAACCAATCCTTCGACGGATAGTTCAACCATTTCTTTTCTTGCATGTCATAATGACTCATTACATTGTTCCAGTACCCGTCTTGAGTTTTTGGATCACATCCTATGCACGGATGCCCTGACGTTCTTCCTCTTACTACTCCGTCTGAATCAACTCTGCTCTTAAGTAGGGGTGATTCATATATCCACAATGGTTCTCCAGTTGCTGCATCAAGTGCCCAAAGAAGACCTGTCACAGAATATTTTATTATAGCTTTTTTTCTCTCCCCGTTAATAGTCAATTCAGTCAGCACTGTGTTCCAAGCTGTGTCCGCTTGTACCATGTCTCTTGGCACTGTTTGATACCACCATAATATGTCTCCACTTGTTGAATTCATGGCTATTATTGACGAGGCAAACAGATTTGGCCCAATTGCATATGTATTATTTACCCATCCTCCTTGATTTCCAGTTCCGAAATATATTATTCCAGTTTCCTGATCCAGTGCCATTTGTCCCCATAGCAAGCCTACCGCGGAGTTATAATGCTTCGGCACTCCCCAGTCATTTATCAAATTCTCTCTTGGAACCTCATTACATGGTATTCCCATCCTTCCTGTTTCCTTCCATTCTGGATAAGAGAAGAACCATCCTTTGTCACATTCTCTTAATGCCCACTCTGGATCTCCTTCTCCTGGAGGCGCAAGAAATGTTCTCCATACTCTCTCAGGCGGATCTGAGTTCAGGTCATATCCGTCAATGAATGCCCTGCCTCCCCCCCATGAAGCTGTGGCACCAGTTATTGCAACAATCAGAATATTCTCATTTTCATAAATTGGCCCTGGATGTGAAGGTGAACCATATTTCCCAATTCCTTCATACATGGGCCAAGAATAGTAATTTCCCTCGACGTTTTTACAAATGTTTTCAATACTGAATGTAGTTTGTCCTGATTTAGAATCAATTGCCTCAATAGAGCAATTCAAAGTGCTTGTAAATAGATTTCCATTAATATATTGTAGACCATGAATATGTGGAGCTCCTCCTGCAACTTCAGGCAGCTCTTGTTTCGCTTTATCCCAATTATGTTCATAAATATTTATCCAATTCATGTTGCCAGAATTTGCTTCGAATGAATATACATTCCTCATATTTGACGCAACAAATACTTCTCCATCTACTATTAACGGAGGTGTTATTGCACCTTCAAATGCAATTCCACCTGGTTGGTATCTTAAAAATTCCGACGCAAGAGGGAATGGATATGTCCACTTCAATTCCAACATGTGTACATTTTCTGCGTTGATCTGATTCTGCGGCGAGTAGTTCGTTCCAAATGCATCATGGTTGACAAATTCCCAGTTTCTTTGCCATCTTTCTATTTTCTGAATGTCAATATTGTTCGTAGCTTCAGTGCCTATATTGTTAAATTGGAATATTGTTGAAATAGATATTAATAATATTAATATTATAATTTTTGTATTTCTCATGATTACTATTTCCTTGTAATTATAGTATTTTTGTCATGTATGGCCCTTCTAATTCATATCCTAATCTTTTATAATATTCTCTGGTTCCTACTGCACTTATGACTAGTAATTTTCTTATCGATAACTCTTCTTTCGCTAATCTCTCTGCTTCCTGCATCAATTTAGTTCCTG
>Ga0310123_10002761_pt1 | contig 13837 bp, 14 predicted proteins | sample CB6_AW_1057_MG_FD_203505 | JGI IMG/M metagenome (GOLD analysis project Ga0310123, IMG submission 203505) | Marine microbial communities from Western Arctic Ocean, Canada - CB6_AW_1057 | ecosystem: Environmental > Aquatic > Marine > Oceanic | place: Canada: Western Arctic Ocean | collected... | reverse complement strand
GGTTGTTGATCTTCATGGGACGCTTATAGGCGAGAGATCGGCCCGGGTCAACCTGGCTCAGACGAGTCAGCGGTCGACCGCAATTCCTTCGGGACCGGACTCGGTTCTCCCGCCCGGTGGAACTCGATGCCGAGACATCCGGTGTCTTCCAGATGCGACAGACCTTTGATCACGGGATGACCACAATCGTTACAAAACCCCAAAATGGCCTCCGCCACAGCAACCAATAGAGGGTCCCCTCTCATGAGTCGGTCCATTTCAATGACATAGGCTAGTTCTTTGTCGGTCATAGTAGGTGTCTCGGTTGGGCCGGCGTCGCCTCCCCCTCTGCTGCCATCGCTGGCTCGTCAAGGATCGCCGAAGCCGTCCATGCCTTTTGGCCATTCATCGCCAAGAACTTCTGGTCCACAGAGTCAGGAAGAACGAAGTAGCTCCACAGGACGTGATTCTCCTGCCCGATGCGCCAGAGCCGGTCCTCAGCTTGCACCATCACTGCGCTGCGCCAGTCGAACTCGAGAAAGCATCCGTGGTTGCAGACCTTCTGCAGACCATCGACCCCGGCACCGCCGGCCGTCACCTGCATGATGAAGACCCGCTTCGAGTCGTCCTCGATGAAGGCCTTCTTCACCTTTTCCCGGTCCTTGGTTCCCCCGTGGAAGGTCAGGGCCGCGCCCCCGAACTCCTTGCGAACCGCCTCGATTACTTTCCGGTGGTAGCACACCACCACCAGCTTCTCCCCCTCGATCCAGGTCTTCATGACCTCCACTGCTGCAGGGATCTTCGCCAGAGCCGCCTCGATCCGAGCCGCCGAGATCTTCTCCAGCGCCTCCATCTGAGCTATTGACGCTCCAAGGGCATCGCCGGCCTTCGCCAGTTCAAAAGCTTCGGACGTCGCAGCCTCGTAGGCCCGTAGTTCCGCACTCGCCGCAGCCTGCGCCTTCTCGTCAGCCTCCAGGGGGATGATCTGGCGTCGCTTCTCCGGGAGCTGGTCCAGGACATGGGTCTTGATCCTCCGGACCATGCACGTTTCCCGCAGAAGCGCCCCCAGGATCTTCATGTTCGAGGCCCCGCCCCGCACATAGCCGAATCGCGAGAACTTCCCCCCGCAGTAAAGTAAAGTAAACTGCCACCAGGACTCGAAGGCTTCCGGCATCATGTAGCGCAACGTCGGGTACAGATCGATCGGACGGTTGTCGATCGGTGTCCCGGTCAGAGCCAGGAACCTCTTGCACTTCAGGGGCGCCAGACGATCCGGGCCTCCCCCGTAAACCGCCAGGGTCCGCTTCGCAGATGGATTCTTCAGGTTTTGGGCCTCGTCCGCGATCACGATATCCCACTCACGGCTCCGCAACTTCTCCGCATTCCGGTTGAGATTGTCGTAGTTGATAATCACGATGTCAGTCTTCGGGAACCGCCCTTTCTTGTAGATCCCCACCGACCGGTAGTAGTTCAGCCACTCGTCGATCTCTGCCGCCCACTGGTCCTTGATCGCGGCCGGGCACAGGATCAGCGCCGTCTTCACCGGCTCCGCATTCATCACCCCGATCGCCTGGATCGTCTTTCCGAGCCCCATGTCGTCCGCGAGCAGGGTGTTCTTCCGGGCAAGCACGTAGGCGATCCCTCCCTTCTGGAACGGGAAATAGTCCCGATCCGGGGGAACCGGATACTCCGGACCATCCTTTGCCAGAGACGGATGGCCCCGCCAGGATGGGATCTTGATGTCAGGGAGGGTTGCGCTGTGGACCTCGTAGCCCTTCAGTCCGGCCCCGGCCCGGATCCGGGCGACCTTCTCCCGGTCCCTGGTGAACCACGACTTGCGGCCCTTGTCCCATTGCAGGCCGGCCATCCGGGGGATCTCGTTGTCCTCGTAGCGGCATCGGCACTCCCATTCGTCGCCGACCTTTACGATCCCGAGGTTTATCGCCATGAGGAAATTCCTACCTCAATGTTGACGCTCTGTCAATACGAGCGAACCAAGCCACCACAATCCCACTCCCTATTTCTTCAAGGGAACAGTTTTTTTTTCAGTTCTTCGAATCCCTTCTCCATTCGATCAAATTGAGTCTGCATGTGCTCCAGTTTGATCTCAATCCCGGCGATCGAAGTGGGAGTTCCCTTCATTCCGTGGTGGTAGTCCTTATCGTCGTGAACAGATAGAGCGGCAGAAAGTGCCTGGTGCGCCGCGTCAGTCCTCCCTCGGTTTGCGAGGATCATCGCGCCCTGGTCTTTGTGGGCTCCGTAGAATCCGAAAAGGAGGATTAGAAGGCAAATCAGTTGCCACCAGTTCTTGGTAAGCCAATCAACTTTTCCGTTCTTCTTTGGAAGACGCTCTTTCAGGGATTCAAAGTCCTGGTGAAGTCGGGCCAGGGACTTTTGGTCTTCTTCACTCATTGCCGGGTGCATACCAGGAAACAGAAGCCAGTGCACCATCTAAGAAAACAGGAAATTTCCGAGTCCCTTAATTTCTTGGCCGGAAGGCTATTCCGGGGTATCTGGAAGTCGTGGCATTCGAACAGGTAGTCCAGTGGAGGGAGGCCTTTGAAGGCAAAGACGACCAGACCCCCCGCTGGCAGACCCCTCTGCGCGAGAGTCTGAGCGAGGACCAGATGGCGGGAATTGAGATGATGGTCGAGACCCGGAGGGCCGATTATTTCAACTCCCTTCAGGCGTGGCGGGAGAAGATGAAGACCATGGAGAAGCGGATGGGTGACAACATGGACGACCGTGTTGGCGCTCCCCCGAAGAACCAGGAAGGGCTTCGGGCCATCTTCGAAAAGAGCAACGAGACCCTGAACGTGGTCGGAGGATTTGCCGACTTCGCCTTCTCCCAGGCCAAAAATGACCTCTTTGCGTCAAAACCGTTCTTCACGGCCCGCCCGGTCGGTAAGGGAGACGAGGAAATCTCCAGTCTGGTAGACAAGCATTCAAACTGGAAACTCTCCAAGTCCAATCTGCCCCGCAACCTCCAGGAGTCTCTCTTCCTGGCCTTTCACCTCGGGACATCCTTTCCAAAGACGGTTTGGCGCCGAAACGAGGAGACCTACGAGCGTGATGCGGTCGTACTGGTCGACCGGGCGACCAAGAAGCCAGTCCTCAAGGCAGACGGGAATTTCCACTTCATCGAAGACGAAGACGGAGAGTTCGAAGACGAGGCGAATTTCGAGTTTCAGAGGATGCGCGTGACCGAAACCGAGAGGTATTACGATAACGTCTCCACCATCAATATCGGGTTCCGGGATATCGCCTGGGATCAGACCGCCCCAGAATTCGACCTCGAATACACCGACGTCTACCACAAATACCGGTGTGGACTCTACGACCTGGCCGCGCAGTACGAACTGGATGATACGCTGATCGAAGAACTCCGTGGAGTAGCTGTGACCGTCTATCACGCCACCAGTCGCGAAGGGGGAGGGGATCGGGAAATCAAAGAGCACCTTCATGAACAGGCTCCCAAGCTGCCGGATGACCGGTCGGAAGACAGCATCGCCAACCCGGACGTAAATGTCTGCGAGGGATACCTCCGGGTCGACATCCACAAGAACGGCAACCCGGTCAGGATCTTCGTCGTATTCGTTCCAGCCCTGAGAAGGATTCTCTTCATCGACTACCTCGCCAACGTCACCCCCAGGGGAGAACTCCCGATCAAGCCGGTCCGGATCTACCGGGAACCGGGCCGGGTCTACGGGCGAGGCTTTCATCAGAAGTACGAGGACGTCCAGGACTACATCGACGCCAACTTCAATGCCGCGACCTACCACAACCGGTTTTCGCGCACCCCGCTGTCTGGTTACGATGACACCCATCTTGAGGAGAACCTCGAAGAGGAGTCAGGCGAAATCCGCTTCGACATCAATAAGCCTTACAAGCTCAAGCCGGAGGGAGACATCAACAAGGCCTTCCAGTTCGCCACGATGCCGGACCTCACCGACAAAACGATCGAACTGTCCGGGATCATGATGGAGATGGCCCAGTTGCGAACCGGGATCTCCTCGGCTGCACAGGGAGAAATGTCCAACCTCCCGCAGGCCAACACGGCTACCGGGGTCCGGCAACTTATGTCGCGCAGCGCCACCTTGCTCCGCTGGCCGATCGACGACTCGCGCCAAGACCTGACCCCCACGGTCACTTTCGCCGTGGTCCTGCTGTATGCCAACCACGACCGGACCGAGACTTTCACCTGGGGAGAAGGACAAAATGCCGAGGTCCTCAACATGCCGGCGCGCATGGTTAAGGATCTCGACTTCGACGTCTCCTTCGCGATGGTCCAGGCCCAGAACGAGACCAAGCTGGAGAGCGCGCAAACCGGCATCACTATCGGCCAGGCCTACGTCAACCTCCCGGAATTCGAGAAGGGTTCCCAGCGTCCCCTCTACATCCAGGCCATCAAAAGCCTCGATTTCCACGATCCGGAAGCCATTATCCGGCCGGCCGTGCTCACCTTCGAAGACCTCCTGACCCAACTCCCGGAGGAACTGGCCATCATGCTCGCCGAGAATAGTCCCTACCACGAACAGCAACTCTTGGCCGAACAAGAACGACAATCCTCAAGCCAATGACCGAACAAAGAATCTACGGAATCATCAGAGAATTCCTCTCCCTGGGAGCCGCCGTCGCGGTTTCCTTCGGACTCGGAGATGGATCTGTCGTAGCGATCGTGTCCGGGATCCTCGTCCAAACCGCAGTGCTTGCATGGGCGGTCGCATCCCACCAGGGTCTTACGCTGATCGGAACCGTCGCCCGAAAGTTGATCCAGGCTGCCGTTCCGCTCGGAGTCGCCTTTGAGTGGGTCACGCCCGAACAATCCGCTACCGTCCTTTCCCTGCTCGCTTTTTCCGTTGCCGCGATCTGGAGCATCATCGACAACGGAGAACCAGACCGTAATCCGCCATATCTGCCATGAAACTGACCATACTCTTCGCGGGAATCATCGCCTGCATTCTGTCCTCGGGCTGCGCCGGGATCCCTCTTCCCGGTGAACAGACCGGAACCGCCCGTTACCATCCCGCCGGCCTCTCCTGCGGATTTCCTGGTGGGCTGCTCATCAGTTCACACCCGACGGCGCCGCCCACGGTCATCACCTCACAGAAATAGTCTTGAAGTCTTCACCTTCGACTGTTATTGGTCTTTAACCATGCCTGTTAAGACTGCCTCTCACGGTCCCTTTGTCCTCCCCACCGCTGACTACACCGGGAGTATTGGCAAAAGCGCCAAACTTCAGGAACTCATCCGTCGTTACCGGCCCAGAAATGCCGGAGCGGAGGCGCGGATTGCCACTCTCGCAAGAGTCGCCGCAACCCTGGCCCACCCGGTCAGTGGTATTCCCGCTGCGCATGGCCGCTCTGTAGCGAACACCGGAACAGCAGGAACTAGTTGCTCTGCCGACGAGTATGGCGACGACTATCATCACACCACGGTCCTGACGATGACCGCAGCGGCCCTCACCCCCACCATTCCGGCCAATGCCGAGGGAGCCGGGGCCATCATCTACACCTTCCCGGCTGGGGTTTACGTCGCGAATGCTGTCCACCTGGACCTCACGGCCATGACGGTAGACTCAGCGGCTAATCAGGCTGATTTCGGCATTGGATCCCTCATCGCGTCCGGGGACATCGCCACCTTGACGACAGCAGCTATGGAAAACTGGGTCACTGGCCAGACGATCGACGACGTAAGATCCCCCGCCACCGAAAAGTCTAGTAGGCCTGGCATCACCTTTGAGGATGCCGATAGCCACGTTGCCCACGTCAATATCGCCGCAACCTGGGGCGCGACCGTCGCGACTCTCGATGTCACCGGCACCGTGATCCTGGATTGGACCTTCCTCGGGAACCTGTAATTTTGCGATAACCGCAAATTGAGGCGTGATATAAACGCCTTTCCTTAATTAGCGTTGCTGGACTATCAGGCCCTCTCTCATGTGGGCGCATGGCTGATACCGCAGTAGCGCCGCCCGCGAGTGTAGAACCGCCGGCTCCCGCTGCCCCACCCGCCGCTCCGAGCGTACAGCCGGAACCGGATCCCGCTCCCTCCGTCGATGATGCCCTTGGCGCCCTCGACACTCTGAGTGGGGACCAAATCGATGCCTTGCTCGCCGGGGCCTCCTCTGCCGAAGTACTGGCACTTGGAGAATCCGAGGAGCCTTCAACCCCCGCGCCTGAACCGGCGCCTGGTGAACCAGCCCCCGCGGCCCCTGCAGAGCCCGCGGCGGAACCTCCCCCGAGCGTAGAGCCGGGAGAAACACCCCCGGCGGAACCGGAACCAGCTCCCGAGCCTCCCGCGTCCAGGCGGGGCCGTGCCCGGGTATCGCTGGCGCACTTAGCGCCAGAGGAACAAACCTTGGTGATGGATGCCAATACAGCCGTGAGGAACGGAGAATATCCGTCCTTCATTGAGGCCTACACCGCCCTGTCTCCACAACCCGAGGGAGCGCAAAGCCCCGCGGAGCCTGTGGCGTGGGCCACACCAACCGAAGTTCCTCCTGCCGCCCCACCCGTTCCTCTTTCCGAGGCGCAACAACTGGACGCCGAGATTGTCGAGACCGAGGCATCCCTCGATCTGGCGATCGACGACTTCGACCAGGATGCCCAGAAGGAAGCAGCGAAGAAATTGCCACGCCTTCAGGCCGCAAGGGCAGTTCTCGATCTGAAGGTGGATCAGGAAAACAGGGACGAAGAGGCGCGGCAACACGCCGATCAGGACTACGAGAAGAACTACGATGCCAACTGGGCGAAGGTCGTCGAGGCAGACGCCACGATGGCCGACGAGAACAGTCCGATCCATCGGATGGTTTTCCAGCGGCAGGAGTATCTGGATGTAATGGCCCAATCGGGAGATCAGGCGGCGAAGGATTTCCTCGCCGATCCGAATCACCTGGCGGCCATTCTGGCAGAGCAAAGGGAACTTCTCGGAACCCCCGCCTCTGTCCCGGCCCAGCCGACCGCGAATCCCACGGCAATCCCCGCTCCAGTCGGATCGGGTGTGCCCGCGAGGACAGCCCGGCCAGTCGGAACATTGGGCCAACCCAGCGGAGCGCCGGAACTGGACGCCAGCGCCGCTATCGCGCTTTTGAAATCAGACCAACTCATCGATGCCGACATCGGTAATACCGACCTGATCGATCAAGCTCTCGAATTAGCCGTGGCCAAAGCCAGCAGTGCTGGAAGGTAGGCCACATTCGTTTTCAATTTCCAAATTTTCCATAAATCATGGCAGCTACAGGGACCTTTAATGCAAACGCAGTGGTCCAAACACTCTCCGACGCCATTGCCCTTGACGCCAACGTCAAGGCTATCGCGTGGGCGCGCTCTCTCCAGATCGGAAGTAGAGCCTTCAATGACTTCGCGCCCTTCGAGGCGCCTGAAGTCAAGCCTGGTCGCAGCATGAGTTCCCCGGCGGGGATCTTCACTGTCAAGACCGCGCTGAAAGCGGGGGGAGGCGATGAAGTAAAATTCACCGTCATCTCCGACATCGCCGGCCCCGGGGTCGGTGGCGAAACCGAACTCACGGGCAACACGTCCCATCCGAACTTCCACACCTGGCAATGCCGGGTCGAGTGGTTCCGGGATGCCGTCGAGTACACCAAGAAGCAGATCAACCACATGGCGGTTGGCAAAGACATCTGGCCGGTCAGCAAGTTCCTCCTCGAGAAGAAGCTGGGCCGCAAGCAGCAGCATGACATGATGATCTTCCTGCGCAACGCAGCCCGCGACATCGGTTTAGAACGCATGGCGTACGGCTACAACGGCAACATGCTTCGCCCGAACTACCGGGCGACGCGAGATGACCTGTATCAGACCGATACGGTGGACCCGGCCTTCGTGATCCTCGCCAAGAACAAGGCGACCGGACTCGGAGCCCAGCCGATCCGCAAGGACATCAATGCCTACGGGACTTCGGTGCATGGGTACCTCTTCTTCGGTTCCTCCACTGCGATGACCGACATCCGAAACGATGGCGGGTATCAGAACGCGATGGAGAACGCCGGGAAACGTGGTGACGGAAACCCGATCTTCACCGGGCGCCTGGTCGAATGGCAGGGAGTCTACTTCTTCGAACACCACGTCGTGAATCCCGACTGGGATGACCAGATCGGAAGTCCGCTGATCCCTCGCTTCAAGGTGGGAGTCTTGGCGGAAGGCGACACGTCCGACGAGGTTGTCAAGGCCAGCGCGAACCTGACCAGGCACTATGCTGGTTGGTTCCCAGGGTACGATTACCACAACTTCTGGTATGATGACATTGAAGCCTTCGTCGACACCGCCGACTATTACGCCTGGGCGATCAACCCCACGGACGGGAGTTGCGCGTTCTTCAAGTACAACGGAGCCGCGGAAGCCAATGGTGGAGCCCCCGTCGGGATCTCCGGGACTGCGAGCGCCGGAAACCACTTCGAGGCGGTGGTCTTCCTGGATCCAGACAACGGGACCTCCGGGAGCGCGACGGTCGGAAACCTCGATGCCACTGGAGATCTGCTCTGGGGGTCAGGAGGGGGCACTCCAATTCGCGGAGTCGGTGGCGACGGATCCGGCAACACTTCGGCCAACTACACGTATGCAGCCGACCTCGAGCTAGACGCAGTCGTGTTCCCGGCCAATGCAAATGGTGCGATCATCGGGCATTCCTTCCTCTTCGGAGCGAATGCTGCAGCCCGCGCCTATGGCGTGGTCGAGGTCAATCCGATCAGTCAGGATCGCGATTACAAATTCGTGACGGGACACGGCTTCGAATCCGTGTTCGGTCAAGCGCCCACCATGAGGACCGACGAGGTGACGAACAACTACGTCATCATGGAACACGCCGTTGCCCCCGAAGGCTTCGATGTTCCAGCCCTCGCCGCTCCGTAAACGAAGCTTGGTTTGTGAATGTGTAGGCCGGTGGGGGGTTATGTGCTTCCCCCCGCCGGCCAAACCCTGAAGCACTACAGAGAGACCATGTTGACCGTAGCCCTGCCCCGCGAACTGACCAACCAGTCCGTAGCGAAAGCCGCTCATGCCGAGGAGAGCGTCTGTGTCATCCTCGAGACCAAGACCAATGCTTTCAACCCATGGAGATTCCAAGCCAGGGGGTCTGCCGTCTATATTTTCGAGTACGACTCCAAAAGACGCGCCCACGTCTTCAAGTGCCCCATGACGGTCTGGGAGGCCAACGAAGGGAAAATCGCGAAGGACGTCTTCAATTCTCCTCTTCTCAAGACGGGGAGGGTGACAATCGTTCCACGGGTAGAGGCATGGAAGCCGCCCCTGAAACGGACTCCGGTTGTGCAAAGGAGGTTCGGAACCGAGGCGACCCGCCCTCAGTTGCCGGCCATCTCGAACGCACTTCCTGCAACACTTCACCCGGATCTCACCGACCCACCTCCTCGTGATCTCGACAATGAGGCCCAGCTCGAAGGAGAACTGGAGCGGGAGCTTGGCGAGTTGGACGCAGTGGAGTAAACTCCACTTGCCATGCCCCAGACTGCGCTCCCTCGTTCGGTAAAATCGGCGGTTCAGCCTCTCCTGACGTTCTTCCACAAGGATGCGCGAGCCATTCCCGGGAGTGCTACCTTCGGCAATACCAGGATCGATGCCTGTATTACGGCGATTAATAGTGCTCTGCTGGAGATTCACACCCTTGGTCCAGCATGGACCTACCGCAAGGACCAGGGCATCGCTGTCAACGCCCCGGTCGACTCTTCCGCGTGGACCTTTACGAAGGATAGCACCACTTTTACCCCGAATGCCTCCGATTGGCAGGACTGGATGGAGGGATGCACGGTCAAGATCAACAACGAAAGCTCCGACAACCGGATCATCGCCTACGACCCGGTCGCCCTCACCGGAACCCTGCGAGAGGCCTATACCGGGACCACCGGGACGCAGTCCGTCACCGTCTGGCACGATTCAGTCCTTCTTCCCGATGATGTGGCCGAGATCATGCTTCCGGTCTTCTGGGGGAACAAATACCAGCTTCACGCTGCCACCGGGTACGGAGAGGCAACCTGGGCCACCAGTGATGCTCAGTTCTACGAGGACTTCGGCGCCGGGAACAAACGGATCTATAAGGGAGGCTCTCGCCCCGATCTGCTGCTGAGTTCGAGCCGGCCGGGCGATCCGCGCCTCTACTGGATAGAGAACTGGTGGGACGGAAACCACGAACAGCAGAAAAGGATGTTCCTGGCGCCTCTCCCCTCGGCCGCAGACCGGATCCTCTACAGTTGCAAACTGGAGATCCCCCAGTATGTGACGACCGACGTCCTCCATACCTCGGACGGGCCGATCCCCCTGGTTGCTGCAGCAGGAGACACAGCCCTGGCCCCGATCGCGACGGCAGCCGGCGACACCAGCCTCGACGCCTTCCCCTTGTCCAGTTTCGGGCCGAATGCGGTTGCAAGTGAGACCTTCCCGATCAATACGACCCCCCCGGCCGAGCGCGAGGTCACACTGGACATTTCCAGCCTGACGACTTCCTTGGTCACCGGGCAGCGGTATCTCGCCTGGTACGTTGTGCAGGCAGCCGGGACCTGTGTGGAAGGCACGATCCTCAAGTTCCCCTACGACCTGGTCGACGCCGTCTTGATGAAGGTTGCCGCCCAGCACCTTCGCGAGAGTCCGTTCTTCCGCAATGATGCCGTCTTGCCCGAGATCGAGAGAGGCTACAGGAAGGCGATGGAGACGATGGTTGCAGCCAAACCACAGAACAAGTCTCCGGTCCACATGACAGCGCGCTACTAGGAGATGTCCGACTTCAAGAACCAGGTCCAGAACCTCTTGGACAGCCCTGCTATTCGCTACGGGTCTGCAGACAGCCCGGCGAGCATGATCTGGTTCGAGCACGACACCATTCCCCGCGAACTGATCCGGGACAAGGTCAGTTCAAATACTGTTACCAGGACGCGCCACACGTTGAATTCCGCGCCCTTGACCAACGACACCAAGATCACCTTCACGGCCAATGCTGAGACGTACTCGGTGATCGTCCAGTTGGACGGGGCAGCCGTCACGCCAGCCGTCGAGACGCATTCGGTAACGGCTAACACCCTCACCGGGATGACTGACGCGCAGGTCTTGGCCACCATTCTTGCCGCGATGCGAGCCCTCCCGAACATCACGGCCATTGATCATTCCAGCAAAATCGTGATTCTGGACGACACGGATCGGACTTCCGATGTGGTTGCCTCCGGCACTCCGATCAACACCACCGACACGAATGCCATCACGGACTCCGGGATTTACTGGCCGGAAGGATACCGGCCCGGCGATCGTTGGACCAAGAACGAGTATCTGATCGTCCTCCAGACCTGGATCACCGGCGGAGATGACCAACACGTCAATATCGTGGCGGTTTGCCGGGCCGATCTTCAGCGTCTCGCGACGGATTTCGATGACATTGTCTTCCCGGATGACTTGGCAAGGGACAATTATACGGTGTCCTATCCCTACCGGGGGGACAGCCGGGAGATCACCTGGACCTTCCAGATGGCCGAGATCGGGACCTACACCAAGACAGCGGCCGGCACAGCCCATCCCCTATTCCCCGAAGCTCTCCTGATCGATGTCCAGAGTGTCGTGAACGAGGGGACCAGGACCGTCACGCACATCTACCGGAAGATCGGGGCTGCTTCCGAACAGCACAAGGAAGGCTACAGCGTCACGTACGAGTGCCCAAACACGGGAGCCAGTCCAGGGACTCCGGCCGACCGGTTCCCGGTTGTGACGCTGAGACTCGACGTCAAGCTCGACAGTTTCGTCCCGGCCACCCTCGGCGACGCCTGCCCGATCACCGGGGCCAATGACGCTGGAAGCGACAATGCGGAACTGGACTTCAACAATCTCGCGCTGAAGTTGAGGGAGCCTCCCGTTCTCGAGCCGAAGAACACGGTCTATGGGACGGTCATAATGGTCTACTCCAAGCTGCCGTCCTACCTCAAGACGAGGAAGAAGCGAGTAGACTTCCCGGAGGATGCCATTGTCTACGTGAGCGAGTGGTATTCCACCGCCACGGCCCCGGTAATAGACACGCAGATGAACATCGCCGGCATATACCCTCAATATGCTCTTTCGTACGTCACAGATTCCGAAGCGGTTGATCTTGGCTGCGGAGTCTTCAAGAACATCGTCGAACACGCCCCGGTTCCGGCCGCCTTCACCGAATGGGACGCAGAGGGGGTCAACTACCCTCCGCTCTACCCGGCTGCAGTCTCCTTCCCTCCTTCGGGCCTCCCCTACCCCGGGGGGCGATTCGCCTTCTCCGAGAGCGCGCCGTCCAAGATCACCTACTCCTTCACGCGAGACCCGGCTGCCGTTGCCGCCGGAATGCCAACTACCCAGCAGTTCTTCTCCTACCTGCTTCTAGGGGTTCAAGATGCGATTGCGAATGGAGACCTCGACGAGGAGAAGAGTAAGGAGGAGCAGGTGGCGCAGTCGATCTCGAGGGCCTGGTGGCAAATGCCTCGAATTCTCCACGACACGTTTTTGATCAAGGATCCGGCAGACAATTCCGTCGTAACGATAGTTTCGCCCTCCTTCCCATCCTCCAGTCTCTACCGAACTTGGATCGCGGCCAAGACGAGATTCGTTGTTCGCGATGTCCAGCGAAGGTGGAGAGGCAAGATCTACATGAGAATCCTAGTTGAAGTAACCGCAAGATGATATGGCCGACGAACTAAAGACTACCCAAACCCTGAGTTTCACCGACGGGAAAGATATCGTTACTCCTCCCACCCTTGAAGACACGTACTCTCCAGCAGCAATGGCGCGCAGTATCGTGCGACAGACCTTCCCGACTGGAGGAGAGGCATTTGAAAAAGGGGAGATCGTCAACCACGGTTTGACCACCATCTTCAACCTCGACGCGGCTATTGCCCTCTTGATCTCCTTCGATGCGGGAAGCACTTACCCCCTCGAGCTTAAACCGGAGACTTCCCAGAAGCTCCACCCTGTCACCGGGACCACTGCGATCTGGGGCAAGTCAGCATCCGGAACGGTCGATGCGCAGATCCATCAGTTCTCGTATTAATGTCGACTTTCCGGCAGACCTTCGGCGTCGGGCCTGACGCGACCGAACGTGCCCTGGACGCGATCCTGCGAGGGATCCAGAAACAGGGCGGGGCGCTCGGCCGGGAGATCCAGATGGCCGAGATACCTCCTCCCCCGCTCACATCCAGCACATCGCTTGGCGTGTTTCCCTGGAGAATAGTTCCCCAAGGCGACGACACGGTCAAAGTGATGAACAATGGGTATCTCTACGGAGAGGGGGACGATCCCGTCGTGTGGAAATTCGAAAACGTCGTGGACTGGACGATCACCGTCGCAGACGCCGGGAGCATCTGGTTCGATCACACCTACAACGCGACCGACGAATTGATTCATGTCCAGGGATACTTCGGCAGCGGGCATCCGGACGTCCACACGAAGAGAAAGGCAAAGGGGACTGGGGATACCGTCCTCTTCCGTGCTGCTGATCCAACTCCAGGTAACACGGACGTTTTCACTGGGACCACTACACTCCATGTCGAGGTTGGCGAGGTTGATCTGGTGGACGGTAACGCCACATTGGTAAGACAAATTCAGAGAGAATACTTCCCGCTTCCCCAGGACACGTTTGTCGTAGAAGTTTCCCCCCCACCCCCTTGATCCGTCAGGGCGCTACTTCCGCTCGACCTCTTCGAGGCGCTTGAACTCCTGGTCGGTGAGAGACCCCAGCCGCAGGAAGGCAAAGAAGCCGCGGAACAGCACTTTTATGCGCCTCTTGGCATGGGGATCACTGTCCGGGATCTGAGGCCGGCACATCATTCTCCCCATCGTGACGAGGAAGTCCCGGGCCGGCTTGAAGTCAGAGGCCAGCTTCCCGAACC
>Ga0310123_10002759_pt1 | contig 13839 bp, 19 predicted proteins | sample CB6_AW_1057_MG_FD_203505 | JGI IMG/M metagenome (GOLD analysis project Ga0310123, IMG submission 203505) | Marine microbial communities from Western Arctic Ocean, Canada - CB6_AW_1057 | ecosystem: Environmental > Aquatic > Marine > Oceanic | place: Canada: Western Arctic Ocean | collected... | reverse complement strand
TTTTCATTGCTGGCATCCAACTAGTATCTTTCATATCTAAATCAAAGTCTGATAATGAACCAAACTCATTGACCATCTCTTGATATTTCCGATCTAAATCTTCATTTTCAACACCAGATGTTTCTAGTTGTTTTTTTAATCCTTGAATTTGTGATTCTAATTGCTTTATTCTTAATTCGTAACTTTGAGTTTTTAAAGGATACATTTCTGGACCTTGTACTTCTACTACTTTTTCAACTTCTACTATTTTTTCTATAATAACTTCTTTAGGCTTTTTATCTAATTCATTAAGGGCATTGCTTAATAACTTTAATGTTTTAGCATACCTTTCCCATATATTATCAATGGATTCTTTAGTCCCCATGACGGTCGTTTAGTTTGTCCTGCACTATTTTTTCTAGAACTTCAACGGCCTGTGGTGTAGTTAAATCAACATTCGCCTCTACTTCAACAATTACTTCTACTTCTTTTGGCTTTTTTTCTAATTCATCTAATAACGATATGTTCATCTCTAACATTTTAGCATACTTTTCCCATAAAGCATTAATGGCTACTTGCTTTTCATTTGTCATCGTTCGATCCTTTTTTCTTTAACTTTTTTTGTAAACGTTTTTCCAGTTTAGCAATAGCCTCAGGTGTATTTAGATTAACATCTGCTTCTACTTCAACTATTTTTTCTACTTCTACTTCTTTTTCTACTTCTACTAGTTTTTCTACTTCTACTAGTTTTTCTACTTCCACTGGAACTTCTACTGTTACTACCTTTTCCACTATTATTGGATCGGGATCAGCTAACTTTTTTTTTTCTGATGTTACTGCAACACGGCCGGTATCGTCTACTTCTACTTTACCGGCGTCTTCTGGGGGAGTTTCTATTGGGTTACGATCACGTCGTTTACGGCGGTTCATACCTGATGTGGCTGCCAATAACATCATGACAGCAAATGGATCAAATACAAATATAATAACAACAATAACCCAACGTACCGCTTCTTCTAATACGTCTTTGTTTTGTGCTTTATCGTCTGTAAATACAAACTCTGCAATATACTTAATAGGACCTACGTCTGCTTCATATATACGATATTGTTTTTCGTATACAAACTTATCTTCTGATAATACATCTATTTCTGTATAAGCCGCTTTAATAAGAGCAGTTTGAGCATCTATTAATTCATCAATGTCTGCTGTATCTGTATACGTAACTGTAGCACGTATTTGTTCTATTGCTTGTGTAGCACTTGCAATTTCATTCTCTGCTAATGTACGTAAACGCTTCATTTCCATTCTTGCCGCTTTAACTTCTGGACGGTCTGCATTACGTATTTCTTCTATAATGTTTAATAGTCTAGTTTTTTCTGCATTGTTTACTGAACGAAAATCGCGTATTGCTTGTGAAGTTATTTCTCTTAATACACCATCTGCATTAACACCAACAAGTGCTTGTATTTTTTCTATTTCACCATCTGTAATATGCTTTTCTAGTTGTGCAATTCTAGCATCAATTATTGCTAATTGTTCTAAATATGTTTTTGTTTGTATTTCAACAAGCCTATCACTACGATTTATTATTTCTTGTTGTTCGCTAACTTCAGGCGCTCTACGATCATATGCTGAAGCAATTTGCGATTGTAGTTCAGCAATTCTTTCACTAGTGTTAGTAGATGTGTCTACAACTTGATTTTGTGCATTGGTTATTTTTGTATTTGCACGTTCTATAATATAGTTTTCACGTGCAATTAAGTCCGATAATCGTTCTATTTTTGCACCAATTTCTTTACCACCAGCGGCATGTTCTATATGTGCTTTGGATAAAAAGCCAAAGATACCCATGGAAGTTATTAACATTAGGACTATAACAGCGAAGGTTAGATACTGCTTCATCCATTTTTTAGTATCCGGCAGGCGCCAGGATTGATGAAGCCATACAGCGGCAACTAATTTACCTACTTCTAACGTTCCGCCCATTACTGCAATTGCAATCGGACTAGCACTAAAAATGGCCATAAGGCCGATAATACTATACCATACTGCAACACCACTAATAGATATTGCACTTAAAAACGTTAGGCTAATTAACAACATACCTTGACGTGCTATCATATTAAATATTTATCTAAAATAGATGGTTGGTCCGGGTGGACTCGAACCACCGACCCCCGCATTATCAGTGCGATGCTCTAACCAACTGAGCTACGGACCAGAGAATGGTAGGTCCTGAGGGATTTGAACCCACGACCCCCTCGGTGTAAACGAGGTGCTCTCCCACTGAGCTAAGGACCTATAGACTTAATCTTGTATAACCTGCATCATTTCCTATAGGATTTACAAACCATGTATTCATTGATAATGCACATCTAACATCTTTGGCAGGTGGACCGCCCACAGTATGCCGCATCCATGAAGGAAATAAAATTAATTTTCCGGTTCTTACAGGAATTGATTGCCAGTTATACATCCAACTATCTCGATACTTATCTATTACTTTAGATTCTTGATCCCACATAATAAAAGGCATGCCAGATCCTAGACCACAATTATATCCTACTTGTTTAAAAAGTGTTAATCCTGCCGACTGTTCCAATGAGGCACTTACATAATAAGCGATACTAATTATAGAATTGGGATGAGCATGTTGTGATAATAATTGAGGAGTATTTTGATATTTTATACACCAACTATTTGTTATTCGTAATGGTTCTTCTGTACAAAGAGTACGTATAGCATATTCTTTTAATGCAGTTTCTATAAATTCTCTAGTGTTAGGTATATCTAATTCGTCGAGTACATATTGAGAATTTGTACCAATATAAGAAGTTGGACCATAATCAGTAACATTATGATATTTTGTATTTAATAATAGTTCATGTTCCGAATGATCTATATTTTCGTTGTCTATAATACCTACTGGTATTGGAAATAATTCTTTTATATCTAACATACTAACATTATAACACAAAGTTTATAATAAAACTACCACCGGATCTTTCTAAAATACAACTTTTTAGTTTAGGATTAGTAGAAACCCAATCCTCAAATTCTTCGCACATTTTTCCTTTACCGGTTATAACTCGTGCTTTTTTATACTGTAAACCGGAGCATGTATCTACAAATTCTTTAAATGTTTCCCATGCATTATGTATAGGAATACCGTGCAAATCTAATTCCGATGTCTCTTTTTCTTCACGTACTTCTTCCCAGTATCTATGTTGTGCTTTAGAAAACTTAATCATTTGATCGATCATTTTGTTTGAATCTCAAACTTAATCCTAATTTTGCATCGCAATTCATATTGCCAGTACAATGTATATGTCTACTGTTAAAAACTATAACATTACCTGGCACCCATTTAAATGCAGTACCCGATAATCCCCAAAATAGATCTAAAGGTCTTTTTTCGTTTTGTAAATATGTTTGATAAAATTGTAGATTAATATCTTCATTTGTTAATTTACTAGCGTCTTCATTTTTAATTTTACCTTTATATATTTTGTTGCTACTAAATTCTGGTATTTTTAAATTGCCACAGAACGTTCTTCCTTCATGTAAAAATAATTGATCAAATATTATAAAATATTGATCATCCATTGTGTTTTCTAATTCCAGTGGTATTAATACATTGTACGATTCTTTTTTATGATAATCCACATGTGGAAGATAAGAATATTTGTGGTAAAAATAATTATCCCCTAAATTATTTCTTGTATCTAGTATATTAGATAAAACAGGTTCTAACAATTTTTTTGTTATTCCTTGCCATGGTCCATCAATTTTTGACATGCCATTGGTATTATGGTGTAAATCTTTATTGGTCCAGAAAAAATTAATTAGTTTTTTTATAATATCAACGTCTAGGATATTTTTAAATTCTCTCATGTTAATTGTAAAAAATAAAGGTTGTCTTCTATTATTTTTAGTTTACGTAATATATTTTTTTCTATACATTCATGAATATATTTTTTTACGGTATCATGACTATAGTCATGAAATGCAACAACAGCATGTTTGTTAAAATGCGAATATAATTTATCAAAATCATTTTTTACACCTTCGTATCTATGATCGCCATCTATAAATGCAAAATCAAATTTTTTATTTTCTAAATTTACAGTATCTATAGTTCCTATATGCATTGTAATATAATCATGCATAAAAGGAAATCTATCCATTGTAGTATTAAATAAATCCATTCTTATTTTATTATCGGCATTATTATAATTTTCATACCAGATGGGATCAATTATTTCGCTGTCATGTAACCATTTAATAACTTCTTTTCTTTGTGGGCCCGGAGGATTATCAGGAAATTGTGCATCTGCAATACAAGGATCCGTGCCTTCCCAATTCATGCTTTTATCGATACATAGTAAATTAGATGTATATTGATTTAACATTGATAAACCTTTACAAATAAAATATGCAGATCTACCATACAAAGAACCTATTTCTATACAATTTTTAAATTTTCTATCAATTGTCATATATTGAAGCGCATATCCTTCTAATAGATCTAGATGACCTGGAATTCCTGGTTCTTCAATATTTTTCTGCATGACCTTCCGACACCAATTTTTCATTAATGTTTGTTTCATTACCGGCATCATCTACTACATATACAATGCCTAGTATCCGACCAAACTTTCCACGTTTGTTTAATATTGTTTCTATAACAAATTTACTACCAACTAATTCTATTAATCTAGTTTTAATTGCTAATCCTTTCGCACGGATAGCATCATCTTTATTTTTTGGGTCCGGACATTTAATACCAAAAAGGCGTACTCGTTGTTTTACAAAAACGCCAAATCCTAGATCTATATTAGCATCTATTGTACTGCCGTCTATAACCCTAATTAATCTAGCATTATACTTATACATAACTATATTTATTTGATATTCGGCCAAACTAAAAGACGCCGAAGCGTCTCATAGTTGTTTCGCGCAGAATTAATCTACTTATTCTGGGCAAGCAAAGGTTATATAACTTCCATGATCTTGTTTATCGGTTGTAAGTTCTGCAAAAATACCAGCCTCATGAATAGCCTTCTTTGAATTTTCTATAAACAGTTTATCGCGGGATAAATTTACAGGATATTCTCTATCATAACCATTAGGTATTACTGTTATTGCGCCAGGTTTTACTTCTATTGTACAGTTCCACTTCTTTTTCATGTTGTCAGATATGTCTGATTCAAATTTGCTAGTAATCATAACTCATTTCCTCACACTACTAGTATACTATAAGGAAATATAAAAGTCAATCACAATATCCAAGTCATTACACTATATCTTGTACCTTTTGTTACTTCTTTAACCTCATGAGGATACATAAAATTTGATGGAAAAACAACACAAGATCCTTGAGCAGGTTTCTTTTCAAACTCACCATCACATATAACAAAATTTCCACCTTCATAATTATCATTAAGAAATAATAAACTAGTAATATGCGGAAAGCCATACTCCTGTCCATGACTATGTGCTATATTATCTATATGTCGTTGCATCCATCCGCCTTCTGAATATCTATTTAAACGAAAGGGAGTAGTCATATTAATATTAATATCAGGATAATAATCCCTATATGTTTCTACTGATTCTGCAAATGCCCGCCATAAAGTCTCATAATGACCACCTGCTCTATTTTTAGTAATCCACCATTCATCCATTTTTAAATGTTTTCCGGGACTGTCGTTAATAGTACCATATTCAGAACTAGCAAAATGACTAGGCCCCCACTCAGCAAATTCCTCGTAATAATCTATTATTGTATTACACTGATCTGGATCCAGAATGTTTGGAAATAATTTAACGTAATCTAATCTTGTTGTCACTGATCTGACCAATTGATAATAGTAGGACCCGGATCAGGTTTATTTCTCATTTCGTACGTAGGTCCGAAATCTACATGAATTTTTTCCATTAATGAATCCCATTCAGAATCTTGTAATATATTAATTAATTCATGATGTTCTGGATGAAAAGATTGATGAACTGCTTTATCTCGCCATTCTGTTTCCCAATCAGGATAACGTAAATCTCTAATAAAATCCGGTTCTATTATTTGAAATTGAATTTTTTCACAACCATATTCTATACCCATTTTAGCAAAGTCTATTATTTCATTATAATTATTTTGTTGAATAACAAAACTTATATAAAATCCGAAATAACCCGAAATAGAAGTGGCCATATCAGATTTTATATATGCTAAATTCTCATGTAATAAATTCCAATCACCGCCACGGCGATTAATAAGATATGTTTCTTCTGTTGCGGCATCTATTGAAACACTAATGCACTGTATTTTACTTCTGGCAAATTCATTTACTTTGGGCCAATGTTTTGTTATTAATAAACCATTTGTTAATAAAACAATAGAATCCAAATTTGGTGCATCTTCTACTGTTAAAGTTTGTAATAATTTTCTAAAAATAGGACTTGCAAATGCATCTCCAGAACCTGTTATAACAAAAGTTTCTGCATCATGTAAAAATGATTTCTTCCATTTTTCTTGTAATTCTAATAGGTAATCTTTGTCCTTTCCACCTACCATAATGACTTCACGTCTACAAGAAGGGCACGAAAGATTACACGATCGATCATAACAAAATTGTACTTCATGAGGTCCGTGTGCTAATACGGTTTTATTACTATTAATTTCATCTTTTATTAGTTGTAATTGATGTGAAGCATGTGCAGGATTGGGATCATCCATTTCAAATACTGGCATGGTTTTAGTTTGTAATGCAGGACAAGCATTTTCATTACAATATTTAAATGACCCGTCTATAATAGATTCTCTAAATTTTTGTGCTTTTTCTCCATTCCATATTTCTTCATATGACTGTTCATTTATATTACCTATTTTATAATGATTCACCCATGGAGGACAACATGGAATAATATTTCCATTATCCATCATTTGTGCATGATTAAAAGGTCTAATACAATAATATCTTTTTTCTTTCATAATTATGGAGCAGGTAGGGGGAATCGGACCCCCGTCATTGGATTGGCAACCCAATGTAATACCATTATACGATACCTGCTATTCTACTGTCTCTAATTTATTAAGTTTTGCTCGCATTCGTTCTAACACACCTTCTATACCTAAATTATTAATTAATTGTTTATATGTATTTCTATATATAATTCCAAAATTAATTCCATCTATTGAAAAATTATATATTTTCCATTTACCTTCTGTAACATATAAAAGAAATATAGTATCTACTTTTGTAGTTGCAGTTAAATGTAATCTCATTTTAACACCAGCTCGCGTACGGTTAGTATTAAAACTAGTCGGCCGAAATGTTATTGCCATTGTATCTTTATATTCTAATAGATATGCGGCATACATTTTGTTTAATGTGGTTTCAAATAACAATGCAAATTCTTCTTGTTGCTCTATAGTAAAAAGATTCCAGTTGCGTCCTAGTATTAATTTAGACATTTTAAGCACATCAACATGTGGCATTAATATTCGTTCAACTAATTCGTGTGGATCTACTTCTTCTTCTGATCGTAATTCCAATACTGCACTATGCATAATTCCACTAATTAAAATTTTAGGATCTTCTTCTTGTGTTTCTCCATGGCGCCATCCTTCACCATTTGCAAATGCTTTTGCTCCTAATACCAATAGTACCAGCAGGCAAAGTGGTATAAAGAATTCTTTTTTGCTCATATATCTCTCCTATGCAAAAACATTATATGCTATAAACATACCTAAACATACCATCCATATGCTCCAAAAAATCCAATCGCGTTTGCTCATATATCTCTCCTATAATGTAACATTGTAATAGTCTCCTCGTAACATTACGTTAAATGAAATATTTACTCTATCTTTATCTGTTTCGTTGAGTTCAACAGAATGCTGTAACCAAGCAGGGAATATAATTAATGTATCCTTTTTTGTTTCTTGAAAATAAGAACCTTGATTAAATGGATTAAATTTGACCTTTTTAGGATCAACAGATTGTTCTTCTGGACGCCAAAACATAATAGGAGGAAATCCTTTATCCTCATTTAAATAAAACACACCACTAAACATATTATTATAATGCGAATGACGTCTAAAATGAGTACCGGGTCTTTGTATATTACCCCACATTGAAGTAATTTCTATATGATATGTACTGTATTGATATATATCAACTATCGAATGCATCATATCATAAATTTTACGACATAACGGTTGCATTATTTCTTGCTTTTGTAAGTCATGATCTATTGTTTGTAAGTCACGTCGTGATTGAATAAATTCTGTATTGTCAAATGTATGAGGAGTTTCATAACAGCATTGTTTTATATATTCTTCTAATCCTAACTGATCTGTAAATCCTTTAAAGTTTTCTATAAAAATAGGAGTTTGGAATATAGGCTGAACTATCATGCCTTAACTCCTTTTATTGTATCCATTTTATTATAGCCGTTTTCCTCATAATATTTTGTACCACATGCACAACCACAAAATGGATATATAGCATTGCTATCCTTTATAAAATATTTTTCGTCTAAATAATATTTTATTTCATCCCCATCTACATCATTGTTACATTGAGCACATTGTACGATCATACTTATATTATACTATATTTTATATAATTGTCAATTTAATCCGACCACGCACCGAGTCTTCGTTTAACTTCTTTATATCCTGCTAACAAATCTCCCTTATCAAATCTAAATAAGTCTTTATCAAAAGATTCTCCAGTTTCGGGATCCCATAAACGCATTGTATCGGGACATATTTCATCTGCTAGAATAATATCACCAGTAAAATCTCTACCAAATTCTAATTTAAAATCTACTAGTACAAGACCTAAGGTATGAAAAATTGCTTTAAGATACTTATTGACATCTTCTGTCATTGCTGTCATTGTATCTAAATCATTTTTAATTTGATGATCTAATGCTGTAATAGCATCATATGCAATTGGTGGGTCACCTAGATCGTCGTCTTTAACACAGTATTCTATAATGTGATGATGAAGTGCTGTACCATTTTCTATACCATAACGTTTACAAAATGTACCAGCGGCGACATTGCGAACAATTACTTCAATAGGAACTATTTCTACTTTATGAGCAACAATTTCTCTATCACTAATTTTTGCTACATGATGTGTAGGTATTCCTAAATCACCCATTGCTCTTAATAATACATCACTAATCCAACAATTAAGTTCCCCCTTACCTTCAAATTGACTTTTCTTTTCTGCATTAAATGCAGTGGCATCATCTTTAAAGTACATTATACATTGATTACGAAAGTTTTCAATTGAGTATATCTTTTTTGCTTTTCCTTCATACAACATTTTATCTTTTACATATTTCATTTTAATTTCCTATATAATTGTAGCGGGTGATCGGAATCGAACCGACAGCATCAGCTTGGAAGGCTGAGGTATTACCACTATACGACACCCGCTTTTTCTACTGGATAGTTTCCTGTAAAACATGCGTCGCAACTCTTTTGATTATTTCCTAGTGCTTTATATATACCTTTCATACTAATATGTTTAAGTGATGTAGCACCTATATAGTCACATACTTCTTGTTCTGAATATTGCGATGCAATTAATTCTTTTTTTGTAGGAGTGTCTAAGCCATAATAGCAAGGATTCTTTACAGCAGGTGATGCTATTCTAACATGTATTTCTGTTACTCCTACTTTGTTTAACATCTTAATAATTTTTTTAGCCGTTGTTCCTCGTACAATAGAATCATCTATTACTGTAACAGACTTGCCCTTTAGACTTCTTAATGCATTATGTTTTAACTTAACACCCAAGTCTCGTATCTTTTGTTCAGGTTGAATAAATGTACGTCCTCTATAATGACTCCGTGTAATACCCATTTCAAAAGGGATATTTGTTTCTGATGCATATCCTAATGCAGAAGGCACACCTGAGTCAGGTACAGGAATAACAACATCTGTTTCAACTGAACTTTCCTTTGCTAATTCTACACCTATTCTTTTTCTTACATCATATACTACATGTTCTCCATATATAGAATCGGGCCTGGAAAAATATATGTGTTCAAATACACAAAATTTTGCAGGACGTTGAAGAAAAGGATAAGTTGATGTAATGTGTTGTCCACTTACTATTAACACTTCTCCAGGATTTATATCTCGTTTATATTCTGCACCTATAATATCTAATGCACAAGTTTCTGACGCAAATACATAACCGTCTCCTAATGTACCCATTACTAATGGTCTAAAACCATGCGGATCTCTTGCAACAAACATTCTATCATCGCACATTGCAATAATACTAAATGCACCTTCTACTCGTTTTAATGCATTTTGAAACTTATTAAATGCAGAGTCTGGTTGCATTGCCATTAAGTGTAGTATTACTTCTGTATCGCCTGTAGATTGAAATAAAGATCCTTTATGAACCAGTTGTTGTTTTAACTTTACAAAATTTGTTATATCACCGTTGTGTACTAATGCAAATTCTCCAAAGTCAAAGTTTCCTTTAAGAGGTTGTATATTGGCTTGCCCTGAACCTCCTGTAGTAGAATAACGTACATGTCCTACTGCCATAGTTCCGGGTAATTGTGTTAAAATATCTTGCTCGCCGAATATCTCACCTATTCTACCAGTGTCGTGGCAACTATGTAGTCCATTATCCCAAGATGCTATACCGCCGCCTTCTTGTCCCCGATGTTGTAGAGCGTGAAGACCTAATGCGGTGTTAACCGATGCGTCGGTATTACCAAAAATGCCGAATATTCCGCACATTTATTATCCTGTCATGTTTGCGAGCGCACTTATAGAAGGACTATGATCTGGTCCTACTTGTTGTTTTGGGTCTTGTACAACAGGTCGGCCTGGTTGCTCGCGGCTTCCTCTTACTGACGGATGAGCAAGAGGATAACCTGTGCCGCCCGCTTGTCGTATTGTTTGCCATGCAATAGCCGCTGGCTTTTTTGGAGACATGCTTAACCATTGTTTAATTTTCTTTGTATTATCAGCGTTTTGTATTTTTGCATTGTGCTGTGTTTCACCTTCTTCGTCGGAATTATCCATTACGAAAAAATAACCTTGTCCAAATAAATTTCTAAGATTATCTACATTTTGTTCAACTTCAGCATGTGCTTTAGTAAGAACGTTATGTTGTACTTTGCGTCCACCTTTTGCATATCGACTTGCATTTCTTTCTATTGTTGTTTCTAAATCTGCAACAACAAATACCATTATTGTATCATATCCTATAGATTCAAGACGCTCTTTAATACCTTTAATTTTATCAATATTTTTAGCAGTACCATCGATCACTATTCCACGTCGTTCTTGCAAGAAATTTCTTTTTCGAGTACCTGTTAATTTTTTTGCTTTAACACGTACTTCGTCCCGTTGTTCTTGTTCTTCTGGTGGCATATCCTTACGAAGACCTTGTTTATCCATTAACAATTCAAATGCTTTATCAGAATCAACTATTCGTAATCCTTCTCCTCCAAATAAGTTTTGATGTACGTGACCTTTACCTGCACCTGGTCCACCGGCCATAAAAACTGCTTTAAAAATATTGGGTTCATCTGTTCGTTCTGTTAGGACAACTTCATTTATTTTCATTAGCTTTCCAGTTGATGGTCCCCGTTCCTGCTCCTGTGAAAGTCCCACCAGTAACATTAGTAGTCGGTGTTTTCTTTTGCGGTTGCTTTTGCGGCGTCGTCTTCGTCTTCGTCTTTGTCTTTGTCTGTGATGCGTATTGACCTGTGCTTAGAGGTAGAATTTCATACCTACCATATGGATCACGTTGATTTACATGTATATACGACTTATTATTTGGGTTTCTCGTATCTAACCTATCAGGAAAAAGCCGGCGCCTCTGATCGGCGGTCAATCGTTGCCGTTCGGCGGTACTAACCGCACTTCTTTCACCTGTACTTCCCGAATAAACATCTCCTGGAGTATACCTACCACCTTCGCGTTTCGAAATATTCTTTGCCCTGTCCATACTCTGGCCCGCGGAATGCCACTCACTCATATCTACAAGATGTTGTACTTCATGCATTACAGTTTCCAAGCGAGGGTTCGAACCAACACCCATTTCGTCAGTCCCGCTGGCCCACGCCTCTGTCCCCTTTTCCATATTTGTATCATGAGTAACAGTAGCATTGGCTAAATGTGGGTAATTTTTAAAAACCTCTGGTGCATGTATAAAATCACTTAAAAACATACTGCCGCCGTGAGGTATTCTATTAATAATTTTATCTTCACGATTTGAAATTTCTTGCCGGGGGAGCCTATCGGCGGCCCAAAGAGTACCATGCTTGAGCCAAATATCTTCTCTACTATCGCCTCGCCTTACCGCAGCTTCTGCGTTTCTTAATTCATTCGGATTCCAATCTACCCTCGCATTTGGGCCTATGAAAGTAGTTACTTTTATTTCGTCGCCGGTAAATACATCGGATGTATTATTAGACCCGCCGGCGGGTAATGGTGGCAGGCGAGGCTGAATCTTTTTATTTATAATTTCATTAATACGCATATAACTATTTATTAAACGTGCTTATAGAATATATGTAATCCTATTTGTTTTGTTTTAGCAAGGCGTTTGGCCCATCTAGGAGAAACGTATGTAGCATGATAATGTGTTGCACCATCGATGGGGTCTGCATATTTGTTTAATACAAGAATTTCATATGTAAGAGTAGTCGCTATTGCCCAACTTGTTGAATTTTTAGGAACATCACTTCGCCCATCACAATACCAACTAAATTGACATGTATTGCGTTTAGGAAAAGAAGTACCTACTAGAGTTGGACCTTCTTTAACTACATCGCATATTGTACTGGGATATCTTTTACCTTTTACTCTATTTAAAACTACAAAGGCAACTGCTACCTGTCCTTCTATGTTTTCACTTCGTGCTTCCCAATATATATTTTGTGCTAAACAATAAAATTCTTCATTTGCTAGTTCTTGATCAAAATTTGAAGGTGCATACACTTCCTTAATAGGATGAAACATAGACAACGATATAACAAACGCTAATAAATATTTTTTCATTCTTGGCAATATACCGAGCAGTATAAAATTGATATTGTAGTAATTATCAAAATTATTGAAAGAACCCATACATGTCCCTTCTTTTCTAGGAACTTACCAATCCATTCAATGAACATTACTTGAGCCAGTGATCGGGGCCTTTACGTATTTGGTAACGAAAGTTTTCATTACCAATTTTTTCGTTCAAATTGTTGCGATGAATCTTTGCCTGTTCTTTACTATCAAAGTATATATCCTCTACAGCCTTTTCACCTTTTTGACTGGTATCTATTACTTTGTATAATAGAGGCGTATCAGGCTCTACTTCTGGATCTACAAATACAAAAGCCATAGGCTCAAATTCCTTCTTTTCAGTCATATTAGTATTTCCTTATATTAAATTAACATTATATACATATTATAACACCAAGAACTCTTGCTGTCAACCATTATATATTGGTGCCCCGGGAGGGACTTGAACCCCCACTCCCTTTCGAGAACTAGGACCTAAACCTAGCGTGTATACCAATTTCACCACCGGGGCTATTCATTAACCTCCCATGGAATCATTAGAATTCCACATTTTTTGTACGATTGGTTCTTTTCGTATTGTTGATCCTATAGGTAATGCGTTTGCTGTATCTCTTGCCGAAGTATCTATTTCATAAACAGGAGGCTTACACTTTCTAAACTTTCCTGTTTTAGACATTGTTTTTGTAAACCCTAAAGACTTACTATTATACTCTCCTCCAAACACTTCCCAAATATGCGGATCTAAAAGTTTATATCCTCTACGATTGCATGTACTATAAAACATTTTA
>Ga0310123_10002756_pt1 | contig 13847 bp, 11 predicted proteins | sample CB6_AW_1057_MG_FD_203505 | JGI IMG/M metagenome (GOLD analysis project Ga0310123, IMG submission 203505) | Marine microbial communities from Western Arctic Ocean, Canada - CB6_AW_1057 | ecosystem: Environmental > Aquatic > Marine > Oceanic | place: Canada: Western Arctic Ocean | collected... | reverse complement strand
ACGGCGCGTGGTCCGTGGCGACGGTACTGACCGCAGCGCTTGTCAGTCCATTCCACAAAACAGGTTGGTTTCGGCGGTCGCGCAAGGGTGGGGACATCACGTACTTGGAGCCTTCAAAATAGGGCTGCTCGGTGTAACTCTTGTCGAGCAACAGATACTGGATGAGCGTCTCGACCCAAACATTGACGCCCCGACTGCGCGCCCGAAGTGCGGCGGTCAGCGACTCTTCGCAACTGGTATGCACGATGTAGGTGTGGGCACCGGTCAACTCGGCGAAAGTCATCAAGTGGTTGACCCCCTCGGCCTCGACGCGTGGAGGTCGGGAAGCGTCCTGATACTCCGGCCCGGTGCAGCCTTGAGCCAGAAGTGCCCGCTGGAGTTCCGAAACCAATGTCGCGTTTTCACAATGGGCCGTGACGATCACACCCAACTCCTTGGCCAAACGGAGCGTGTGGAACAGTGACGCATCATCGATCTCAAACGCGCCCTTGTACGCCAGAAAAATCTTAAACGAGGCGATGCCGCCTGCGACGATCTCCCGCAACTGAGCCTCGGTCGCTGCATCGTAACGGCTCACGCCCATGTGAAAGGTGTAGTCGCAAGCCGATTGTCCTTCAGCTTTCCCCATCCAGGTGGCTAGCGCTTCCGCGTGATCTTCAGTGTTGGCTGGGCACACCATCTCGATCATCGCCGTCGTCCCCCCCACCAAGGCCGCGCGACTGGCCGATTCGTGTGTGTCTTTGGAAAAAGTCCCCATGAACGGCAGATAAATGTGAACATGCGGGTCAATAAACCCGGGAAAAACGTACTTTCCGCTGGCATCAATCACCTCGGCGTCCGGCGGCGCGTCCAACTGGTGACCGATCGCCGTGATGGTCTGGTCCTCGCACCAAATGTCGGCCTGGTATTGGTCGACGGCGGTGACGATTTCCCCGTTGCGAATTAATAGGCCCATCTTTTCTTACCTCTCAGACCGCGTAAACAGCCAGTTGTACGCTTCATTGCAACGCACGAGAGGGAATCCTACAAGTCCTCCAGCGAGCAATCGACATTGTTCAGAATCCCCGATCGCCGGCAAAATAGGCTTCTCACCACCAAGCAAAGCCACGATTGCCAGCATGAACGACCAAGACCCTTTATCCCGATCAGGTGCCGGTACCCTGCAGCCGTGGAGAGGAACGACTGCACGAGATCATCTTCGAGGCGGACACACCGGCGGGCCGCGCCTTCGATGTGGAGCTGTTCGTCGCCATTGGGATTTCCATAGCGGCCGTCATGTTGGAAACCGTCGAGTCGATCAGCAACATTTGGGGCCCGGAGTTACGGGATTTGGAAGGGTTGCTAACGCTGCTGTTCACGATCGAGTACGCGCTACGAATTATTTGCGTAAGTAGGCCCTGGCGCTACGTCTTCAGTTTCTTTGGCGTCATCGATTTACTGTCGATATTGCCAACCTATCTCGTCTTAGGAATTGGTTGGTTTGGTCTCGACTTCGCCTCAGGGGATGAGATGTCTTCGTTGGTCGTGATTCGCAGCCTACGTCTGCTCCGCGTCTTCCGAGTTCTTAAGCTGGCCCAATATCTAAGCGAAGCCCGTGCATTAATGAAGGCCTTCCGACAGGCCAAAGCCAAGATAACCGTCTTTTTTCTTTTCATCATGCTCCTGGTCCTAATCTTGGGCTCGATGATGTACGTGATCGGGGAACCAGCAGGAGGATTTACTAGCATCCCCCGCGGGGTGTACTGGGCAATCGTGACCATGAAGACGGTTGGTTACGGCGATATCTCCCCGAAAACGAACGCGGGCCAGGCGTTAGCCGCATTGGTCATGCTGACCGGATATAGCGTGATTGTCGTGCCCACAGGATTGGCGGCAGCCCACCTGTCCGGTCAAACCCGCTCGTCGATCAGCACCCAAGTTTGCCGCAGCTGCAGTCGCGAAGGGCACGAGACCGACGCGACGTACTGCAAGTACTGCGGCGAACGCCTCTAGAACGATCCTTGGCCAGTGGGCCGGGCCAGGGAGGTGCCGATCGCCGACATTTGCTACGATGGACGTGTATCTGAATATCCGTTTTCACAAATCCAGGTGAGCATCAATGGCTTCCCCCGCCTTCGACCGACTTGACAAAGCCTTCCAACAGGGCGGCATCGACGAAACGCTTTCCCAGTTAACCGCCCATCTCCGCGTCGAAAAAAAATATCACGAGCTGTTTGAGGCTCGCAAAATGCAGCTGCGCCGAAAACTCGGGCTATCCATCTTTGCCCAAGATAGCCGCTCACTGTCGCCCGAGCTGCGTGACCAGTTTGAAAAAGGGTTGCTGGAAGTCTGTCGCGAGGTCGGCATGCTGCTGTTGAAGAACCACCAGATTCGCGAAAGCTGGATGTATTTGCGAGCGCTGGACGAAGATGAGCTGGTCCGCCAGACCCTAGGCGAGCTAGACGTTCCAGAAGATCACAACGATGAGCTGGTCGAGCTGCTATTCCATGAGGGACTGGACCCAATTCGTGGATACCAGTTGGTGCTTGCTCAGCATGGCACGTGCAATGCCATCACGGCGCTCGATGGGCGAATCAGCGGATTGCCGGCCGACGCGAAAACGGCCACCACGGGCGCCTTGATCGACCATATTTACGAAGAACTCTTGGCCAACGTCCGGGGACACATTCAGCGCGAAGAAGGTACAGCGTCTGAGGACGACAACCTCAGCCAGCTGATCCAATCGCGAGAGTGGTTGACGAAGGATGGGAACTACCATGTCGACACCAGCCACCTTTCTTCCGTCGTGCGGCTGGCCCGATATGCCGACGATCCCACCAAATTGGGTCGCGCTCGAGAGCTGGCTGCCTACGGTAAGACCCTTGAGGAGTCGCTGCAGTATCCGGGGTCGGCACCGTTTGAGGATATGTTCGCCACCCACGAACTCTATCTCGCTGCGGTCCTGGGCGAGCGGACAGATGAGGCGATAGCCTATTTCCATGACAAAGCGGAAGCAACCGACGCGTATCATGAGGGAACGCAGGCGGCGGAAGTCTACGTCGAACTGTTGCTCCGTTGTGGACAAGGGGAAAAGGCGATCGCCGAATCCATTCGACTGTTACCGCCTGGTACGCATACGACGGGGTTGGCACCTCCGTTGATTGAACTTTCCAGGCATTGCGGGCGATACGATGATTACCTGCGGATTTGTCAGAAGCAGGATGATGTACTCGGGTACGTGAGCGGTTTGGCTCTCCAACAGGAATCGACGCCGAATCTGGCTACTGCCGAGGATGCTGGCAACGAAGGCGGTGAATAAAAAAACCGGCCTTCCTCGCTATTTGAGGAAGGCCGGTTGGTATCTATTCAAGCTCAACTTGGCCTAGCGCTACATTGGCCTAGCGAATGGCGCTGGCCCTGATGATGCGAGTGTTAGGCAAGAAGGCCGACGGATCAACGACGGGCGCCGGTGGTACCTGCGAGGCTTCCTCAACGACTTCGGCCTCTAATACGGGAGCGGCTTCGCCTTCAGCGGGAGCAGCAGCACCCCCTCCGTCGCCACAGCAGCCATCGCCACAGCAGCCATCGCCACAGCAGCCATCGCCACAGCAGCCATCGCCACAGCAGCCATCGCCACAGCAGCCATCGCCACAGCAGCCATCTTCACAGCCACAGCTGGCTTCGCGGCAGCAGCAACGCCGACGCGAAATGAGCTTGCCAAGCAGTCCGCCGCAACCCCAAGCGCTTTCGCAACCGCAGGAGGGCTCGCAACAGCCATTGCCACAGCAGCCGTCTTCACAGCCACAGCTGGCTTCGCGGCAGCAGCAACGCCGACGCGAAATGAGCTTGCCAAGCAGTCCGCCGCTGCCACAACCGCAGCCGCTCTCGCAACCGCAGGAGGGCTCACAACCGCAGGAGGGCTCGCTACCGCAGGAGGGCTCGCAACCGCAGCAAGGATCGCTACAGCCATCGCCACAGCAGCCATCGCCACAGCAGGTGTCTTCGCAACCGCAGCAGGGATCGCCACAGCAGCCATCGCCACAGCAGGTGTCTTCGCAACCGCAGCCGGGATCGCCACAGCAGCCATCGCCACAGCAGGTGTCTTCGCAACCGCAGCAGGGATCGCCACAGCAGCCATCGCCACAGCAGGTGTCTTCGCAACCGCAGCCGGCTTCACAACAGCCATCGCCAGCCAGCAGGCGAGACAGGAGACCACCGCCGCCACAACCACCGCAGCAAGCGTCGCCGCAGCAGCCATCGCCGCAACAGCCATCGCCGCAGCAGCCATCGCCGCAGCAAGTGTCTTCGCAACCGCAGCCGGCTTCACAACAGCCACCGCCACCAAACAGGCGAGACAGGAGACCGCCGCCGCCGCAACCACATCCGCTTTCGCAGCCACAGGAAGGTTCGCAGCAGCCGCCATTTCCACAGCAGCCATCACCACAGCCGTTGCCGCAGCAGCCATCGCCGCAGCAACCATTACCACCGTCTTCGCAGCCGCAGCCCGGGTCGCAACAATCCGAGTTGCAGGAGCAGCCGCTAACCATGTTTTCGAGTAGTCCAGCTTGACTACCCTGGGCACACAAACCCAAGCTCAGCAAGAGCATTGCCACTAATAGGTTCCATCTCATCGACCAACGTCTCCTTTTGCGTCGGAACTGGGGGGACACCCGCAGCGCGTATAGCCAAGTCCTATCCCAAAGATGAAACCGCTTTTGGCGGATTTCACGTGGTAACGTCGACGGGTGGGAGCACCGGGCTACGGGGCCAAGTGCCATTCGTCTGGTTGGTGTATTTGGGGTAGGACCAGGTTTAGGCTGGAGGTTTTTAACCCACAGTTCACTCGGAATCGTACGACCGGCTGAGGCCGAGCCAATCTTTGGCTCGAAAAGTCCGTCCGTCAGCCCGCCGCGGTCTCCGGAGCCCCTGGTCGGCACCGGATCTATCGCAAGCGTTATTTTCGGTATCGGACTAAGGAATGGCACCGCTTGAATATTCGGAAGCAATTTTCACCAAGTGGTTTAGATCGACTTTTGTGCCGAAAATTCCGTATTCGGAGCCTGGTTAAACTTTGCCGATTAATCAGCCGGCTCTGGCCCAGGTAATCCTGACCCGGGTAATCCTGGTTGTGGATTCTAGAATCCAACTCTGGTAGGATGCGGACTCCAAGATACGTCGCTTTCCTCGCAGCAGCTGCAGATTCAGTGGGCGCAGGGCTTTCCAATTCCGGGCCCGACGGTTTCGGCAGGTCGGTGGGTCTCGCCATGAGACATCCCTATCAACGCATCCAAAACCATCTGCAAGATATCAAGATATGAAATCACTACCTCCCAAACCGTTACTACGAATGAGTCGGCGGTTGATCGTTCCATTGGTCCTGGTCACCTGGCTGACGATCGACAACCCAAAGCAGCTTGTGGGGCAAGAGGTCGATCCGTTGGATTGGACGTTTTGGCGGGGTCCCGAATACAACGGGATTTCGCGAGAAACGGGCTTGATCAACGATTGGGATCCACGTGCCGGAGATGGTAGCAACGTACTTTGGCAGCGAGACGATCTGGGGGGGCGCAGTACCCCCGTTGTCATGAACGGGCGGCTTTACACCATTTTGCGTGCTGATCCTGGAACGCCAATCGAAGGAGAACGAGTCGTTTGCCTGGACGCCGACACCGGCAAAATGATCTGGGAGAACCGCTTTAACGTCTATCTCTCGGATGTGCCCGATACGCGTGTGGGGTGGTCATCGTGTGTGGCCGATCCACAAACCGGGCACGTCTACGCCCTGGGAGCCTGCGGCATCTTTCAATGCCTCGATGGGGAGACAGGGGGAAAAATTTGGGGCCTGCCCTTGCACGAACGGTTTGGATTGTTGAGCACCTACGGTGGCCGCACGAACTTTCCGGTCATTTGCGAGGACCTCGTCATTATTAGTTCCATCGTGATCGGTTGGGGCGAGATGGCCAAACCGGCTCATCGATTCATTGCCTTCGATAAACGGACGGGCGAGGTTGTCTGGTTCCGCGGCACGACTTTGCTCCCCTATGATACAACTTACAGCAGTCCCACGCTCACCGTGCTAGGCGGCCAATTGGCGCTAGTCTTCGGCTCTGGCGATGGAGCTGTCTGGGCCCTGCAACCGCGAACGGGAAATCCGATTTGGAACTTTCGGTTGTCTCGCCGAGGTCTGAATGTGGCGCCGTTGGTCGTCGACGATCTGGTCATCACTGGTCATTCCGAGGAGAACATCGACAGCACCGAACAGGGCACCGTGGTCGCGATCGACCCGGCGGACCAGTCAGGCGACATCACGGACTCGGGCGAGCTCTGGCGGCACTACGAGCTGATGGCTGGCAAGAGTTCTCCCATTTCCGTAGACGGTCAATTGTTTGTCTTTGATGACCGGGCCAAGCTACACGTATTCGACGTGGAAACGGGAGACCCGATCGGCGATCGCATTTCCCTGGGAACGGTGATGCGATCCAGTCCGTTGTACGCCGACGGCAAGATTTACGCGATCACGGCTAACGGCCGCTGGTACATTCTCGAACCGGACGCCGACGAAGGGGCTGTCAAACTTAGCAGCGGCAGATTGCTCCAGGGCGAAGAATCCCATGCCTCGCCGATCTGCTCGCACGGGAAGATCTACATCCAGACGACTGGCCGGCTATATTGCCTCGCGGACCCCAACAAAACTTCTGGAGCCGAACCCCCACCAGAGGCGCCGACAGAAGACGATGTGAACTCCGACCGCCAGGCGGCTTATTTACAAATCAACCCCGCTGAAGTCTTGCTTTATCCGGGCGACACCCAATCGTTCACCACCCGGACGTTTAATCGCCGCGGTCAATTTCTCAAAGAAGTCCAGGCCACATTTCGGCTGGATGGCAGCGGTACAATCACGCCTGAAGGCCGGTTTCAAGCGGCCAAATCGGGACATTCGGCGACAAAAATTCATGCCGACATCGACGGATTGGTCGGCACTGCTAGAATACGCACGGTCCCGCCGCTCCCCTGGGAATTCGATTTCGAAGCATCCTTTGATCCGGGGAGCAAATTGGGCCAGCCGCCGATTACCTGGGTTGGCGCCCGCTATCGGCACGTGATTCGTCGCGACGGTGACAACCAACACATGGTCAAAGTCACGACCATTCCCAAGGGAACACGGAGTCGGTGTTGGTTCGGCCATCCGGAAATGTCCAACTACACCATCCAGGCGGATATTCGAGGATCGCTCAAGGACAACAAAATGCCGGATATCGGGCTGATCGCCCAAGGCTACACTTTGGACTTGCAGGGGGCCAACCAAGCGCTGCAAATTCGTAGTTGGGTACCCCAGTTGCGAATGGCCAACACGATTGATTTTCCCTGGGAACCTGATCGCTGGTATACCATGAAGCTCCGAGCTGAAGTCGCCAATGAGCGGGCAACATTACGAGCCAAGGTCTGGCCACGAGAGGAAGCGGAACCTGATGATTGGATTGTCGAGGCCGTGGACGAGTCTCCCAATCTGGCGGGTAGCCCAGGCCTCTTTGGAAATGCCAAGGATGCTGAAATCTTCCTGGACAATATTCGCGTAACTGCAAACGGAAACTAAAGAATCATGTCTAGTACGGAACCAAAAAACGCGGGGAAGGTTGCAGAAGTAGATAACGTTGGCTCGACGCCGAACACCAAGAAATGGCTAGTGTTAGCCGCAGCTCTGTCAGGGTTCCTCTTGGGAGCCGCACTCGTGGCGGTGCTGGACAAAGTTGCGCGGGCCGCCGGACCGAAGTTCGACGCCGTGGCGCAAACCGAGTCAGTGGTCACCTTGAAACCGGTCGTTACCGAAGCCAGCTTGACGGGCGATTGGCCACAATGGGGTGGCACCCCGCAACGCAATAATGTCCCGATCGGCCAAAACATTCCCATCGATTGGGACATTGGCGGATTCGATCGTAAAACGCGCCAGTGGCAGTCTGAAAAGGCACGCAATATTGGCTGGGTCGCCCCTGTCGGGAGCCAGACTTATGGCAATCCAGTGGTCGCCGACAGGCAGATCTACGTGGGAACCAACAACGGCGCTGGTTATCTGGCACGATACCCGGCCGACGTGGATTTGGGATGTCTCCTTGCCTTTGGCACCGACGACGGATCTTTTCTGTGGCAACACTCCAGTGAAAAACTTTTCACCGGGCGTGTCCATGATTGGCCCCGACAGGGAATTTGCTGTGCGCCGCTCGTGGAGCGGGATCGCTTGTGGTTTGTGAGCAGTCGGGGCCTGGTGGTTTGCCTGGATACCAAAGGGTTTTACGATGGCGAGGATGACGGCCCCGTAGAGGCGGGGTTGGTTACGCTCTTTAAGGAATCCCCCGACCTCGACCGATCGCTGGCCCAAGGAACACTTCCGCCAGCTTTTCGTGAATTGCTTTTGCAGGCCGGTGTCCCGGTCGCCAATCGTGTCCGCGTCAAGAAAATCGAAGAAAACCAGATTTGGGAGCTGGAATTTCGCGTCAAAAAAGACAAGCTCTCCTATGTGGTAAATCGTGAAGGCGACTCGCTAGTAGTTCGATCTGGTAAACACGGCGAAGAGGGGGACACGATCCTGGCCACACCAGTTGCGCTGACCGCCGGTTTAGATGAGGGATCGATCTCCCCGGCGCTGCGTGCCCTGCTGATGCAGCGAGGCATGGAGGTGGGTGATGATGCCAAGGCCAACTCGGTGTCCTCTCGCCAATGGCAAGTGTCGGCAAATATCAACGGACGCTCCCGCGAGATCGAGATTGGCATGCAAGGACCGAATCTCATCGCCCGCAAACGGATCACCATCGATGATCTCGAAGAGGCCGACGTCGTGTGGAGCTATGACATGATGGCGGAACTTGGTGTTTCGCAACACAACATGTGCAGCTGCAGCGTTACGGCACATGGGGACATCCTGTTTGTCAACACATCCAATGGCGTCGATGAATCCCACATCAACATCCCAAACGTCAAGGCTCCCAGCTTTATGGCGATGAACAAACAGACCGGGGAGGTGTACTGGACCGACAATTCGCCGAAAGAGAACATCCTGCATGGCCAATGGTCCTCGCCCACCGTGGCGGTTATTGGCGGCGAGGCGCAGGTGATTTTTGGCGGAGGTGACGGTTGGGTCTACAGTTTCCGCGCCGACGAGGGTAGTAACGGCCAAGGGGAACTGCTCTGGAAGTTTGACGCCAACCCGAAAACCTCCGAATGGATCCTGGGTGGACGAGGAACACGAAACAATATCATCGCCACACCCGTTGTCTATAAGAATCAAGTCTACGTTGCCGTGGGCCAGGATCCAGAGCATGGTGAAGGAATCGGCCATGTGTGGTGCATCGATCCGACGCGGCGCGGCGATGTCAGCCCGGAACTGGCAGTCCACGTCGATGACCGCACCAAGCTGATTCCGCACCGGCGTTTGCAGGCCGTTGTCGAACGGGACGGAGAACTGGCCATCGACAATCCTAACTCAGCGGCCATCTGGCATTACAAACAATTTGACCAGAATGGCGATGGAGAATTTCAATTTGAAGAGTCCATGCACCGTAGCTGCGGTACCGTGGCGATCAAGGACGATCTGCTCTACATCGCCGACTTTAGCGGATTGTTCCATTGTCTGGATGCCATGACGGGAGAAGTTCACTGGACCTACGACATGCTTGCTTCCGCCTGGGGATCACCCTTAATTGTTGATGGTAAGGTTTATATTGGAGATGAAGATGGGGACGTCGTCATCTTTAGACTGACCTCCGAGCGCCACGATCCTATGGCGGAACTTAACATGGCCAACTCTGTATACAGCACGCCGATCGTGTCCCACAACGTGCTGTACATTTCCAACAAGACCCATTTGTTTGCCATCTCGGCCGACGCTTCAAAATGATGGTTTGGAGGAACACCTGGCTATGACCAAACGACTGTTGGATGTTGGCAACTGCGATCCGGATCACTCGTCGATTTGCGACATCGTGGCATCCCACTTTGACGTCACGGTAACTCGCGCTCACGGACCGGAAGACGCGTTGGCATCGTTGCGATCCCAGTCCTATGACTTGGTCACGATCAATCGTTTGATGGATCGCGATGGCGGGGAGGGTTTGGAGATCATCAAAACCATCAAATCCGACCCGGCGCTGGCCGATGTGCCCGTCATGATGATCACCAACTTTGAAGATCATCAGGCGCTAGCCGTGGACCTTGGCGCTGAGCTGGGCTTTGGAAAATCCAAAATCGGTGTGCCTGAAACGATCGAAAAGCTACGAACGTTTCTGGCGTGAATTAACTTCATCCCGACAGTAGGAAATGGTTGACGGCGAACGTGATACCGCCGATGACCAGCCCCAAGAGGACCCCCAGCAAAAAGTTGAGGACAGAGAAAGTGGAGCCAAAAAGGCCACTGTTGAAAATCAATTGGTAGAGGATGACCGTCATATTAAAGCCAATGAAGGGCGGTATGAGTTTGGCTTTGAGATTTTCGTCCATGCCAACACTACTCTTCAACGACTTCTTTGACCCGTTGGACGAAGTGCGGTGACTTTCCAGATTTGCCCAGCTGCTCGGCCTTTTTCTCTGCCTGCTTGCGCTCGTTGAACTCGTACAACGCGACGCGCCTGAGCGATTGGTTGAAGACACCCCAGAACAGCTTCATCCGCACTTCACTAGCTGCTTTTTTGCGGCTCTTTCGCTTGGCGGGCGCCTTTTTGGCTTTGACACCACTGGCGGCCTCGGCCTCGGCCTCCGCTCGTAATTCTTTTCGATTAACGACTTTACGTGCCATGAAAACGTGCCAGCCATTGGAGAAGGGGTACGCCACATTCCACCGCGAAACGCGACAGGTTTGTAGTATACCGAAACGGCTCCGGTTCGACCACCTGCCTTTGGGCGCCTGCCTTGGGACGGGCCAAATCCAATAATCCTGGCAAAGCTTGACGGTTGTCGGGCAAATGATCGGCCATGGGCACCTTTCTCCCAACGCCGTTTGCCGCGTCGAGGGACGAGCGATAGCATGGCGGTAGGCGAATTCCCTCCTGGAGACTCCCGGTTTGTCCCAACCTCAACCCACCCCGAACGTCTTGAAATGCCCGCATTGTGGGACCGGGGTCAAGGTCCGCCCTGACGACCGGGGAACGCGTCGAGCCTGTCCTAGCTGCGGCAAAGGGATCGCTGTCGGGACACCATCTTTACCGGCTGGCCAGTCGCCCGATGCGGTGGACACCAACAAGCGTCCACCGAAGCGACACCCTGACGTGCCTGTCGTCTGCCGGCTATGTGGAACACGGACCTACGCATTCCCCGAGCAAATCGGCCAATCCATACCCTGTCCGGACTGCACCACTCAGAATATCGTCGAGGCTCGGAAACCGAAACAGCAACAGAAACGTTGGGACGCCGTCAAATTAAACGACGGGGATGACCTGCGGCTGAGCGAAGACGTCGATCAACCCGATCCCGAGAAAAATCGGTCTTTTCGGATTATCTGCCCACGGTGCCAATCGCAGCTTCACATCCACGTCGACCAGGTTGGCGAGACGGTTACCTGTTCCGACTGCGATTTGGTCATGGAGGTGCCCAAACCGCCACGGCCAAAATCGAAAACGCGACTGGATTGGGAAGATCCAGGACTGGACATCGGCCCGCCCGAAACAACCGATTTGCCCAAAGTAAACGCCGATGCCTTGCTTTCCCAAGCGGATGACGAGCTGCAGGAACTGGAGCGAGCCAAACCGGTTCCGCCCAAGCGCCCGTTTGATGATGGCGTCTATACGTTTCCCTTTCGATTGGCCGTCTTGCCGTTGACCGCAGTGTTCTGCTTCCTGGCGTGTGCGATTGCCATGCTACGTGCGGCTGGTATGGAAATGGAAGGGCCAGCCATGGTCGTCGGGCTACTTCTAACGATGGCCGCGGGTCTACTGGCACTTGTTCTGTTGATCTTTGGCTCTGTATGTTGCCTGGCCATTTTGGAAGAAACATCGCGCTGCGTTGATCAGATCAAAGAGTGGCCACCGTTTGATATTGGTTTTTGGGGATGGAATACACTCTTTGTGGTGTCGGCGATCGCGGTGAGTCTGCTGCCATGTCTGCTCTTCGAACTCGTTTCGAAACATGCCTTGGTGGTGGTTGGTCCAGTCTTCTTGTTTATGCTGTTTCCAATTGTGCTGCTAGGCGAAATGGAGAGCAATTCGCCAGGTTTTCCCTATTCGGCTCAGATCATTCGTAGCCTGAGGGAGCTGCGATCGGCCTGGATGAGTTTTTATATGAGAGTGTTCCTGATGGCGTTGTTGCTTCTGTTGCTCGGTTGGGCCTGCTGGTACCAGCAATTCGAACCAACCCTGGTGCTCATTACCGCATGCCTGGCTGCGATTATGTCGATCATCTACTTTCGCCTGCTTGGCCGATTGGCCTGGGTGATCAGCGAACAACTGGAAATCGAAGAGGATTCGGAAGCAGACACCGAGGATCCCTTGGCACCCAAGCTCCCTGGTGCCACGTCAGCCTGACGTCAGTTGATGGGGGTGGCCCCCGGTGGAGGCGTACCCCCACCTTCGTGAACGTAGGACGTGCGCATATCCGCGTATTGTTGGGCTGCTGGCAGCTCTTCCGACTCGATTTGCTCCCCCTGGCATTGCTTGAACAGCCGCGCCAGATAGGGTCGGCAATATCCACATCCGGTGCCGGCGCCGTAACAGTCGCTTAATTGGGCCACGCGTTGCGGCCGCTCAATGCGGATGTAATTCTCCACCTTGCGACGAGTTACGTGGAAACAGAGACAGAGTTCCTCGTCAAGTTGCATCGGACTTATTCTCAGTTGCGGTTGCCAGGTGCCAGGCGACGCGGCAGGCGTTCTCAAACATATGCAGATCAAGCGCTTCGCTGACCGTATGTTGGTTTAGTTGCCCACAACCAAGTGTAACTGTCGGGATCCCGTGAGCAAACATCCAATTGGCGTCCAACCCGCCGTTGGTGATCGCCAAATCTGGTTCTTGGCCGAGCGACTCCAACGCGGCGGCGGCCACCTGGACACATGGTTCACTGCGGTCCAGGAAAAAGGCTTCATAGTCAAGCTGGCCCGAAAATTTGACGCTTCCTCTTTTGCCTTGTGCGTTTCTGACCAGCTTGACAGCGCGCCGAAATGCCTGCTCAATCTCGCGAACGATCCTCTGGCGAAACTTGGGATCATGGCTGCGCGCTTCGGCTTTGACGACTACCTGGTCGGTAACGACATTTGTCGCATCTCCGCCATGGATGATCCCTACGTTACTGGTTCCTGCTTTGCCATGCTTGTGGATCAACCCGTGCCATCCGTTCTGGTGCAAGTCGGCAATGGCCACGCTAGCGATTGAGATCGCGCTGATCCCCTTGTCAGGGGCACCCCCGGCGTGGCTGGCAAGTCCGCGGATCTCGATTTCCATTCGGTATCCGCCGGTAGCGCCAATCGTCAGTTTGTGTGCCGCGCCCCCATCCCAATTGAAGGCCAACGACGGTTTTCCCAGCATCCCCAGTCGCACGAGGCGCACGCCTTGCAAGCCATTTTCCTCCTGGATGGTCCACAAGAAGGTCAACGGCGGATGGGGCGCTGCCAACCGTTGAAGCTCGCGTGCAACAAACAGCGTCACCGCCACCCCTGCCCTGTCGTCTGCCCCCAGCCCACTCTTCGGATTGGCGGAGTGAACCATCCGGCCACGGCGCACCGGTTGGCTTCCCAAGCAGATGGGCACGGTGTCCATGTGAGCCATCAACATTCGTCGAGGCCCGCGCAGACTGCCGGGAACCTTATAAGCCAGGTTTCCGGTATCGCCCTGAATGGGCGTCCGACGCTGGGCACGGTCCACGGAAAAAGCGGATGGCGTGGCACCCACCTTTTC
>Ga0310123_10002754_pt1 | contig 13851 bp, 12 predicted proteins | sample CB6_AW_1057_MG_FD_203505 | JGI IMG/M metagenome (GOLD analysis project Ga0310123, IMG submission 203505) | Marine microbial communities from Western Arctic Ocean, Canada - CB6_AW_1057 | ecosystem: Environmental > Aquatic > Marine > Oceanic | place: Canada: Western Arctic Ocean | collected... | reverse complement strand
TCGTTGCTTTGGTCGTCGGCAACGGCTATACTAACGTCGCTTCGAGCCTAGCTCAACTCCGAAGGCATCTGGAAGATATCAGGGGCTTTTTCCCGATGCAGAGCAGGCTCTAAGGCGTCATGCCCAAGCGCGAACGGTCGTTCTGCGCCCACCTAACCCCTTTGAAGGATTCCGATGAGAAGTAAATCTGCCCCGATTTCAGCCCTTGTGAAGTTCAGCCTGTTTTTTCTTCTTGCGTTCAGCGCAGAGGCCGTAGAGGTCGCCATCATGCCGACCTTCGACGCCCAGCTTCTGCCCGGAGCGGATTTCCCGTTGGGTGACGGATCGGAAACGCTGACGATCGACGGCGGTACTGCCCCCTTCACTACCTATCCGATCGAGGATATTCTGGCCGAGTTTCCGCTCGATCAAATCCCGATGGGTGCGATCATTTCCTCTGCCCAACTGATGCTTGACTCCACGACTCCATCCTTTCAGATGACAGTCATCGAGGTGCTGGGTTATGAGGGTGACGGTCTCGCTTCCCTTTCGGACGAGGACATCAACACGACGCTGATTGGCATGAGCGATCCTGTAGATAGCAGTTCAGACATAAACATTGATCTGAACAGCACGTTTATTGAGTCGCTCCTGGGCAGTGCCTCACACGTTGGATTACGGTTATCCAGCTCTGCAGAGGACACTGAGCTCACTATCATTGCCAGCGAATCGATCACCGGCGTCCCACCGAAGTTGCTGCTAGAGTACTCGCTCCTTGCCGGTGATATGAACGGTGACGGGGTCGTCGACGAAGAAGACGCCGCACTATTCGTTCAGGCGTTGACCGACCGGGCGGCTTATGATATGGCATTTCCGCTTATTAACGCCGACATCGTGGGTAACGTGAACCTGGACGGTCAGTTCGATTTTGGCGATTTGGTCTCGTTCAATGGTTTGTATGCCAGTGGCTTTGCGTCTGCATCCGCCGTGCCGGAGCCTGGTGTACTCGCGATGATGGCCTGGGGATGGTTAGGGCTCTGTTTGAGGAGCAAGCGCAGACGAGGTTGTGACCGGGCGTAAGGCCAGGTGGTCTGACGCCGACACTAAAAAGGTTCTGGGGCGGCTTCGGGGCTGAACGTCGACTGGTCGGTGATCAACGTTGGCAGCGGTGTCGGGCGTGGGTGGCCGGTTGGAAGGACAGTGTCGGGCGGGGATGCGTCGCGCTTGCCGATCTCGTACAGCTCGCGGCTGAAGAGGCGTCCGTACCATCGGTAGACATCGATCAGTTGGCCGGCATCGAATGCCAGGGCTGCCGTGTCGAGATCCGCTTCCAGTTGGCACGTCTTTTCGACATGTCCCTGATAGGTCTCGGCGAAGCTGGCGCCGGTAAGGCATTAGGCGAAGATCTTGCCCCGCTGGCGTAACGTTTCGATCTCTGCAAACGGGCCGACGGTGGTGGTTTCCAAAACCCTCTCGCCTTGAAGAATGGTGATCATTGCGCAGGCTGGCGTATCCAGTATGTAACAAAGTGTGGTGAATGTGGTGCCGTCGCTGTTGAGAAAACATCGGCCGTAAAGGCCGACCGGTTGGGTGCCTTCTTCAAAGTGTTCGCGCGCACCGTAAGGAAGCTTGGCTGGATGAAGTTTTTCGAAAACGTATTCGCGATGCGTACGCTTGAGCTTCTCGATTTTCCGTGACTCAATGTGTTGCTCCACCAGGCCCTGGACAAGCCAGACTGGGAACATAATCGGTCCGATCAGCAGGACAACAACACAGGCACCCAGTTTGGCCCATCCTGGGAGTTGGGCGACCGAGAGGCTCCATTCGGCATCTTCGCCCCATGCTATGGCGATACAGGTCCCGATCCACGTCAGGATGACGTAGCCGCCAAGCGCGTATAGCAGAGTATTGGTCATTAGCCGAAAATCTCCAGGAGGCAAGTGGGCCGGGGACCGTGGCGCTACTGGAAAGTGTAGATCACAGGGCGGCAAAGATGTCGGGGCAGCGGGTTGTGGCCGGGGCATACGCTACGCCCCAGCGTCCTGTCATCAGATCGAGGTGGCTTAGCGCCAGTCGATGTGCGAAAATGGATACATCGATAAGGGTGGGAAAAAGGTTAGATCGCGTTTTACCAAAGTGTAGCGGGATAAACCCTGTATTTACCGATCCAACACGTCGCCGCGTCACAACACGTATGTGCAACTTGCACTAAGGAGTAAGACATGCAGTTTTCGGCTTGGCACAAATTCAGGCAGTGGCTGGAAATTCGCCAGAAGATCGCCGCGGCGGCCGGGGTCGTGTCGCTAGCACCGTACGAAGATTATCGGTGCCTAAAGTTCCGTAGAGAACGTGGCGTGTTGTTTGTTACGATCGATCATCCGCCGCTGAATCTCTTGGACCAGGGACTGTTGGAAGAGTTGGGCCGCATAGCGACGGATATTGCTCGGGACGACGAGGTGTTGGTGGCCGTCTTCGACAGCGCCGATCCCGATTTTTTCATTTCCCATGCCGACGTGAGAGACATCGAAAATATGCCCAGGGTGGCGCCGCCGAAGCCGACTTCGCATCAAGGGACGTACGCTCTTTACGATCGGTATAGGAAATTATCGAAGGTTACCATCGCCCGGATCGAGGGAGTGGCACGAGGTGGCGGCAGCGAGTTTGCTTTGTCGCTCGATCTGCGGTTTGGCGCCATCGGAAAGGCGGTGTTGGGTCAGCAAGAGTTGAGCGTGGGGTTGATTCCGGGCGGTGGTGCGACACAGTGGCTGCCCCGGCTGATCGGGCGGGCGCGAACGCTGGAGGTGTTGCTCTCGTGTGGCGACTACCCGGCGGAACTTGCCCAGCAATATGGCTATATCAACCGCGCTGTGGATCCGAAACATATCGGCTCGGTGGTTGACGATTTGGCGTATCGGATCGCCACGTATCCTGCCGAGGCGATCGCGCGGATGAAGCGTGCGGTGCAGGCGTCCGAATTGCCGTTGGACCAGGGACTGTTGGAAGAAGCACACCTATTTAATCAGGCCGTGGCCAGTGACGTTGCGCGGCGGCGGATGGCGAAGTATTTTGAGTTGGGCGGCCAGACACGCGAGGTGGATCTTGATATGAACTTTATGGCGGATATCTTGGCAAAGATTCAGTAGCGTAGACGTTCTACTTCAGCGAAGTGGGATAGGCACGAATAACCGAGCGAAGCTGGCGGGCAACTCAGTGAATGTCCAGGCTGAGTCCAGGTAATGAACTTGTGGCACGGCCGATAGGGTTGGCTTGACCTCATGTCCGTGCGACTCGCACTAGGGTTTTCGTAACCGTTGTATTTTCTCAAAATGGCCAAAAAAATTGTCTTATTGCGGCTGATTGAGTTCGTACCGCCGCATGGCACCAGGCATAATTTAGTTGTGTTTCTCCCACAGACTCGCCGCGATGCCGGAGTTTTTTTCAGGTTGTACGTTTGCGAAGGAGACCCTCCCATACGCACTCGCTCAAATAGGCGACGACTTGTGGTTTTAGTCATTGGCTTGGCAGCTTGTTTTTTCATGGTTGTGCCAGACGTTTCTTACGCGAAACCGGGTGGTGGTCATGGCGGCTCCCGTGGCGGTGGCAGCCATGGAGGCGGTCACAGTTTCAGCCGTGGTGGCGGTGGACATAGCAGTGCCGGTCGAAGTTTCAGCCGCGGTGGCGGTGGACACAGCAGTGCCGGTCGCAGTAGTCACAGCGGCGGCCGAAGCAGCAGTAGTTATCGCGCACACAGCAGTAGCCGCGCAAGCAGTGGCCACCCCAGTTACCGTGGCGGTCACCAGGAATATTCGGGCGGCAAATCTGCGAGATCGTACACTCTAAGCTCGGGCAACTACGTCACCCGTTCCAAGGGGTCCTCAGGTTCACATAATCGCAGTTACACGTACGATGGCGGCGGTCACAAATCGCACCAGGGCGGACACTATAAGAAGTACGTGTATTCCGGCGGCCATCATGACGGGCACTATAACACGTATTCGTACCGTGGCGGTCATCACGGTGGGCACTACGGGGACCACCACTATTTGAGCTTCAGTCCGTACGGCTTTGGCTACGGATACCACTCAGGTCATTTCTCCTTGTTCATCGGTCCGTACGGTTGGGGTTATCCGTCCTATGGCTATTATGGTTCGCCGTACTACTACGGCAGCTATGACGGCTATTATGACGATTCGTACTACGCGAGCGACGACTACGACGACTATGATTCAGCGGTCGCGGTCGTGCCGACGAATGAGCAGGCCGTGCCGTTTCAGGCGCGTGCCGAGCAGGCATTTCGCGCAGCGCAGTACGGAGAGGCTGTGCGGCAGTCGAACCATGCGGTGGTCGAAGACGGTCAGAATGGCTTGGTTCATCTGTTCGCCGCACAGGCGCTGTTTGCCGTGAACGACTATGACGCGGCCGCCGCGGCGATCCACCGGGGGCTAACACTGGCCGAGCGGAAAGATTGGGGATTCGTTGTCAACAACTACAAGAGATTCTACAGGAACGACGATTATGTTGCGCAGATGAATCAGCTGATCGAGGCGATCGAGAAATATCCGGAGGTTCCCAGTCTCCGATTCGTGCGCGGATACCATTACGTATTTCTGGACCACAAGAAAGCGGCGCTGAAAGAGCTGACCAAAGCGGTCGCACTGGATAACCGCAATCCCATGGCCAACGAACTATTGGCCATGGTGGGCGGACCACCTGTGGCCGACACGACAGAATCAGCCACCTCTCCGGCCCCGGCGTTGCCCGGCGCTGTAGTGCCCGCTAGTGGAATTAGCGAGGATTTGAAAGCGGAGAAGAATCCGCAGCCGTAACCGGTTGGCGAATGTCCGTTGTGTCAGAGAGCTCGTCGGCATTATGTTCTTCGCCGGTTTCGTTTGGCCGGTTGGTCCGGGCTCGACGCTGGCGGGCCGAACGCCGGCTGAGTTTGAAATCGTAGTCGGTCAGTTCCAAGTTGCTGCGACGAATCAATCGGCCGTCGGCGTCCAGTTCTTTGGACGAGTGGTAAACGACACCACCGGGGACTTTATCGCAATGCACGGCGAACGTGATGGTGGTGCCTTTGGGCGTCGTTCGCACAGTGCGTATATGCGACGTGGTTAAAATATTACCCGCGATCTTGTAGGGCATGTCGACAGCGGTCACTTGTTCGATCGTGGTTGACGACGGTGTTTTACCGTCGGTAGCGGTTGTTGTTGTTTCTCGACGAAGCGTATACGGACAGCGTTGGTCGTTGTACAAAAGTTTGGTCGTGCGGGCCTTTTCTTTGCTTGTCGACTTAACGATCCAAGTTCGACACGCGAACGGTGTGCCCTCAATGATGACGGTTTCCTCTTCCGCTTCCTCGACGTGGGTCGTTTCGCCCTCGACTTGGCCGAATAGGCCATAGGTGATCGTCTGTGGTTGTCCAGCAACCTTTCTTCCCAGGGCCTCGACCGTGGCTTCGACTTGCAACGTATAGTCGGACTGGCCGATCCGTTCAAGTGACGCGGTGGTCGTCGTCAGGTTGACGAAGTCTACCTCGCCCTGTTCGTTGATCGTTTCGATGACAACACGACAGGTCTTCCAAGTACCCGGTTCGAAGTGTGCCCAGGGGTGACGGTCTTTGGGAAAAACGGGTCTCTTCCGGGGCGTGTCTGTGGATGCTGGTTTCTCTTGGTGCGCCGGTGCTGCTCGAGACTTAGGTGTTTTTGACGGTACCTGTTCGGGCAGCGGTTCCTTTTCGGAAGTCGCTTCTTGCGCCAGCGCCAGGGACACGACGCCGCAGCACATGACAGACACGACACCTCGCAACAGGAATGTGTTTTGGGGCATGCCAAGCCTCGAGGTTTTATGAAGGCGAGAATCTTCGGTTGGGATACGGTCCGGCGCGGCAAAGGGCCCATTGTAAGTCGATCCATGCCCCACCGTCGACCGGTGGGGTAGCGGGAATGGACCGTCCGACAAATAAACGCACGATTTCAGCACCCCGGCTGCTGGCGAGCGGAGCTTCGGAATTCTCGTGACGAAGCAGCCGGGGTGCTCCCTATATACGGGGGTAGCGGAAATTTGGCGATTGGCGACGAGAGAAACCACGCCGCCCGCTGCGTCACCGGCCGAAGAGGACCCTCTTAGGAGGGGGTTTTGTGTTGCTGACCCAATAGCGGTCGCTACGAGCCGAGTGATTCGACTGCCTCGACCAGTTGCCTGTCTTGGCGGGGAAAAACGCTTCTCAGGTCCAACAGCAGGCGATCGTGGGCGACTCGGGGGATGACCGGCACAGATCCGGTCCGCAGCGCCCGGCTCAGATCGTCGACGTTTCGGCCCGCTCCTCGCAGCGCCACACACCATGTCGAGATGTCGTGCATCGGAGCCGAGCCGCCGCCAAGCTGCGAGACGTCTTCCACAGGCTCCGCCGACTCGATGGCATCACAGGCAGCCAGTTGCGGAGCGAGCCGCTCGGCCCGGTTCTGCAGATTCTCGACCGAAGTCGAGAGCAACTGCAATAGCGGAATGTCTCGGACAGCTCGCTTTTCATCGCGATAGAGACGCAGCGTGGCCGACAGCGCAGCGAGCGTAAGTTTGTCGACGCGTAGTGCCCGGGCCAACGGATGGCGGGTCATCCGCTCGACGAGTTCCCGCCGGCCAAGGATCACGCCACATTGTGGCCCGCCGAGCAATTTGTCGCCGCTGTGAAGCACAATGTCGGCCCCCTCGCGGATGCTGGCCGAGGCCGTCGGCTCGCGGTCGCAGCCGAAGGCGGCGAAGTCAATCAGGGCGCCGCTGCCAATGTCGTCGATGAGCGGAAGATCGTGCTGGTGTGCGATGCGAATCATCTCGGCCAGTGGGACTTCGGCACTGAATCCGACAATACGATAATTGCTGGTGTGGACTCGCATCAGCGCGGCGGTGTTCTCCCCGATGGCGTCGGTGAAGTCGTGAGCGTGGGTTTTGTTGGTCGTGCCGATCTCGCGAAGAATCGCACCGCTGGCCGCCATGACGTCCGGCAAACGATAGCTGCCCCCGATTTCCACCAGTTGGCCTCGCGAAACAATCACTTCACGACCGGTTGCCAAGGCGGCCAATGCCAGCAAAGTGGCGCCGGCGTTGTTGTTGACCACCAGCGCGGCCTCGGCCCCGGTCAACGAGCGGAGCAACGGCTCGACAGCCGCCATACGATGAGACCGGGCACCCGTTTCGAGATCCAGTTCGACGCTGGCGTAATCACGGGCCATGGCGACCATCTCTTCGATCGCCGCTTCGGCCAGCGGTGCCCGACCCAGTCCGGTATGAAGCAGGATGCCCGTGGCATTGATGACCGGCCGGAGGGGCGCCTTTTCGCCTTGCAGGATGCGACGGGCAATTCGCTCCGCCAATTCGCTCATCGGCGGAATATTCAGATCGGCTGCCTTGTGTTGGAGTTCGTGACGCATGTCGTCGAGAAACGTGCGAACGCCGTCGACGACAACATTGTGGCTCACTCGATCGACCAACGGCTGAAGCTGCGGGCTTTCGAGCAGCTCAGTCACCGAGGGGATTTTACGCAAGAGGTCGGATGATTTCATTAGAAAACACGTTGGGGAAAAAGTCGAAGAGTCAAAAAACCGAACGGCGGCTTGGGGTGGCGGGGAAGGAGCTTCCGGCGACGGCCCCAGGGGTTGGCTCTTTCCTCACTACTCAAAGTCGAAGGCACGTAGTAGGTCAGTCTAAGCGGTGGGTGAAGCATTGGCCAGGACTCGGCGGTCACCGTGGCGGCGGGTGAAGCCGATTTCGTCGAAATGTTCGCAGAGCGGTACGGCGAATTTGCGGCTCGTTTCGAGAAGTTCGCGAATCTCACTCAACGTAAGGCCCTCGCCGCCCTCGATCGATCCGACCAGTTTTTTCCGCACACTCTGATAGACGTCGTGGTGAAGATAGAAGTCTTTGTTGATTTTGACCAACTCGCCTTCGGCCGCCGCAAGTGCAAACAGCTCGGGCACAGCGGTTTGGTTCTTGCTGATCTGTTGCTGAATTTCCGCGATGAAGGGAGGCTGGCATCCGCCGTCATGGACCTTGCGAACGATCTCATCGAGCAACTGCTGCTGATTCTTGGATAGCTGCGGACCATGGCCCGAAAGTGCCACGCCCTGGGGGGTGCAGGTAACTTGGCCGTCTGCGGCCATGCGATCGAGCACGGCGTTGAGCAGATCGCCCGACTCCAAGTAATCAAAACGACTTGCCAGCCGCGTACGGTCCACCGAGCGCCGCAACGGGTAATGGGCATGAAGCTGCTCGAGCGCACGACGCACCCGGGCCGAAAGCTCCTGCAGCACGGCATCGTGGAGCCGCATGGTGCGGGTCGGCGAGAGCTCGAACTGAATCAGATCGCCGCGGTCGCTCAGCTGCGAGGTCACCTCGTCGATGTTTTGGATACCGGCGCTGCGTGCAAGGTGCCGAGGGCGCCAGTCTCGCAGGCCAGCGAAATAAAGCGCGGCAGATGCTCGCTCAAGAGGGTCGTCGTCGGTCAGTGCTCGTAAACGGGCGATGTGCGGTCGATCGAGGCGGCGTATCTTTTCGGCGGTCGGAGCCAAGACTATTCCGCCGCCGATGGTTTCAACCGGCGACTCGCTACGAATCACGAACGGCTGTCCCCAGACGGCCACAGCCGGTTCGCGGATAAACAATTGCGCCAGCGTCGATTGGCCGGGAGCCAACTCATCATGTTCCAACAGCACGACCGAGCAGATGAGTTCGGCCGTACCGATGTGCAGACGAATATGGGCACGGTTTTTCAGTGGCCGCCGTGCCGAGGCGACCAAATCGAGCCGAACACTCAGTCGTTGGCTCTTTACCAAATGACCTGGGCTGGCTAACTCCTGTCCTCGGCGGATTTCGCTGTGGTGGACCCCACCGAGATTCACAGCGGCCCGCTGTCCGCGATGGATTTGATCCGCCGTGCGGTCGTGATTTTGCAGTCCACGGACGCGGACAGCTGGACCTCCCGGCGCTAGGTCCAGCGGATCGCCTACCGAGATGCTGCCGCTCTGTACGCTGCCGGTCACGACGGTGCCATGTCCGGCGATCGTAAACGATCGATCGATCGCCATGCGAAACGGGCCGTTGAGGTCGTCTGTCTGATGTGATTGAACCCGGCGGTCGGCTGCGGCGCTCAGCGCCGCGCGAAGCTCGTCGAGCCCTTGCCCCGTATGGGCGCTGGTTCGGACCAATGGCGCCTTGGCAAGAAACGTGTTCCGAATGAGATCTCGCACTTCGGATTCGACCAGATCGATCCAATCCGGTTCTGCCAGATCACACTTGGTTAGGGCAATGACGCCGGCCGAGAGATCGAGCAGTTTGAGGATTTCGAGATGTTCGCGCGTTTGCTGCTTGACCGAATCGTCGGCGGCCACGACCAACAATGCCAGATCGATGCCCGTGGCGCCGGCGAGCATGCTTCGCACAAACCGCTCGTGGCCTGGCACGTCGACGATGCCCAAGCGGACTTGGCCGAGAGTTAGTTCGGCGAATCCGAGTTCGATCGTGATCCCCCGTTTTTTTTCCTCGGGAAGTCGGTCCGTGTCGACCCCGGTGAGCGCTTTGACCAGCGTGGTCTTGCCGTGGTCAATGTGGCCGGCAGTGCCGAGAATCAGATCAGTTGGCATGAGTGAATTTTAGAGGGCCGCTAGCTTTTAGCCCAGGCCGCCAGGCCGGAACGGGAAGCAGGAGTCAGGAAGCAGGCCGCTCGCTCTGCAAAAGAACAATGCCACAGCAAATCATCGTGGCCCGCAACACACTTGATCTCGGCCAGATCGCCTTACAAGTCACATGCCAGGTCGTAGATCTCTTCGGCATCGAGGACTTGGTCGTTGCTCGTGAAGAGACGGCGGATCGCGGCCTTGTGAATCTTCATTTTCGTGCCGCCGACACCCAGTGCGCCGTAGCAGACGGTCAGCCCGCCGCCGGAGCGAGGCCGCTCGACAGCTTTATCGGTGACCTCAAACCCGCTGATTCCCAGGGGCGGAACGGCACAGAGATCGATGGCCACATCGAGCGTTTGGCACGCTTCGCGGTCCACCGCCGAGAGTAGTTCGACGCCGGCGGTGCCGGCCGAAATGACGACTTGTGCGCCGTCGAGCGCCGCAGCCAGTCCGGAGGGTGAGGTGGTCTCGTGCGGCTCAAGCTCGGCACCCTTGATCACTGCCGCGACTGAGTCGCACGCCTGTTGTGCCCGATCGACGCTTCGCGATGCGGCCCGAACCCGCGCACCCTGTCGGGCGAGCAATCGCACGACGCGCTGTCCGACCGGACCGGTGGCGGCCAGCACCAACGCCGTCGCACCGGAGAGCGAGACATGACGGCCGGCAGCCAACACGGCAGCAGCGGCCGTGGTATTGGCTCCGGCCGAGTCGAGCATGACCGAGACACGCACCGGTCCGAAGAAGGTTTCGGTCACGGCTTTGAGCACCGCAGAGCCCGCCGCCACGTCCGACCCGCCGATGAAGATCGCCGTGCTGGCCAGCTCCTCGGCGCCTCGGGTAAACATGGCCCCACGGACCAGGCCCTGCACGCTCTCGGGCGTGACATTGGCATGGCGAAATAGATGGTCCACGTCGGCATCGACCGCCACGACCCCATCGAAAGTACAAGGCTGGGCGTCCGTGTCGAGCTGGATGAGGATTCTTTTTTTGGTCATGGCAGGTTGAGGAGCTACGGATGGAACATATTGCGCTACAAAAAAGCCCACGCGACCGCCACCAGCGGTCCGTGGGCTATCGTTACCTACTCAGCGCGACTAGAAACCACGGAACGGATGTGCGGCTTCATCTTTACCGGCGAGCATCTCGTCGACGGTCGGCTTGTCGGCCATGGCACTCTTGATCGCATCCTTGACGGCTTGGTAGTTGAACTCGTAGATTTTTTTGTCGTCTTTGGCCTCGGGATGGATGAAGACGCCACAAACGCAGACAAGGTTCTCTGCCTGATCTTTCGGGATGACGCCGTCGGCGACCGAATCGGCAACCGCCTTGGCGACCGCGGCCTGGGCCGGACCGAACATTTGGACGGCCTGCGTCATGCCTTTGATCGTCACCTTGGTGATCAGGACCGTCGCAGGTTTCACCGCCAGGTTGGGTGTCAAAACCGCCAGCAGATTCGAATGCCCTTCACTCTGACGCGCCAAGGCATTGGCGAAAGCCGAGCCGACGGGGCCCTCCTTGTCGCCAATGAGCAAATCAATGTGAGCAATTTCGTTGCCATCGCCCACCAACGCTTCACCGACATGCATTGCCATATCTGAATCTCCGTACTTCTTTCAATGTGATCGCGGTGCGAGTCCGGTGGGCCGCTGCCTGATCCTGCGAAGGTCGCAGCTCCGGTCCCTGCGCCAGGGTAACCGACTCGCCATGAGAAACCCCTAACGATACCAAACTTTGGCCGATATACAAGCCAGTGCCGAATCGTATGACATCGCAAAATCAACAGGCTTTGGCTCTCGGATTTGTCGGACGACCTTACCGTTCGGCCTTGTTGTCGCCCAACGAGCGGCCTACGTTGGCCCTATGTCCGAGAGGTTGTTGATCGTTGGTGCGAGTGTCCGGGCAGCCGCTTTTTCGGCACGTCAGGCTGGAATGAAGCCGCTGGCCGCCGACCTGTTCGGCGATGTCGATCTGCGGCGTTGTTGCCCGACAGTACGGGTAGAACATTATCCGCAGGGGCTTCTCGACGCGTTACGAAAGATCGACCATTCCTGGCAACTTGGCCGGACGCCGTGGATGGTTACCGGCGCGCTGGAGAATCGGCCCGATCTGGTCGAGCAGATGGCAGCCGAGTGGCCACTCTATGGAAACAGGGCCGAGGTGCTACGATCGGTTCGCGATCCGGCGATGCTGGCCGACGCGCTCTCCGCGGGCGGATTCCTTTATCCCCAGACCGTCCTTGAGGGTGACCAGTGGGTGGGGCAACATCCCAATACCGGCGAGACGGGAGCCGGTGAGACGTGGCTCTGTAAACCGCGGCTGGGCAGTGGCGGTGGCGGCATCGTTGTTTGTGACAACATCGTTTGTGACAACCCGACGAATGAAAACGGAGCAGCGCAACAGGCGTTGCGGCCATCGCACTATTTGCAGCATCGCATTGAGGGGACGCCCTCGAGTGCCGTTTATGTGGCCGCCCTCAGCGAGTGTCGTCTGCTGGGAATAACACAACAGATGATCGGCACCGCCTGGGCGGGCGCCGGTGGATTTCAATATGCTGGTTCGGTCGGCCCACTCGACGTGGGAGAAACACTTTGGCATTCGTTCGACGTATTGGGCCGGCATCTAGCTCAACGCTTTCGTCTCGTCGGCTTGTTCGGTGTCGACGCGATACTTTCCGGCGATCGGCTGTGGGTGATCGAGGTCAATCCACGCTACACGGCGTCGATCGAGATCCTCGAACGAGCGCTCGGCATCCGCGCCGTGGCAGAGCACGTGTCGGCCTGTCGCGACGGCCGATTGCTGTCCGAGGTGCCCGTCTCAGTGCCCGTCGCAAGCGCTGGCCCGACCGCCCCTTGCCATGACAATTCGTGTTATGACAACGCGTGTCATGGCAAAGTAATTCTCTATGCCGAGCGGGAAACGGTTGTGCCGGAGGCGTTTTCGCGATATGCCCAGCAGTGCAACGCCGATTCGTCGTGGCCGAGCGTGGCGGACATTCCCGCGGCGCGAACTCGCATTCCGGCCGGGTGGCCGATCACGACGCTTTTTGCCAGCGCCGCGAACGAACGCGAAGTGCTGGCGACGCTACGTGCGCAAACCGAAGTGACGCGCGGGCGGTTTTTTGCGTCTAGGTAAGCCGTGGCTCGTAGTCAGGCTGGCCGGCCAGGCGGGCGATTTCGCGAAGAAGGTGCTTGGTCAGTTCGACCTGGGCATCGCGATCGGTGGCCCGTCCGTTGTAGGAAGAAATATCGATCGGCTCACCGACGATCAGACGGGACCGTGTCGGTTTGAAGAGGGTGGCGAAGATGGAATGGGCGATCGGAGTCCCGGAAATGTAGCACGGCACAACGGGGACGCCTGCCCGCAGCGCGATCAGCGCCGCGCCGCGCCGCCCGGGCAACAGGAGCTGGTCGGTCTTGTTCAGTCTTCCTTCAGGAAACATTCCCACCAGCTCACCCGACTGGGCGTAACGAATGGCTGCGAGGGTTGGGCCCGTATCCATTCCGCTACGCGAGACGGGAATGCACTGGGTAACACGGAGAAACCAACCGAGCGCCGGATGCTCACAGTATTCGCGGGCGACCATCCAATGCACGACACGATTGGCGAGGAGTTGAATCATCACCGGGTCGAACGGTCCGCGGTGATTACAAACAATGATCGCACCTCCCCGGGGCAGGCGGAGTCCGCCCTGCGGCACTTGGGCTCGCCAAAGAATCCGGGCCGTGAAAAAGGCGTAGAGGTAGAAAATGTACTGAAACGGCGTGTAGTTGGTCCGTCGCCAACATGCCGCAATCATTGCCATCACGGTGCCATAGAGGACAAAGAGCACACCGAGGGCCAGCCAGTACGTTCCGTCGGGTGTCAACATCGAAGTGTCCACGGCCAGATGAAGTGGGCCGATCGGCTGAAACACACCGGGCCCATGCGGAGAACAGCATACCAGCCGCGTCGCCGCAACGCGAGACGGTCAGGATGATCCGACGAATAACATCCGCAACAGGAAGCACCCGTATGGGGTTCAGGGTTTAGGATTTCGGGACAACACTTAACCCTAATGCCTGAACCCATCCCCGAGTATAGAATGCTGGAGTTATGGATAAAGCCATTCCTAACCGGCCAACCGGGTAATGCGGTTGATCGGCAGAATCATCTCCGATTCGTCCGGTTCGTACACGTACTTCATAAGGTAGGCATCTTCGGGCGT
>Ga0310123_10002753_pt1 | contig 13854 bp, 8 predicted proteins | sample CB6_AW_1057_MG_FD_203505 | JGI IMG/M metagenome (GOLD analysis project Ga0310123, IMG submission 203505) | Marine microbial communities from Western Arctic Ocean, Canada - CB6_AW_1057 | ecosystem: Environmental > Aquatic > Marine > Oceanic | place: Canada: Western Arctic Ocean | collected... | reverse complement strand
AGGGAGTGCAGAGCCAATCGGCGCCAATCGAGACGATGAGCCAGGACCTTTGTCAGCGGGTTGAAGAGAACATCGGGGATCTGATCGATGCGGATCCCGCGACGGCCTCGGGGCGAACCGACGACCTGAACTCGCTGCGCGAGCACGCCGAAGGGTGTTCCCGTTGCCGGCACGCCGTCGACTTGTACAGCCGCACCGTGACGCTCGTGCGCCACCTTCCGGACGCCGCTCTACCGCCGGATTTTCTCTCGGGGCTGCGGGAGAAGGTGGACGCGCAGCGGTTGCCCGCAGCCACGCGCGCAGCCACGCGTGAACGGTGGCGTCAGCCTCTCTGGTGGGGGCTCGCGGCAACTCTGGTCGTCGCTCTCGGGTTGGCGCTCTACCTGCCGCGCGGTCAGAGGGCTCCCCAGGTCGAGGATGCGTCTGTCGCCGGTTCCGACGGGGAAATGCAGGCCGACTCGGTGATGGAGGTCGCCTCGATGATGGAGGACGCTTCGGTGGTGGAGGTCGCCGCGGCGAATCCGGTGACGCTCGAACTGGACGCTCCTCCGGAGGCCGAGCTGGCGCGTTTCGAGGCGAGGCTCATCCAAACGCTCTCGGCATCGAAGCTCGAACGGAGGGTGGACGAGAGTGGCTTGCAGATCGCGTTTCACATTCCTCGGGAATATCTGAGGAACCTGCGCGACGAAGTCGAACACTTGGAGTCCCGGATGTCCGGGGCGCCGACGGTTGCCGCGGAGGCGCGCACGCGCAGCCTTCGCGCGGCTCCGTTGCAGCGGGATTCAGGGGCTGCTGAGGAAGGTGAGGATGACGCTGAGGACGGGGCCAAGAAGATCTCAGAACTCTCGCCGACACCGAGAACCCGAGCCAAGACGAAAGCCGCGGCAGACGAAAGCTCACTCATCCGAGTCGAGATTCGCTTCCGGAAGAAGTGAAAACTCGATGGGTCTTTCATTCTCATTGGGGTGAAGCGGCCGTGGCTTTGCCACGGCCGCGAGGGGGCTTTGCGAAAGCCCCCTGCGAAAGATCGCGCTCATTGGGGTGAAGCCGCCGTGGCTTTGCCACGGTGGCGAGGGGGCTTTGCGAAAGCCCCCTGCGAATAGCGCTAACCGCCCTTGTACTTCTTCGAGTTTTCGAGCAGAAACTCGCGCTCCTCGTCGGTGAGGCTTCCCATGCCTTCGTCGTGAATCTTTGCCAGAAGAACGTCGATGCGCCGGGAGACGTGGTCGGGACGAGAGCGCTGAGGCGGCGTTTTTTCTTGGCGCTTGCGGACGCGTCGTCTGCCTGGCCGGCGGCCGCCCGGCAGACGCCGCCGGACGTTTTCCCAGCGCAGATCCCAGAGGCGGTACAAGAAAGCGAAGGCAACTCCGGCGAGGTGTGCCCAGTGCGCCGTCTGGGCGCCGACGGTGTTGTCGCCGCTGCCCAAGACTCCGAGAAAGTCCATCACGATGACGATCGTGCACAGAAGCCACATCGGCATCGGAATGACAAAGAACAGAAGAACGGTGCGGTGCGGATAAAAGGTCGCGAAGAGGACCACGACGGCCATCACGGCTCCAGAGGCGCCGAGGATCGACACGTCTATTGAGGCGCCGCGAAGCTGGTGGACGGCAGCTTCGCAGAAGATCGACAGTGCTCCCGAGACGAAGTAGATGATGAAAAAGTCGGTTTTGCCATAGATCCGCTCGATCTCCCTGCCCAGGAAAAAGAGCAGGAGCATGTTGAACAGAATGTGGAGGGGGCTGCCGTGAGCGAAGCACGCGGTGACGAGTTTCCATACGTGCGGAAACCCTTCGAAGAGGTCCGAGGCGCTGCAAGCGAGATGGGGGTTCAGCTGAGGAAAGGGCCACTGCAGAATGAAGACGACGACATTGACGAGGATCAACCACCCGACGGCGGTGCGGACCTGCAGGGACGAAGCCCTGAATTCGCCGCCTCGATAGTATTCTCTGTCGTAGATTCCCATGGTCGCTAAGCCAGCCGCTGAGTATCCTATCCTAAAACCCGGGCCGCCGGGATTCGCCCCTGATCCTTCTGTTTATAATCGGCTTGGAGATGGACACAGTCTACCCATTCATCCTACCAAAAGGTTATCTCGCCACTGACGGCGCGGTGCACCGCGAGGGAAGCCTGCGCCTGGCGACCGCGGGGGACGAGGTCTTCGTCCTCGGTGATCCTCGGGTCAAGGTGAACCGCGCGTACGCGGTCATCCTGCTTCTTTCGCGGGTCATCGTCCGTCTCGGTGACCTCGGTGACGAAGCCGTCACCCCGGACGTCATCGAGGAGCTCTTCTCCGTAGACCTCGCCTACCTGCAGACTCATTACCGGCAGCTCAATGGCGATGCCCTCGTTCCGGAAACGTGTCCCCATTGCGGCAGGGAGATTTCGAGGGATCGCTAACGCACGGTACTTCGTGCTCACCCGGCGGCCTGCGCGGGGGACGAAGGTTTGCTGGAGTCTTTCTCTTGAGGTTTGGGCTGAAACCCCGCCTTGTCGGTTTTCTTCCAGAACGTGTGCAGGCCGCATTCCGTCTTGGCCTTTCCCGCCCAGCGTCCCGCCCGTTCGTCGGTCGAGTCTCCGGACCTGGCGGTGCAGGGAGCGCAGCCGACGCTGGCATATCCCTGACTGAAGAGAGGGTGGAGTGGAATATCGTGCTTTGCGATGTAGTCCTCGACCTCCTGTCGGGTCCAGTAGGCGAGAGGTTGTATTTTCACCTGGTTTCCTTCCAGGAGTTCGATCGGCTCGGCCGTGGCTCGGGTCGACGACTGGTCGCGGCGAATGCCGGTGATCCAGCCCTGGTAGGGCGCGTCCGGACCACCGATGAGCTCGCGGAATGGCTCGACCTTGTTCTTGTGGCAGCAGAAGTCGGGATCCCGTTCGTAAGGTTTCTCCCCGTAGGCCTTGATAAATTCGGGCCCGTAGAGCTTTGGCCGTTTGAGGACGACGTTGACGTTCCACTTCTTCAGGGTGTCGATGTAATCCAACGTCTCCTGAAAGTGAAATCCTGTGTCGAGGAAATAGACGGGGACCTGTGGCGCTGCTTCGCGGATCTCGTTGAGGATGACCATACCGCTTTTTCCGAAGGCGGTGCTCATCATCAAGCGTTCCCCGAGAAGTTCGTACGCCCAGCTCAGAAGCTGGCGTACGTCTCGATCGGTCCCTTGAGCGCGGGCGCTGTCGACGGCGTTGCGAACGGTTTCGGGCTCGACTCTGTCCATGTTGTCTTCCGGGTCAAACAGTCCTGGCGTCGATCGCCGACCGGACCGACGAGCGTATTGCTCCGGTCGACCGGAGCAGCGCGAGAAATTCGCTCGGCTGACGGAACGCGACGACGTCTCCAGCGATAATCAAAGCGGGCGGCTCCACGGCTTCGTCGCGAGCTTTCCTGGCGATGTTCTTGAGCTCTCCGATGACGACTTTTTCCTCCGGCAAGGTCCCCTTCTCGACGATCGCGACCGGAGTCGACGGCGACAGCCCCTCTGCGGCGAGCTCGCGGACCACGTCGGGAATCTTCCCGACGGCCATGAAGTAGACGAAGGTCGTCTCGTTTCGCGTCCTCGTCAGCTCTCCCTCGGGACCGGAAGCCTCCGCCATCCGGTGGCCGCTGCGGACGACGAGCTCGCTCGCGATCCCTCGGTAAGTGACGGGGATTCCCGCTGCCCCGGGAACGGCGCAGAGCGCCGAGACGCCGGGTACGATTTCGAAATCGACGTTCGCCTGGCCGAGCTCGAGCATTTCCTCGCCACCGCGGCCGAAGAGAATCGGATCCCCTCCTTTGAGCCTCACGACCGTTCGACCGGCTCGCGCCGCCTGGATCATAAGAGCCGCGATGTTGGCGCGGTTGGCGTCACCGAGGTCCTTGCCGACGTAGACCCTCTCCGTCATTTCGGGGATCGTCGCGAGGATTTCCTCGCCGATCAGACGGTCGTAGTAGACGATCTCTGCTTGCTGCAGGAGTTGCCAGGCTCTCATCGTCAGAAGACCGGGGTCGCCCGGTCCCGCACCGACGAGGTATACGGTACCTTTTTTTACCATGGCGTCTTTTACCGCGCCTTTCTTGCCTGTGCTTCGTTCCTCGCGATCCCGCCGGTGATGCTGACGCCCGGCCTTTCGGTTCCGACGCAGCTCCTCGAGCGTCTCGTCGCCGACGGACGACAACCAGACGTCCATCTGCTGCCTCAGGGCCGCGGCCAGCGTCGGACTGGCGCCCGCGGTGGAGATCGCCAGCTTGACACCCTTATGGTCAGAAACCGCCGGCACGTGGAAGTCACAGCTCGACTCCTCCTCGGCGGTGTTGAGAAACACTCCGCGCCGTCGCGCTTCCCTGCGGACGACTTCGACCAAGGCCGGGTCACCGACCGCGAGGAACGCGAGCCGCGCGGCGGCCAAATCGTCGGGGTGAAAGCGGCGCGCCGTCCAAACCAGACGACGCTCCCGGTGGAGCGACTCGATCTCGGGGACGACGTCGGGGCTGACGACCGTGACCCGAGCGTCGCACTCGAGCAGTCGGTGGACACGTCGATGGGCCACCGGCCCCCCCCCGATGACGAGGACCGGTTGAGCCTCCAGTTTTAGATAGAGAGGGTAGAGGTTCTTCAAGGCCGTCTGTCTAGCGTTTTGCGGAAAAAGTACCAAGAGAACACCCGTCAGAGCCGACGAGCTCTTGGACGGCTCGATACCGCGGGTGGTCCGTCGAGCGGTCGATCAATCCTGCTCCGAGCCCTCGCGCGACCTCTCAGGCGAAAAAGGAGGCCCCGATTCCGTGAAAACAACGGCCGGGAGAGGATCTCCCGGGGCAGTAGACAACTCGTCGATAACTCGTCTCGGCGACCGTAACGGTCGTACGGCGTCGCCGGCCTGTCTTTTATCGGGAGCGCCGCAGCGCTCCCATAATACAGGTACACCTGTTATTGCCCGATGCATCATGCTGCTGGGGCGAACAACGAGGCGAATTGCGAGCCGGTGCGTAGAGCGACGAAGCTTCCATGGGGTAACTCCAGACTTGGAACGCGAGCGTTCTAGAATAGACTCTGAGGGCCCTAAATGCAACGAACGAAAAGGGTAGAAATAGCCGGTTCGACCCATTTCCCTAACGGGTTGCCAATGAAAATCCGGGGAATCCGCGGAATCCTTGTCGTACTCCTCTGGGAAGCTGTGGGGGCCCCGTGGGTTCTGGCCGACCCCGACGCAACCGGTTCGTCGGCCTACGAGCCGGCCCTGGCTGCGGTTCTCGAACGGGACTGTCGCGCCTGGGTCGAGTTTCTCGCCTCCGAGGAGCTTGAGGGCCGAGAAAGTGGTCAGCGCGGACACGATCTCGCCTGCCGGTACGTGTCCTCACTACTACAGATCCTGGGGGTCGACGGCCTGGCCGGCTCCTACTTCCAGGACTTCTCGGTCGTTCGGCGAGAACTCGTCGCGGACGACACCGTGCTGACGCTGCGCACGCAAGGCGGGGACACCGAGCGAGTCTTTCTCGAGGGTGAGATCGGCTTACGCTCCGCGGGATCCGTCCACTGGAAGGGGCCGTGGGTCTGTTCTGGCTACGGCGAGACGATCGGGGGGCGTGGGTCGGACGAATTGTTCGGGCCCGACCAGACCGTCCTGGTCGTCGCTCCACGCGGCAAGCAAGACGCCGTCGTTCGGGCCGCGGTTGCAGCGGGAGTTCGCCGTCTCGCCATCGTCTCGGACGACCACGTCAAAGCGAAGGTAGGAGCCGACTTTCCCCCCGCCGAGCTCGAGTACCAAGTCGACAGACAGCGGGCTCGAGATGCCACAGCGTTCGAAGGCGTCGACACCGTCTACCTCACGTCGAACCTGGCCGATCGAATCCTCGAGCACTTCGGGACCACCGTCGCCGCGATGCGCTCGAGCGGCGAGAGCGCCGCCGGATTCGTTCTCGACGGCCTCGAGCTGGAGCTCCGCGTTGAGTTGCGAGACACGAAGATCGCCACCAGGAACGTCGTAGGGGTCCTCGAGGGTCGGGATCCGCGGCTCAAGGACCAGTTTGTCCTCGTCGGCGCGCACCTCGACCACATAGGGGCCGAACACGGCGCCATCTTCCACGGGGCCGACGACAACGCTTCTGGCTCCTCGGTTGTCCTCGGGGTCGCAAAGGCCCTTGCGAGCCTTGCCCGTCGACCACGCCGGAGCGTCGCATTCCTCTTTTTCGGGGCGGAAGAGCAGGGACTTCTGGGTTCGAGGTATTTTGTCGATCACTCTCCGATTCCCCTCGGCGACGTGGTCCTGATGATCAATCTCGATATGGTCGGCCGCCACGAGGAAGGGCCGGACGACCGGCCGGAGGACAACGTCGACAGTCTCCACGTCATCGGCTCCCAACGCCTCAGCCGCGAGCTGGATCCGTGGATCCAGCGCCTCAATCGTCGCGTCGGCTTCGAGTTTGAGTACGACCTGGAGGACGTCGCCTGGAGCCGCAGCGATCATTGGAATTTCGGCAAGCGGCGGATTCCGGTGGTCTTCTTCTTCAGCGGATTCCACCCCGACTACCACGAGTCGACGGACACGGCGAACAAGGTGGACTACGGAAAGGTCGTTCGAGTCTGTCAGCTCGTTCTGGCGCTCGCGTACGAGGTCGCCGACCGACCACGACGGCTGACGATCAACCGGTTCTAAATAGGTCCTGAGCCCCCTGGATGCCGCCCTGCGGAAGCGTTAGAATCCCCGTTCGACCGCTATTACGCAACGCGCTGGGGAACTCACAGACTGCGAGCTCGCTCGCTGACTTTCCCTCAGCGTATACAATCCAAGAGAATTTCAAGGAAGGATAGATTCATGCCGTTCGAGCTGCCCAAACTGCCCTACGCTTACGACGCGTTGGAACCGCACGTCGATGCACGGACGATGGAGATCCATCACACCAAACACCATCAGGCTTACATCAACAACGTCAACAACGCGATTCAGGGCAACGCGGACTTGGAATCGAAGAGCGTAGAGGATCTCATCAGCAACCTCGACGCCGTTCCCGACGCCATACGCGGAGCCGTTCGCAACAACGCGGGTGGTCACGCCAACCACTCGCTCTTCTGGGGGATCATGGGGCCGGGCAAGGGTGGTGAGCCTTCCGGTGCTATCGGCGATGGTATCAGCTCGGCCTTCGGCAGTTTCGACAAGTTCAAGGAGGCCTTCACGAAGGCCGCGATGACGCGATTCGGCTCCGGCTGGGCGTGGTTGGTCGTCAACGGTGGCAAGCTCGAGGTCATGAGCACCCCGAATCAGGACAGCCCGCTCATGGAGGGCAAGAAGCCGCTTCTCGGGCTCGACGTCTGGGAGCACGCCTACTACCTGAACTACCAGAACCGCCGACCTGACTACATAGCAGCCTGGTGGAACGTCGTCGACTGGGACACGGTCGCAAAGAAGCTATAGGTTTCTTCCCAGGGGGCTTTGCGAAAGCCCCCTGGGAAATCTAGAGATTGAATTGATAGCCCAGCGTCACCAGATAGAGGGTGTCGGACCGCTCGAAACCCGGCGATGGGGTGTTGTCCCAGCGCCAGTTGACCTGTAGGGTCGCTACGAACCCTGCCCAGATGTTCAGGCGTGCGCCCTGTTCGGTGATGATGTAAAGGTCCCTGGCGTTCTCCAGACCCGGATAGCCTTCGTGGTAGTGGAACAGCGCGACCTGGGGATTGAACGGCCAGTCGGCCTTGAACGACCAACGCGCCGCAACGTACCGGTTGTCCGGCGCCGTCTTGAAGTCCTCGTTGAAATACGCCAGTCCCGCTTCGCCGTACGCCTCGAGATCTTTGAGCCAGTCTTCCTCGAAGTCACCTTTCTTGACGAACTGGTAACCGGGACCAGCCGAGAGCGCGGTTCGCAGGTTGAGGTCCTGGAACTGGTCCTCCTCGAAGAACGCGCTGGCGAACAGGAAGACCTTCTCGGTGATGAAGTAGTCGTACTTGAGGCTCCCCCTCGTGTTGCGGGCCGTGATGCCGCTGACGCTGTCTTCCGAATAGTTCCAGGAGCCGCGCAGGGTCAGCCGTTGCTTGGCGCTCTGCGCCACGGCCTCGCCATTGAAGGCGGCGTTCTTGGTCTGGGTGTTACCGTCGGCTATCGCGGCGCCAAAATTGAGGTTGCCGACGAGCTCGACGTCCTTCTTCTCGGGCGGATTGACGGCCTGGATGCTCGCGAGCTGAAATCCGCTCTCACCGTCGATGGCGCCGCTGGTCAGGAAGACTTTGCCTCCCTCCGAGCGCGCGATCTTTCCTTTGATCTTGCTGCCGTCGGCGAGCTCGAATATGTGGTCGTGCCCGGTGGTGATCTCGACGACCTCCTCCCACTTGATCTTGACGGTCTCGTCGATACCGAAAGCGGTCTTGATGGTGAGCGTACCGCCACCCATATCGACGATCTCGCCCAAGACGACGCTGCCGTCCTTGAGCTCGACCCGATCGAAAATCGTCGTCACTGCGGGGGCGTCCGTTTCCGCGGGTTGTTCGGCATCCTGAGCGCCGATTTCGCAGGTCAGGAAAAAGACAAGGGCGAGCGGAGCGAGAGTCGGACGAAGGGTCTTCACGATCGGGGCCTCCTTGTTCGTGTTTTGACAAGCGGCGAGACTGCTTCAAAGCAAAGCCGAACGCCACCGCGATATCAAGGACCCAATTCGTTTTGTCTTAAGGAGTTACCGGAAATGGCCGCGAGCAGCCCGACCGGTTCCGAGCCCACCTTGTCCAGGAACTCCTCGACCCCAAGGTCGTACGGGGAATCGTAGGCCGCCTGCGGGTGGACGGTGACCGTCCCTGTCTCGAGTTCCCTGTCGCCGACCACCACCACGTACGGGATCTTCGACTGGATGGCGTCGCGGAGCTTCGCCTGGATCTTGTTGACGCGGGTGTCCAAGTCGGAGCGAACGCCGGCGTCGACGAGCCGGTCGTGAATCTCCCCGGCGTAGTTGTTGGTGTCGGTCGAGACGCTGATCAGACGGGCCTGAATCGGCGCCAGCCAGAACGGAAGGAAGCCCAGGGTCTTCTCGACCACGCTCGAGAGAAAGGCTTCCAGGCTGCCGTACACGCTGGCGTGGATGACGACGGGTCGGCTGCCCGTTCCTCCCGTGTCGACGTAGGAGAGAGTTTCGCGCTCGGCGAGGCGTGTATCGATCTGGATCGACCCGCTGTCGAATTCGAAGCTCCCGAAGGCGTTTCGGGCCGAGAATTCGATCCGTGGGCCGGGAAGGGATGGGGCTTCCTCGCCGGTCGTCGTCGCGATGCCCATCTCGTCGAGCGCTCGCTCGAGATCGGTCGCGCCAGGGACGTGTGCTGACGGGACTACACGGGCCCCTATACCGATATCGAAGAGTTCGTACGGCTTGCGGATGAGCTCGACGAGGTGACGGACTTCGTCCTCGATCTGCTCGGGCCGGCAGAACACTGTTTCTCTGTCGCGGGTGAAACGTCTCGAGTGGCGTAGCCCGCCGGAACTCTCGACCGGTCCGCGCCGTTCTTCCGTGGTCAGCTCGAAATAGCGTAGCGGTAGCTGAGTGCCGCCGCGGGCTTCGCTCGCGTAGACCGGCGTAGCTCGATAGTCTCCGCCGCGATTCGGAGTGCGGATCTCCAGGAATCCGTGGTGCGCGAGCAGCGCCCTGGAGCCTTCGAGCAGCAGGTTGTAGACGGTCATCCCGTGAGGAAGCCACACGAAGTCCCCCCGGGTGCCCCGCAGGGGCTCGTAGAGCCGCAGGGCCTTACCGATCCAGCGATGATCGGATTCCATGCCGCGTTCCAGTATCCCCTCTTCTCTTCTCAGCTCGACGGCGCTCGAGTGAGCGATGCCGTGGAGACGCTGGAGAGGCAGAAAAGACCGGCCGCCCCAGAATGCCTCTTTGACCTCCCGGTAGAGGTGGAAGAAGCGGCATTCGCTCGTGCGCAAGAGTTCGGTAGCCGGGGTGACGTCGACGAAGTCTCCGCAAGAGCAGACCCGGACGTTGTCGTCCACGGCATCGTCGACGGCATCGTCGAGCGATTCCGCGCGGAGGTCCTGGCTACGTTCCCGCAGTAGCGTGAGCGCCTCGGCGCGCGGCAGGATCTTCGTTTCGAGAGGTAGGTCCGCCCGAGTGATCTCCTCCATGGCCCGAGTGATCTTCAGAAGGTCGTCGGGAGTGAGGGCGCGGGGAAGGTCGAAATCGTAGAAGAAGCCGACGAATGGAACCGAAGTCACCCCCCCTCGGGCCACCTTCGCCTGCGGCCACAACCGTACGACTGCCGCTGCAAGCACGTGGGCTGTCGATAGAAGCAGCCGGTGGTGCGAGTCGGAAACGCCCTCGAGTCGCTCTGTAGTACTGTTCACTCTCCCTTCTTTGTAGCCCGTTACCGTAAGGATGTGAAGGGTGTGTCACCCTCAGGGACCGCACGACAGCGCCCCCGGAGTCACGGTGTCGAAGCCGGGGTCCGGGTACGGTGGCGGTGGCGGTGGGCCACCGAGGAAGAGGAACGATATCGTCCAGATGGGGTCGGCGATGTTCACCCGGTTGTCGTCGTTGGCGTCCGCCGACAAGAGACAGCTCAGCTGCGTCGACCCGAAAAGGGAGTTGAGCGAATTGATGGGGTCCGCGAGGTTGACCTGATCGTCCCGGTTGGAATCGCCCCGTACGAAGATCCTCAATCCCGCGCAAACGTCTCCGATCCCGTCACTGTCGTCATCGGCTTGGTCCGGGTTGGCCACCGACGGGCAGTTGTCCTCCGGGTTGAGAATGTCGTCGCCGTCGACGTCGTCGTCACAGATGTTTCCCAAACCGTCGCCGTCCTCGTCCTGCTGGGAGAAGTTCGAATCGTTTGGGCAATTGTCGGTGTCGTCCGGGACCGTGTCGTTGTCGTCGTCCTGGTCGCACACGTCGCCCACGAGGTCGAAGTCAGCGTTCTCCTGCCCCGAATTGGGTGTGAAGGCGCAATTGTCGTCGACGTCGCTGACCCCGTCGTCGTCGTCGTCGTCGTCGCAAACGTTTCCGACGCCGTCGTCGTCGTTGTCTTCCTGGGCCGGGTTGGGGTCCGACGGGCAGTTGTCCTCGCTGTTGTTCAGACCGTCGGCATCGCCGTCCACGTCGGGGTCACAGGCGTCCCCCGTGCCGTCCCCGTTGCCATCTTCCTGCGTCGGGTTCGGATTGTCCGGACAGTTGTCGCAGGCGTCGCCGATCGCGTCGCCGTCACTGTCGGCCTGGTCCGAAGCTGCATCGTTAGGACACGTGTCACAAGCGTCTCCGTGACCGTCAGTGTCGATGTCGCTCTGGCCCGCGTTGGGTATGTCGGGGCAGTTGTCGAAAATGTCGATGATACCATCAGCGTCCGTGTCGGGTTCGGGTAGATCGCACGTGTCGCCCGTGCCGTCGAGGTCTTTGTCTTCTTGATCGGGGTTCACGTCGAGAGGACAATTGTCGTCACCGTCGAGCACGCCGTCATCGTCGTCGTCGTCATCACAGGCATTCCCGAGGGTGTCGCTGTCCGTATCGATCTGGTCCATGTTGGCCGCAGTGGGACAGTTGTCGTCGAAGTCCTGGACGGTATCGTTGTCGTCATCTGGGTCGCAGGTGTCTCCGAGCCCGTCCGCGTCGTTGTTGTCCTGCCCGGCGTTGAAGTCGACGGGGCAGTTGTCGCAAGCATCACCGACGCCATCGCTGTCCGTGTCTACCTGCGTAGCGTTCCCGGCGAGAGGGCAGTTGTCGTCGTCGTCGAGGATTTGGTCGTCGTCGTCATCGTCGTCGCAGGCGTCGCCGGACGCATCTCCGTCGGCGTTCCCCTGGCCCTTGTTCGCGACGAACGGGCAGTTGTCCACAGTGTCGTCGATCCCGTCGTCGTCGTCGTCGTCGTCGCAGTCGTCCCCGATCCCGTCCGTGTCGGCGTCGGTCTGATCCGAGTTCGGAAGACTTGGACAGTTGTCGTCGGTGTTGTCCAACCCGTCGCCGTCCCGGTCGTCGTCGCAGGGGTCCCCGATCCCGTCCGTGTCGGCGTCAGTCTGATCGGCGTTGGAGTCGTCCGGGCAGTTGTCGTCCGCGTCGGCCGTGCCGTCGCCGTCTCGGTCGCTGTCGCAGACATCGCCTACGCCGTCGCCGTCGCTGTCGGCCTGATTGGCGTTCGAGTCGATCAGACAGTTGTCACAGGCATCCCCGACACCGTCCGCATCGCCGTCGAGTTGACCCGTGTCGGAGTCCTCGGGACAGTTGTCACAGACGTCGCCCAGACCGTCGCCGTCGCCGTCAGCCTGATTGGTGTTTAGACTCAACGCGCAGTTGTCACAGGAATCACCGACGCCGTCGCCGTCCGTGTCGACCTGTCCGGCGTTCGCCGTGTCCGGACAGTTGTCGCAGTCGTCTCCAAAGTCGTCGCCGTCTGCGTCCGCCTGCGCCGGGTTGGGTAGGATCAGGCAGTTGTCGCACGCGTTACCGGCGCCGTCCTCGTCCGTGTCCAGTTGGCTACCGTTGATCACCGCGGGACAGTTGTCACAGGAGTCGCCGAGGCCGTCCCTGTCGGTGTCGTCCTGGCTGCTGTCCGGTTCGTCGGGGCAGATGTCGCAGACGTCGCCGACGCCGTCGCCGTCGCGGTCAGCCTGAGTCGAATCGGGAATCGTCGGACAGACGTCGCAGACGTCGCCGACACCGTCGCTGTCGACGTCGGACTGATCTGCGTTGGCGACGGCGACGCAATTGTCGTCGATGTCCGGAGTCCCGTCGTTGTCGGCGTCCGTGTCGCAGGCGTCGCCGAGGCCGTCCCCGTCCACGTCGTTCTGTCCCGCGTTGGCGTCGCTCGGACAGTTGTCGCAGACGTCCCCGAGACCGTCGGCGTCCGCGTCCTGCTGGGCGTCATTGGCCATCGAGACACAGTTGTCGCAGGCGTCCCCGGCAGCGTCGCCATCGGTATTCTGCTGGTCGCTATTCGCGTCCGCGGGGCAGTTGTCGCAGGCGTCGCCGAGTCCATCGGCGTCCCCGTCTGCCTGGCCAGGGTTCGAAGCCGTCGGGCAGACGTCGCAAACGTCACCGACACCGTCGCCGTCGCCGTCGGGCGCCGCTGGGTCGGCGACGGCGGGACAGTTGTCGCAGGTGTCACCCAGTCCGTCGCTGTCGGTGTCCGTTTGGTCGGAGTTGACGTCCAGCGGACAGTTGTCACACGCGTCGCCGACGGAATCTCCGTCTGCGTCTTCCTGCTGGGGGTTGCTCGTCCCGGGACAATTGTCCATGAGGTCGATTACGCCGTCGTCGTCACCGTCGACCTCGCAGACGTCGCCGATGCCGTCGCCGTCGCCGTCTTCCTGCCCAGGGTTCGGCTCGGAGGGGCAGTTGTCACAGGGGTCGCCGACGCCGTCGGCGTCGCTGTCGCCCTGGTTCTGGTTGAAGATCGTCGGGCAGTTGTCACAGACGTCACCGAACAGGTCACCGTCGGTGTCCTGCTGGTCCGGGTTGGGATTGTTCGCACAGTTGTCGCAGAGGATTCCGACGCCGTCGCTGTCGATATCGAGCTGCGATGGGTTTTGGTTGTTTGGACAGTTGTCGCAGGCGTCCCCGATACCGTCGACATCGGTGTCTTCCTGTCCGGAGTTGGGTGCTGTCGGGCAGTTGTCGACGTCACCACAGACACGGTCGCCGTCCTCGTCGTTTTGCGGGTCGTTCGGACAAATGATGTCGCAGGCATCTCCCAACCCGTTGCTGTCCCTGTCCTCCTGAGACGGATTCGGCGCGCTCGGGCAGTTGTCGCAGACGTCGCCGACGCCGTCGGAATCGGCGTCATCCTGTGCGGCGTTGGGATCGTCGGGGCAATTGTCGTTGGCGTCCGGTACCCCGTCGGCATCGGCGTCGGCCTCACAGGCGTCCCCGACGCCGTTCCCGTCGGTGTCTTCCTGCCCGGGGTTCGAGTCGGT
>Ga0310123_10002752_pt1 | contig 13854 bp, 10 predicted proteins | sample CB6_AW_1057_MG_FD_203505 | JGI IMG/M metagenome (GOLD analysis project Ga0310123, IMG submission 203505) | Marine microbial communities from Western Arctic Ocean, Canada - CB6_AW_1057 | ecosystem: Environmental > Aquatic > Marine > Oceanic | place: Canada: Western Arctic Ocean | collected... | reverse complement strand
GGGTGGCCGGCCTTCGACGTGGCTCTGCGCGGCAACGGAAAGACTTATTCGATGCATATGTACGGAGAAGTCAATCATGGTTTCCACAACGACACGACGCCCCGCTACGATGAGGCATCGGCAATGCTTGCACAAAGACGAACAATGAATTTCTTCAATGAGCATCTCAGGTAATACCATACCGATCAGGGAGTTCGCTCCAATGCTGAAGATGCGACTGAGTCTTTCCCTGAGAATTAACAAACAGTGAAGAGGGGGAAGTGAGAGTAGCTCGTACAGTCTTGGTCTTGATGGTCTTCTGGTATGTTGGAGCATGCCAGCCCGCCCTTTGACAACGGCGCATCCGCAGGATTACGAGTCCCGGTTGGGGACGCTCCGACGATGGCTGTAACCTCCAACGGACAGTACATCTCCTGGCGAGAGCACATCATTGATGATGAGGCGATCCGGGGAGGGGACGGTCTGGTTATGGCTGACCTGGATCTAGACGGTTGGCCCGATATCGTCTCGGTCCATGAGTCGGACACCGAATACGACGGCGTAGCAGATGGGCACATCCGGATCGCCTTTGGCACAGACGACCCTAATCAATGGGGTCTCATTACTCTGGTGGAAGGACCGGAGGCTGGTGCGGCCGAAGATGTAGCGGTGGCCGACGTCAATGGTGACGGCTATCCCGACATCATCGCGGCCTGTGAGCTGGCACATCTAATCTATCTACAGAATCCCGGTAAGGACGCTAGAACATCCCGTTGGCAACGCATCATTCCGCCCGTCGCGAGGGACCGCGGCTCATACATCCGCGCCTTTTTCGCGGACTTCAACATGGACGGGTGGCCTGAGGTGGTGGCAGCTAACAAGGGGGCCCAGAGCCCCGGCGAACAAAGAACCCAGCTGAATGCTATCTCCTAGTTCGAAATCTCGGGAGATCCGCTGGATGCATCCAGTTGGATCGAACATGAGTTAACCCGTGTTCTCATCCCCATCAACGCGCGGCCCGTAGACCTGGACGGCGACGGGGATCTCGATGTGGTTGGTGGCTCCCGTGGCGAGCGACGGATCATGTGGTTTGAGAACACTGGCGAAGCTGATATCCGCTTTGTAGAGCACCGCATCGAGATTGATGACTCGTCCGTGGAGGCGACGGGTTTCAACCTCGACTTCGTCGACCTGAGTGGTGATGACAGGCTCGACATTGTCCTTGGGACTCCTCGACCTCGAACATTTTTGGTGTGGCTGGAACAGCCACCAGATGCAGATGAGGTGTGGAGGTCCCACGGCATCGGCACTACGGCGCCGGACCACGTCACCGGGTTCGCCCTCGCCGATATCAACGAGGATGGGAACCTGGACGTAGTCGTCGGAGGCTATAGCCGTGGGCCGAGAGACATAGACGGCGACGTCACGCGTTACGATCCCCTCGGCCGACTCGCATGGTTCGAGCATCCGGGCGATCCCAGTGCCACCTGGATCCGGCATGATATCTCGCGGCGAAAGCGGGGAATGTTCGACAAGTTCCTCTCCCGTGACATGGATGGAGACGGCGACATCGATTTCGTGGGAACTCGTGGGAACAGCGTTCCTCATGACGGCGTCTTCTGGCTGGAGCAGGTTCGAAATGCCGAACCGGGACCTTCCTTCTCGCGGGCGAATGAGGTCGATAGTGAGGAGATGCTGCTCCCTTAAAGAGAATGAGGAGCCAACGATTCCTGTTCATATCTCACTGGTTGATCGGGCGGAGGCCTGAGTTCCCCCGGTCTTGTGATCTCGCTCAGTGAGTCATCATCCACACGATGATGTTTATGCCTACGGCGTACGCGTCGGGTGAAAACTGATAGAAGAACCGTGGATCCTCCGCCTCGCGCTCCCAGCCATCGGCAATGTCGGTATTGTGAGTGATCAGGACCATGATGCGCCCGTCGTCATCGAGTACAGCTCGAATGTGAGGTTGGCGGCTTTCGAAGCCCCGCTCAGAGGTTCCCCCTCCGCTACGCCTCCAGTGTTGGATGGAGGGGATCTGAGGCAGTCGCGGCACGTCGTAGACGATCCCGAAGAGCGGGTGCTCCATTGATAGGTCCACGATCGTTCGACCAGGGAATACTAGCTCCATTTGCTGCACCCACTGGTTCCAGGCGGCGTTTCCCCAAAAATCATCCACCCAGAGGAAGCCTCCCTTCTCTAGGTACTTGCGGAGGGCTCCGGCTTCATCCGCCTCGAAGCCGGCGACCCCGACGTGAGAGGCGAAGAGAAATGGACACTGGAACAGATTGGGGTCGGTGGCACGCACGATTGCAAACCCGGGCTCACCATGTTCCCATCCAGAGATCGGCGTAGGAGTAAGTTGGGAGAGCCGGGTAGTGAGGTTACGGTCGGCCTGGGGGAAGTCCGTATCCCAACTTGACCCGCCTGGTTCCCGCCGGACCTCTAGGAATGCAAGGCGACAGAAGGTGAAGCCACCCGGGCGATCCGGAAGGCCGTCACCAAGGCGCACGCGGGTCCCCCCTCGACGGTAGCCTTGTGCATCAACCGTGAGGGGGGTCGTGACTGCGATCAGGCCAACCAGGACGTGGAGGATGACTCGAGCCCGTAGCCGTCCGAAGAACACCACTTTAGTCCCTTAGGGTCTCACCCTCATGTACTTCCGAAGCATTCGAGGCCTGGGCTCGCCGCCGTACATGTTGCCCTCACTATCCACCGTAACGAACTCCGCCCCGTTTCCAGATGCGTCGCGGGGATCCGCCCAGGGGAAGCGGATGAACTCTGTTACCCAGCCCGTCGCGATTTCCCCGATCCGAATCCCCATTTCATAGCCCGGGTTCTGCAAGTCGTCGGACTCCGAGTCTGCCACATAAATTCGTCCATTATCGTCGAAGGCGATTCCGCTTGGGCGTCCGAATTGGGTCCAGGTAGTGATGTGATTCCCCTGCTGGTCGAAGATCTGGATCCGGCTGTTGCTCCGATCACCCACGTATACCCGGCCATCCGCGTCGATGTCGATCGCGTGGAGCGAACGGAATTCGCCTGGGCCGTAGCCGGTCTGGCCCCACGACATGATGTACTCTCCGTCATTGGTATACTTCACCACACGGTTGTTGCCGGCATTACCGTGACCATCGGCGATGAAGACGTCGCCATTGTCGGCAACAGCGACATCACTGGGGGAGGTGAAGCTATATGGGCCGTCACCTTCAATTCCCCCCATACCGAGTGTCAGCAGCACTTCGCCCGTGGGGCTGAACTTGATGACCTGATGACCTCGAGAGTCACCCGCGGGAATATTCCCCGATCCCACGCCATCGGTCACCCACACGTTGCCGTTGAGGTCCACGTCGATCCCGTGGGGCCAGATGAACATCCCACTTCCGAAGCTTTCTACCACATTGCCGGACGGATCAAATTTGATGACTGGGTCCAGATCCGAGTCGCGACATTCGTCTCCGAACCTTTCGGCTCCGGCATCGCAACGGACAACTGCCCAGATGTGCCTCCCATCTCGATCCACCGTTGTTTTGCCTACAGCGCCCATCTCCCTTCCACCCGGCAGCTTCGCCCAGCCGTCGACTATTGCGTACGGATTCGATGAGTTTTGAGCGACGACCTGTTCGGTCTGGGCAAATAACGCGATGCCCACTAGGGCGATAACCCAAGCTGCTGGTTGGGTCCTTCGAGTGAGAATTGACATGATTGCACCTCGTTCGACTTGGTCTGAGTTACACTATTAAAGAGGGCATCCCGAAGATTTGGGTTTCGGGTACCGGCAAGCGCAGAACCGATCAATCCCTCGTGAGGCTCAACCGTACGTTGCGGGTTTTGGACGGGCAAGGGCAAGAGTTGGTCTTACTTGGGGATTCGGTAGAGCGGATTGCCTGCCAAGGGGCCTAAACCACAACCTGAAACTGGACTCAGAGCTGTCCCTTCGCCGTTGTGGACACCCACTTGGTACGTAAAGACGGGATGGTCACTCGGCTTTGGCTTTGACTCACGGTCAGCGGAGCATGTGAACTGGTTTCGGAGACAGCCGTCGCGTTGAAGATGTTCGGGCTACTCCCGTCAAACCCAACCTCCTTTGCAGGGGCCGGCTGTTTAGCCCGCAGAATGTTACCGTTTCTTCCACTCGCCGATCTTCGCGGGATTTCTTCTCGCTTCGTTTCAAAGGGAGACGCTCTTCAGACTTGGGCGGGAATATGTCCTCGAGAGGACCAGCGACTTCTACGAGATGGCACCTGACGATCGGCAGTTCCTGATGAGGCGAGTGGCGGGACCTGCAATGAGTGGCGATGGTCCGAGGTTCATCTTTGTCCAGAACTTCTTCTAGGAGTTGACGCAGGTTGCACCGGAGAAAGAGTTCCAACATGTGGGCGGACCCGACGAACCCTGAAGGTGCTGTTAGCGGGCAGAGGAACTAATGAAGGGACAACCGAAGACGGCACTGAATCGCGGCCCGATTGTGGGAGTCATGGGCTCGGGCAGCGAGGGTCATATTAATCGGTCTGCTCCACTTGGCCGGTGGTTGGCGGAGAGCGGCGTGCACCTTTTGACTGGAGGGGGAGGAGGTGTGATGGTGGCTGTAAGCGAATCTTTCCACAGTGTGTCCCAGCGTACTGGATCGGTGATTGGGATCATCCCGTGGGATGAGGACGCCGGGAAGCCGAGAGACGGGTATCCCAATCCCTGGGTGGAGATCCCGATCTATACGCACCTTCCCTTGAGTGGTGGGCGGGGAAAGGAACCGTTGTCCCGGAATCATATCAATGTTCTATCTTCGGATGTGATCGTGGCTCTCCCGGGGGACACGGGCACCGCGAGTGAGGTGACGCTAGCTGTGGACTACCGGCGCCCGATTGTGGCATTCGTCGATTCCAAGGACCAGATTCCAGGCCTTAGTTCTAAGGTGCCAGTGGAGCCAGATTTCGAGGATGTCCGAGCCTTTGTCGGCGGAATCCTGAGGACGCTTGGGGATTACCATGATAGACATAGCGGTCGAAGTCTGGAGTGCAAAGTCCCATATGAAACGACGGATGTACGCCTACAAAAGTGATGATTTGGTGGTGTGCTACAATCTAATTCGGCGCAAACACGCGGAAGAGTGCGTCAGGGGTTTGCCGATGGTGTTCAACGTCGAAACTGGAAGTGCTGACCAACGAGGGTGCAATGGCAGAGTAGAGTCTGAACAGATGAGAGGAGAAGATCTGGGCCCTGCCGGGACTTGCCTTAGCTTGAACACTGATGTTCAATCTCCTCCATTATCATCGGGGCCAACTGAGCGTCGATGTCTAGTGAGGTTGATCATGCCCCTGTCATTGTGTCTGGTTCGCGTCCTGATCGGTGCCGCTCTCCTAACCTCCTGTGCGCCTGGCTTCGGTACCGAGACACCGTCATTGGCATCGGCAGGTGCCGAAGCTATCACAGAGGGGAGCGTGGGCCCGTCCTCGACTGCCGACCTGCGTGTGCCGATACCTCGCTCGTTTCTAGATGCGATTGCTCGGGGATCAAGGACCGACCGGGGAGTGCCCGGGCCGAACTACTGGACTCAGAAGGTAGACTACTCGATCCAGGCTGAGCTCGACCCGGAGACTGCAATCCTGGTGGGCCGGGAGACTATCACGTATCGGAACAACTCCCCGGATGATCTGGACCGGCTGATCCTGCACCTTTATCAGAACCTCTTTTCCGGGGGTATGGAGCGGACCCGCAGCGTTCCCATCACGGGTGGGATTATCCTAGAGCGAGTGAGTTTGGAAGGGCAGGATCTCCGCGAGGCACGAGGTCGTCCCGAACTCGGCAGCTACATTACAGACGGTACACTCATGGCTGTGTACCTCAACCAGAGGCTTCGGCCGGGTGGGACTGTGGAGCTTGAAGTTGAGTGGCGTTTTGAAGTGCCGCCGGAGGGAGCGCCCCGGCACGGCCATATCGATAATCGCCTGTTTAACGTGGCACAGTGGTACCCTCAGGTCGCCGTCTACGATGACATCGAAGGGTGGCACATCTGGCCGTATTTGGGTAATGGTGAGTTCTACTTGGAGTACGGCGACTTCGACGTGTCTATCACGGTGCCCGAAGGATGGCTTGTGGGAGCCTCGGGCACACTGCAGAACTCCGATGAGGTCCTTCCGGACCCGATTCGCCGTCGTCTGGACGAGGCGATGACTAGCGACGAGGTGGTACACGTTGTTGCGGAGGAAGATTTCGGGCCTGGCCTGGCGACCGTCTTGGGCTCGGAGGGAACACTTACCTGGCGCTTTCGCGCAGATGGTGTTCGAGACTTCGCATTCGCAACCTCCGCTGAGTATCTGTGGGACGCAGCCCACACGCTGACCCCTGACGCGGATGGGGATGGTGAGGATGAGGTAGTGGCTCTGCATGCCCTCTACCGGCCTGTTGCGGAGACTTGGGTCGATGCGGCGGAATACATCCGGCACGCTGTAACTTTCCACGCAGAGCGCTGGCACCCATACCCTTGGCCGCAGATGACTGGTGCGGAGGGTCCCGTGGGAGGGATGGAATACCCCATGCTCACCTTCGTGGCAGCCTTTAATGATTCCCGCTCGGTCTACGAAACTTTGAACCACGAAATCAGCCACATGTGGTACCCGATGATGGTCGGCTCGAATGAACCCTCATATCCGTGGATGGACGAGGGTCTGGGCACATACGTGGAGGCCTATGCGACCGGCGACTTCTGGGACGAACCGGAATATTGGCGGGCAGATCAGAATGCCTATCTACGTGTCGCTGGGCTCGAACAGGAAACGCCGATCATGCGGCATTCTGATCTCCACGGTCCTTATGGAACATATGGTCAGGCTGCCTACTGGAAGCCCGCTGCTCTCTTGAGGGCTCTCGAGGCGGTTATCGGCCGCGACGCATTGTGGTTGTCCCTCCGGTCTTACTCCGAGAACTGGATCTACCGTCATCCAACTCCCCACGACTTCTTCAACCTCGTGGAGGAAGCTGCGGGACGGGATCTCGACTGGTTCTGGTACCCGTTTTGGTATGAGACCGCGGCCCTGGATCAGGCAATCACAAATGTAAGGGTGACGGATGGCGCTGGCGGCGCAGTTGCCACCGAAGTGACTATCGCCAACTTGGGTAAGGCATTCATGCCTGTGCACCTCCTGCTGACCCTCTCCGGGGGAGACACGATCCGAGAGGTTGTACCTGTCGAAGTCTGGTTACTTGGAGGCGGGGTGCACACAGTTACCGTTGACCTTCCCCGTGGTGAAACCCTCACATCCGTTGAGATTGATCCGGAAGGGGCTTTTCCAGATGTGGATCGGGAGAACAACATCTGGGGACGCTAGACCAACAAATAACCCTCCTTTAATACGATCACAATAATATTGACAGGTCATAGAGGTTGGTATGAAGTGACAACCGCCGCGGGCATTTCCCAGGCGTGGCTCATGTGAAAGACTAGATCTCCTCTGCCGCGCTCCTGTCAGTCTGGCAGGCTGAACACATATAGCGCGTTGCCGCTGCTAGGGTGCCTGACCTCATTGGCGACTAACCGCGGCACATTGCGCGGACTCCCTCCTCCGAGTCCAGTGGTCACCGCGATGTATTGCTTGCCGTCGATCGCGAAGGAAATGGGGTGCCCTTGGACCGAGGTCCCGAGCCGTGTCGCCCAGAGGAGTTCCCCCGTCTCCACATCAAAGGCCTGGAATCGGCGGTCCAGATCACCCACGAATACCACTCCGCCGGCGGTAGAGACAACACCGGTCAGGAGTGACGCCCGCTGTTGGTAGCTCCAGACTTCCTCTAAGGTGCTTGCGTCATACGCGGCGAGCTTCCCGAGGTTACCATCGGATCCTGGCATCTCAAAGAAGAGACGGGCAGAGGCCGTCCCTCCACTCCCTTCGACTAGTTCGATCTCCCGTGCCTCATTCTCGAGACACGTCTGACTGAGTGGTGCTATCAGGAGACCGGTCGGCCTGTGATAGCTCATCGAGTGCCAGTCTTTACCTCCGGCGCTACTGGGACAGCCTGGAATCCACTCGCCGATCTGGGCGTTGATGACATCGTCCCGGTAAGTAATCTCTCCAGTTTGTGGGTCAATGTTTGTGAATGCGTTCTGGAAAGTGGTATGCGCGAATCCGAGGAACTCTCCTGTGACGCGGTCATTCTTCCAGAGGATGCCATGCTTACCGATGGAAAAGACGAGTCGCTGCCCGTCCCGGTCCACGAGGACCCGCTCGAAGACCTCATCCAAATCCAGCGCCTCACCTGGGACGTGTTGGAAGTGCCAGTCCAGTTCTCCGGTTTCCACATCGATCGCGACTGTCGAGTTTGTATACAGCCCCGCATCGAAGATGGACTGATGGCGGCTGGCCGGGACCCAAGGTTTCGCCTGCGCTGTACCCCAATAGGTGAGGTTCAACTCTGGATCGTAGCTGCCGGTGATCCACTGCTCGCCACCGGCCCGGAAGAGGTTGTCAAGGTTGCCCCAGGTATCCCCTCCTGGCTCGCCAGCCTGGCCGATGGGGTTCCACTCCCACAGGCGCGTGCCAGTGTTGGCGTCGTGCGCTGTTAGGTAGCAGGACTCAGGGATGTAGCGCGCACAGCCCGCCTGTCCCTGGATAATCTTTCCATCTGCCACAATTGGACCGCTGGAAAACTGAAATCCGAGGCTGTCGTTTGCCACCCGGGTCTCCCAAACTTGCTCTCCGCTCCGCGCATCTAGTGCTACGAGTCGTGAATCGGTCGTCGCATGGATGATGTTCGTGCCGTAGATGGCGATGTTGCGCATGTCCTGTCCGTTCTCTGGACCGGACGCCGTCTCCCAAATCAAGTCCCCCGTTCTAGCGTCTAGCGCCTGGACGATATTACTGGAGTTGATTAGGTAAATGACTCCGTCGTACACGATGGGGCCGGGTTCGGAACCTCCCTCGTGCATGCTCCAGATCCACTCCAATTGGAGCTCGCCGACATTATCTCGATCGATCTGATCAAGCGGACTATAGCTATGTGCAAGGTAGTTACGTCTGAGCATCGGCCAATCTGCCGGATCCGGGTCGCGGAGCATTTCGTCCGTGACCGGTAGAAAGTCGCGTATCAGGTCGGCCACAGTGAGCGACTCCGCCTCCAGGTTCGCCGGTTCCTCGCCTATTGTCTCGATGTCGTAGATCCACCCTCTGAGTTCGCCAGTGGGATTTCCCTGGCTGTGGATCTGGACGTAAAGAGATTGCCCCCGCAGCGCAGCTACTTGTCCGTCGGTCAACTCGACAGTGCCACCGATTTCACCCGCTGGCACAGAAAAAACCTCCAGCGCGTGAGCCACGGGCCCGTGCAGTCCGGGAAACCCCTGATGGATATGCGCTACGGTCGCGGCCGAACTCATTCCTTGATAGCTGCCCGTGACGGTCAGTTGGTTGCCTTGGAGAGTCACTCTTACCTGCCCGACTCCAGTGATTGAGTTGAGCGTCGCAGCATTTACTGGCATGGGTGAAAGACGGGCCCGGAAGGAGTTGGCTTGAGCGGCCACCTGCCCTTGATGGGCGAGCACGGGGACTCCCAGCGTGCCTGTGATAAGTAGTGCGGCGGAGAGGACTAGCTTGCTAGTGATGCGACCTTTCATCAGAACCCCCAGCTGTGGCACCTGTCTCGGAATCCCACCGTGAAAACAAAACGTCGGAGGGACGGATTGCCCACGCTAGGTGGCGGAGTTGTGCATGGCAAGATAAGGTTGCCTGGAAGGTGAACCCAGTTAGCGATAGGATCAAACAGCCGCTATGAACGCTCCCGCCCCCACGATCCCCAGTCGTGATCCTCGCCCGATGAGGCCGCACCTGTCGAACGGAGTGATTGCGGTGATCCTCCTCGTGGTAATGGAGATCCTGCTCTTCACAGGATTGATTTCGGCCCATATAGCGTTCATGGCTGACCAGGTTGGTGAAGTTTGGCCACCTCTAGACCAGCCACGCCTTCCTTTTGGAGAGACCGCGATTAACACCGCTGCGCTAGTTCTAAGCGGGATCATCCTGGCGTTGTGCAGTCTGCAGTTCAGGGTAGAGCCTCGTCGGGCTCTCATTCTCCTCGGGACAGCTACACTTCTTGGCGGATTCTTCGTCGCTTTTCAGGGTGTGGAGTGGCTCGGTTTGGTTCAGGAGGGGCTTTCCGTGAGATCCGGCGCATACGGTGCGTTCTTCTACCTGATTGTGGGGATCCATATGCTGAATGCTCTGGTGGCTCTTGGGTTCCTCGCCTGGGCCTGGGGGAGGTTGAGGCGTGGTGTACTCTCAGATGCTCAATTCAAAGCCGTGCGGATCTTCTGGTATTTTGTGGTGCTCGTGTGGCCCGTGATTTACTTCCAGGTGTATCAGTGATGGACTATTAGTGGATGGGCCCACTCCTGGCAGGGAGTTGGAGGCATGAAAGGTTCACTGGCTGGAGGTTGGGATGTGGCCGCTTCGGTATGTCTGCTGCTTTCCTCCTGTGCCGTGGCAAGTGAGGGGTCCGGTCCTCGGCTCGTGCAACCCGGAGCTCCCGGAGAGCCCAGTCGGGTGCTCAGTGCAGAAGAATCCGAGCTGGCTCCCCCCGTGCTGGTCACCACAGCCGACGTGAGATTCATGCAGGGGATGATCGCCCACCATGCCCAGGCGCTTACCGTGAGCCGGTTTGTCCCGAGCCGAGCGGAGGGGGAAGGAGTTCGGCTCCTCGCTGAGCGGATCGAGCGCTCCCAGGGGGATGAGATGGCGCTCATGGAGCGATGGCTCGCAGCCCGAGGTGAAGACATTCCGGGCCCGACCGTCGGGTATCAGATACAATCTTCTGGTGGTCAACCCGTACTGATGCCCGGCATGCTGACCGTGGACGAGTTGGCTGAGTTGGAGGAGGCTTCAGCGGCCGACTTCGATCGGCTGTTTCTGGTGTATATGATCCGCCACCATGAGGGAGCGCTGACGATGGTGCGGGAGCTCTTCGCTAGTGAGGGGGCGGGTGAAGAGGGGGTAATCTTCGAGTTTGCCGTTGATGTCGATAGCGACCAGCGCATCGAAATCGCGCGCATGGTCCGAATGCTGACTGGGAGCCCTTGAGGGTTGCCCAAGTCCCAACCAGGAATCAGGAATGAGATCTAAAGAGATGGTCCAAGACCTGACAAGTCACTGGATTGTATTGGGGTTAGCTACAGTGGTCTTCACAGTCGGATTGATCTTGAGCCCGGCGACCACATGGGCGCAGACCGGAGGTGGGCAGGTCGATCCTCGAGTTGGGCTGGAAGCGGGTTGGCAGGATGCGGAAGTGGCAAGCTCGAACCTTGAGTTGAGGGGTCACCGGGACCGGCCCCCCGGATTTTTTGTTCCCGGCGAGCCCGGAGCGCAGAATTACAAGAACTCCGACCTCGCGTTCAGGGGGGATCTGGTGTTCGTGGGTAACTACAATGGTTTCAACATCTACGATATTGCGGACCCAGTGAGCCCGGAGCTACTGACATCGGTCGTATGTCCCGGTGCACAGGGTGATCTCTCTATATACGGTGATCTCCTCTTCCGTTCGGATCAAGAAGCCCGCAGTAGACTCGACTGTGGAGTTTCCACCGAAGAGGAGATCGGGCTGGACGTTAATGCAGAGCGGTTTCGCGGTGTTCGGATCTTCGACGTGAGTGACATCCAAAACCCTGTTCAGGTTGCTGCCGTGCAAACCTGCAGGGGCTCCCACACGCATACCATCCTCAGAGATCCAAACGACAACGAGAACGTCTACCTGTACGTGTCCGGCACAAGCGCCGTACGCTCTGGCGAAGAGCTGGAGGGATGTCTGGACATTGACGACCCTGACGAGCCAGATACCTCGTTCTGGCGCATCTCGGTTATCCAGGTTCCGCTAGACGCGCCCGAGAACGCTCGTGTCGTGAATGAGCCACGGGTTTTCGCGAATCCTGAGAGCGGCTCGATTGCGGGCCTGTGGGGAGGTGGGGACCATGGCCCGGATACTCAGGAGTCCAGACAGACAACATCATGCCACGACATTACTGTGTACCCGGAGATCGGCTTGGCGGCCGGGGCATGTCAGGGGAATGGTGTCCTCTTTGACATTAGCGATCCGGTGAATCCGGTTCGGATTGAGGAGGTGACAGACCCTAACTTCGCGTACTGGCACTCGGCCACCTTTAACAACGATGGTTCCAAGGTGGTCTTCACGGATGAGTGGGGTGGGGGCGGGCAACCTAGATGTCTCTCCACAGACCCAGCGACCTGGGGAGCGGACGCAATATTCGACGTGATCAATGGCGAGCTTCACTTCGCTGGATATTACAAGCTCCCCGCACCCCAAACGGAGACGGAGAACTGCGTTGCTCACAACGGTTCCCTGATCCCGGTGCCCGGCCGGGATATCATGGTTCAGGCCTGGTACCAGGGCGGGCTCTCGGTATTCGACTTCACTGATTCTGAGAACCCAACCGAGATCGCGTACTTCGATCGGGGCCCGGTAAGCGAGAGTGAGCTGCTCTCAGCGGGTTACTGGTCGACGTACTGGTACAACGGACATATCTATGGTTCGGAAATCTCGCGGGGGCTCGACGTATTCGAGCTGACGCCGAGCGAACATCTGTCCCAGAATGAAATCGATGCGGCGAACCTCGTACTATACGAGACCTTTAATCCGCAGGAGCAGCCGAGGGTGGTTTGGCCTGCGGCTTTCGTCGTGGCCAGGGCATACTTGGATCAGCTTATCCGCGTGGATGGCCTCACGATGGGCCGGATTGCTGAGGTGGTGGCCGAGCTGGACGCAGTAGAGGCAATGGACGATGGCCCCTCGAAGCGCGCGGCTTTGGCCGAGCTGGCGACGCAGCTATGGGACGATGCCCGACAGATAGACGCCAATCAGCAAGCCGGGGACGAGGAGCGCGTCCAAGCGCTTGCGGGAGCCATTCTAGACCTGGCAGCCGTACAGCGCTAACCATGATTTAGGAGACGGGGCCCAACGAGCAGGGCCGCTATTCGGCGGCCGACGTTCTACGGGAAAGTGCTTGCCTCTTTTTCAGCTGGCTCCTGGGACTGGGGTTTCTGCTGCTCAAATGCGTCCCTTGGTGCGGCAGGCATCGGTTTCCATCCCGCGGACTGGACCGCAGCCTGCGCGGCTGCTAAGCGCGCGACGGGAATCCGGAAGGGCGAGCAGCTCACGTAGTCGAGCCCCGTGTTGTGGAAGAATTGCACCGATCTGGGGTCACCTCCATGCTCGCCACAGATCCCGATCTGGAGAGTGGGGCGAGTCCCCCGCCCGAGCCGGACCGCCATCCGCATGATCCGTCCCACACCGTCGATGTCCAGGGTCGCGAAGGGGTTGTCTGGAAGCACCTTTTGTTCAATGTAATGTGTGAGGAATCCGGACTCCGCGTCGTCCCGGGAGATTCCGAATACCGTCTGGGTCAGATCGTTCGTGCCGAACGAGAAGAACTCAGCTGCCGTGGCGAGTTCATCTGCCATCAGAGCCGCTCGTGGGATCTCGATCATAGTTCCGATCTTGTAAGAGATCTCCACCTCTTCTTCTTCCATTATGGCCCGGGCTTCGCCTTCCACGAGCTCGCGTTGTATGAGGAGTTCATTCAGGTGTGAAACCAGTGGGATCATCACCTCCACGTTGACAGTTATATCTTTGCGTGTACACCGTGCAGCTGCCTGGAAGAGTGCGCGGGTCTGCATCCGGGTCAGCTCTGGAAGCAGCATTGCGAGACGGACGCCTCTCGTGCCCAGCATGGGGTTCGTCTCCAGAAGATCTTCGGTCCGCTCAAGGAAGTCCTGCTTGATACGGATCTCCTCAAGTGTATCGTCGATCTCATGAAGCGTGTCTAGGTGCTGAAGTCTGACTTTTAGTTCCGCTAGCTCGCGGAGGAGTTCTTGATGGCTCGGGAGG
>Ga0310123_10002748_pt1 | contig 13862 bp, 13 predicted proteins | sample CB6_AW_1057_MG_FD_203505 | JGI IMG/M metagenome (GOLD analysis project Ga0310123, IMG submission 203505) | Marine microbial communities from Western Arctic Ocean, Canada - CB6_AW_1057 | ecosystem: Environmental > Aquatic > Marine > Oceanic | place: Canada: Western Arctic Ocean | collected... | reverse complement strand
TCGGCGTTCGTGGAATCGCCAAAGAGCGCCAACACTCCGGAGCGTCCCAGCTCAGCGAGGCGACGTGTGTCGGTCGGGTCGCCCGCCACCGGGGTCTGGTCGAACTTGTAGTCACCGGTATGCACGATCGTCCCGGCTGGACTGTGAATCGCCAGCGCCGCACAACCGGGCATGCTATGTGTCACGTGGATGAACTCGATCTCGAGGGGGCCGATGCCGACCGTCTCACCTGCTGACACCGGAGTCAGTCGTCCCTCTGACTCGATGTTATGCTCTTCGAGTTTTGGCTCCAGCAGGGCAAGGGTCAGCGGGGTACCGTACACCGGCCCATCGAGCATGTTCCAGACATACGGCACTCCACCGATGTGGTCCTCGTGACCGTGGGTCAGCACCAGGGCGGACAGTCGGCGTCCGGCTTGTCTGAGATGACTCAGGTCGGGGATGACTAAATCCACACCGAAACTGTCAGGACCAGGAAACATGACTCCTGCATCTATCAGGATCGAGGTCTGGTCGCACCCGACGAGCATGGTATTCATCCCGAACTCACCAAGTCCGCCAAGTGGGACGACTTCCAGAGTCGGATGCCTGTCGACGATCGTGCTCATTAATTCGGTGACTCGACCGCTGCGTCGAAAAACGACGTCAAAGCGATGCTCACGTGCGCGTTCTCGCTCAGGCGAGCGAAACGACACACCTGACCGGGAGGGCTCCCGGTGTCGTGCAGACCGCTGGGTGATCTGCGTGGGTGGGAAAACCGGGAAAGTATAGCACAGCTCAGCGAGGAGTTAGGCGCAGAACTTCATACAGGTCAGCAAGTTCCGACAATTCAAGGTCGCCGGGTCTCTTCCCTGGGTCGACGCCCGCTCGCTCGAAGACCTGCTCGGCGGCGAGCGAGGACTCGCGGGTGGCAAAGGGACGCAGGGCGTTGAGTGCGGTCTTTCTCCTCTGCGTGAACATGACACGAACCATCTGGTCGAAGAGGGCTGGTTCCTCGATTGACACCGGCGGAGGCCGAAATCGCATGACGACAACCGCAGAGGTGACCTTGGGCATGGGACGAAAGGCCCCCGGCGGAAGAGTCAGCGCCCGGGATGCCTCTGCGTGCAAAGAGGTGGCGACCCCCAGTGGGCCCCAGTCCCGAGTGCCAGGTTTGGATGTCATGCGATCCGCGACCTCTCGCTGGAGCATGACAACGGCGTCGCGAAAATACTGACCATCGCGACTCACCCTGAGGAGTTTGAGGACGATCTGGGAGCCGACGCTATAGGGGAGGTTGCCGACGACTCGAGCGCCAGTCAGGTCGACCGGGAGCGACTCGAGGTCGAGCGCCAGGAAGTCGTCCGGAATGACGGTTAGGTTGGCCAGCGATTCGGACTGCAGTGCGTCCGCCAAGTCGCGGTCAATCTCCACCGCTACCACCCTGGCGCCAGAGTCCGCAAGTGCGCCGGTCAACGCGCCTCGGCCCGGTCCGATCTCGAGGATCGTGTCTGTACGCTGCGGATCGACGACGCGGACAAGACGATCAGCCCACGCCGCTTGAAGGAAATGTTGTGCGAAACGGCGCCTCGCCCGCAGCGGCATCTCAGTGCCGTGCGGAAGGGCAGTCGTCTATGACTTTGCAGCGGTCACAGAGAGGTCGCGGTTTGCAAATCCGTCGACCGTGCAGGATCAGCGTGTCCGAGCTTACCGTCCAGAGGTCAGGCGGAAGCGCCCCGGAGAGCTGAGCTTCGACCGACACGGGATCGTCGCCGTGCGCCACCCCGAGCCGGTTCGACACCCGAAGAACATGGCGGTCCACGGGTAGCCCAGGAATACCGAACGCGTGCCCCAAGACGACATTCGCCGTCTTCCGCCAGACCCCTGGCAACTTGACAAGGTCCTCCATTCGAGCAGGTATCGCGCCGCCGTGGCGTTCGACCACCGCGGATGCCATCCCGACCAGCGACTTGGACTTGGACCTGAAGAATCCAGTTGGCCTGACGAGCTGCTCTACGTCGTCCAGTTCCGCTTGGGCGAGTGCGGCGGCATCGGGGTAGCGAGTGAAGAGCGCCGGCGTCACAGCGTTGACCCGCTCATCGGTGCACTGAGCGGAGAGGATCGTCGCCACCAAGAGTTCGAAAGGATTCCGGAACGTCAGTTCCGTGAACGCCGCAGGGTGTTGCCGCCGGAGAGCTGAGAGAAGACGGCGGACGACGGCCCCCGACCGGGTTGCCGCCGGTGGTTGGCGCGTTCGCCTCGAAACCGTTCCCCCCACGCCACCCACTCTCGCGCACGACTCTCATGCACCGTCGTTAGTGCACGGGGTCCTTCTTGAGATCTGGGGCCGGTCCGGCCTTGATTCCGATCTTCGGTGTGCCTTCTCCGAACGCGCGCAGGTGCTCCTGCAGCGCCGTGATCAGGTTCGGAACGAACTGCATCGGCACGACGATCCGAGCGCGCACGGGTGCGCGGAGCACGTGGTCCGTTTCGGCTTTCCGTACCGCTTCCTCCGAGGGAGGGAGCACTTCGCAGAAAGTCAGTGTGAAATCGAACGGTGTATGCGCGATAGCGCAGAAGTTCGCGTAGATCCTGGGGGCATCACCGGTCTCGTCCGGTACGATTGTGAAGTTGATTTGCTTGTGCTCGTTCATAGTGTCCTCAGTATCTTCGCATGACACCGACCACGACGCCCTGGATCTGAATCTGGGTGGCGTCGACGATCAGCGGCTGGATCCTTTCGTTGGCAGGCTGGAGGCGCACGTGACCATTCTCTCGGTAGAATTTCTTGAGAGTGACGTCTTGGCCCTCAAGCAGCGCGATCACCATTTCGCCATCGTTCACTGTCTTGCGGTCCTCGACGATGACCAGGTCGCCATCCCGGATTTGCTCGTCAATCATCGAGTCGCCGCGGACGCGCAGCGCGTAGGTGTCGGCTTTGCCAACAAGGTCCTCCGGAACAGAAACGGTCTCGGCGCTCACCACCGCCTCAATCGGCGCCCCAGCCGCGACGTTACCGAGTAGTGGAAGGTCGACCGCCCGTGTACCGACCCGGCTCGGCACGAGCTCCACGGAGCGGCTCCGGTTCCAGGCGCGCTTGATAAAGCCCTTTTCCTGAAGATTCGTCAGGTGCTTGTGCACCGTGGCCAATGAGGACAGACCAAAACGGCGGCCGACTTCCTCCAGGCTGGGCGCGTATCCGTTTTGTTCGATGAACTCGTTGAGAAAATCGAGAATCTCTCGCTGACGTTTCGTTAGCGGCTGCAAGCAACCTCCCCTTTTGAAGCCGCGCCCACTATATGCAAACAAAAGGCGAAAATCAAGACGCGGGCGCTCGCCCGCTCTACGATAGAGATATGCGGTTTCCCGTCGCGCTACCGGGTCCGAACTCCCGGTCCTTCGACGCCGTCGGTTTTGGTCTCAATACGACCGACATGCTGGCTGTCGTACCAACCCATCCCCTACCCGGCAGCAAGAATCCAATCGAACGTCTGGAGGCGCTCCCCGGCGGACAGGCAGCGACGGCCATGACCGCGTGTAGTCGACTGGGCTGGAGGGCACGGTACGTAGGCAGGTTCGGCGACGACCAGAACGGAACTGCGGCCATGGATTGCCTGCGGGCAGATGGCGTCGACCTGACGGCGGCTGAGGTCGTGGCTGGTGCGTCGAACGCGGTGTCGCTGATTCTCGTTGACGCGTTGACCGGACAGCGCACGGTCATGTGGTCTCGACATCCTGGCCTGAAGCAGCGCGGTCCGGACGTCGAGGCCCCGGCGGTCACGTCCGGGCGTATCCTGCTGGTAGATTGTCATGACACGGAGGCCTCGACCGTCGCTGCCCGATACGCGCGGGGGAACTCGACTCCGACCGTCGTCGACGTCGAGTATGTTCGCCCAGGGATCGACGACCTTCTAGAGCAGATCGACTTCATCATCACGGCGCAGGATTTTCCGACAGCACTGACTGGAGTCGGTGAGATGGGTGCTGCGCTGCGAGCCGTCTTCGACCGCTATCGACCCGCTCTGGTTTGCGCGACGCTCGGGGAGGAGGGAAGTCTCGCCGTGACGTCTGACGGCGAGTGCAGGACGCCTGGGTTCACCGTCCCCGCGGTCGACACGACCGGAGCAGGTGATTGTTTTCGGGGAGGCTTTATTGCCGGTTGGCTCCTGCAGGGGCATGGAGCAGACATCGAGGATGTTCTGCTTTACGCGAATGCCGTCGCCGCGCTCAAGTGCCGCGCGCTTGGGGCGAGGAACGGGATCCCGAGCAGGGAAGAGGTGGCGGCGCTGATCGCCACTTCGTGAGCCGACCTTTGTTCCGCCATCAGGTACACTCCGATCAGAAGGGTTTCGTGGGAGCGCAAGTGGAGTCTCGAGGTCTTCGTCGGCGTGTCCTGATCACTGTCTTTGGAGTCACTCTTCTCTCCGCGTCGGTCCTGCCACAAACCGGATCTCCTCTCACGTCGGACGACGGGGCGACGCTCGAGCCCAAACTCTCGCAGATCACGGCACCGGCTCCGGCGGGCGGATCCCCTCTCGAGCCTGTTGTTCTGTACGAGCGTGAGATCAACGGCTATCTGCGGTTTCAGGCTGCGCCGAGTCTGCCGGTCGGTGTCGCCGAGCCGTACCTTTCGCTTGCTGACGACGGGCACGTCTCGGCTCAGGCTTCCGTCGACCTGAGCGCCATCGGCTCGAGCCAACCGGGAGGGGCACTGGACCTCCTTCGGTATCTCGGCGGTGTTGTGCCCGTCACGGCGAGCGGTATTCTGAAAACGGAAAGTGGTCAGGGGTTGTTCGAGGTCGAAGCGGTCACGGTTGGTGGCATACCCGCCCCCGTATCTGTGCTTCACGAACTCGTCCGGCAGTACTCGCGAAGCGAGACACAGCCGGACGGCGTCGACCTCTCCACGCCGTTCGTCTTGCCATACCTGATCGTCGAGGTCAGGGTCACCGGCGGCCAGGTTGTTGTTGTTCGATGACAGGCTCGGCTGACGCCCTGCATACCTCCCTGCAGTTCATCAAAGGGGTTGGTCCACGTCGGGCCGAAGCCCTCGCCGAGGCAGGACTCCTCGTGCTCGAGGACCTCCTGTTGCGCCTCCCAATCCGCTACGAGGACCGGTCTCGCTTTCAGCCCATCGGTGGCGTGCGGCCCGGAGAAACCGTTTCCGTCGCTGGGCAGGTCTTGAGTTCCGGTGTTCGGTCAACGCGGCGTCGTGGATTTCTGGTGTTTGAGATGCTGCTTGAGGATGACACGGGGCACATCCGCGCGGTCTTCTTCAATCAGGCCTTCCTGAAGGGCGTGTTCGAGGTCAACCAGCACGCGATTCTGTTCGGCAAGGTGGAACGACGACCATCGGGCGGGCTCCAGTTCACGAATCCACAATACGAGATCGTGGACGACGAGTCGACGTCCGGTGTCGAGAAGACCATCGAACTGATCCACACCGGTCGGATCGTGCCGGTCTACGAACGCGTCGGGCCTGTGACCCCGAAGATGTTCCGACGGATCGTCCACACCGGACTCGCGGGTCTCCCCGATGCGACTGATGACCCCTTACCCGAACATCTGAGGCGGGAGCTCGGACTCCCAGAGCGACGCCAGGCCCTCTTCGACGCGCACTTCCCGGGCAGCAGCGAATCGCTTGAGCAGCTCAACCAGTTTCGCTCGCCCGCGCAGCGTCGGCTGATCTTCGAGGAGTTCTTCGCCTTCCAGGTCGGTCTCGCTGTGAAACGCAAAGAGAACGATACAAGGCAGAAGCCGCTAACCATAAGGGTCGACGATCGGATCCGCCTGGCGGCGCTCGATGTCTTGCCGTTTCGACTCACCGACGGGCAGCGTCAGGCACTGAAGGAGATCGTCGTCGACCTCCAGCGGCCGCAGCCCATGAATCGACTTCTACAGGGAGACGTCGGCTCGGGAAAGACGATCGTCGCACTTTTGGCGGCACTCGTGACGATGGAGAACGGGTTTCAAGTGGCGGTGATGTCGCCGACTGAACTTCTTGCGGAACAGCACTTTCTCACGTTGTCTCGCCTGCTCGCCAACACCAGGTTTTCGGTCGTACGGCTTACCGGGACGATGGGTGCGAGCTCCAAACGAACCGCTTGGGACGAGTTGGCCACGGGGAAGACCCATTTGGCTGTGGGCACTCACGCCCTCGTCCAGGAGGCCGTCAGCTTCAAGTCGTTGGGCCTCATTATCATCGACGAGCAGCACCGGTTCGGCGTGGTACAGCGTGCCACCCTCCGAGAGAAGGGACTGGACCCCGACGTGCTGGTCATGACGGCGACGCCGATTCCACGCACGCTGGCTCTCACGGCGTATGGCGACCTCGACACGTCGGTCATTCGTGACCTGCCCCCCGGGCGGCAGCCGGTGACGACCACCGTTCGACCTGAAACCCATCGCGAGGAGGCGTATCGATTCGTCGAATCCGAGGTGGCGAAGGGGCGTCAGGCCTACGTGGTGTTTCCGCTGGTGGAGGAGTCGTCCAAGGTCGATCTGAATGCGGCCACCGAGATGGCCGAGCATCTGAGGTCTACCGCGTTCACCGACCGGCGGGTGGGGTTGGTACACGGCCGCATGAAGACCGCCGAACGAGACGCGGTCATGCGAGCGTTCGTCGACCACGATGTCGACATTTTGGTGGCCACCACGGTGATTGAGGTCGGGGTCGACGTGCCAAACGCGTCCGTCATGCTGGTCGAGCACGCTGAGCGATTCGGCCTGGCGCAACTACATCAGCTCCGTGGACGCGTCGGACGGGGGGTGTATCAGTCGCATTGCGTGTTGATGTATCGCCACCCGCTGTCGGACCTGGCGCGCGCGCGTCTGGGTGCGCTGGCCGAAACGACCGACGGGTTCGAGCTGTCCGAGCGTGACCTCCAGTTGAGAGGCCCAGGCGATTTCTTCGGGACCCGGCAGTCGGGTCTACCGACATTGCGGGTCGGTGACCTGTTGCGCGACCAACGGATCATGGAGGAGGCCCGCAGAGCCGCTCACGCATGGCTTCAGAGCTCAAGCGCGACCCACGACCTCTTACAGGACGTCAAGCGCGGCTGGGCGGAGCGCTTCGGACTCGTGGGTGTCGGGTAGTGGCGCACGCGAAAGGAGCACAGTGCGCGTCATAGCCGGATTGCTCAAGGGACGAAGGCTGGAGGCACCACAGTGGGCTGGCCTGCGCCCAACGTCGGATGGCTTACGAGAGACCCTGTTCAACATCCTCTCCGACCGTCCGGCCGGCGCCCGCGTCCTCGACGCCTGTGCCGGCACCGGGGCGCTCGGGATCGAGGCCCTGAGTCGGGGCGCGCATCAGGTCGTCTTCGTTGACGACGACCGGCTGGCAACGGACCTTGTGACACGGAACCTCGAGCACTGTGGCGTCGCTGCGCAGTCGGCAGTGGTGTGCGGCGCTCTGCCGGGAATCGCTGCTGCTGAGATTGTCAAGCGACCGTATGACCTTGTTCTCGTCGACCCACCCTATGACGACCCGGAGATTGGTGTGATACTGTCGTCGGTCGCGGGGCTGCTGGAGCCGACGGGGGTCTTGGTTCTCGAGCGTGCACGACGTGTGGTGGTGCCGATGGTTGAAGCCGTCGAAGTGACCCGAACCGTGACGGCAGGCGATAGTGCGTTGGATTTCTATTACCCCGTGAACGAATAGGACGGAGACGTGGACATGGGGACAGGACGCTTGGCGGTGTATCCGGGGTCGTTCGACCCGCTGACGAATGGCCACGTCGACATCATCAAGCGGGGCGGGCGTCTCTTCGACCGGATCGTGGTGGCCATTCTGCTCAATCTCGAGAAGGCGCCACTCTTCACAGCCGAGGAGCGAGTGGCGGCGGCCCGCGAGGTATTCAAGGGTCAACCGAATGTCGAGGTCGATACCTTTGGCGGTCTGCTTGTTGACTACGCCAGGCAGCGGGAAGCCAGCGTGATCGTCCGTGGGCTACGCGCGATTTCGGACTTCGAGTACGAACTGCAAATGGCATTGATGAACCGGCGCTTGAACTCTGAGATTGAGACCGTGTTTATGATGCCAGCCGAGCCGTACACCTACGTCAGTTCGCGGCTTGTGAAAGAGGTCTTTGCGCTGGGAGGGTCGATCGATGGTCTGGTCCCGGCTGTTGTCGAGACCCAGTTGCGAGCGAAGCAGGACGCTCACTGAGGTTCCGTTCTCCTCTCCGCGCATGAAGGACACACTCTCTCAGCGGACCCGCCGGGTCATAGCGTCCCCGACCCAGAGGGTGACCCAGGACGCCGCGGAGTTGCGGCGGCAAGGTATCGATGTGGTCGACCTGGGCGCCGGCGAGCCAGACTTCTTGACGCCCTCCCACATCAACGCCGCCGGTATCGCGGCCATCACCGAGGGTTTTACGAAGTACACAGCCAACGCCGGAATTCCGGAACTGAGGGAGGCCATCTGCGCGAGGTACGCCGAGGCCTACGGGATAACGTCTACACCCGCCAGCACTATCGTGAGCGCGGGTGGTAAGCAGGCACTGTTCAACGTGGCCATGGCCCTGTTGGACCCAGGTGACGAGGTCATCACGCATGCGCCGTGTTGGCCGACGATCGTCGATCAGGTCAGGCTCGTCGGTGCCTCGCCGGTGATCGCACGGACGCACTCAGAGGACGGGTTTGCCGTGCACGCCGGGCCAATCCTTGAAGCGGTGACCGCCCAGACCAAAGCGATCGTCATCAACTCTCCTGGGAATCCGACAGGAGGTCTGATCAGCGAATCGGAACTGGCTACGATCGCGCAGGAGGCGGCCAGGCGCGGAATCTGGGTTGTGCTCGATCTCTGCTACGAGCAGTTGATCTACGCAGACGCTCCCCACAATCTGCCACGCGTGCTGAGTGAGATCGCGCCCGACTCGTCAGTGCTGGTCGGCACCCTGTCCAAGAGCTATGCGATGACCGGCTGGCGTTGCGGGTGGGCGGTCGGTCCACCGCGTCTCATTGCAGCGTGCAACAACATTCAAAGTCACTGCACCTCGAACGTCTCTTCGATTTCACAGCGGGCCGGCGTCGTGGCGCTGACCTCTCCCCAGACCTGTGTGACGGAGATGCGCGACGAGTACCAATCCCGGCGGGACACACTGCTGCAGTGGCTTTCGGTGGAGCCTCGGATCACGTGCGTCCGACCGGCGGGAGCCTTCTACCTGTTCCCCGATGTCTCGCAGCTCCTCTCGCCAGACATGCTCCGAACGTCAAGCGATCTGGCCAGTGCGCTCCTCAGACATGCGCATGTCGCGGTGACGCCAGGAGAAGCGTTCGACGCGCCCGGATACGTGAGAATCTCCTATGCGGCCTCACGTGACCGGTTGCGTGAGGCCGTCGACAGGATCGAGCGGTTTATCGCCGATCTGGACCGGGGACTGATTGAGGAAAGATCTTCCCAGGATTCAGTATCCCGTTCGGATCAAACACCTGCTTGATTCGTTGCATCATCGCTATCGTTTCAGGCGAGAGTTCCAGCCCGATGAACGGCGCCTTGGCGAAACCGATGCCGTGCTCGCCGCTGATCGACCCGCCGAGCGAGACGACCCCTTCGAATAACTGCCGCTCAGCCTGAGTCGCTCGGCGGAGGGCGTCGTGATCAGCCGGGTCAACCAAGATGTTGACGTGGATGTTGCCGTCACCGACGTGACCGAAGCTAGGCATAGGCAGGGCGGCGCTTGCTCGAAGCTGGTCGATCAGCTCGAAGAGATCTCGGATCTTCCCCATGGGGACGACCACGTCGTTGTTGATCTTCCGCGGCGCCAGGGCCCGCAACGCGAGCGACAGTCCTCGCCTTTCGTCCCACAGGCGGTCTCTCTCTGCCTCCGTCTGAGCCTGAAGGACGTCGGATGCCCCATGTGCCCAACACGCCTGGGAGACGCGCGCCATCTCCTCCTCGATCGCCGCGGGTAGCCCATCGACCTCGACGAGAAGCAACGCCCCGTCGAGGCCCCGAGGAGAAGGCGTGTCTCGCTGCTCCTCCAGTGCCCGTAGACACTCCGCGTCGATCAGTTCCATCGCGGCGGGCATCACACCGTCGGCCAACATCGCGCCGACCGCTTCGACCGCGTGCGCGACCGTCGGGAACGGTGCCCGCAGCGTCGCTCGGGCTGGCGGCCGAGGAATCAGCCGCAAGATGATCTCGGTCACGACGGCCAGCGTCCCTTCGGATCCCACCAGGAGTTGGGTTAGGTCATACCCGACGACGTTCTTGACCGAACGTCCCCCGGTGCGGATCACGTCCCCGCTGGGCAACACTGCTTCAAGCCCGAGAACATAGCGTTTCGTTGTGCCATATTTGAACGCCCGGGGGCCTCCGGCACACTCCGCGACGTTGCCTCCGATGACGGATTGCTCAAGACTTGCCGGGTCGGGCGGATAAAAGAGACCAACGGCTTCTACCGCCCGTTGAAGATCTCCGGTGACGACGTTGGGTTCGACCACGGCGAGCAGACTGTGAGGGTCGATTTCCAGGATTCGGTTGAGGCGCTCCAGTGACAGGACGACGCCGCCGGCGGCCGGAACCGCACCCCCGCTGTATCCGGTACCGGCGCCTCGGGGAGTCAGGGCGACTCGCTCACGGTTACAGAGACGGGCAAGACCCGCGACCTCAGCCGTGGAGCCAGGCAGCACCACGAGCTCGGCCGGACCACCCGCCGACCGCTTGAGCGCGTCGAGACTGTACGCCTCGAGAGACGCCGCGTCTCCGAGGACATGGTCAGCCCCGACCACGGCCCTGACCTCATCTACAAAACGGTTCGGAAGCACGAGAGCTGTCTCAGGACGATAGACGGTCCCACCGTCCAGGAATCTGCGTTCCGCATCCTCGGCACCGTCCGTCAGATGTCAAGCGGTAGGCGCCAACCTCGTATCCACACCGTTCGACCACGGCCATTCCGCACGTGGGACAGCCGGTGTGCTCCAGAGACCCGACGTGCCCCGGCCGATTGCCGGCGTAGACGAATCGCAATCCGCTTTGGCGACCGATCCCGGCCGCCCGCATCAGGGATGCCGCGGTGGTGTCCGCTGTGTCGTTCATCCGGTAGTCTCGATGAAAGGCCGTCACGTGCCAGGGGATATCGGGGCTGACGCCGGCCAGGAATTCGGTGAGCCGTCTCACCTCGTCATCGGAATCATTGAATCCCGGAATGAGGAGGGTCACGACCTCGAGCCACAGGTCCATCCGATGGAGGCGCTTGATCGTGTCGAGTATCGGCTCCAGCCGCCCGCCGAGTCGTCGATAGTGGTGGTCGTCAAAACTCTTGAGGTCCACCTTGTAGGCGTCGAGCCACGGGCGTAGATACTCGAGCGCGCGAGGGGTCGCGTTTCCATTCGACACGAAACCGGTGGCAAGTCCGGCCTCTCGCGCTGCCTTGAACATGGCCACAGCCCACTCGCCAGTGATCAAGGGTTCGTTGTACGTGCTGACCACGAGCCGCGCTCCACTGCTGACGGCGTCGTCAACCAGGGCCCGTGGGGTTGTCGGGCGAGGGGCAGCGGTCGCGGACGGGTCGCGAAGCGCCTGAGAGGTGACCCAGTTCTGGCAGTAGCCGCAATGTAAGTCGCACCCCAGCATGCCAAAGCTGTAGGCCAGTGCCCCAGGATAGAGATGAAAGAAAGGCTTCTTCTCGACTGGGTCGCATTGGGTCCCACCGACATAGCCCCACGGAACCCGCAAGCGCCCGTTCCGATTGAACCGAACCCGGCAGACTCCCTGTGCGCCAGCGGGAATAGGACACTCGTGCCCACAGGCGTAGCACCTGATGCGGTTCCGGTCGATGGGCTCCCACATCTCACCTTCGGCAGTGTGCGCATCGAGCAGATCGGCCAGACTTCTCATGTCACCTGGCTCCAGGTCACTTGTTGGTCACAAGCACGACACGACGAAGATGGCGTGCCGGGTCTGGAGCAACGAGCGTACGCATCGTGAAACCGCCCGTATTCAGGTAGCGGACTTCAGCGAGTTGTCGCATGGTGGCTCCAAGGGATTCCAAGAGAGGGATGTCCTCGGCCGGAAGCACGAGGAAGACCGGTGTCGGGGAGCCCAAGAAATCTCGCGCCGCTTCCGGGGCGCTCAGGTCTTCGAACGGGCGGCCCGTATAGAAGATCAGATTCCGACTGAAAATATTGTATCGGCTGGACCGCTGGTCGCCGTCGGTGGCGTTGAGGACAATCTCGGCCATCCTTTCGACCGGCGCGGGCCCGGGCGACGACAGCACCACGAAGTGCGCGGACAGCGTGACCACGATCGCCGCGGCCGGAAGCACCCACGGCACTATCTTGGGTCGAGTGACGGAGACCAGGACAGCGATACCCGATAGCGCAATCGCCCCCGCGGCAGCTGCGATCCAGCCGCCGTCCCATTCGACAAACAGAGGTTCGGCCCGGTAGACGAGAGCCGCGAGCCCGACGAGCGTCGCACCAGCAAACCCGGCGCAGATAGAGAAGAGCCGATTGTCGAGACCATCGGACAGGCGTCGTTGAATCGCGAGGGCCAGCAGAATCGCCAGCGGGGGCAGAATCGGCAGGATGTACCGTGGTTGCTTGCCGACCGACAGCGTATAGAAGATGAGCGGTGCCGCCGCCCACCACGCCAGTCGACCGCCGGCCACGGCCCGTGCGATTCCGGTCCGCGTCATCCTCTTCACCGCCGGGACCCACAGCAGCATGAAGGGCGACCATGGAAGCATCCCACTAAAGACAATCGGCGGGTAGTACCAGACCGGGCGAGGGTCATTGTAGCGAGCCGTCGCAAACCGGTCGACATTTTCACCGATGAAAAACCGATCAAGATAGGCGGTGCCGTGCTCAACCGTCATCGCGAGATACCAGGGAGCACCGAGCATCAAGAGGACCGCCAGACACAGCGCGACATGTGACAGTCGAAGCCTCGGTTGCGACCGGGCAGACCAGTACTCCCATGCGACCAACGGCCCCACCACGAGGGCCGGGAGCGCTAGGCCGATCGGCCCCTTGGTCAGCAGCGCCCCGGCCGCCCCGACCGCCGCGAGAACCGCCCAGCCCTGGCGCTCCCGATCTGTCAACGGCGCTGAGCCGTCACCCGGTGGCGGGTCAAGCCAGGCTACGAGGGCGGCCCAGGTCGACATCGTCAAGAAGAACGCCAGCGTGAGGTCGGGGAGCGCCTGCCTCGCCATCGCCACGAGGCCGAAGCTCGTGGCTATGATGACCCCCGCCAGCAATCCCGTCTGACGCCCGTACCACCGTCGAGCGCAGGCAAACGTAATCAGTGCGAGCCCCAAACCGGACAAGGCAGCCGGGAAACGGGCGGCGGCCTCACTGACACCCACCACCGTGTATGCCGTGGCGGCGAGCCAGTAGTAGAGGACCGGCTTCTGGAACCGATAGGTGTAGTTGAAATGCGGTGTGAGCCAGTCACCCGTTTCGACCATCTCGCGCGCACTCTCGGCGTAGAAGCCCTCGTCGGAGTCGGTGATGGCAGGTGCGCCCAAGCCGGCGAACAACGTAAGGAGGCATATGCCCACGAGCGCAAGCGTGTCCCTCTTCACGTGTCGGAGATTCTATCGCTATACTGACCGGACCACTTCTGTATGAAGACCGTAGCTGTCATCGGGGCGTCGAACGACCGGCGGAAGTTTGGGAACAAAGCCGTTCGAGGCTTTGTGCAACAGGGGTACACCGTCTTTCCGATCAACGCCCAGGAGGCGGAAGTGGAGGGCATACCCGCCTACACGTCGGTGCTCGAGGTGCCGCAGCCCATCGACATGGCGACGCTCTACCTGGCGCCCGGGGACGGGATCACTGTGCTTGCCGAGATCGCCAAGAAGGGCATTCCGGAGGTCTGGGTCAATCCAGGGGCCGATAGTCCCGCGCTCGTCCAACGGGCTCGGGAACTGGGG
>Ga0310123_10002745_pt1 | contig 13872 bp, 10 predicted proteins | sample CB6_AW_1057_MG_FD_203505 | JGI IMG/M metagenome (GOLD analysis project Ga0310123, IMG submission 203505) | Marine microbial communities from Western Arctic Ocean, Canada - CB6_AW_1057 | ecosystem: Environmental > Aquatic > Marine > Oceanic | place: Canada: Western Arctic Ocean | collected... | reverse complement strand
CGCCCGGAACGCCAGGGACGGCGTTCCCTACTTAATTCCAAGATCGCACCAGGCGCTCGGCAACGGGGCGATGAACTCCATCTTCGTCATACGAACGGGATGAACGAGCGAAAGTCGACATGAATGCAGGGCAATGCCGGCCGGAAACGCTTGCTCGCTCCCATATTTTCGGTCGCCTAGAATCGGCCATCCCTGGTGAGCCAATTGAACTCGAATTTGGTGCTTGCGGCCTGTTTCCAGCCGCACCTCCAGCAGCGTCTCTCGTCCCAACTCTTGGCGAACTCGATACGTGAGTCGCGCCTCCTTGGCCTTCGGATGTTGAGGGTGCGCGATGTGCATCCGGCGGTGTCGCTCATCTTTGCGAACGAAATCGACCAACTCGCCGCTTGTCGGATCCACCGGTCCACGAACGACCGCCCAATAGACCTTTTCTACGACCCGCTGCCGAAATTGTTCGGTCAGCCGGGCCGCGGCCTTCGACGTGCGGGCCAGTAGCACGACACCCGACACCGGCGCGTCGAGCCGGCTCACCACGCCAAGATAGACGTTGCCCGGCTTCTGGTACTTCGTGCGGACATATTCCTTTGCTTCAGCGAGCAAACTCGGTCGATTCGCAGCCACGCCCATCGTCGGTAGCATGACTGGCTTATCAATCACCAACAGATGGTTATCTTCGTAAAGCACGGACAGTGCGGGAGGCTTCGGAGGCATGGCGTTCATGGGGTAGGATGCTAAAGTAATATCGTAGCAAACATAGACGACGCCGTTGAGCGGGGCCGCTTGCTGACGCGTGTTTTGAATCTCGCCACTTCCAATCATCACGACCCATGCCATCCTCTGATCGCCTGATCCTCGCCAGCGGGTCGCCCCGTCGCCGCCAACTGCTCGCTGCGGCGGGGTACATCTTCAACGTGATTCTCCCAGACGATTCCGTGGAGTGTGGTGTTTGTAGCTCCGAAGGACCAGCCGCTCTGGTCGCCGAGCTGGCTTATCGAAAAGCGGCCAACGTCGCACGCCGTGCAGGTGCCGGACTCATTATCGCAGCCGACACGGTCGCCGAATGTCGGGGACAAATACTCGGCAAGCCCGTCGACCAGGACCATGCCCGGCAAATGCTCCAGGAATTAAGCGGACGAGAGCACCGTGTCCTAAGTGGCGTCTGCCTCTGGCGCGTTCCCGACGGCAGCCCGGACGTTCGTGTCGAAGTAACCACGCTGAAGATGGATCAACTCACAGAAGATCAGCTCCAGGAGTATCTCGACAGCGACACGTGGCAAGGCAAGGCAGGCGCGTCCGGATATCAAGATGGGCTCGATTGGATCACCTTACTCGAAGGCAGCGAGTCGAACGTCGTCGGCCTGCCGATGGAACTTCTAACGACCATGCTTGCCGACGCCGGCTATCACGACTGAACCACGCTCGTTCATCGGGCGAGCTCAAATGACGAACCGACGAGGGTGCCTTTTCCCCTTTTTCAGCGCACTGCTGGCACAGACGGTCATTCCGAGCGGCGTTTGATCATGGTTACTTCGTTGCCAACTTCGTTGAAGGCGACTTCGTCCATGAAGGTGCGCATCAGGACCAAGCCACGTCCGGCCTCTCCATCCATCGCCTGCGGGTCTATCGCCTCGGAAATCTCGGCCGCATTAAAACCCGGGCCTTCGTCGCGGATGACGAAGCGGGCTTCCCCGGGAAGCATCTTGATCTCCACACGAACACGACGGTCTTTATACGGCGCCTGCGTTTGACGTTCGGCGATCATATCCTTGCCACCCGTGATCAGGCTCTCACGCGCCGCCTGGAGGTCCTCGCCGCTCATTTCGAGATTGCCATGATATATCGCGTTGAGCAGTGCTTCTTCGAGCACCAGTCCCATTCGCAATCGATCGGCTTGGGCACAGACGCCCATGCTGACGGCAATCTGCTGAACCAAATCGGTCAGCGGGTAGATGAGCGCCGGGCCGTTTTCCAATTCGAATTCGAATTCCGTTTTTTTGGAACACTCGATCAGTCGCTCATAACTTCGATCGCTATCCTTCCGCGCGAGAACGCTTAGGATCGTCTCCTCAAGGCGCTCGGCCAGACGCGATTTCGGCACATAGCTGGCCGCGCCTTGTTTCAGGGCCTCGATCGCAATCTCCTCGCTGCCTTGCCGGGTCATCAACACCACCGGGACACTACTGTGGTGCAGCCCCACCGCCTGGACCAACTTCAGGCCGTCGAATCTCGGCATCTGAAGATCGGTCAACACGAGGTCCGGCTCGCGAAGTTTCATCTGCTCGAGCGCGTCGAACCCATTTTCCGCGAATTCTATCTCGATATGTGGGATGTTCTCAAGCAGACCGCTCGCCAAGCGGCGGTCGACTGCCGAGTCGTCGACAACAAGAATTCTTGTCACAGCTCGGTTTCCTGTAATTGGCAGGGACCGGAATAAATCCGTCACGGCCAGAATTAAGCGGGTGAAAACTAGGATAACGCCACCCCAAACTACGGTTGTTGGGACAGTAAGTCAAACGTTTTTTTGCGACTCGCTGCCCATCCATAGCGGCTCACAGCTTGCCGGAGACTATGGGCCTGCCGGAGACTATGGTAAAATTATGTTACGATGTTTCGGCGTTGCTGGGGTGTTCCCCGCTCTCCAGGCAATATGGGTATGTAAAATGAAAGAAAGAAGTGAACTTCAGTCACTGATCGATCAGATTTCTTGCCCCGACAGCCCCGTCGGGATGGATGCGGTGTATGTTCACGCACTGATTCTTGATCGACTTGCCCAGATTGAGGCCAGGCTCTTGGCGCTTGATTCAGACTCCACCGAAGTGGAAGACTAAGCAGCACCCCGGCTGCTTGAGACAGATCCGCGTACTGGAAAGCAGCCGGGGTGCTATCCGACTGGGTTGTCCAAACCAAACCACGCATGACCACGCTCATCAAGAACGCAACCGTGGTGCTGCCCGAGGGATGTACCCAAACGTCGGTGTTGGTCGAGGGGACGACGATTGCCGACATCGATGTGGCGATTCAGACAACGGCTGACGAAACGGTCGACGCCTTCGGGCTCCACCTGATACCGGGCGTGATCGATGACCAGGTTCACTTTCGCGAGCCCGGCTTGACCCATAAAGAGGATTTGAGCACGGCGTCTCATGCCTGTGCCAAGGGTGGCGTCACAACATTTCTCGAAATGCCCAACACGGTTCCGGCTGCTGTCACACAGGAACTCTTGGAACAAAAGCTGTCGCTTGCGTTGGCCAAGAGTCTGGTGAATTATGGATTCTATATCGGAGCCACGCCAGACAACGTGGCCGAGCTGGCGGCCGCACACCGCACGCCCGGCATCAAGATCTTTATCGGTTCGAGTACGGGCAACCTGCTAGTCGACGATCAACAGGCGCTCGAGCGAATCTTTGCCGAAACAACGCTGCCGCTCACAGCCCATTGCGAGGATGAGCAGACGGTCCGCGCCAATGCCAGGCGATTGGCCGGTACACAAGATGTCGCCGACCACTCACGCATCCGCGATCACCAAGCTGCCGTGATCGCGACGCGACGAGCGCTCGACCTGGCCCATCGTCATCGTCATCGGTTCCATGTGTTGCACGTATCGACCGCCGACGAAACCGAGCTATTAGCCGGCCATGCCGACCTGATCACGGCCGAAGCCTGTCCTCACCATTTGCTGCTGAACGTCGACGACTACGCCCGGCTGGGCACGCTGGTGCAGATGAATCCGTCGCTCAAAACAAGCGGCGACAACGAAGCCCTGTGGCGAGCGCTTGATGACGGCCGTATTCAGGTGATCGCCACCGACCATGCGCCCCATACGCTCGAAGAAAAACAACAGCCGTATCCGAAATCACCCTCGGGGCTGCCGGCGGTGGAAAACTCGCTGGCTTTGCTGCTCAACGAAGTTCATCGTGGTCGCTGCACGATCGAACAGGTCGTCCGTTGGATGTGTGACGGACCGGCGCACGTGTGGGACATTGTGAACAAGGGTCGCATTGCCGTTGGATATGACGCCGACTTGGTGCTCGTCGATCTGGAGAAAACAGCGACGGTCCGAAACGAAGACCAGCAGACGAAATGTGGCTGGAGCCCGTGGCATGGAACGGCTCTCACCGGTTGGCCGGCCACAACTTGGGTCATGGGCCGTAAAGTGTATGATCGGGGCCAGTTCGATCAGCGAGTGCGTGGGGCGGAAGCCATGTATGACCACGCTCGGGGCGGTTATTGGGCGACGCGGTGACCATAGAAAGGAGCATTGCGAGCAATTCGTTTTTTCTGAGAATTTCGTGAAACCTGGCCCAAATGGCCGGGTATAGCTTGTAACTCAATAGTTACTAAGTTATTATTTCCTTCTCACAAAGGAAAAATCGAAACCATGATCCAGCCTGCCCGAACATCGTTGTTATGGACACTGCTGGCGGCCCTCGTGTTGGCCGTTAGTACATGGAATGTTGCCAATGTCGTGGCCGCCGACCAGGCACCTGAGAACGCCCTGGCAGCCTACGTCGCCAAACCAGACGATAGTTATGGCTGGAAAAAGCATGACGAGGGCACCCTTGACAAGGCGTCTTATGTTGAGCTGATTCTGACATCCCAAACGTGGCGCGACATCCCCTGGAAACACCAACTGTGTGTCATGAAGCCTTCGAACGTGAAGGCCGGCGCCAAACACGGACTCTTGATCATCGCCGGTGGTGAGTGCCTACGAATACCTTCGCGATCGCCTCAGCCGACGTTTCGAAATGCCATCTCTCGCACAATGCATCCAACAAGCTGCTCAATTAGCCACTGCTAGCGGTTGAGAAGATACCTCCCCACCTTGTCTGAGCGTCTCGATACGGCCCTTTCACGCCTCTAAAGCGGGCTAGCACCAGCATTCGGCCGCTGAACACAAAGAATAGATAAAATGAGCAGTTTCAACTCTCGTTGGATTAGATGATTAGATGGCCAGTACAGCCAATCCGTCCAAAGCAAAACGAGGGTGATACAGCTCGGTAATTTCCTGTTTCCCGTTTGTCCGGCTGGCCATTCCCAACCACGACAAAACAGGGACTTGCCAGCAGAGGAGGCGCGTCGAGTTAGAGCGGCACATCGTCGTCGGCGGTGGCAAACGATTCGACCACTTCGCCAGCCACCACTTCGCCATTGGCGGGGGCCATCATGGTCGGTGCGTCCGAAATCGATCGCCGCAGGGCACGAGCCGATCGCTGCAGGGCCCGGGCAAGACGGGCGGCGAGATCGGATGCGACGGTTACCTCTCGCGTATTGAGATGACGCTCGATCAACTCGCCGAGCGCCAGGGCGTTGCCATGAATCAGATGAGTGAGGTCACGCGACTCGATCTGCAGTACGGGGCTGTTCTCGTCCAGCAAGCCGACCGTCCAGTCCAGCCGGCCATCGTCTGTTAATCGGGCGTACCACTGGCCACCACCGGGCCCGAGAACGTCGAAACCAATCAGGCAGCAGGGTTCGTGGTTCGCTTCGGCAGTTGATTTGTACTTAGGCGTTCCGTTCTCGCCCGAATCCTCCTCATGCGAACGCAAAAGTAACTCCTCGGCCCATTGCCCGACAGGAGCCACAGGCGTGCGACGTTTTCCCCATCGGTCTTCATCGCCAAATCGCATGAAAAGATGGATCATCTCTTCATCAATAGGGGGGCACGGAAGGTGGGAAACAAATTTGCGAAGGTTGGTTGTATCGAGCTGTGGGTCGGTTGCGTTATACGAGTCGTACATCGTGGTACTTTCGTATATCGACTGCTCGAAGGAGTTCGTCATATCATCATCCAAAGCGTCGCGGCCCACGTACTGGACGCCGCCGGAATTGAGATAGGTTCCTGTATAATCAATAATCTGGCGCGTTGTGATCGCTTTATGGGGTGTGAGGTGGTAGGTGCGATCGTGTGCCGCGGGGGTACAGAGTATATGCGAGATCACAGCGGAAACCCAATCGACCGGAACGATATTACGGGGTTCGTCGCCCCCGACGTTCATCCGCATGGGCACTTGCCGCATGCCGTCCGCATCGGGTTCCAGGTTCCGAACCAGAACCGCCATGAGCTTGAGATACATGTACAGGCCATGATAGGTGCTGGTGTATCCGGTCTGAGAATCTCCGGCGATCACCGCGGGACGGTAGACCGTCAGGTGATCGAGGAAATCGGCCCCGCGCACAATCTGCTCGGCTTGCAGCTTGCTCTCTTCGTAGGCGTTGCGAAAGGTTTGTCCGCAGTTGAGATCGTCTTCCATGACCAGCGTATCGCGCTCTCCGCACACGTAGGCCGTGGAGACATAGTGCATCTGGCGTAGGCCCAACTCACGGCAAATCTGCAGTAGGTTGTGTGTGCCATCGACGTTAGTCCGCCAGGGCTCGCCATCGCGGCTATCTCCATCGAATGTAATCGACGCCGCATTGTGAAGCACACGATCGCAATGCTCGGCAATCCAGCGTAGCTGGACTGTGTCGAGGGCGAGCAAGTCGTGGCCAATGTCGCCTTCCAGGCAGACGGGGCGTGGCAGCGCGTGGCCGAGCTCGCGTTCCCAATGCTGGAGGAGGTTCTCCAGCCGTTGGCGGGGCGACTCCTTTTTGGTGCGTCGGACAAGAATGGCGACGCGCTCGCCAGCGAGGAGCAAATCACGGACTAAATACCGTCCAAGAAGACCGGTAGCGCCGGTCAAAAAGACGTACTTCTTCACTGGGCAATCCTTTCCAAATCGAACCCCTGTCCTACAGGAGCAAGTTGGGTATGGTTGGTTCACGGCTGCCACTCGAATCTGGCCGGTAATGGTAGTGGCCCGCCGCCATAATCACAATGGGCCAAAACAGATAGAGAGGCAGTTCGTAGTAACCGCATTCATGCGGTTTTCGGGTCCTCAGCCTGACAAACCCGATGAATCGGGCTACTACAAACCCTCTTCGGCGAATGCTTACTTTTGCGTAGACGACCCCTCAAGGGAAGAAAAATGACCGGTTTCGAGCAAGTTGCCCGGATGGGTGTGGTCGTTGACAACTTACCTCTCTGAGAAAAGCTGCTCTAGAAACCTCGTCCGCCGCCTCTGTAAATTGATTTTGCTTTGCCACGTTGCACCGGTAATAATTCGCGGCCGCGATCAATCTGCTCGTCGTCCTCGTTTTCAAACATGGCCCGATACTCGTCGTATTCGGGCTGATTTTTTAGTTCCGATTGAACGATAAGCTTCCCGCTGCGGGTGAGGATCAATATGTGCGCCGGCGCGGTGAGGTCCTCATTGCTGCTGCGCGACAGCTTTCGCCCGCCTCGTATATCAAGGATGGTCGATTCGGTATGGAAGCGATAGTTCTCCATCGGCTGAAGGCGGTCACCGACTAGCTTGGGGATATCGATCGACCGGGTTAGGTTGCCGACCGTGCCGCGAACCGCATCGGCTAACTCGGTCATCGCCTCAGCGGCCTCAGGCGTGTCGAACGTTTTGACCAGCACGGAAATCTTGGGCTCGACGTCGAAAAGCTGCGGCGACGGGGCCTTCGCACGCCCTGCCAACATGCGGCCAGCAAAGGGAACGGCAATCGGCGGACTCGGTTGGCTCCAGTCAGTGAACCGATATGGCTTTCGCCAACTGCTGCGACGATCGGCAGCTGATTTCGTCAAGTACCGTGGATAAACGGAATGATTTGGATCGCCCATGACCAGACGCACGCGATATTCGTAGCGGCGGCCCGGCTTGACTTCAAAATCAAAGAAACGAAACAGGAGATAGGGGACCTGTGCGTAGGCTCCGTCCTGCCGCATACCTCCACCGCGTCCGCGCAACATAGGCGACCGGCTAGGCCCACCGAGCCCCATCCCTCCAGGACCTCCACGGCCGAGCCCCATCCCTCCAGGCCCGCCGAGCCCCATCCCTCCAGGCCCGCCGAGCCCCATCCCTCCAGGACCTCCACGGCCGAGACCGGTTGACATGCCACCTAGCAAACCGGGTGGCATGCCGAAGCCGGATATCCCTCTTGGTGGGGCTCGGCTGGGACGGCGAACAATTCGACCGCTGCCTGTCTGATCGTCGTCGAACAGATCTTCGCCTTCCTCAGCCTTGGGGTCGTCGGTAGGCCAATTCTCCCTCTCCTGTTCCAGGCGTTCTCGCTCAAGTTGCTCGGGTGTTTGCGCATGAGGAATGTCACTGTGGACCACGCCGTCGCCAAGCTCTCGACCCACCAGGCAAGGTAGCGGCTCCGTGACCACCTGGTAATCGACACACCGTTCGTCGGCGATCTCGCGAACTTGGCCGCTGTAGTTTTCCGTTTTCTTCGCCAGAGTTCTCGCGATGACCGACTGACGTTTTTCCCACTCGGCCTTCGCATCCTCGGTCACGTCACGTCGCTCCACTATGTAGCCCTTGTAGTGTGGCGAGTCGTTGTTCGTGGGGAACTCGGCATTCTGAAAAACACGATCGAATTCGCCGATCTGTTTTTTCAGCGGAATTTTTCCAACGACAACGACCCAGGCTTTGCCTTTGAGCTCATCGTTTTTGGTGGGCTGATACCCCAATCGACGGAGGCTGCCCCAGCCCATTCTGTTTCTGCCAAAGTTCGACTCGAGGTCGGCTTCTTTGCTCTGTTCGACGATTTTTTCTGTGGCATCCATGTCCGGTTGCGGTCGACCACCGGCGCGGAGATCTGTCGTGGCGATCGGCCCGAAGTCGGCCGACACCTCGATTTTTTCGACAGGGTAGAGCTGGGGGTCGTCTCGTTTGGTGTTGGGCGGCCAGATTCGCGGGTCGAGTGCGGTGCTGGTCTTCCAGCTATCTTGTTCGATTATATCCAGGGTCTTGAAGATCGGCTGGTCGAGTTCTTTCGGACCGAACCTTGGCTGGTGGACGTGGTTGATCGCTCGATTGGCTAGGTCGGTTAGATTCGTGGGCTGGTTAGCGTCGAGCCTGTCGATGCCAACGGTCCAGTAGACCAACAATAGGACGAACATGCCGACGAGCGCAGCACCCACCTTCTCGCCATGGTTGAGCACGAAGTCCTTGACGGCGTCGGCACCTCCGAGGCTCCGTTTCATGGTCTCATCTCCCTATCGGCTGAGTTTTACAAACATTCTATTGTGAGCTATTGGAATCGACTGCGCCGGTCGGCCAGGCGCCGTCTTCGGCGCCGCCTTCGGCGCCGAACGTTTCCTCGTTGACCGGTTTATAAATGTAGACAATGCCTTGGATGACAACTCGGACGATGGCCGGATCGGACTCTTCTTTGCCGTTCGCGCCCGATGAGGAAAAGGTCGGCATCTTCCCCATCCCCATCCCTCCAGGCCCGCCGAGCCCCATCCCTCCAGGACCGCCGAGCCCCATCCCTCCAGGACCGCCGAGCCCCATCCCTCCAGGACCTCCACGGCGGCCCCTACCGCCCGAGCGGCCTCCGGTATCCGATTTCTCGGGATTGATCTGCACATAGCTCGGCTCAACCGGTAGCGGCGCGTTGGCACATTCGACGAGCAACTTGGACAGTTTTCCAAAGTCCATTGCCAGCTCCATTCGTACCGGCAGGCGTTTGTACTCGACAACCTCGCCTCCACTGGCACCGCCCTGCGTAACTTCCCCAGTAGGCTCTCCTTCCGCGTCGAGGTAGCGGTTGGCCATGAGCGAGGCCTTTTCCTTCTCGGGGTCGTTTGTGCCGCCACGTCCGCCAGGGCCACCACGCCCCATCCCTCCAGGACCTCCACGGCCGAGCCCCATCCCTCCAGGCCCGCCGAGCCCCATCCCTCCAGGACCTCCACGGCGGCCCCTTCCTCCGCCAGCTTTCGGACGCGGGCCGTCAAAGAATATCCGGTTCGAGGTGTCGGTCCCCGAGGCTGCGTCGGACCCAACTTCAAGCAACTCGATGACTTTGACCACGGCATTGTGTGGGCCGGTGGCGCCCTCGTTGGTTCTGGCGATGATTTCGAGCAGATTTTTGTAAACCCAGAGATCCTCCTGAGTGACCCACACCTTTCGGGAGATAGGTCGAGTCTCCCACCAGTATTTATCGTAAAGGCGATTCAAATCGTTCCAGAGGACAATGTAGCTCTCTTCCTCTTCGTCTTGTGAGTCGCCGGATCGAAATCCTAGGTTTCGCCTCGGGCCTCGCATCATTCCTCGGCCCGATGACCGGCGCTGCCCAGTCGCGGAAAGATCCTTTCTCGCCTGCACAATCTCGGGGAGTTTTTCCACCAGCTTCCTGACGCTGTATTGGTAACGGTTCAGCAACTTGCTCGGAATCTCCTCGTCGAAGCTCAGTTTCTCGACCGCGCTGAGAAAGTCTTCCCCCAGGATTTCAGGCCAGTAGAGGACGTTTTCTTTCTGTCGTTGATAGAGATCTTTCCACAGCTCCTTGACATTTTCTTTTAGCTTTTCATTTTCATTCTTTATGCCTTTGATCGTATCCGCGTTGGGGTGCGACGATTCACCCGAGATCCGTTGCACTGACGTCATTTTACTTTTAACGCTGCTTTGATTCTTTTCGAACTCTTCGGTCAAGCTGGCCGAGGCGGTGAACCAACTGAAGAGGCCAATGAGCGCAATCAGAAGGGACAGCACCCAAAAATGGTACTTTTTCACCGCAGCGAGAATCGGTCGGATTTTGTCCATGGCTTACTCCAATCCGGTCTCCGATGGTTCACCCGATGGGGCACTGTTGGCGGCCAGTTCGGCGGCCTTCTGCTGCTCGGCCAGTTTTCGATTCTCGGCAAGTTCGATTCGCTCCGCCCTGGTGGCCGGTTGCCAGCAGAACTGAACGACGAAATTGCATCGTTTTAACGGGATCGTAGGTGTTATGTTTTGGGTGATGGTTCTCTGTCTACCTGGGCGTACATTTCTGTCCGCATTTTTTTCTTCTTCGGCGAGTTCGTTCTGAAGCTCCGCAATTTTCTCGCGGTCGGGTATTGGGTAGTCGATGAGTTGGGATGCTCGGATCAGCACAGGAAACGAGATGCCCAGGTCCGTCATGGTGACGTCTTCGGGCTCTTCGTTGTCGCCGGTCGGAAGCCGGACGGAACCCTCTTCGAGCTCATTGAGCAGCGTTTGGTGAACGAAAGCGGCGCCTCGGGTGCGGAGATCCGCATTGTAATAATGATATCCGCTGAGCTGAATGACCCAGCCCGAATTGGACGTCATGCCGTCGCCCGTTCCAAAGCTGTCGGCATCGCCACGGTAAATCATATCGTCTTCTTCACCACTCTCAGACTCGTCGGCCACGCCGTGGTCTTTGTTATACTTTGGCTCGATGGTCTTGCGCCAGACGCTAACGTCCTCGAACCGTTCGCAGTCGACCGCCTCGATGTGTAACTCTCGTCGCTGGTCGATGGGAAGAGACTTCTTCTTTTCTTCATTCTCTGTGGTTTTGGTCGGATCAGCCGCCGCGACGTCGTGTGCCGCTTCAACCTGTGGCGGATCGCTGGGCAACGCGGCATCGATTGCCTGGAACAATTCCAACCAGCGGAGCCGTCCTTCGACGTTGCCGACCAAATTATTGCCGATCTGGTTGATCCGCTCCCGCTTCTGCTTGGCTGCCGTATGATCTGACTTGAAGCCCCGTGATTGGGATTCCGCACTTTTAACCTTGGCAAACGCGCTCTCGAAGCGGACCGGATCGGCCGAACTCCAAGCGGCCCAATGTCCGGCGAAATTAATCGTACAGCCGAGCAAAGTCGCCGCGACAGCGCCGACCACCCAAGGTTTCTTGGCACGAACGAGCCGCTCCGTGACGATTTCCCGCGGCAGCAGGTTGGTGCCGATCGTGGCGATACCGAGCGCTTGCAGACAGAGGCCGTAACAGGTGCCGAAGCTCAGTTGGTTTGACTTGAACTGTGGGTTGTCGATAATCGAGGGCCCGCTGAGGCCGCGAAAGGTCGTGGCCGGTTGGAGTTCGTGTTTCAGATTCTGGGTGAGATAGCGGCGCAAGCCGGGCAATTTTATGGCGTTGCCCAGTCCGACAATCCGGGCGATCCGCGCATGGCGATCGAGACCGGCAAAGAAGCCCAAGCTGCGCTGTACCTCGGTTAGCAGATCGCTGAACACCGGCCGCATGGCCTGGAAAACGGCCTTGGCATTTTCGGCCTCTTTGGCATGTCGCTTGAGGTGCTCGGCTTTTGAAAACGTCAGCCGCAGCTCTTTGGTCAGCGCCTTGGTAAAGTGGTTACCTCCGATCGGAATGCTGCGCTGCCAAACCCGAAAACCGTTGGTGACCACCAGGTCGGTGTTGTCGGTGCCAATCGAGAGCACGACGGTCGAGTGGGGTGGGTCTTCGGGATCGTAATCCTCGACCGGCGGCAGATCGGGGAAATCGTCGAACACGATGTAGTTGAAAATGGCCAGCGGCGATAGCTGGACCAAGTCGACCGGAATGCCCACCTCGTCGAACGGCTTGAGTGCTCGGTAGACCTGATCGCGCTTCATGGCAAACAGGCCGACTTCGGTCTCGAGTGCGAAGCCGTCATCTTCGCTGCCGCCGGCCATTTGCTGATAGTCCCAGACGACATCTTCGAGCGCGAACGGGATCTGTTGCCGCGCTTCGTATTTGACAATATCGGGAATCTTTTTCGATTCGACGGGCGGCAACTTGATAAAGCGGGCCAGGCCACTTTGACCGGAGACCGAAATGGCCACTCGATCGCCTACCAACTCGTTGCGAGAGAAGAATTGCTCGAGAGCCTCTTTGATGAGAGCTGCTGGATCGGCGTCCGGTTGGCTGAGGGTCTTGGGGTATTCAATGTAATCGAACGACTCGGCAACGATCTTCTGCGGATCGTCGTCGTGTCGTCGGCAGCGCAACGCCTTGAGCGCGCACTGTCCAATATCGATACCCCAAACACCGCTCACCTTCGCCATGGAAGCTCACCCTCTGTTCCCTGAGCGCGGACCACACACCGATGCGCACCGATCACATGGTCGCCTTCGCCCGCACTAGCCCAGATTTCCACAACAGCCCAAACCGAAAAATCGGTCGGTCGAGATGACACGGATAAGGAATGCAATGGACCTGAGCTGTTCGCCTCTCTCCTACTGAATTTATCTCCGCCTCAACATCAAAGTCAATGTTGCTACCGGGCACACAGCGTAAGTGTCAGTCTTTTACCTGTCCGTGGTGACCAAGATGCCGTGTCTGGTAGCCGACAAAAACAAATCAGGTTAAACCTTGATTCTAAGCAGCGAATCGCCGTTTGTGTAGAGCGTGACTCGACTTACGGTTTGGATGAGGCTATCGTGGAGGCGGACATTCGGGGTGTGCGATCGTCGGCCGGGTGGCCCAGCCAACGCATTCCGCCATTTAACGCAACCTTTTGGCCCGTATGACGCTTGAAAAGCTTGTTGTTCTCATTCCCTGCTCCTCTCTGGAAGACTTTCCAGACCATCTCGGTGGCCAGGACACTCAATCGCTATTGACGGCCTGGACGACACTTTGGCACCCCTCTCTGGTGGCAGAAGTCAACGCAATGCCCACCTGTTGCCCCGCGGGTGAGCCACCGGAATCTGTGGCGAACGTGCTGTTCACGATTCCTTCAGCCAGTCGAAAGCTGTTGCCCGAGAATTGGACCCGATCGGCGTCCGAGCAGGGAGCGGTGACACTCGAACACTTTGAAAGCCGGGCCGAACTGCTCGAGCTGGCGCTGGCGTCATCCCCAGGGTGCGGCACCGAGATCGATCCCGAATTGGTCGCCGATTTTCTGGCCTTGGGGTACGGGTACCTGCAAGTCGAATTGCTGACGCGCGATATGCGTTACACGGACCACGTCGATGATATTGTTTTTGACAATCTGGTGACCAAGGCTGCCACGGCCGCCGTCGCTGGCCAAACCCAAGCGGCGCACGATGCGTTGGGCGCCTGTTTCGATACCTTATCGGAATCGCGTGACCACTTTTATCC
>Ga0310123_10002744_pt1 | contig 13873 bp, 12 predicted proteins | sample CB6_AW_1057_MG_FD_203505 | JGI IMG/M metagenome (GOLD analysis project Ga0310123, IMG submission 203505) | Marine microbial communities from Western Arctic Ocean, Canada - CB6_AW_1057 | ecosystem: Environmental > Aquatic > Marine > Oceanic | place: Canada: Western Arctic Ocean | collected... | reverse complement strand
CTCGTGCCTCCCACGAAACGTCCTGCTTTGTAGAAATTTCACTGGCGCATCGCGCCACCGACTCGAAAAGCGTCGCCCTCCGAATACTCCCTTTTCCAAACTTCGATTCCAGGCCGTCAACCGCTGCGTTGAGACGATTGGCGCGCTCATCTCCGAAGAGCGGCATTTTCAGCTGCTGAACGTCTTCCGCCACAAAATCCGACACATGTACACCGAGAAGACGGTACCCAATCCCCGGCCGAAATTCCGTACGCATCAGTACATTGGCGACGTCACATATCGTCCCGCCGTCGTCAGTATGATCCGGCAGCGTCCGCCGGCGTGTCACCGTCGAAAAATCCGCCTGTCGAATCTTCAGCGTCACCACCCGGCCCTGCAAGTCGTGGGAGCGCAGCCGCCGCGCCACCTCGTCGCTCAGGCCCAGCAGCTCGGTCGAGAGGGTTTGAAGCTCGCCCACGTCTTCCGGGAACGTGCGCTCGTTCCCCACCGACTTGCGAAGATTTTCCGACGACACCGGCCGGACATCCACCCCGCGGGCCAGCTCGTACAATCGCCAGCCGAATTTGCCGAAATGGCGGACGAGCTCACCTTCATCCCGGTCGGCCAACTGCTCAACCGTTTCGATCCCAAGGGCCCCCAACCGCTCCTCCGTGCGGGGCCCCACCCCCCAGATACGCCCCACCGGCAACGGCGCCAGAAATCTCCGCTCCTGGCCGGGCTCGATCGACAGCAGTCCGTCCGGCTTGCACATGTCCGACGCGATCTTGGCCACCGACTTACTCGTCGCCACACCGATGCTGATCGTCAATCCCTGCTCCGCCAACACGCGCCGGCGAATGTCTCGGGCCACGTCCTCCGGCGATCCATGCCGGCGCTCGCATCCAAATACGTCCAGGAAGGCTTCGTCCAGCGAGATCGGCTCCACCAGCGGGGTATAGCCGTGGAAGATATCCATCACCGCGCGCGAGACCTCCCCGTAGAGGTCGTGCCGGCCTTTGACGAACACGGCGTGCGGACACAGCCTGGCCGCCCTGCGCAGGGGCATGGCCGAGTGAATGCCGTACTCGCGCGCCTCGTAGGAGCAGGCCGCCACCACCCCTCGGGAGTCGGGATCGCCTCCCACCACCACCGGCCGTCCGCGCAGCGCCGGATTGTCCCGCTGTTCCACCGAGGCGTAGAACGCATCCAAATCAGCGTGCAAGATCGAAGCCGTCGGATGCGGTCCATTCAGACCCGCCATCCCTCTCTCGACCCGAAATACTGTCATTTCGCTCATAACCGCCGTGCCTGCTTATCTCATCCGTTCGGCAATAATACCGAACGTCCACCGAACAGTCAACGATTTTGTAGGCAGTATTACATCTCCATGGTGACGAAGTGGGGAAGTACGAGTCGTTTTTGCGACTATCTCCCCGGCGCAAGGGATACTGGGGCATGGATTTACGTGCGCTTTGCCAGAGCATCATCAAATGGGTCGCGGTGAACATGACTAAGCATTTACTAGAACGCCGGGGGTTGGTTGGCTACCGACTTGAAGTAAATACTGTGCCCGCCTAGCCGGAATCGCGCTGGCGTTCTGTCCTGGTCATGAATCCGAATCTCAATGCGGCCCCGGACGTATATGCGCGAATCGTCTCTTTCGACACCTTCGACGGCGGCAGCCCAGACGATTCTCTTCGGGCTGAACTAGAGGAGTTGGCATGGTCGAGCAGGTACGCGGACGCAAACCCAGGCCGCCACACGATTGGTCCACACGCTGATGCGGTTCTAGATATTGCGTACATAGTGGATACGCCGCCACGGGGAAGGTTCTCAATTGCGCTGCCATCCAGGCGCCACCGGGATCGCCGTGGCCGCCCCATGCAATATCACGACGTAGTTTTTGGGCATGGCGGAACGTACCTGCTGCAATTTGAGGTTGCCAGTGAAGCAGACGGCTTTGTTCCCACTCGCTGGCAGGTGTTCATCACCTACGACGGAGGGGATGAACTAACGGTTGATCCGCTCACTCGAATTAACGACAACTAAAGATCGAGACTTAGCCTCCTACCCCAGTCAGCCCGCAAGGCAGCCCCTCAAGTGATCGAATCGCCCCGCCTCGATCTGAGCCAGAGCCGTCGCCTACATCACTGAAACAGCCATCTGATACTGGACACCACCTCGTCAATTTTCCTCTCATCAATCCCAGAACCCAGAAATACTCGGAAATACACTAAATTTCTGCCACCGAAACATAATCTCATTAACAAGAAAGCTATCCCATGTTCCAATATTGGCTGGGTGCACCGCGCCCGCGGCGTGGAATACGACAGCCCGAACGTGGCCGTCTCATAAACAACCGAATCGCTATGAATTACCCTCTCACCACAAGCTATACACTAAAATGCTGAAACCTCGCTTTTGGCGAAAGTTACCCTGTGACCTCCGAACTGGCGGCATCCTCAAACGTCCACAGGACCACCACCGCTAATGGACCCCTTCCCTGTGAGCCGCCGATGCCGACCGTCCACTGGACCCCCTCAGCACAAAATCCGCTCTCTCTCACGCACTATTTCCAGACTGGCTATCCACCTGCCCCCGAACAGCCCGGATAGTGTCCCGTTGCGCCGCTCACCCTGTGAAAACCATCCTGTGACCACCTTCGATCCCACTTCGCCAACCCGATTTCCGGGCTGCAACCCAACTCCCGGAAAAACCGTTTTAGTGGCTTGTGGGTAACGCTGTCGTTACAACGGTTGCCAAATCCAGCTCGGTAACTGCCGTCGCCTGCCTGTTCCCCAACCCGCGCCCGCTGCTAGATGAATCAGCCTGAGGCTGGCCTGAGGCTGTGTGGCTGCTCACGCCAACCATTCAGATGAAACAGCCTGTGGCTGTGGGCTGGTTATGAGATCTTCTGCAGCGCCTTCCCCTGGGCCACAAAATCAATCCCCGCCTCATCGGCGAACGCGTCTATCAGGCGACGCGTCACCGGCCCTGGAATCGAATCCCCCATCTCATGACCGTCCACCGTCACAACCGGCATGATCACGTACGAAGTCGAACAGTAAAACGCTTCCTCCGCGTTATAGACGTCATAGGCGTCGATATTGGACTCCGTGAACGGAATGCCTTGAGCGCCCGCGAGCTCGATAATCGCCCCCCGGGTAATCCCCCTCAGCGTGTTGCGCGGTTCCGGCGAAACTAGCTCCCCGTCGCGCACGATCATGAAGTTCGCCCCCGTGCCTTCCGTTATGAATCCGTCCTCATCCGCCAGCAGCGCCCAGGCGTTCTTCCGGACCTTCGCCGCCTGCAGGTCCGCCATCCGGTAATGCATCCGGCTGCGATTCTTCACCTTCGGGTCGATCAGCCGCGCCGGCACCGACCGCTGTGCCGTGATCACCGCATTGATCCCCGTGTCGTAGTACTTCCACTGCTCCGGTTTCGTCCGCGAAATCGGCCACACACTGATGACAACCGAGGGTCCGAGTCCGCCCCGCACGGCGTCGGCATGAAAATCCATCGGGCCGTTCGAGACGTTATGCCAGATGCCGTAGTCGTCCCCGTCATCCAGCAGGTGAGCATTGCGCTCCAGCGTCTCATTCGTCGCCGCGTCCATCTCCTCAATCGTCATCCCCGAATCGATCCCGGCGTATTTCATCGACGCGTAAAGCCGTTTCAGATGATGGTCCATGCGGAACGGCTTCATCCCAAAAGTGCGCGAAAACTCGAACACCATCTGCCCGTACATAATGCCCAGGTCGTAAACCGAGACCGTGGCCTCCGCTTCGGGAACGAACCCGCCGCTTACATACGCAACCCGGATATCTTCTGCCATTTCTGTCAGCCTGCCCTTCCGCACCCAGGCCTACTCACATTTCAATACGGACGCCAGCCCGGGCCTGCCATTCTCTCACTATGCACCACGGGCCGATCCGGTTCAAGGCTCCACGTCATTCGACTGCGGGCCGCCACCCGGTCCACATTGGACATCTTCCTCCGACGCCCATTCCGACCGGAGCCGGCCCCGCCCGCCGGGTATCTGTTAGAAAATACCCAGACTGGTTAGGAATTGAAAACTACGCTCTCGGAACCTCAACCCGGACTTTTAACTTCTAGGGAATGGATCACGTTCGAGCATGAGTAAGCACTTCGATGTCAGCAACCGGGCGATGCTGCTAAACCCCGAGCGCGCCGAATGGACCCGTCCCTCCGAGTTGTTCGCCGCGCTGGCCCACGTCCGGAGAACTCCAACGATCGATAGGCAGCGGGAGCACCAGCGGATTGATCCACATATAGCGCGCCGGGCTACAGCAATAGCCGGCGCCCCCGAAGTCGTCCTGGATGCGGATGCCGTCAATCGAGGCGACAAACCAGTCGTAGAACGAAAGCTCCGTCCACTGCAGCGCTCGGTCGAAGCTGATCCGCCGCAGCAGCAGCACCGCCTGCTAGGTCCGCTCCTGCACGAACGTCAGATCGGCCGATCCAGCCGCGGCCGTACAGACAAGCGCGCCCGCCGAGGGGTCGGCCTCGAACTGAAGATCGAGGTCGGCGTCAACGAGGGCGATGTCGGCGGCGCTGGGGCAGGCGGCGAGCACCTCGTCGACGGTGGGTTGCCGCGACGGGATTTTGGCGGACTCGGGAATCAACACGCCGGTCAACTTCTTGACCTCATCGGGAATGTTCTGCCGCACGACCCGGCCGATTTCGACTCCGGGTGCCTCGACCCGCCAGATGGCGAAGGCGGGCAGAGGGAGCACTTCGTGAGCAGGCAGGAAGGGCAGTTCAACCCCGGGGTGCCGGTCGGCCAGCAGGTCCAGGGTGTTCAGGTAGTTGAAAGTGCCGGTCGCGGGCTGCCATTGCAGAACGACCTTTTGGAAAGCCTGGACCCAGAATCCGTCCAGCTGAAAGCGCCGGCTGATGGGATAGCCGACGTCCTGGGGACTGAGGCTGCGATAGAAATCCCAGAAGGGGATGCCGCCGGCGTTGGTCACGGCGAACCCATCGAAGGGGTCGGCGGTATCGGAGCCGGTGTTGGTATAAAGGCAGCCGTCGCGGACGGCGGTGAACGGGCAATCGTCGGCCGCTCCGACCGGGGTGGCCCCGAGGAGTCCGGCTAGCGCCAGCAGCAGCAGGAAGACCTTGCGCATCAGTAGTGCTCCGGTGGGCGGCGGAAGCGTAATCGCGGTCCGATCAGCGCCGCCAGGCCCATCATCAGCACTATCGCTAATCCGGCCAGGCTGATGGCGACGCCAGTTCCCAATCGTGGCGGCACGTAGGTGAACTCTACCGCGACCCGTCCCGGCGGGACGACCACCGCCAGCGCGAAGCGATTGGCCGTCAGGAGCCGGGCCGGTTCGCTGTTGAGGCTCATTCGCCAGCCGGGAAGAGCGGCCTGATTGAGGACGAGCACGGCCGGCCGATCGCCGGTGACCACGAAGCTCCAGTCACCCGGGGCCTGGCGTTGAAGCTGGACAGTGGCCGCCGGGTCGGGACTCGAGGCAAAGCCTGGATCGTCGTCCAGCAAAGTCGCTGCCGGATCGATCACGATACGGTCCAGCGCCTGCCCGGTGGAATCGGTCGGGTCGTCGCGAATCCAGTTGGCGGTGAGGTAGAAGTCACCCCGGCCAGGAGGCAATTCGTAGAGCCAGACGACGGGACCCGCCCAATCGAATGGGATGTCCACGCGATGAGAGAAGGCGGCGGGCCCGAGAGCCGCGCTCAGGTCGGTACCGGCGATGATGGTGCTGACTCCAAGGGCGCCAAGGATCGGGAGGCGACGGCGCAGCAGATCGGCCTTTGCCTCCTCCGAGAGGGAATCGTCACGCGCGAATCCTGGCGCGACGGCCCGTTCGCTGCCGAGGTAAGCCAGCACCTCGGCCTGCCGGCCGCTCATGAGGTTCTCGTAGCCGTCCAGCGAACGCAGACCGTAGCGACCGGACAGATTTGGCGTGAGCAGTTCGCGGATAAAAAGGTACTCCAGAAATCGGCGCTCCGTCGGCGGCAGATCGCGACCGGAGCCGAGTCCTAGTTCCGATTTGTCAGCCAAGGAGCGGTAGGAAAATACCCTGCCTTCACTCAGTTCGCCGATGGCGATGGCGACCGCGGGAGTCGATTCGGCGATCTCAGGTGGAAGCGTGGGAATGCCGTGGCCGATCGAGAGAGTTAAATCGAAAACGAGCAGGGCCCCCAGAGCGGCCACCAGCGTTCGCGCCGTCAGGCGTCCAATCCCGAAACGCCACAGGAGGGCGGCCCCAACGCCCGCCGTCAGGATGCTGAGCACGGGAGTCCAGTTGGCCAGAGTGAAGGCGCTTTCCAGACGACCGCGCGTGAGGGCGAACGCTCCTAGCCAGCCTGATTCGTTGAAGTAGGCGCTGCGGCCGCCGACCAGGAAGCGGTCGATGCCCCGGTTGGCGAATTCCTCGATCCCGCCGCCGCTCTTCAGCAGCACCGTACCGGCGATGAGGGACGCGAGCAGGACCATGGCATAGACGGCAAAAATTATCCCAACTCGACGCCCGAACACGGCATGGCGACTAGCCGGGTTGCGCAGAGCGTCAAGTCCGAAGGCGGCCAGCAGGGCAAGCGCCAGAATGCCCGGCAAGAGGTAGCGGCCCGGCTCCCGGAAGAGCTCGAACACGGGCAGACCGCGCAAGAGACCGTAAAAGGGCGTCAGCTCGCCGAACGCGAGCAACGAACTAACTATCAGCAGCACGACGAGGAATACCATCGGCCTTTCGCGAGTCCGCCAGATGACCGCACCGAACGCCAGAGGGATGGCCAGCAGCCCGGCATAGGCCAGCGGTTCGGCGCGCAGAGTCCCGCCGGCGACCAGGGGAAGATCGAAGGCAGGGTAGAAATAGCCCAGGAGCAGCTGGAACGGGTGCAAGGCGCCACCACCGGCAGTGGCCGGGTCAACCCCGCCGGCCCTGGTGGAAACCCCGGTGAGCGCGAGCGTGGGCAGAAGGCGCACGGCTCCCAGCATCAGCCCGACGACGCCAGCGAAAACCAGGAGGCCGAACAGCCGCGCCGCGGAGCCGCCCCCCCGGTCGCGATAGGTCCACGCCAGCCGAAATGCCGCAAAGATCGCAGCGCCGAAGGCCAGGATGACGGCGATGTGAGGGTGCCCGGCGAGAATGGCGGCGGCGGCGGTGAGGACGAGCAGGAGCAAATACTGGAGGCGCCCTTGGGCCACCCGCTCGATCGCAAGGATGCCTGCCGGCAGTACCCAGAAGATGTCGGCGAAGTTGATGAAAAGTGAAGTCGCGAACACGAAGGGAGCGAAGCCGTAGAGATAGCCTCCGACGAACGCGGACAAACGACCGAGCCCCCAGACCCGGCCCAAAAGATAGGTGACCAGGGCGGCCAGGAGGAGCCCCAGGGCGGCCTCGGCGTGATAGGCGAGCGGCATCGGGAATACACGCAGGAATAGCCAGGATGGGGGATAAAACCAGCCGAATTCGGAAAAGGCGATGGGGAAGCCGCCCAGGTAGCTGTCCGTCCAGAGCGGTATCTGGTTGCCCAAAATACCGGCCTGCAGGATCTCCAAACGGACGCGGTTCTCGATGAGAAAGTCGAAATCCAGCCAGGTCTGGCCCTCAAAAAGAAGCCGTCGATAGAGGACCAGGAGCGGCAGGAGGTAGCCGGCGAAGACACGGGCGCGAGGCGGAATCCGCGCCCAGGCCGCAACGATTGAAGCGTTCAAGGTCCCCGCCGGCGCGGGTTCGCCGGGAGATTGCCTGGAAACCTGCCCGCCCGGCCAATCATCTTGAAGCGGCTATTCATGGCTTCATCCTACCGAGATCGTCAGGGACCGGAGCGGCTGGCGAGCCCGGGTCATCAGCGAGTCGGAAATTCGTCGTCGGAGATATCTCTCGGTCGCGAGGGTTATTCAAGCGACAGTCATACGCTTTAGGTTCGACTAACGTAGCGGAGAACAGGGCGATCGCAGCCCCCACGTGAAGGTAATGAAGGCGATGTCAGGTCAACAACAATTCCCCCGCTCGATATTCTGCCCGCGTAGCACACCACCTGGGGAGACTGGCGCACGGTCAATCCAGACACGCTGGTACTGGACTGGTATCCGGAATTCGAGGATGACTACTGGCAATTGGGGGCTGAAGTCGGCCGGGCGGGGCTGGGTCCGGAGTTTCAACGGACGTTGCTGAACTGGGACGACCGCCTACCGGAGAACGAGCTGGTGCTGGGGGTAAACCACTACGGCGAGCAGCGGGCCGACGTACTGGGCAAAATGGGAGGGGGGGGGCCAGTGGTCATTGCCGACGAGCTGGGAGGAGATCAGCTGGCGATCTTCGCCGACCCAGGCGAGCTGTATGCACTGGCGTTCGTGGCGGCCCTGGAGGGTGAGGTCCTGATTTTCTCAGTGCAAGACGGAGTCATCACCGACCAGACCGGCGCCGAGTGGGATATGCAGGGCCGCGCACTCACCGGCCCGCACGCCGGCGCCCGGCTGCCATTCGCGACCTCGTTCGTGTCGGAGTGGTACGGCTGATCGGCATATTTCCCGGAGACCACGATATACGGGCGGTAGCCCGCGACCCGCGTGATGATTCAGGCGACGCCTGAGTCCTCCAAAAATTGGCTGATGACGCGGGCCAGGTCATCAGGTCGTTCCTCCTGGATCACGTGGCCGCAGGGGTCGAATATTTCGAATCGCATGCCGGGAATCTGACCCAGCAGACGGCGGGTGCCGGCCAGGTCGCCGGCGCGGTCTTCGGAAGCCCAGACGACCAGAGTGGGAATGGTGTTCATCTGGACGATGCCATTGAGACCGTCGGGGTCTAGGTGCCTAGCCACGCCGGCGATGGCGTCCCAGATGCCGGGCGTGCCGTAGGGGAGGTACTGCTCATCCACGATTTCGGGCGTGATCCCGTAACGGTCGCCGCGGCCGGTGTAATTGGCCAGTTTCACCATGGGGCGAAATCCCAACAAGAGGCGCAAAGCGAGCCCGGCGAAAGGCAGGCGCAACAGGCGGAGGCCAATCTTCGCGGACCGGCTCGGGGCGACGAAAGGGGCCGCCATGATGTTCGCAGTTATTCGCCGCGGGGTGCGGAACTGAGCATAAAGCGAGGGTGCGGCGCTGGCGGAATTGGAGAGCAGGATGCACTGCTTCAGCCCGAGGGCGTCCATGGCCTGCTGGATCTGGCGGGCCTGGCCGATACGAGAATGGTCGATACCCGACGGCTTGTCTGAAAGACCGTAGCCGAGGAAATCAAGAAGGTGCAGGCGATAACTTCCCCGCAACCTCTCGACGAGAGCCCGCCAGCTGCGCGACGTGCCGCCGAAGCCGGGCAGCGCGATGATGTCTGCGCCGTCCCCAATCGTTTCCACGTAAACCCGGCCGGCGTCGATCTCGACCAGACGACCGCTGCCGAGGTGAGCCTCGGGATCGATCGGCAAGGGGCGTATGCCCCAGCGGTAGATCGGATTCAGCTGGCGGGCGCGGAGAGCGGCCAAGGACTCGTCGGGCACGGGTGTGCTATCTCTTTCGCGCCCCCGCGGAAACGGCGGGATGGGGTGAAGTCCTGTGATAGTATCCCAGTCGCTCCTGGCAACTTAATTAACTGCCTTTCTGCCTTCGAGACGATTGCGGTTCCGCAAAGGCGACGTACTCGACGGCAAACCCATAGGAAGGAACGGGCTGAATTGCGGGAATACGAGTTGGTGACCATCTTCCCTGCCGGGGAAGAGACCGAATTGGCCGCCGAGGTGGTGGAGCGAATCTCCACGCTGGTTGGCAATCACGAGGGCGAAGTTCGCGGCGTGTATCACTGGGGCCGGCGAAAATTCGCGTACCCGATTAACAAGTTGGAGGGCGGATTTTACGTCCTGTTCAAGCTCAACCTAGAGCCGGATCAGGTCCGACCGCTGGATGATTCGCTCAATATCGAGCAAGACCTGATTAGGCACCTTCTGGTGAAGGACAACGGTGGGCTGGGCCCGGTGGTGAAACCGGCGACTGAAGACAAGTCCGAGGAGGAGGGTGGAGATGACTGAGAGCAGCCAGCGACGGGGACGCAGCCGTGGCACGAAGTTGATAACCATCATCGGAAATCTTGGCGCCGACCCGGAGATGCGCTACACCCAGAGCGGGGTGGCCTTCACCTCCTTTAACGTCGCGGTAAATGACTTCCGACGAGGAAAAGATGGCCAGGATGAGGAGCACACCGACTGGTTCCGAGTGACCTGCTGGCGGGGACTGGCGGAGATCGCCAACAACTATCTGCAGCGAGGCAGCCAGGTTTTCGTCGAGGGACGCTTCCGCACCAGCGAATGGACCGGTAATGACGGACAGACCCGGATGAGCCTGGAAGTCGATGCCAACAACCTGCAGCTCCTGGCGAGATCCCGAGAAGACGGCCCAGGCGGAGGCGGCGGAGGAGGTGGAGGAGGCGGCGGAGGTGGAGGCGGCGGCGGAGGTGGAGGAGGCGGCGGAGGTGGAGGCGGCGGAGGTGACGATGGTCCACCGCCGGAGCCGGCGGGCGGCGGCGGCGAGAGCGTCGATCCCGATGACCTGCCTTTCTAAATATCTGAAGTTCAGGAGGAACTGATCACGATGACTGAAGATAGAGAATCTCGGGACCGACCGCCGGGCTATTCCGGCAGTGGCGATTCAGGACCGGATTCGGGCCGGCGGCCCGACGACCGGGGGCAGCGTCCCGACGACCGGGGACAACGCCGTGGCGGCTTCAGGCGCCGGCGGCCAATGCCGGTCAGCCCGTTTCGCGATAACCGGGTCGACGGAGTTGAGATCGATCTGACGATTGATTACAAGAACGTTGAATTGCTGCGAAGGTGCCTGAACCAGGCGGCCAAGATTCTGCCCCGACGTATGACCACGCTCAACGCCAAACGGCAACGACGATTGGCCAAGGAATTGAAGCGAGCACGCTATCTGGCCCTAATCCCCTATGTGAACAAGGGGAACCGCTAGCCTTCGGGCGGCCACGGGCAGCGGGGTGGCGACCGGCTCATGAGCAGGTTCCACAGCAAGAGCAAGCGGCGACGGGAGCGCAAGGCCGAGATCAAGGCCGCGAGGCGCCTGCAGGAACCGAAGATCGACATCCAGTGGCAGCAGGTCCCGGGCGACCTGCTGCGGTGGGGAGAGCTGATAGCCGCGCACCGGTCTGCGCTGGTCAGAAAAATCACGGTCAGCGCTGGATTCGTGATCTCGGCGTCCGTAATCGGCCTCCTGCTGGCGCCCCTGATGATCGAATTCATATTTACCGGGCGTTCGGCGGCGGCCCGGGTAAATGGGGAGGAAATCTCCCTCAACGAGTTCGCCCGCGCAAGCGACTTCGCCCGATATCGGGCGACACGCGATCTCAACGACCTGGCGGCGTATCGCGACGCGCTTGCTTCGGAAGACGAGGGGACTCTGCTCGCGGTTCAACAGGCGATCGAAGCGCGACGAATAGATCTGTTGACGGTGGACTTTCAGACCGTGGACGATTTGATAACGGGCCGTTTGTTGCAGGAAAAGGCCCTGGCCGATGGCTACAAAATCCCGGCCGCGGACCTGGACGCCGAACGTGAAGCGATTTTGAGCTCATGGGGCTCGTTCCCGGCCGGAAACACATCGCCGCCAGACGGGGCGGACGATCGCCCGCTTCCCGTCCGGGTGGACGAGATGCTTGCCAACCTAGGATTGGATAGAGACACGTTCGAGGACATTATGATCGGCGCGGTTTTGAACTGGCACTATGTCGCGCTGGCGAAGGAGGGGGTTCCGGACCGGCTGCCGCAAGCGCATCTGCGGCACATCATCGCGCCCAGCCAGGAGGCCGGCGACGCGGTGGTGGCGCGCTACCGGGCCGGGGAGAACTGGGAGGAGCTGGCGCGGGAACTGTCAACGCCCGCCCGCGATCTGGTGGACGGCGGCGATCTGGGCTTCGTGCCCATCGATCTGTTCGATCCCCGGTACTCAGAAGCGGCCAAGGATCTGGATAAGGGCCAGGTAAGCGAGCCCCAGGCGGTGGGCGCCGAGTTCTACGTCATCCTGTTGATCGAATGGGACGATGACCAGGTGCTGACCTCCGAGCAACGCGGTCGGCTGGAAACCAACGCCGAGAGTGAGTTTCGGACACAGCTATTCGAGGCCGCGGAGGTCAATTATCTGCTCACCGCGGACGGCCTTGAATGGGCCGGGCGGCACGGCCTGCGCAACGTCGGCGAGCTGGACCCCGCGGCCGAGGCGAGTCCCTTTTAGGGGTAATCACCTAGAGCCATTCGATCTCGTGCTCGCCGATCGCCAGCAGATCGCCGGCGGCACCGCCGGCCTCGGTCATCAGGCGATCCACCCCCATGCTGCGCAATCGTTTTCGGAACCAGTCAACGGCGTCCGGCACCTCGAAATCAATCCGCTCGGCCAGCCGCTCGGCCTCATCGCCCCGCAACACGAATTCGGCGTCGCCCCGTTTCCGCACGAGCAGGGGGGAGGTAGTCAGTCCAGGCCGTAGGATCACGCCATCGGAAGCGGGCTGGGTATCGGGAATCGGCGCGGCCGCGACCCCGGCGAAAATTTTCTGGATCAGCTCATCGAGACCCTCGCCGGTCACCGCTGAAATGGCCAGGCAATCGATCTCGCGGGACTGAATTTCGTCACGGAAAGCCGGCCAATTCGCTCGCGACTCGGTGACGTCGATCTTGTTACCCGCAACCAGGATCGGCCGGTCTTCCAGGCCGTGGCCGTACTGCTCGAGTTCGCCGTGGATCTGCTCGTAGAGGTCAAGCGGTTCGCCGGACTCGCCGGAGAGATCGACGACATGCACCAGGAAACGAGTCCGCTCGATGTGTCGCAGGAATTGATCCCCGAGGCCAACCCCGGCGTGGGCCCCTTCGATGAGACCGGGCAGGTCGGCCATGACCACGCTGCTGTCACCCAAGGCCACGACGCCCAGAATCGGGCTCAGGGTCGTGAAGGGGTAGTCGGCGATCTTGGGGTGCGCAGCGGACATGCGGGCGAGGAGCGAAGACTTGCCGGCGTTTGGAGCGCCGACCAACCCAACGTCGGCGACAAGTTTCAGTTCCAGCCGCAGCCAGAGCGATTCGCCGGGCTCGCCCTTCAGCGCCATGCGCGGCGTCTGGTGGGTCGAGCTTTTGAAATGGGTGTTGCCGAGCCCCCCTTCACCACCGTCGGCCACGACAAATCGATCGCCGTGCGCGACCAGGTCGCATAGGAAATCGCCGGTGTCCTCACGCGAAACGACAGTTCCCTCTGGGACCGCGACGATGAAATCATCGCCGCTGCGGCCGTAGCGGTTGTTGCGGTCGCCGCCGGAACCGTCCGCGGCCCGAAAACGCTGGTTGAAGTGAAAGCGAATCAGGGAAGAGTCGTTGTGGGTGGCCTCCAAGATGACGTGGCCTCCCCGGCCGCCATCGCCGCCGTCCGGGCCACCCTGAGGCACGTGGGCCTCGTGACGCAGATGCCGCGAGCCATCGCCGCCGCGTCCGGCGGCGACGAATACCCGGGCGGTGTCGTAAAAGCGCTGCATGAGAAGCTATTTTATGGGTTCGAGGGTTGGCCAGGAGAGGAGGGCGAAGGCAAACTGTTCGGGCGGACGTTGACCGGCGGCTGCCGGCTTGAGTATTGAGGGGCAAGTTGCGCGTAATCGTCGTGGCTGCTCACCCTCATGAGGCGGAACTTTATTGTGGGGGTACGCTGGCCCGCTCCCTCACAAACGGAGACACCATATCCATCGCCTACGTCGCCAATGGCAATCTGAGCGATCCTGAGGTCGATCCCGAGGCACTGGGCGAGATTCGTCGCACCGAAGCGGAAAAGGCGGCGGCGCTGTTAAGCGCCCGGTTGCACTGGCTGGGGCAGTCTGATCATTTCGTCACGGCGGACGCGGTGACGGTCATGCAATTGGTCGCG
>Ga0310123_10002743_pt1 | contig 13875 bp, 8 predicted proteins | sample CB6_AW_1057_MG_FD_203505 | JGI IMG/M metagenome (GOLD analysis project Ga0310123, IMG submission 203505) | Marine microbial communities from Western Arctic Ocean, Canada - CB6_AW_1057 | ecosystem: Environmental > Aquatic > Marine > Oceanic | place: Canada: Western Arctic Ocean | collected... | reverse complement strand
TGAGAATGCCGAGAGCAGACGTTGAATGACTCTCTAAAGAGTCGCCGGGCCGTCGCGTCAACAAAACCCCGACGTCACTGTCAGCCTAACGCGACGTTGTAGTCTATTCAAGCTAATAGACCAGCGGTGAAGTTGCAGCGGTGATTCTTCCGGCTGCCATCAATGTTCATCCACCGAGAAATTCGGCCGGTACAATCGAAAAAGTGTGTCGAGACTGCCGCAGAAACGTGATGCCCTTTTTCAACCTAGCAAATGGCTCAACGGACATCTCTTGAGTTTCAGGCATGATCCGAATACTATTACTATTCATATCATCAGCCTCCGTGAATGAAGAATCGCTAGGATGCGGTTCCAGTGGTTCGCGCTCTGAGTCTCACGCAGACGGGTCGACACGATGCTGAATATCCTCGGATCACCAAAAAAGCTTTGCGATCGAATCTGCCGCCGTGACTTTCTTCAGGCCGGCAGCTTGGGAGTCATGGGACTCGGATTGGGCGACCTGCTGCAAGCGAAAGATTCACGACCGAGTGTCGCTCCCCATTCGTTCGGCAAGGCAAAGTCGTGCATACTCCTTTACCTGTATGGATCGCCGAGCCAGCTCGAAACGTTTGACGTCAAACCGAACGCCCCGCTGGAAATTCGTGGCGATTTGAATTCGATTCCATCCGTGATTCCCGGCTACCACATCGGCGAGTTGCTTCCCGAGACGGCGAGTGTCCTGGACCGGACAACCGTGGTGCGATCGATGACGCATCCGTATCCGGTTCACGGCATTGCTTATGCAACCACCGGCCTGCCGAACCCGCAGGGAGGGTTGGAGGTCAACCCACGCGCTGCGGGACATTGGCCGTTCATCGGGTCGGTGATCGATTATCTCGGCGAGCGTCGCTCCCACGGCGAAATTCCACAAGCGCCCAGGAACATCGCCTTGCCGTTCCCGTTGAGCACCCGTCGCACCAACCAGCCGTTCCGAGCCGGCCCGTACGGCGGGTTCCTCGGTCCAGCCTACGATCCCATCTGGACGGAATTTGAGGGAGAGGGAACCAAGACGTTCTCGCAGCACAATCGCGGCCTCGTTCAAGAATTTCGCGACCCGTATGCCGGGATCAAGTCGGAGTGTCGATTTCAGCTCTCCGCAGCGGGGACGCTGGCGAGGGGGATGACGCTAGATCGGCTCGACAGGCGACGGATTTTGCTGCAACAACTCGACGATGCTCGCCGACAGTTCGACGCGGGTTCTCGTGGCCTCAGCCTCGATCGATTTCAAGGAATGGCTTTTTCCCTACTCACATCCCGCCGGTTGCGAGACGCCCTGGACATCCGAGCGGAACCAATCGGGTTGCGAGAGAAATACGGCATGACCCTCTACGGACAGGGAGCTATCGTCGCCCGCCGTTTGGTTGAATCCGGTTGTCGGCTGGTCAGTCTTTTCTGGGACGAATATGGTCTGGCTGATAGCGCCTGGGACACGCACTATCAGCATTATCGCCGCCTGAAGAACGAACTCTGCCCCACCTTCGACCTCGCTTATTCGGGGTTGATTCGCGATCTCGAGGATCGCGGGATGCTGGACGAGACCCTGGTCGTCTGCATCAGCGAGCATGGTCGAACGCCTAAGATCGATTCCAACGCCCTCGGAGCCGGACGCCACCACTGGTCCCGTGCCTACTCGGCCATTTTTGCCGGTGGTGGCTTTGCAGCCGGTCGGGTGGTCGGTAAGACCGATCGCATTGCAGGTGACGTGGTGAGCCAGCCCGTTTCACCCAAGGACATTCTGGCGACCGTCTTCCATCTGCTGGGAATCGACCCCCACACCATCATCTATGACGTGCTGAACCGCCCTTACCCCATCGCGGGGGACGGCCAAGTTCGGCCGGAACTTCTAAGGTGACTCATCACCGCCCAGAAGAGTGATCCTGCGGCTCAATCCGGGGCGTCGTGCAGAACCGCTTCGTTCGCTGGGAGCGCCAACGTGGAACTTCGGAGTTGCAGATCGTTATAATGCGGCGCGTTGATGGTCAGGACACAAATGCGCCCGCTCGGAAAGACGTTCCGGATGGAAGATTCGTTCGTCGCAAAGAAACAGTTCAATTTCCACCAGATGTTCCCTTGGCTGCATCTGTTTCGCGCATTCCGGATTGCGATCGATCTGCGCAAGCTGATGCTTGCCGGGTTGGGACTCATGCTCATCTCGTTGGGCAACTCGGGGTTCGCCCGCCTGCCGTTTGCACCGAAAGAAGCCCGCAACGACGCAAATCAGGTCTGGCCGTGGCAGGAGCCGCTTGGTGATCACCAGCCGCTCAGTGTGACGTCTCAACTGCTCTCCAACCCGGCGGGCACGCTCTTCGAGATCGCCACTAACTGGAAACTGATTGTGCGCCCCATGCGGACGCTGACGGATCCGGCCCTCGTACTTTTTCAACCTCGGCCGCGTTGGACCGAGGCTGCGTATGCGTGGACACGGCTGTTGTGGGCGCTTTTGGTGTGGGCGCTGTTCGGCGGGGCCATCACGCGGATCGCCGCCGTTCAGTTCGCCCGCGACGAACAGATCGGTCTGCGGGCTGCCTTGCGGTTCTCGGGCGAACAACTGTTTTCTTATTTCACGGCCCCTTTGCTGCCGCTGGCCTTCATCGGGGTCTTGTGGCTGTTGTGCTTGACGGGGGGGGTCGTTTGCGGGTTGATTCCGCACGTCGGCGAAGCGATTGTGGGTGGCCTGTGGATCGTTCCGATGCTGCTGGCGGTTGTCATGGCGTTACTGTTGATCGGCGTTTCCGTCGGCTGGCCGTTGATGTACGCGACGATCAGTGCAGAAGGAAGCGACATGTACGATGGATTCAGCCGCACGTATAGTTACGTCTACGAGCGTCCCTGGCATTTTTTGTGGTATACCGTCGTGGCGATGGCGTATGGCTCGGTGGTGGTCTTTTTGTTTTCACTGATTGTCACGTTGGTGGTTTATCTGGCGGGTTGGAGTGTCGCCGCCGGCATGGGTGACGCCAAGGTTGGAAGCCTCTACTTGGCCGCTCCAGAAAATCTGGACGGAACGGAAATCTTGAAGAAACGTGCCGGTACGACGCAGTTGCCGTTCGGCAGGCCGCTGGCGACGTTCTGGTTGTACGTTATGGCCGTTTTGCAGGTGGCGTTTGTTTACAGTTATTTCTGGACCGCATCCACGATCATTTATTTTCTGCTTCGGAACAGCGACGATGCCACCGCTCTCGACGAAGTCTACCTGCCGAAACACGAGGAAGAAGACGAACTATTGCCACTGGTCGGCATCGCCGATTCGGAACAACCGGTGATCGAGCGGCCGGCGACACCGCAGCCGCAAGAAGACGCGCCGACCGGTGAAGGCGGGGAAGTCCCGGCTGCCGAATGATAGAGTCGCTTCGATGCCGGAAGAATCCCCCCAACGCATAGACTTCCCCTGTGGTGTTCTATGTCTTCTGGTCGCTGGCTATGCAGTACACAGCTTGCTCGTCAGCATCCCTTTGGCCTCCCTGTGGTTCGATGAGGGCTTCTACGCAGCTGCCGCCTGGCGAATCTTAGCTGGGGACAGACTGTACGAGACCGTCAGTTTTCCGTACGGTCCTCTCTTGCCTACTCTGTACGCGGCGATTTTTTATTTACTTTCGGACGTACAGTTCTATTTCGTTCGCGTAGCCGGCATGCTGATGATCGCTTTGAGCGGTGTCCTAGCTTATGGCGCTGCGCGGCAAATCACTAAGAACGGCTGGATCAGTCTGCTGTCTCCGTTGGCTTTATACGGTTGTCTCGGCGGGTTTCAGGGCTGCCGGCTGAGTGCCTCTTCGTTGGCAGGACTGTGGAGTCTGTTGGCTATCATGGCCCACTTGTGGGACATTCGTTCTCCGCGCCGGTACAAGATCGTTTGCCTTGGGATTGTGCTGGGGCTGTCCGTTCTCACCAAGCATAATGTGGCTCTGTTGGATTTGGGCATCCATTCCTTGCTCATCGCTTGGCGCACAGTTGGACAATCGGCTGGGCAATCGGCATCGTTCTGGGTCAGGCTGGTCGCGCCACGGATTGTTTTGATATCTCTGGCGCTGGTCACGACCGCGGTGCTGGGTTGCTGGGTCTGCGAGACGTCACTCTGGGATTTTCTGCGGTCGGGCTTTTTCGCAAACATGAACGCCAGATATGCCAAGCTGGCTGGCATCCCCTTTCCCTGGCCGTGGGTTCTGTTGAAAACTCAACACGTTTCGTTCTGGGGCATGCTCTTGTCCTACTACTACTCGACATGGCTGCTGCTCGTGGGCGCGGTCTTGCTCGAAGGGACATCCTTGTTTCGGTATTTGGGGAAGGCTCCAGGAGCTTTCTTAGTCTTTACGGCCGGTTACGCCCAGTATCTGCAAATGTTCCCCCTCAGCGACAACTCGCATTATGTGAGGGCCACAATGGTCCTGAGCATCGTCTTCGCCTGTGTTGCCCAAAGAGCATGGGGTTGCTGGTGCAGCGGGCGGTCAGTCCGCGCCGCGTTGTACGGGGTGCTCGTCCTCGTGTCATTCTCGTTACACACCAAAGATTTTGTCATCAACGAGGTGCGACTCGCCCGCACGGTTCTTGTCACAGGTTATCCGCCTCCATCCGCGTTGCTGCACTGCCGGCACCTCCGAAGGTTTCAGAGGGAACCTTTGATCGTTGAGATAACACAGGCCTTGCGCGCTGAACCGCACGATCGAATGTTCGTTGCGGGGGTGGAATCCGTTTTCTATCTGTTGGCCAACAAGCGGCCCGTGGTGAGGGGTTATGACACGACGCCACTGACGATTCATTCAGCCGACCAAGAGCACAAGATCATTCAAATCCTTAAGGATCAGGATATCGGCCTCATTCTTAAGTGCCCCCCTTTTAATGGACGCCCCGAAATTAACACCGAGCGGCTGCCGATCCTCTGGGCCTTTATCAGCGAGAACTTCTCGACTGTGACAGCGGTGAGGGGCTATGAGATCATGACCAAAACAGCTTCGACACCATCATCGAGAACTTCTAGGACGCAACACTGAGCCGTTCTCCTGAAAGTCACGTCCCAGAAGTGGCGGGAGTTCGATGGCAAAAAGATCGCAGTGGCGACGACAATCAATCGTTGGTCTGATATGCAGAAAACCATAGAATACTTCAGCACTTGGTTGAATCGATCAGCGACCGTGACGCGGCGGCCCAATTTTGGTATCGTGGTGCCTGAAGCGGTTGCGTGGTGCATACATTCTGGTCAGGGGGAACGCGCTTGCAACTTCTTGTAGAGTTAATGCGGCTGCAACACGAACGGGGGTTCCTCGACGATGAGACCCTGCACGAGCTGTCGGTACGGAAGCGGGTGCCGTTGTATCGGCTGGAGGGACTAGCCGGTTTCTATACGCACTTTCGACGAACACCGCCGGCGCGCGTTGCCATTCATGTTTGCCGCGACGTTAGCTGTGCCATGCATGACTGTCGGCCGCTGATCGAGCAATTACACGAAGCGCTCAACGGCCGGAAAGACGTGGATCTGCACGAGGTTTCGTGTCTGGGCCGATGCGACGCGGCTCCCGCCGTGGCCGTCAACGATGTTCCGCTCGCTCCGCGATCGCTGGCCGATCTGGACTACGTACTCGATTTGGTCGAGACACCAGAGAATCTTCCCGAGGATAAACCGACCGACTCACCGCGTCTGTGGAAGTGCGATCCCTACACCGGCGACGAAGAGCCGTATGGCACAGTCAAGTCCTTGATCGGGTCGGGCGACGACGTCGGTGTCGTCTGCATCGAACGTCTGAAAGCGAGCAACCTTCGCGGCATGGGCGGCGCCGGGTTTCCGGCCGGGCTCAAATGGGAACTGGTAGCCCGGGAAAAAGTCGGCCCGAAATACGTCATTTGCAACGCCGACGAAAGCGAACCCGGCACGTTCAAAGACCGCGTGGTGTTGGAAGAACTGCCGCATTTGGTGATCGAAGGCGTGCTGCTGGCCGGGTTGACCGTCGGTGCCGAGCAGGCAATCGTCTACCTGCGTCACGAGTACTCGCGTGAACGGCAGGCACTGGAATCGGCCATCGACCGGGCGCGGCGGGCTGGCGTTCTCGGCGACAATGCCGCGGGTTCCGGGCGGCCGTTCGACATTGAGATTTTCATGTCGCCGGGCGGTTACATTCTGGGCGAAGAGACAGCGTTGCTCGAAGCGCTGGAAGATCATCGCGGCGAACCTCGCAACAAACCGCCCTATCCCGGTACACACGGCCTCTGGGGCAAACCGACGCTGATCAATAACGTCGAAACGTTCGCGCTGGCAACGTCGATCATTCATCACGGGGCTGAATGGTGGCAGAAACAGGCAGGCAACGATTTTGCCGGCCTGAAATTTGTGTCGGTCTCCGGCGATGTTGAAAATCCCGGCGTGTACGAGATTCCGGTCGGCACGACCGTGCGGCAGCTCATCGGAATTGCCGGCGGCATGCAGGATGGACAGTCACTGAAGGCGTTTCTTCCCGGCGGAGCGAGTTCTAACTTTCTGACCGCCGGGCACGCCGACACTCCGCTCGATTTCGAGACCATGCAGCAAGCGGGCAGCATGCTCGGCACCGGCGCGGTGATTGTCATGGCTCAGGATCGCGATCTGTTCACTTTGGCGACCAACATTGTCCGGTTCTTTCGGAATGAATCGTGCGGCAAGTGTGTTCCTTGCCGCGTCGGAAGCGAAAAGGCGGTCCAACTGCTGGAAGGCGTACAGACGGGCACTACCGGGCCGGACGAACTCGCCGTGCTGGCCGAGCTGGGGGAAACGTTGGAACAAACTTCCATCTGTGGATTGGGGCAAGTGGCTTTGAATCCGATTCTATCGATGATGAAACATTTTCCCGACGAAACACCGAAGCCAGCCTTTTGAGAGCGCCGAGTTCCGCCCCGGGACACTCTTTCGGAAACGGACAGATCGATGGCCACCATTGAAGAAAAAACCGCCGACTTCGTCAGCGTCACCATCGACGACCGGGAAGTCAGTGTTGCCCAAGGGACGACCATCTGGGAGGCGGCTCGGCAGGTCGGGATCGAAATTCCCGCGCTGTGTCATTCGCCGAAGCTGGACCCGGTCGGCGTTTGCCGGATGTGCGTCGTCGATGTCGGCGAACGGGTCATGGCCGCCTCCTGTATTCGCCAATGCCGGGACGGCATGATCGTGGATGCTTCGTCGTCGAAGGTCGAGAAACACCGCCGGATGCTCACGCGGCTGCTGTTGAGCGATCATCCGACACCGTGTGCACGCGAACAAACAACCGCCGACTGCGAACTGGAAGAGCTCGGCCGCCAATACGGTCTACTCGGCAACGGTGACTCTATCACTTTCCTGAATCCGAAATCCGAAATCCAAAATCCAAAATCGCTCGATTCCTCGTCGCCGGTGATTGCCGTTGATCACGGGGCCTGCATTCTCTGCGACCGCTGCATTCGCGCCTGCAACGACCTTCAGTCGAACGAGGTCATCGGCCGCACCGGCAAAGGTTACCTGGCACAAATTGCCTTCGACCTGAATGCTCCGATGGGCCAGAGCACCTGCGTGGCGTGCGGCGAATGCGCCGCCGCTTGTCCGACCGGCGCGTTGGTGAATAAGCAGATCACACTGCCCATCGTATCGAAAAGCGAACTCCAAGGAGTCGAGAGCGTCTGCCCCTATTGCGGCGTCGGCTGCGCAATCACGTTTTACGCACAGCAAGACCGGATTGTCCTGGCCGAGGGACGCGAAAGCCCGGTCAATCACGAACGGCTGTGCGTGAAGGGCCGCTACGGCTGGGACTACACCACGCATCCACAGCGGCTGACCAAACCGTTGATTCGCCGCGAGCAGTGCTACCCCAAGGGCCCGCTTTCGCCGCAGGTGAAACACTCCACCGGCCACGACCGGCGCAAACCGGGTGGCCTTGTCGATTACGATCAGGTGCTGCCGGCCTTTCGCGAAGCAACCTGGGATGAAGCCCTCGACCTGGTAGCAAGTCGGCTGCGGGAAATCAAGGACGAGCACGGCGGCTCGGCTTTGGCGGGGTTCGGGTCGGCGAAGTGCTCGAATGAAGAGGCCTACCTGTTTCAGAAACTGGTCCGGGCCGGTTTCGGGACGAACAACGTCGATCACTGTACTCGGCTGTGTCATGCCTCGTCGGTGGCGGCTTTGATGGAGACGATCGGCTCGGGAGCGGTGACCAACGTTTTCGCCGACATCGCCCGGGCCGACGTGGCGCTGATCACCGGAACGAACACCAGTGCCAATCACCCCGTGGCCGCGAGTTTCATCAAACAGGCCGCCAAGAAGGGCACGAAGCTGATTGTGGTCGACGTCCGCCGTCACCAACTCGCCGATTTCGCCACGCACTTCGCTCAGATCAAACCTGGCAGCGACGTCGCCTTCTACAACGCTCTGATGCACGTGCTCATTGCCGAAGACCTGATCGATCGCGAGTTCATCGAGCAACGCACCGAAGGGTTCGACAAACTCTGCAAACTGCTTTTGCGGGATTATGCGCCGAAGCAGGCTTCGGCCATCTGTGGCATTCCGGCCGACAAGATTCGCGCCATCGCCCGCACCATTGGAGGGATTGCGGATTCAGGAAAAGACGCTTCGCAGTTGCAGTTTCCAATCCGCAATCCAAACTCCAAACTTCCCAGAATGATGATCTTCTGGGGTATGGGCATTGCCCAGCACACCACTGGCACCGACAACGCCCGCTGTCTGATCTCGCTGTGCCTGATGACCGGCAGCGTCGGGCGGCCCGGCACAGGATTGCACCCCTTACGTGGCCAGAACAACGTGCAGGGGGCCAGCGACGCCGGCTTGATTCCCATGGTCTACCCCGATTACCAATCGGTGGCCGATTCGAGCGTCCGTGAAAAATTTGAACTCGCCTGGGGCAAGCAGCTCGATCCACATCCTGGTCTGACCGTTGTGGAGATCGTGCAGGGAGCGCTCGACAAAACCATTCGCGGCATGTACATCATGGGCGAAAATCCCTTCATCTCCGATCCCAATTCAAACAAGGTCCGCCGGGCGCTGAGCAGTCTCGATTTTCTCATCGTGCAGGACATCTTTCTCACCGAGACGGCCGAGTTCGCCGACGTCATTCTGCCAGCCAGCAGCTATTTTGAAAAAACCGGCACCTACACCAACACCGACCGCCGGGTCCAGCTCGGCCAAAAAGTGCTCGAACCACCCGGTCAGGCCCGCCAAGACTGGGAGCTGATTTGCGAGATCGGCCGGCGCGTCGGCCTGCCGATGGATTACGAATCGTCCGCAGATGTCTTCAACGAGTTCGCCGATCTGACGAAAAACTACCGTGGCCTGACTCACCAGAACCTCGGCAGTACGGGAAAACTGTGGCCCTGCCCAAATCCAGACGAAGAAGACGGCACGCAAATTCTGTTCGTCGATCGTTTTCCGACCCCCACCGGCAAGGGAAAGTTCGTCCCCTGTCCATATCAGCCGGCCGATGAGTTGCCCGACGACGAGTACCCGCTTGTGCTTAACACCGGCCGGGTGCTGGAGCACTGGCACACCGGCAGCATGACCCGCCGTAGCCGGGCACTATGGGCCATCGAGCCCGCAGCCTTTGCCGCCATGAACCCGCAGGACCTCGAACAACTCGACATCGAAGCCGGCGCGCACATCCGTGTCAGCAGCCGTCGCGGCGAGATTGAATTGGCAGTCCGCGCCGACGAGGGCATCGAACCGGGGAGCATTTTCATCCCGTTCCATTTCCGCGAAGCGGCGGCCAACGTGCTGACCACCGACGCGCTGGATCCCTACGGAAAAATTCCTGAGTTCAAATTCTGCGCGGTCAAGGTACAAGCGGCGGACTCGAAGATGGCGACTGGCCGATGATCGATGCGTTTAGGAGTGTGTATTTGTTCTTGTTCCCTTGCTCGCCGCCGCGGATAATAAACTTCGTACACCGTTTCTCCACAGGCTGGCTTGATCACATCGAGGATTGCCATGTCGCATGCCATCGAACCGGAGTTGACCAGTTGGACCACCGACGACTTGGCACGGCGGTTCGGAGCGATGCCGCTTTCACGCATCCGCTTCAGCCCGTCCCCGGGCACGGCCACCGAAGCGGACGTGATCGAGATTCACGATCGGGAAAATCGTCCATGCGAACTTGTTGACGGCGTGCTGGTGGAGAAAACCGTGGGGACTTACGAATCGTATCTGGCCGTGCGAATTGTCCGACTGATCGGAAACTTTGTTGATAATGAGTAATTGGGCGTGGTTCTGGGAGCCGACGGGTTCATGCGGTTCGTGCCTGGTCTGGTCCGGATTCCCGATGCGGCATTCATCTCCTGGGACAACTACTCGACGGCGGCGACGTTCTGCCCGGCTTCACGTTGAAGCTCAGCGAATTTTTCGCCGAACCGCAGCCCCCGGCAAAGCCAGAGCAGTAAGACCATTCAATCCGGCATGACAGCATCGACGACGGATCGGCAGAAAACCCCTATTTCAGTTCCTTGACCCGCAGATTGCGGAAGCGGATGCGGTGACCGTGTCCGAGGAAACCGATGTGACCGCTTTTGTTGAACAGGCCGGGATGCGCGCGACCGTCGATTGTTTTCGGCTTGCCCGCCTGCTCAAGATCGGCATCAACAATCACCTTGCCGTTGAGCGTGACTCGGATGTGATTCCCCTGGGCGTAGATCTCCTCTCGGTTCCACCGGCCCAGCGGTACTTGGTACCCTCGTTTGGCCGGCACGACCCCATAAATCGAACCATGATACTGATATTTCTTCAGCCGCGTGTACTGCAGTCCGGTGTTGTCAAGAATCTGAAGCTCCATGCCGTTGTAGGCGGCGTTTTTGCCGAGTGCGGTCCGAATGCCGACACCGTTGTTCCCATTGCTCTCGAGCGCGAACTCGAAGCGGAAGATAAAGTCGCTGAACGGCTTGTTGTAGAAGAGGTTTCCGCCACCCCCTTTCGGTGAGATGAGGACCCCATTTTTGACGATGTGTCCTTCCATCGCGCCGGTCCAACCGCTGAGGTCTTTGCCGTTGAAAATGCTGACGAAGCCCTGTTCGCCGGTGAACATGGCCACGCGGGGGTCGTCTTGAAGCTTGCGGAAAAAGACGTTCTCGAATTGGACGTCCGAACCGCTTCCGGAGAGTGCCAGCAGCCCTTCGGCCGGCCCGTTCGGATCGATTCTGTCGAGCACCTTCACGCCGTTGAGCCACGCTTCCAGGCCGTCGCCCCGGACTCGCATGTACAGGTGGTTTGGCTCCCCGAGCCGCACTGTCTGAGCCGAACTTCTGTTCGCGGCCGATAATGTCCACGGCTGCTGAGAGTTCCCGTGCCAGCGCTTGAGCACGGCACCATGCTGTGCTCCGATCTGGAGCGTGCACCGCGCTGCCGTCCCCCCGCCTTGTCTGCGGAACGCGACCGTGGCCGTATCGCTCGCATGGGTCAGCCGGAAAAGCGTGTGCAGTTCGAAATCGCGCAGACGCTCGCCGGAAACCAGGTCGGGATGGTTTTGGGCGATCGCTTTGTCACGCGGTCTCCAGCCGTCCCCGACCGGTTGACCGCCAGCGTCCAAAACGCCCGCTTCGGGCGGACGGCGAGGAATCTGCTTAATGAAGATGTTCCGCCAGCGTATCTCGCCGCCATGCGTCTGGAGCTGAATCGGCCCAACGGGGAAAACCGGCCGCCCGCGGTCCCAGTAGTTTTCCAGTGGGACCTCGTTGACCACCAGTTGATTGTTCAAAGAAACGGTGACGTTCTCGTCGATCATTCGAATGTGGAAATGGTTCCATTCTCCGAATGGCTTGTCGGCCAGCACCAGCGGGAAGCGTTCGTGCTGCTGGTTGTTCCAGAGCGATCCGGAGCCTTGATCGGCCCCGTGTTTCCACATGCCGCCCGCTTTGGTCGTGTCCCAAATCTGCACCTGAGGCGTGGCCCGGAGATAAATCCCGCTGTCGGCTTTAGGAACCGTCTTGTAGTCGATCATCAGCTCGAAGTCGCCGTACTCTTGGGCCGTGGTCAAGTAGACGCCGTGACCGTCGTTGACGAGTTCACCCTTCTCGACCCGCCAGTGTTTGCGAACGTCCTGCAGGTCCTGTGCCTGCTTGCCGGTCCGCTGGTCAGGACTCATCGACCACAGTTTTCTTGGATCGAAATGACTAAGACCGATCCAGCCGGAAAGATCTTTCCCATTGAACAAAGCCTTAAAGCCTTGTGGCGGCGCGTTGTGCTCGGCGACCACTGAGGGCAGCGGTGCAGCGATCGGCCCTTGTGCGAGTCCACAACGATCGCAGTGGACCGTCAGCAGCAGCGTGATTGACGCGATCATCATGCAGCGCAGCAAGATCATGACAGGCTCCGGGAACAAAACGGATGGCGGTTGATCGAATCGGTGCGAAGTCTATTATCACCGATCATTCGAGCGGGAGCAAATGACCGGCGAAAGACGCAGGGGCGGGTGGGCGGCCAGAATTTCTGGCATTCTGAACCCGGGGTGGCCCGACCGACTTGCGGTCGGGGGCCGTAAGGCACAAGAAACCTGTCCCTCGACGGACAACAAGAAAAGACGGCCGTTTTCTGATTGGCAAGCGAACGGCGGGGGGATTCTTGTCGCTACGCGACCCGGCCACGAGATGGCCGGACCACCCTAGACTTCTTTTGAACCGCCAGAAAAACTTGCCACTCATGCTGAAAAGTCCGCCGGCGACAAAGGGGAAATTCCCGCGCAAGTTGGTTATGATGGCTGCCTGATTGTCAGCTCTTCCCTCAGCAACCTCGAAAAAGCGACGAGAAAACTATGCAGTACCAGAACCTCGGTAGCGCCGGCGTGAAAGTTTCCCCCATTTGCCTGGGCACGATGATGTTCGGCGGCCAAACGGATGAGTCGACGTCGATCGGCATCATGCACAAAGCCCTCGACAGGGGCGTCAATTTCTTCGACACCGCCGACATTTACAACGCCGGCGAGTCAGAAATCGTGGTCGGCAAGGCAATCGCTGAACGCCGCGACCAGGTCGTGCTGGCCACCAAGGGTCGGCAGCCGATGGGCGACGGTCCCAACGACCGCGGGGGTAGCCGGCTGCACATGACGCGGGCGCTGGAGAACAGCCTGCGGCGGTTGAACGTCGAGTACGTCGACATCTACTACACTCACACACCCGACGACGAGACCTCCATCGAGGAAACGCTGCGGGCCATGGATGACATGATCCGATCCGGCAAGGTCCGTTACATTGCCTGTTCCAACTTCCGGGCTTGGCGGTTGATGGAGACGCTCTGGACCAGCGACGCGCTCGGCTTGAACCGTTTCTGCTGTGTTCAGCCGTTGTACAACATCGTCAATCGCGACATTGAGGTCGAACTGTTGCCGGCCTGTGCCGAGTATGGCGTGGGTGTGGTCAGTTACAGCCCGTTGGCCCGCGGCATTCTGACGGGTAAGTACAAACCGGGTGAAAGCTATCCGGAAGGCAGCCGCGCCTCCCGCGACGACAAACGGATGCGTGAAGCCGAACTCCGCGACGTCAGCATCGAGATCTCACAACAAATTAGTCTTCACTGTGAGAAAAAAGGGGTCGTGCCCTCACAATTTGCGCTGGCCTGGGTTCTGGCCAACCCGATCATCTCTTCGGTCGTCATCGGCCCGCGAACCATGCAGCAGTTCGAGGACAACATGGGTTGCCTGCAGGTCGAAATCACCGACGGGGACGAAACTTTCATCGATTCACTCGTTCCACCCGGTGAGCACAGCGGCAAGGGTTTTCAGGACGCAGCCTATCCCATTACCGGACGCGGAATTTAAGCTGCTGTGAATACTTGAAGACATGGCGGACGGGTGCACAACAATCAGTTGGATTCTGTTCGCACAACGGATGGTCGTGCCGATGGGAACGACGGCCCCG
>Ga0310123_10002741_pt1 | contig 13881 bp, 16 predicted proteins | sample CB6_AW_1057_MG_FD_203505 | JGI IMG/M metagenome (GOLD analysis project Ga0310123, IMG submission 203505) | Marine microbial communities from Western Arctic Ocean, Canada - CB6_AW_1057 | ecosystem: Environmental > Aquatic > Marine > Oceanic | place: Canada: Western Arctic Ocean | collected... | reverse complement strand
GTGTACCCGCCCAATTGGGGTAGCGGACCGGTCCCCGCCTTGAGCGCGGAAAGGGAACAACCGGCAGGCGAACCGTGACATTGAAGTCAGGCACGGGGTGCCTGACTTACGGTGATCTCGCTACAGATCGAAACACGGATCAGCCCTCGATACTGTAGCCCGAAACTTGCGAACACGGACCAGACTGTGCCACAATAGCTGTGTCTGGATCGTCCGGTCGCCGGTGCTGTTCGTGGGCTTCTTGTCGACAGCCAATTTCGTAAAGTTGTTGCCGTGAACTATGTTGCCATTCTGTCGGGAATCGGACTCACGCTAAGCGGCTTCGCATGGGCTGACGATCGCGTCGATTACGTGCAGCAGGTTCGACCAATTCTCGCCCGCCGATGTTTCGCTTGTCACGGAGCGCTCAAACAGCAAGCTGATCTGCGGCTGGACACATCAACCTTCATCCGCAAAGGGGGCGACAGCGGAGCGGCTCTCGAAGCGGGAAAAGCAGACAAATCGTTGATCATCCAGCGAGTTTCGGCAGCCGACCTCGACCTTCGCATGCCACCAGAGGGCGAGCCACTCACTGAACAGGAAATCACACTGCTGAGGCAGTGGATCGCGGGAGGTGCGAAGCCGTCAGTGGGTGAAAATCCGGAAGACGATCCGCGTCGGCATTGGGCGTTTGTCCGTCCGGTGCGGCCGCCGCTGCCGAAGGTGGAAAACGCAGAATGGGCTCGAAATGCAATCGACACGTTCGTCGCGGCCGGTCATGAGCAGTTGGGTCTGACGGCCCAACCAAGCGCGTCGCGGGAAGGTCTGCTGCGCCGGGTGTCTCTCGATCTGATCGGACTGCCACCGACCCGAGCGCAGCTCTACGAATTCCTCGAAGATTCGAGAGCCGACGCATACGAGCGAGTCGTGGATCGATTGCTGGGGAGTCTTCAATACGGGGAGCGCTGGGCCCGGCACTGGATGGACGTGTGGCGATACAGCGACTGGTACGGACGCCGGGCGGTCGACGATGTCCGGAACAGTTATCCGCACATCTGGCGCTGGCGAGACTGGATCATCCGATCGCTCAACAAAGACAAAGGTTACGATCGGATGCTGATGGAGATGTTGGCCGCCGATGAACTATGGCCCGAAGACGACGAGGCGATTGCGGCCACCGGTTTCATCGTCCGTAACTGGTTCTCGCTAAATTACGATCAGTGGATGAAAGACCTGGTAGAGCACACCGGCAAGGCGTTTCTGGGCATTCGCTTGAACTGTGCCCACTGCCACGATCACAAATACGATCCGATCACGCAGCAGGAGTATTTTCGCTTTCGGGCGTTCTTTGAGCCTCTGGAATTGAGGCACGATCGCGTGCCCGGCGGTCTGCCGCTGTCGAAATACAAACGATACGTTCCCGGTTCGGGAAGTTCGCTGAAACCGATCGAAGCCGGACTGGCCCGCATCTTCGATGAAAAGATCGACGCCAAGACCTACATGTACGAACAAGGGGATGCACGAAATCGCCTCGAGGGCCAGCCGCCGGTCGCTCCGGGTGTGCCCGCCATTCTGGGGGGCGACCAACTCAAGATCGAGACCATCGACCTGCCACCGATCGCCCATTATCCGGGCTTGAAACGATGGGTTCAGAGACAGGAACTCGCAAAACAGCATCAAAATGTGCTGTTTGCCCGGTCGGAATTGAACAAGGCAACACAGTCAAAGCCGCCGGATCAGGCCGCTGTCCGATTGAAACAATTGCAACTTACCTCTGCAGAGGCTCAACTCGCCGCGGTCGAAGCCCGGATTGCTGCCGATAACACCCGCTACCGGAATACAAGAGGAGGCAGCAGTGCCGCGGTCCTGGCGCGAGCCGCCGGCCAAGCCGAACGGTCGGCGAAACTCTCGGCAGCGCGGGCCAAACAGCTTCATACCGAGCAGGCGCTGACGGCAGCACGGGCAACTGCCGAGACCGACGCCAAGGGGGCCGATGCTCTCAAGAAACTCGAACAACAGCTCAAAACGGCGAACGCGGCCGTCGCAGCGGCCGAACGGGATTTTCCCGAACAGAGCGATCAGTACACGCCGTTGAGTCCCACGTATCCAACTCGCTCGTCAGGCCGGCGCAGCGCGCTGGTTCAGTGGCTGGCGAGCAAGCAAAATCCGCTCACCGCTCGCGTGGCCGTCAATCACATCTGGATGAGGCATTTCGGCAGTCCGCTGGTGGAAAGCGTTTTCGACTTCGGCCGTGCCGGAAAAAAACCGTCGCACCCCGAGTTGCTCGACTGGCTGGCCGTCGAGTTGATGCAGTCCGGCTGGCGCATGAAGCACCTGCACCGGTTGATCGTCACCAGCAACGCCTACCGCTTGCGGTCCGACTTCGGCGCAGCCGACAATTCCAATCTGAAGTCCGACCGAAATAACCGCTTCCTCTGGAGATTCAACTTGCGACGGATGGAAGCGGAAACCATCCGTGACAGCGTCCTTTCGGCCGCCGGTGAGTTGGACGCGACCATCGGCGGACCGGTGATCGATAACAAACGGAGCGCCGATTCGCGGCGTCGCAGCCTGTATTTCGCCCGCTATCCCGAATCCGGCGGGACAATGAAATTCACATCGCTGTTCGACGCCCCCGATCCGGGCGACTGCTATCGCCGTACGGAAAGCATCGTGCCGCAACAGGCACTGGCCATGACCAACAGCCGGATTCTCGCCAACAGCAGCCGGCTGGCGGCGTGGAAACTGGCACAGACCATCGGCCTCGACAAGAACCGATCAACCAGTCCCGACAATGCCTTTATCACAGCAGCGTTCGAGCAGATTCTCTCGCGGTCACCGACTCTCAGCGAACGAACGGCCTGTGAGGAATTCTTGCAAACGCAGACCTCGCTTTACAATCGAACCGATCCAGAACAGCGATCGGTGCGGCCGGCCGAAGGGGACGTGGCATCCTCCGATAAGCCAGCAATGCGGGCCCGCGAAAGTCTGATCCACGTGTTGTTCAGCCACAACGATTTTGTCACCATCCGTTAACGGCAGACGCGATCCGAACGGCAACCAAAGGAAGAACAACATGCGCCCCGGGAAACGAGTCCACAGAACTCTGTGTGGTCGAATTGCGCGGCGGACGTTTCTCTCTGACATCGGCATGGGATTCACCGGGCTGGCGCTGGGGGCGATGCTGCATCGAGATGGATTCCTCCGGGCCGAGTCGGCGGCGGAGACCGCTTGGTCGCCCCCCTCCGGCGTGTCGGCATTCGCGCCCCGAGCAAAATCGGTGATTTGGATTTTCCTGTCCGGCGGTTACAGCCACATCGAAACCTTCGATCCGAAACCTGCGCTGAACAAATACGCGGGCAAAACGTTTGCAGAAACTCCGTTCGAGAATCCGGCCGACAACCCGCTGCTAACGAAACGGTCGCGCTCTGTCATCCAGCAGGAGCGCAAAGTCTTCAAGAAGATTTTTCCGATGCAGATCGGTTTCCGCAAACAGGGCGAAAGCGGCATCGAGGTCACCGACTGGTGGCCGAATCTGGCGACCTGCATAGACGATATTTCATTCGTCCGCAACATGTATACGACCGACAACGACCACGCTGCCGAGAACCAGATTCACACCGGTCGCCATAAACTCGACGAAATCCAGCCGAGCATCGGCGGGTGGCTGACCTATGGTTTGGGCAGTCTGAACGACAACCTGCCTCAGTTCGTTGTTTTGGGCGGACCGACCCGGGCCGATACAGCCGTCTCGTTCGGATCGTACTATTTGGGACCTCAGCATGCGGGGGTTCCTTTGTCACTCGATCCGAACGACCCGCTGCCTTACGGTCGACGCGGTATTGACGTGTTGGCCGAAGAACAACGAAACGAATTTGAGCTGATCGGCCGTCTGAATCGAATCGCCGCCGTCGAGTATCCCGCCGACGAGGTCATCCTCGCTCGAATTCGTTCGTACGAGCTGGCTTTCGGAATGCAGCGGGCGGTTCCCGAAGCGGTCAACCTCGCGCATGAAACCAAGCAAACGCAACAGTTGTACGGGTTGAACGCTAAGGTCACCCAGATGGCTGGAGAGCGCTGTCTGGCGGCGCGGCGTTTGATCGAGCGCGGAGTTCGTTTCGTGCAGGTGTATCCAACGCAGTACGGAAAATGGGATTCGCACACGGAACTCCGGAAAAATCACAGTACACAATCCGCGCGGGTCGACAAACCGGTGGCCGGACTTCTAACAGACCTGAAACGCCGCGGTCTGCTGGACGAAACCGTCGTCGTGTTCTGCACCGAATTCGGACGGACCCCGGCGGTGGAAGACCGTAACGGCAACGGGGGCAAAGGCGGACGCGACCATCATCCACACGGCTTCACCGTCTGGTTCGCCGGTGCCGGAATCAAACGCGGGTTTGTACACGGGGCCACCGACGAACTCGGTTTTCACGCCGTCGAGCCGGGTCATTACGTGACCGATATTCACGCCACGCTACTGCACCTTCTGGGGCTCAACCCGGCCGAACTCGATATCCCCGGACGAAAACGGATCGACGTCGATCGCGGCAGTCCCATCGAAGAAATTCTGGTCTGAATCGGCCATTCGTTGGCGCGCCGAGAGACCGTCCCCTTATGAAGTCTGGCATTTGTGACCACCTCGGTGTCATACTTCAGACCGACGATATCGCCCGCCCGACCATTCAACGGGCGGGTCAGTTGGCTGCTACACGGGTTCCTGATAGATTGAAAATCGTTTGCAGCCTGTTGAGATTTATCCCGCCGTTGGCTTTGACAAGGATTGCCCCCCCATGAAAAAACATTGGTTTTATGCCTGGTTGTACACGCTGTTGGTGTTGTGCGTGAGTTCGTCCGGCTCGGTTCTGTTCGGCGGCGAGTTGTCCCAACCGCTCAGCCCGCGAAATGAACCGATCGTGCTGTTCAACGGGAAAGACGTCAAAGATCTCTCCAAATTCTACACCTGGCTGAGCGATACCAAGCAGAAAGACCCCCGCCAAGTCTTCACCGTCACGAAAGAGCCTGACGGGACCCCGGTCATTCGCGTTTCTGGCGACGGTTACGGCGGAATCATCACGAAGCAGGAATACACGAATTACCACCTGATTTGCGAGTTCCGCTGGGGCAAGCTGACGTGGGGCCGCCGCAAGACCCGCACGAAGGATAGCGGCATTTTGCTGCATTGTGTCGGCACCGCCGGCAACGCCAACAAGGCGGGCAACAGTCCCTGGATGGCGAGTATCGAGTGTCAGATTATCGAAGGGGGCGTGGGCGATTTCATTGTCGTTGGCGGGTTCGACAAGCAGGGCCAGCGCTTCGACGTCGGCATCACCGCCGAGGTCACCAAAGACCGCGACGGCGAGAGCGTTTGGAAGAAAGGTGGCACAAAACAACGGTTTCCCGGCGGCCGCGTCAACTGGTTCGGCCGCGACCCCGATTGGAAAGACGTCCTCGGTTTCCGAGGCAAAAACGACGTCGAAAGCCCCGGCATGCAGTGGACCTGCGTGGAGAGTCTCTGCGACGGCGGCAACCTGACCTACATTGTCAACGGAGTTGTCGTCAACGCAGCCACCGCAGCAACACCAACTGCCGGCAAGCTCCTATTCCAAACCGAAGGCGCCGAGATCTATTTCCGTAAGATCGAACTACACCCCTTGAAGAAGCATTGACTCACGCCCACGAAAAGAGATTCGGGCTAATAGCAGAACATCATGGACATGATGGCGAGCTATTTTAAGCCGTCAGGGCGGTCAAACCGTCCCTGACGGCTTAAACCATCAACAGGAAAGATGTCTGGCCACGAAAACCTGTCCCTACTTGTTTCGCCGCAAGTGCTGACACCAGAATCAGCACCACGTCCGACTCGCGTTCTCTTGACCAGATCACGCGCATCTGGCAAAACTCCGTGTCGATGAATCATTCGTTAGACCGCCGCCCAAACTCTGTCTAGACCGTACGTTTGCGCAGAGCTCCGGCAGTCGACCACTTCATCCCAAGACCGCCTTGCCGGTTTGTATTTTCTCCTCATTTCGCAAACCTATTTATGTAATGTTATCTTTACATTATGTAAATCTCACATTACAACCCCTCTTCAAGCTGATTTCTCGATCCACGATATGATCCTTTACGTACTGGAGCGGATGATGTCGTCACAACAGAAACATACCTGGTTCAATCTGATGGTTGCCGTGATTTCGATCCTTGCGTATTTCGCCCTCTGGCCTCTGATCGGTCCTTGGCGTGCCATGGGCGCTTTCGGTCTGCTGGGGTTTGCCGGATTCAGTGTGTTCTTCTATCTCAAAGGCAAGAAAAGCGGTCGAGTCGTCTCGGACGAGCGGGATGAAATGATTTGTGTCAAGGCACTTACCATAGCACAGCGCGTGGTATGGGTGTCGTTGATAGTGGCATTTCTCGTGGCGTTGCGGTTTTTCGGAGAGGATGGGGCGATCCCCGTTCAAGGTTTATCAATGGTCGTGTGGTGGTCTTTCTGTGCCTTCATTGTCGTCCAGTCTCTCGCCACATTGATTTTGTACGCAAGGCAGTAGTCACATGGGTAGTAAGAGCGGACTGACAAACGAGATTCGCCGGTTGCGATTTGAGCACGGAGAAATGACGCAACAGGACCTCGCAAATCGAGTAGCGGTCACACGCCAAACAATTATCGCGCTCGAATCAGGACGCTATGCACCGTCTTTGCCGTTGGCCATGCGTATTGTTCGAGTCTTTGACGTCAAAATTGAGGACGTGTTTCAGCTCAATGGGGATGTTTGATGCCTGGTAGTTACAAGGTTGGCGTGCTAACCAGCGACTACGTCCCCATTACATGAATAGTGAAGAATGTTCAGCATTCCGAGCGGCCGGGTGGCACTGGCGGCTCGTCCGCCAGTGCCTTTGCAGGCAGTTGGATGAATGGCAGATTGTCGGGCACCCCGGGCACGATGCCTGGCATGGTCGGGTGGTCGTCCCGACAACCGCATTGGCAGGCAAGCTGCCAATGGTACCCGGCGCGTTCTCTTGACCTGATCACGCGCATCTGGAAAAACTCCGTGTTGATGAATCAATAGTTATGCGTTAATGATATTCCGCACAAACAAGGAGACGTGCAATGTTCGTGCGAAAGTTTCGTTTGTTATCGATTGTGTTCGCTGTCACTGTCTTGGCTATCTGTCTTGCCTGGGCCGAGGGCTTTGGACTTGGCGAAACGAAAGAGCAACTCAAGTTGAAATACGACGTATCGGTGAAAGACCACGGCACCGGCCGTGTCACCGTCAATTTGACAATCACTGACCAAGGTAGGTTGAAGCCACTGGACTCTGTGGATTTAGTCATCCCAAGCAAAGATGGGACTAACTTTGTTGACCTATCGCGATCACTAGCCACAAGGAAAGTCGACGGAAAACTGTTGGTGCGGGTTCATTTAAAAAGAGAATTGGCCGAGCGATCAGAGATTCAACTCAGGACTAGCCGTCTCGATGGCAAGCAGGAAGCGTTAACGTGGTATTTTCACGCGATCCCGATCGCTGAATACCTCAAGGACAGCGGACAGGATAAGAAATAACCGGTGGTCATGGATGGCACCCGTCAATCGAGATTTGACCGCATACTAGGGTGCAGTTTTCTGTTGGACGAACGCCAGCGCTTCAATCCGGGAACTGAAATGCGTCCAAAGGCGAAACAATTTCATGCTCTGCAACACCTGCCGCATTTTTTCCGTGGCATTGCACATTGCCGCCTTACAGCCGCGGTTCGAGGATTCGCGGGCCATTGTGATGAACACGCCAATCACATCCGAACCGAAGTAGTCTAATTGCTCCAGATCGATGACGAGATTGGCAACATCCGTCCATCCGAGGACTCGGCGAATGTTGTTCGTCTCGATTTGCACATCCGCGTACAGAAATCCGAGACCGTCTCCGTGCGGAACAACAATCAGCGTATCGCCGTCGCGCTCGGTGACAAAAACTTTGGAACTTTCAGGCATGGTCGATTGAGATCCGCTGACTCATTCCGTTGCTGCGAACTGACCACCGGTAGATTCTCTCCAAAATCGCTGATGATGTCCATTCGTTTGACGTGGCCTACTTGAGTTGATGCAAGCCAAGTTTCTGACGGCGCCGATTGACGAGCGCCAATCCGCGCGGCTGCACTTTCAAAAAACGGACAAGCTGTGACGGAGTGCATCCCAGAAAACCGGCCGCGGCCTGAACATCCATGTCGAAATCGGTCAGCACGTCGAGTGCTTCGGCCAGCAGCACCGGAAAATCGGCGTGCCGAATACTCACGACGATTCGGCCATTACGGCATCTCGACTGCCACAACAAGCTCGGATCCGATCCGGGGATGGTCCGGCAGCGGACATGAAGAGCAAGGTTGACCCGCAACCGCGCCAACGCGACTCGCTGATTCTCTGCCTGGCTGCGGCGCTCGCCGGCATCCGCGGCAATGCCGCTCGGCCGATGCCGCACGGCGATTGCCGTCTCCACCTTGTTGCGGTGTTGACCGCCCGGCCCGGATTTGCGATGACGGCGGACGTCACACTCCCGCAGCAATTCGTCTGCCGACAAGGACGCAGGATGAAGATCGCTGGAACTCATTGCAAATCGTCAGGCTTGTTTTGGGGCGAGATGATACGTTTCGACAGGCGACACTGGCGGCGTAAGGATGACGAGTTCTCGGCGAAAGTTGTGGAAAACGTCCCTAACGCGACCTATCGGCCGCAGCCAAGAGCGGAGAGCCAGAATCTATCGATGTCGATCTTTCTAGCTCTCGACTCTCCGCTCTGGGCTCTCCGCAACATGCGCGAACAGCGCGCAGATGTGACAAGGTGAGACTCGAAACCGGTCTGGCTGCGCCATGAAGTTCCCATTTTTTACAGTGGTCTTTTTAGGCGGTCAAAGTCTCGCGTCGCATTTGAGGCCGGGAGCTACGAAATTACGACCGGTTGACGTTGCGACCAGTGGCGGGCGAGTGTAATCTGCCAGAAGGAGAATTTTCCAACCGGAGGGTTGTTTCAGATCGGAGAAAGACCGTTGGCAGAACCGAACGCCGAGTATACCGTTGTCTTGAACGAGCAACAGCATGCGTTTCTTGGCGAAATCGCCCGTAAGTACAACCTTTCCGATGAATCGAAAGCCCTGCGTTGTCTGATCAACTTTGCAATCGAATCGAGCTCTGCTCACGACGAAATCTTTCAGACGGTTCGGTGTCGGAATTGTTGACCGAGGTTTCGAGAGCGTGTTGGCTCGCCGGATCTCACAGCCGAAGGAGTTCTTCAAGCAGCCTGACTACCGGACATTTCACAACGATAGCGGCGCGATGTGTCTCTATGCGAGCTTCTTCCGAGTAGGATCATGAAACAGTTGGCGTTCCTTGTGGTGATGATGGCGATCTTCGCGACCGGTTGCGAGCAGGTCATTTCGGGAGCCGGCCACAGGGCCGCTGCCGAGTGGGTATTCTCCCACGGGGGGACGGTCAACATCAGTGGAACCAGCTTGGAACTGAGTTCGGCCAACGATTTACCTGAAGAGCCGTTTGAAGTTCTCCGCATCAATCTGAACCAAACGGAAACACCTATTACGGACACAGATCTCGAAGAGCTTCCCGAGCCGGGCCGCTTGGAATATCTGGGACTACACAGCGCGCAGATCACTAACAAAGGGATCGATCATCTGTTGCATTTGCGGAGTCTCCAAGAACTGGAGCTTTCGTACACTGAAATCGGCGACGAAGGACTCGACAAGCTCCAGGAACTGCCGAACTTGAGCACGCTGCACCTTTGGGGAACACGTGTGACCAACGACGCGGTCGAACGATTTCAGAGCAAACATGCCGATTGCAAGGTGATTCGCGACTGAAGACGCGGTTCTCAGCCCGGTTGAGCCCCATCTGGGGTCGGGTGAAGCATCGCCAGCAGCCTTTGGGCAGAGGAGAAAAGTAGCGTTCGTTCCCCAGTTATCGCTTTGGATTCGCAGGGGTTTTTCGGCGGGGCGCTTCCAGATACCGGTAGCCGGTGTTCGGGTTGTTTTTGTCGAAAGCAAAGGCGTCGCGGTTGTCGAGAAAGTGCTTCAGGTAGGCGATGGGGATGGCAAAGCCGAGTCCCTCTCCGAACGCGAGTTTCATGTTCGTGACTCCGACGACCTCGCCTCGGGTGTTGAACAGCGGCCCGCCACTGTTTCCCGGGTTAATTTGTGCCGTCGTCTGGATGTAGACCAAGCCTTGAAAGTTGCGGTTGCGAGTGCTGACGATCCCCTGAGAGACCGTCCGTTCCAACCCTAGCGGATTGCCGATGGCGAAGACTTCGTCTCCTTCACGGTGATCATCCTGGCGGGCCAGGAACACGGGATGGAAACTGAGGTCCTGTTGTTCCGGAATTTGCAGCAGCGCCAGATCGAAAAACGGATTCAACGCGAGAATGCGGACTTCGTCGATCCGTCGCCGGTTGAACTCCCCGCTTTCGTTGCGCTGAAACATTGTCGCAGCAATCCGCGTCTCCCGTTCTATGACATGATAGTTGGTGACGCAGAAGCCGCGTCGGTTGATGACGAAACCGGACCCGAGACCGCGCGGGGTCTGAATCAGTACCACGCCTTCGCCGAATTCCCGTGCCAACTCTTTAACGCTGCGAACCGGAAGCCGGGCAGTGCTGTAAACGGCAATGGTGCGGACGTCGACCGGTTTGTCGCTCTTGGCCGAGGATTTTCTTCGCGATTTGATCCGATCCAGCGGAACGCGAATGACATCGACACCGAGGTCGACGAAGAGCACGTCGTCCTGTTCCTTCAGGACGTCCCCTTCAAATTTTTGGCCGGTCTTAAGCTCGATGACGTCGCCTCTCAGCGCCACGCCTGATAGGGCGACCAGCCCCAAAATCGCACCGACAATCACGTTGCGTGCAACCATGTTCGATCCTCCCATCAATCGCCGGCGCAAAAGATACTCTCGAGTGACGGACAGAGCGGCTGTGCGGCCTCAACGGTAGGTGCTGTGGCATTTCGCACAGGCTTGAGTCACCTGCGTGAGTGCTAGTTCGTAGTCTTCGAAATTTCCGGCGTCCACCGCATCGGCGATCTTTCGACAGCCCTCCATCATCGGCTTGGCAAATTCCAGGAAATCTTCGTCCTCCGAAAAGCCGTAACCCTCTGTCGTCACAACCTTGATCAACGCCGCCAAGACTTGGGCTTCTTGTTTGACCTCCTCGGCTCTTTTTGTCAACGAATCGGCACTGCCAAAGTTGTCTTTGAGTCCCTTCGCCCCAATTTCCAACCGTTTCATCAACAAACCGATGTCGGTGAAGTCTGTAAAGTTGTTGCCTTCAGCCGGTTGCGGGAGCCCAGCAGGGGGACTGCCGCTCAGAATTTCGTTGATCTGCTCGGACGGCCCTTGCACAATCCTGTACGACTTGGGACCTCGCATTAGCTTTTCGGCCAGCATGGCGGCCGACAGGTCGCGAATGTGTTTCGCGCCGGCCTGCCAACGGACGGCATCCGGGTGCTCGACCGCGATTCCCGCCAAGGCCGTCATTGCAGCGATGTGCGGCGGAAGTGCCATGTAACTGAAATTGTAGGTCGCGACCGTCTGCAGCTTGGCCCGGAAACGATTGTTGATTTTTTTGATCTCTTCGTCGAGGACTTCGGCGGTGATGACCTCTTTCCAGTTCGTCGTACTGCCGCTGCTTGCCGCCGGTTTGGGATCAGGCGAATGCGGCTCATCAGCGCCACGACCATCATCGGCGTTTGGAGCGGTCCCGGTCTCGTTGGTGATCAGCACCGGGCCATCCTGCCGGACGACCGCCAACGGGTCCGGAAACCAAACGTCATACGGAAATCCTTCTGCGACCCATTGGCGTCCTTCGGAATCGACAAATGCACTATCCGTGGCGCCGGACTTGCCACTGCCGGTTTTGCGATTAGCTGAGTGGTCTTTAGAAGCTGAGAGGTCCTTGGAAATAGTGCTTGCGGAAACAGTGTCGGTCGCGGTGTCGCCTTCGTCCGAGTCTCCCTCTGCACCGCATCCGGAGAGAACAAGTGTTGTCAACGTCAGTTGGCAGGCGAGCACAGCGATCTGGATGGTCGCGGTGAGAAACGACGGGCGCTCATGCATCGGCCGGCTGCTCCATGCACCTTCAGCATCGGGTCGCGTGTGGGAAGAGCGGGAAGTCGGAATAGGGCTTCTGCGGCTTGTTCTTGTGACGTGCTTTGGTAGAATTCGTCATCACCTCGCATCAAGGGTTCAGGTAGTGTCTAACTCCCGGAGCGACCACTCGCGGGTCTCCTTTTCGACGAAATTCAGTCTACAAGGTGTCAAATTGGGTGTCCAACGTCATTTCAACATGAACAACGAAAAGGCAAGAAACTCTATAATATAAGTACGTGGTGGCTGTAGCTCAGTTGGTTAGAGCACCAGATTGTGGTTCTGGGGGTCGGGGGTTCGAATCCCCTCAGTCACCCTTGCTCAAAAAAAATCCTCTGCGGTGGATCCTCTGTTTGGTTCCGGCTCGTCCGGGTCAGGGACAACAAACAAGGCTCGTTACGTTTCTTCGACGACGTATCCCTGTTCTCGCCAGTCGCGCAGGCCGCCTTCCATCGAGAAGACGTTCGGGTAACCCATCTGCTGCAGATTGCGGGCAGCCAGCGCCGAACGGTATCCGCCGCCGCAGAAGAGCACGATTTCGGCATCGGTCTGGGGGATCATTTCCTCGATGTCGCGTTCGATGACTCCCTTGCCCAGATGGACCGCTCCGGGGATCCGGACTCCTGCGAATTCGCTCTCTTCACGTACGTCGATCAGGTGAAACGGTTCACCGGAATCAAGCTTGCGTTTGACGTCATGCACACTGCACTCGGCGATCTCGTTTTTCGCCTCTTCCACGAGCTTCAAAAAGTGGGGGGTGTGTTTCGCCACGATCTCAGTCCCTGTTATTTGCGGCTGCCTTGGTTATACTCGGCACGGCCACAAATTGAGGGAGGGCGAGGCTCCTGCCGAGCCGCCGGATCGGTGATCTTCGCGACTCAGCGGGAACTTCGCCCTCCCGAAGAACCGCAATTCGTGACCGCCGGAAGTCTATCTTAGACGGACAAACTCCGCCGACGCAATCGCACAGGCCTGGTTCAGTTTGAGATGCCACGTTTCGTGATTCTCACACACGATTTTCCGTTCCTGCATTGGGACTTCATGCTGGAGCGTGGAAAAACTCTACGGACCTGGCGGTTGCTTCAATCACCCGACTCGGCAGAGAGAATTTCCGCCGAACCGCTGCCCAATCACCGCCGTCACTATCTCGATTACGAGGGCCCGGTGAGCCGCGGCCGAGGCGTGGTTCTCTGCTGGGACCGAGGCGAATACACGGTGATTGAGGAGTGTGATTCACGGGTCGTCGTTCGGCTGACCGGAAGCAGGCTCATCGGCCAAGCGGTCGTCGAACGGCACGCCGATGGCAACACGTGGGACGTTCAGTTCTTGCCCGAATGATCGGTCACCCTCGCGAGCGATCGGCCTGTCTCCAGATGGTAAACTCGGTCGCTTGCCGATCTTGGGGAAGTCGCTGCTTAGGGCCGGGTCACGGTGGGAACGCCGACCGGAAATACGCAGGGCCCCTTCGGTGACGACAACCGCCTCCAGAATCGGCTGGTCCTCTGCGCCGCTGTCGAAACGCACAAGCAACACGTCGTGACCGTCCGATTGCTTCCACTCGGTCCGCCAGCCCTCCATCTCAATCTGTTGGAAAATCTCCTCGAGCACTGTGTCGAGCGGCACCGGGAACAATCCGGCACGGATGGATTGAATTTCGATCGCCAACCGATTCGGCTCCGGAACCCAGGTTCTCAGCCGCAGGCTGACGACGCCGCTCCAGTCATCCTGCTCGAAACGAAACCCAACCTGAATAGCTTCGTGGTTCAACTTCAC